>Ga0066256_1002879_pt1 | contig 17782 bp, 12 predicted proteins | sample ThiBio_1000_biof_FD_87107 | JGI IMG/M metagenome (GOLD analysis project Ga0066256, IMG submission 87107) | Wastewater bioreactor microbial communities from Cape Town, South Africa - Thiocy_expt_1000_biof (version 2) | ecosystem: Engineered > Bioreactor > Thiocyanate-remediating >...
GCCGCCACCCCCCCCCCCCCCGGCTTCCTGGCCCCCATGGGGCTTGCCTTACGTGGCACCCACCGGGCCGCCCAGGGGGCGCTGCAGGTGGGGCCCGTGCCCGGACGCCCCGCCCGCCGTGTTTGCGGCGTACGGCCGCGCCATTGCGTTTGCGGTGCTGGACATGGTGGGCGCCACCGTGGCGCGCGAGGGTGGTGGGTCATCCATCAACACGCTGGGCGTGGCGGCCAACCCGCTGCAGTCGCGGCTGGCAACGACGGCATGGAAGGGCGTGGCGGGGCTGCACCGCTGGTGCCGCATTATGCTGGATGTGGAGGCGGTACGGCCAGAGGACTTGCTGCTGCCGCCCACCACCTGGATGGTACCGCCAGAGGTGCAGGGTGGCGGCGCCGCCGCGTCGCGTGCGGCGCAGTGGCGTGCATGGGACCCCGCAACCGGTGGCGCTGCTGCGGGGCTGAGCGGCGCCGGCGGCGACGCACGGCAGTCACGCAAGAGCAGCGCGTCGTCTGGCGGCACTGCACCGTCCTCACCGGCGCCGCCGTCGGACACAGTGCCGCCCTTCGCTGGCGCGTTGCCGCTTTTCATGATCACCGCGCCGCCGCCGCAAAACGTGGAGAGCATCGTGTTTCCGCTGCCCTCCATGTCTGCCCTCGCCTCCCCCGACCTGGCGCACCTGCGCGACTCCCCCGGCCCCGCCGCGCTGCCCCTCCCCTCGGCAGCGCCGCCCGCCGTAACAACAAGCACGTCCGGGCGGCAGGCGGCAGCGCGCCCGGTCCCTGGCGGTGACGCTGCGTGTGGCAGCTGGTTGGGTGAGGGCACTAGTGGCAGTGGCAGTGGTAGCGGCGTACCTTGCCCGCCGCCGCCGTCGCTACAACCGCTACCGTCGGTGTTGGAGCCGGCCGTGGCGGCAGCGCGGCCGTCGCCAGCAGGGGGCGCGAGTGACGACGGGGCATGGCGGCTGCGGGCAGGTGGCCGCGCCATTGTGGGAGGCACCTCGACGCTGCAATCCGCTGGCAGCAGTATCAACAGCGGTACGGAGGGTAGTGCTGGCGCTGGCGTCGGCAGCGGTATTGCATCACGGTTTGCGCGTGGCTCCGCGGGCCCAGGTGCCCCTCTCATGCGCACCTACAGCTCGCCGGCCGTCACCTCGTCGGGCGGCAGCAGCGGCAGCGGCGGCACGGCGACGGCGTTGCGCATTGGCGCCGGAGTGGTGGACCTGTCGCCGACAGCAGGCGTTGGTGGAGTAGGGATGGCTCGTGACGATGGCAGCACCAGTGGGATCATTGCGCCCAGCGTGATTGCGGCGGCAGTGGTGGCGGCAACGAGCGGCAGCACGCGAGCCGCCAGTGGCCTGATCAGCCCGTCGCTCATCCTGGCCGGCCCCGGCCCCAGCACACATGGGTACAGTGGGGCGATGCCCGCGCGTGACCACATGATTCTACGCAGCGGCAGCTGGCGCGGCGGTAGCGGCAGTGCCGGCAGCAGCAGCAACGGTGGTGCTGGAGATGGTATCGGCGCGTCGCCGACCGCCGTCGCCGGCGCCACGCCTTCTGGCAGTGGCACGCCGTCCATCTCCGCTCTGCGCGTGGTTGCGGGTAGCCTGATTGCGGCGCCTGTGGGGAAGGGCGGCGCCCTCGACGCCGGCCCGCCGTTGTTGCGCACGCGCACCCTCCCCCGCATGCAGCCATCATCCGGCGAGTCGGGGGTTGCTAAGTAGTGTGTCGGTGAGCGGCCAGCGTTGTGCGGGTGCCATGGTACATCATGTGACAACACGTTGAATGTCAACCTGAGAGGTGTATATTGCAAACAAATAAAGGATCACAGGGAGCCGTATGATTTGGGCGCGGTGGGAGCGGGCGTGGCACGCCACCGCGCGGTGAGGTCGGCAAGCGCCGCCAGGGAGACGTCGTCAACCACACGGGTGGCGGCATCCAGGTGCAGGCACGCCGGGTCGCCGCCGGCCGTGGCGGGGAAGGGGTCCTCCACCAGCCAGATGCGGACGGTGGGGGCATGCGTGCCGTCCACCCACGCCTCCGCCACGACCAGCGCGCCAGGGCCCAGGGCGTGTGCAGGGCCGCGACGGCAGCGCAGCGCTGCCAGCAAGCCGTGCAAGGACTCGGGCGGCACGATGAAGGCAGTTGTGGTGGCGGAGGCCGGCGCGGCAAGTGCGCTTACTACCTCGGCCAGCAGCGCACCACCGCGGGCGGGCGCAGCGCCCTTGGCGCCGGGTGCGGTGTAAAATGTTTGGTCTGCCACCCACCACGCCGCGTGGCGCAGGAACGCTTCATCGTTGGCGGTGAGGCGGTCACCTAGCGTGTGGCGCACGTGGCACAGCGGCGTGCCAGCGCGGGACGGCGGCAGGGATGCGTCGGCATGCGGCGCCACGGGATGCGCCGCGGCAGGCACGCTGGTGCTGCCCTCCAGGCGCGCCAGTGGCGGCACCAGCTGCCGCGACGCACGCGCCGTGGCTGGCCACGCGCGCTCACACTGCAGTGCCGCCAAGACGGCAGGCATAGCAGCCAGCATGCCGCCCACCGCCTCGTCTGGCGCGTCATCTGCATGCAGTGGCACGCCAGTGGCAGCAACCACAGGCGTGCCCACCGCTGCCATCACGCGCTCCAGCTGGCTGCGTACTTTGAATGCCGCGCGCTGCATGGCCTCCCCGTCGCCGCTGCCTGTGTACAACACGCCGCGTGCCGGCGCCAGCACCGCGTCCGCCTGCGCTGCCGACGCAAAGGTGCGCTGCCGAGCTGATGCCGCTGGTGTAGCTGACGTCGGCGGCACCGCTTCACCCCACCCAGCTGCAAAGGCGGCGCCGCTACCACTACATGCGCCATCCCCCGCCGCCGCCCATGTCAGGCCGCCCTCCACGCCCACATACCGCCGCAGCCAGCCACCAAGCGCCCGCATCTGCGCCTCGCCCGCGGCCGTCACCACTGCGTCGCCGCCGGCACCGGCGTCGCCATCCGCCCACGTTGCACCCTCCCAGCCCGCCACATACTGCGATTCCGCGTCCCCCGTGCACGCCGTGTACCGCTCCAGCACGGCAGCCACGTCACCCGGCAGCCGCCCCGCCCCCGCGCCCACCACCGCCACGACCCCCACTCGCCGCCCTCCACTTCCTCCCGCCGCCGCCGCCGCCGCCGCTGCCGCTGCCGCTGCTGCCATGGTTGGTTCCACTGCCACTGCCACTGCTGCTGTACCGGAACACGAGTCCCACGACTATCAGTATAGGGCCCTAACTTATATCGGAAAGCCGAAATTGCAAACGCGGCGACGGCAGCGCAAAATAACAAGTGCAGTCGGGTGGGCGCAACGAGTTGTTGAGAATGTGGCCCGTTGCTCTGTGATTGCTCGCGTGTGTGATTTTTGCATGCAGCGGCACAGCACCCTCCCAAACCACGAGGACGACGACGGCAAAGAGAGGAGGCATTCTGGTGAAACGCTGACGACGACCGGCCCGACATGATGGCGGCACGTACGCGGGTGATGCTGGCAGCAGCACTGACGCTGACACTGGCGCTGGTAGCAGAGGGTTCGGCGCCAGCGGCGGCGGCGGCGACAGCAGGCGCGTGGGAGGAGGGTGACGTGGCGGCAGAGCTGGAGGCCAACGAGCGGTTGATTGCGCTGTACGAGGCGCGGGCTGCGTTGCTGGCGCGCAAGAGAGCCGCAGCGGGGGCGACAGTGGCAGTGGACGCGGCGGGTGGAACGCGGGCGGTCGTAGATGCTGAGCCGGCAACGCCGGCACCGCCAACAACTGCACCGCTGCCAACAGCCACCGTCGCAGCCGCTGCCACCGCTGCTGCTGCGGCTGTGATACCGTTACCGGGCACCTCTTTTAGCTCCCTGTTTGTGGAGGAGGCGGTGGTGGTGCTGCCGCGGCAGGCCGCGGCGGCGACGACAGGTGGCGGCTCGTTAGATGGCCTGGTTGCGGTGCTGCCGATCCCATGGCGGGTGAATACCACGGCGGCGCGGGGTGGCCGCAACGCCGCCATCCCGCGCTTGCTGCTGCATGTGTGGCGGTCAGGGCGGGTGGGTGTGCTGGAGGAGGGGGTGGGTGAAGTTGTCGGCGATGGCGGCGGCGATGGCGGTGAGGAGGATGGCGGCGAGGAGGAAGCGAGCGAGCAGGGCGGCGGCGTGCAGGCAACCGAGCACCCGGCACTGGCGCCTGTATGGTTGCCCATCACGCGCATGGTCCTGCCTGCTGACGAGGATGACACAGCTCAGGTTGTGCAGTTTTCTACAGCGCAGCGTGTGGCGAGCCTGTGTGACCTACGCGATGGTGCAGCGCCGTGCCACGTCACTGCCGTGGCGATGGGCAGCATCCCAGACTCTCACCTGGCTGTTGCCACCAGTGTTGGCGCGGTGCACCTGCTGGCTGTCGGTGTGTATTCCGCCGCCGGCACCCGCGTGTCGTCGCACATCACAGCGGCCACGTCTGACCTACTGCCGCCGCTGACGTGGCCGCCGGCCACTGCTGAGTCGCCGCAACCGCAACAAACCGCGTGGGTGGTGGTTGTGGCGCCGCTGTGTGACACCTTGCTGCCGCCCGCCGCGGCGGTGACAGCGCTGCAGGCGTACGCACCAGCGTCGTATGCCGTCAACAACAGCAACTCATTCATTGGCGGCACCGCAGACGGCGCGCTGTTGCGCATTGATCGCACCTGTGGGACACCGGTAGTGTTGGTGCCGGCCCCGGCGGTGCCGCGCAGCGTGACCGCGCTGGCGCGCCTGTCCACCACCATGGCGTTTGCGCGCGGCGCGAGCATTGCCTTCTATAACCTTTACCGCCACGAGCCGCCGGCGCCTGTCTGCACCGCACCCACCGCGGCGCTGGAGGATGTGGGGTCGGCGCGCGGCGCGACGGCGTGGAAGCACACGATTGTGTCGCTGGCGTACGACGGCACGCCGCAGTCGCAGGTGTGGGCTGTCACTGCCAGCGGCAGCCTGCTGGTGTTTAACCCGCGTGCACGCGGCGGTGGGGGCGGTGGCAGTGTGACGTGCATGTTGACACACCGCGAGCCGCTGCCGCCATCGCTACTCTCTGTGCCACAGCCGGCCTCTTCACCAATCCTCATCGGCTCGCGTGGTCACGTGCTGGCTGTCACTGCTGCTGGCTTGGCGGTGTACAACGCCTCTGCGCCAGTGCGATCTGGCACCGGTGGCGAGGTGGCTGCCACAGACACCCGGCCGCCGCCATCGCTCGTGGCCATCCACACCTGGCCGGCCGGTTCCACCACATCGCCGCCGGTGGTGGCGTGGTCTGGGACGGGTGCCGAGATGGCGGCGCACAGCGGCGCGCGCGGCCGGCGGCGGCCGCGCGGCGGCCTGTGGGCAGGCGGGCGGTCTGCTGATAAGGCGTCCTCGTCACTGGATGCCAGCCTGGTGGTGCACCTGCCGCACCTGCACGCCACCGTTGTGTATGACAACCTGCTGCCGTCCCGGGTGGCCCCCAATGCCGGCGGCTTTGACTTGCTGGGCAGCCTGCGTCTGCCGCTCATCCTGGGTGGCATCGGCGTGGTGCTGTACATGCAGTGGCGCGGCCGGGGGGAGGGTGACGACCGTAGCGGGCCCTGGGGCCCGCTGGCAGGCTGTGCTCGCATGCTTGGCATGGGTATGGCTTCTGCACGCGGGCCGCTTGGCAACGTGGCGCGCACAATGGGCGCCGCCGGCGGAGACCGGTTTGCATCCGACCTGTACGGCGGCGGCGGCGGCGGCAGTGTGGGTGAGATGGACGCCGAGCTGCGGCGCGCGCTGGCGCGTGCGGGCGCGACGGGCAGCTACAGCGGTGTGGATTCGGCACTGGAGCGCATGGTGCAAACGTCGTACGACCGCCGGGATGCCGGCTTGCGCCGTATGATGGGTGGCGGGACAGGCTGGCGTGGCGGTGGACGCGGCGGCGGCGGCCTGGGCGGCAGCGTGCGCGCGCGACGGGCCGCTGCTGCGGCGACTGCTGCTGGCGTGCACGCGCAGCGGCAGGGTGGCGTTGAGCCTGGCGTGCTGGCGTGGGGAGCGCGTGGGGAGGAAGAGGGGGTGTTGGAGGAGGAGGGCGAGGAGGAATGGGATGGTGACGGCGACGACGTCAGCGGTGGCGGCGGCGGTCCGAGGGGTGCCGCCCCCAGCGCCGCCCGGTGGCACGGCGACACTAGCAGCGAGGAGGGAGGCGACGACGGTATAGATGCAGACGGGGCGGTGCCCCGTAGTAGTAGCGGCGGTGGTGGCGGTGGGGCGGCAGGTGCCGTGGCTGCTGCTGCGGCAGCAGCGGCAGGCGGTAGTAGCCGGGCGCGACACACAGCGGACAGCTGGCGTAGCGAGTCTGCTACCATGGACGAGCGCATTGCGGCACTAGGGCGCCGGCATGGCGGCGCGGGATTACATGCAGCAGCACGCTCAGACGCGCGCTCGGGCCCCGCACGGTGGGGCGACATGCTGTCGACACTGGATGCGCGCGTGGCGGAGCAGCTCAGCGGCGACGGCGATGATGACGGCAGCGGCGGCGCGGCGTGGGAGAGTGCTGCGGCTGCCGTCATGGCAGCGCGGCTGGCAGCGGAGTCGCCCAACACGGTGGGCGTGCCGCCCCCACTCGCGCGTCCTGGCGTGTCCACCGCTGCCGACGACGGTGTTCGTGACCCTGACATCCTGGGCCGCCACTAATAGTAGCGTGATTGATGGTTTGTTTTCAAGTGACCCACTACCGGAACCTACCTACGCCGACCGCGGCTCGAAGGTGAGCTCGCGCACCGACATGAAGTGTGCGACCACCTCGTCCGTTGCATCCTTGCGTCGGCGCTGGTGCTCCTCAATGACCGGCACCAGCACCTCAATCAGCCGCTTCTTCACGTCGCCCGTCAGCAGCTCGCCCGACGCATACTTCTTGCCAATCTGCAGGTGCGGGTGGTGGGGTGGTGTTGGAGGGGGTGAAGTGGGGGTGGGTCAACGGTAAAGTGGTCAAAGAGGCAGGTGGATGGCAACGCACCTCCTCCAGCTCGGCGTCGTCCTCCAGAAAGAAGCGCAGGTACTGGTACGCCACGTCCACCTCCAGGTTGGCGCCCTTCTCGCGGTGCACCGCCGGGGTGGCTTGCCCGCCGCTGAACGCGTACTTCTTGATCTTGTCGGCCACCGACGCGGGGCTGTCGGACACCATGATGGTGGTGGAGGCGGCGGAGGCGGACATCTTGGTGTTGCTGCCTTGCAGCGCGGGGAAGAACTTGGAGTGGATGAGGGCGGGCTTGCGGAAGCCGAGGCGTGGCGCCACGTCCCGCGTCATGCGGAAGTAGGGGTCCTGGTCGATGGCCTGCGGGATGAGGCACCACATGTTGGGCGCGCCGCGCAGCGGCACGGGGAAGGAGGTGGAGAAGGAGGGCGCGGCCTGCACGGCGGGGAAGGACACCTTGCCGATATTGGCGTCGCCAGTGAAGCCAAAGATGCCGCGCGCCTGCGACAGCGTGACCGCCTTCTGGATGCGCAGGATGTTGCGGTACATGTGCGGCACGTAGTCCAGGTCGGAGAAGATGAAGGTCTTGGCGGGGTCAAAGCCGCACGCGATGATGTCCTTCGCGTTCTCGTGCGCCAGGTGGTACGCGCGGTCCAGCGTCAGGTCCTTCCACAAGAACTTCTCGTCGTCCGTCAGCTGGATGACGAGCGGCACGTTGAACGCCTCCTGCAGGTACTGCGTGAACATGAAGGGGATAAGGTGGCCCAGGTGCAGCGCGTCGGAGGAGGGGCCGCGGCCGGTGTACAGGTAGAACGGCTCGCCGCGCTCGTACGCATCCAGCAGCTCAGTGAGGTCGCGGTGCGTGAAAAACAGGCCGCGGCGCAGGAAGCGGTGCGCCGGCCGGCCCGTCAGCCGCTCCACACGCGCAATTACGTCAGGCGTGATGGGCGAGCACCCAAAGTCGCGCACCAGCTTGTCATAGTCAATGCCGCCGTCCGCCTCCACCTCCCACGGCGTGATTGTCTGCCCCGCGCCGCCGTGGTGGAACTCGGTCGACGCATCCACCGCATGCGGCGTCGAGTCCGCCGGCTCACCACCACCGCTCCCGCCAGCCCCGCCCGCCGCTGCTACTGGCGACGGCGTCGGTGCCGGTGCCGGCGCCGGTGCCGGTGCCGGTGCGGGCGCCGGTGCGGGCGCCTTCTTGGGCGCAGGCGCTGGTGCAGGCGCTGGTGCAGCCGCTGCAGCAGTGCCGCCTGCGCCACCCGCCGCCGCCGCCGCGGGCGCCGGCTCCTTCTTCTTCTTCTCTACGGTCCAGTGGATGCCTGCCAGCGCCTCGGCGGGCGGCGCCGTGGTGGCGCCGTCCGTCACCACCGCAAACGCGGCGGCGGTGCCAGCAGCTGCCGTGGCAGCCGCCCCTGCCGCAGCCGGTGGCGTCACGCTGTAGCGCAGCTCCAGCTTGCCCTTCGCCCACTTGGACAACAGGACGTCCTTCTTGGCAGCGGCAGCGGCGGCGGCGGCAGCGGCAGCCTCCGGCGTGCCGTCCAGCGGGCACACCCGGATGGTGCCAATGCCGCCCGTGCGCGCCAGCAGCGGCAGCTCGCCCGCCTCCACAATGTTGATGTTCAGGCCCGCCAGGTACGCGATGGTGACGACGGAGCCCTTGGGCGGCATGTACGTGTCCAGGAACGCAAGCCCAAACCGGGCGCGCGCCGCCTCCAGCGGCAGGGTGAACACCTCCACCGCGCCGTCCGCCGCCACCGCCGCGTTGGCGGCCGCCTCCACCTCTGCAATCTGCGCCGCGGTGGGCGGCGTCTCGGCGTCTGCCAGCTTCACGCACAGCACCGCCTCGCCCTCACGCAGCACCTTGCTATGGTCCGTCGTCTGCCCGCACGGCGTCCGCAGCACGCGGCCCACCGCGCCCTTCAGCACGCGCGCCGCCGTCGCCAGCGCCGCGCGCCTCTCCGCCGCGCCGTCCATGGTGGGGTGTGGTTGGGTGGGTGGGGGGAAGTACCGTGGTGGGTGGTCGTGATGATGACGGAGGTGGGTGGTGGATGATGACAGACGGAGGAGGAGGAGAGAGGGGGTGAAAAGGGTGGATAAGAGTGGGAATGCAGTGTGTCACAACCAAGTCACAACAGATGGAACAACTGCGCAAGGCCTGTATGCAGCGCGGCTGCTGCGTGCCGCGTGCTACAGCGTCCGTGTTGGCACGGAATTTCTTGCCGGAATGCGCTGCCACGTTCGTGGTCACCAGCGCCGGTTTCGACTGGCAACGCTGGTTGCCCTTCGTTTTGCGACGTGGCACGGATACGCGGCCAGGCAACACATGAATGGCACAATGGTAACATGGGTGGAACACGTTGCTGGCAACTGTGGCGTAGGCGGTGTCAACATGCAATTACGCTTCTGTATCCAGAACGCGGATGCGACGCAAGAATAGCTGCTGCTGTCATTTTCGCACTGTGCAAAGCGAAGCAGCCGGCAGGGAGGGAGGCGAAGGGCAAAGGCAGGAGGGTGAAAAACGTGGATACGCTGGTTGCCACGCTGGTGCAGCCGGCGCGCGCATCACGTAAAATCGACTGCAAAAGAGGGCGACACGCGGCGTGTGTGTATAAAAGAGGGAGAGAAAGCGGTGACGACGTGCTGGAACGTGGCACACGTGCACAATTTGCATTTTCTGTGACCCGAACAGGGACCCCCCCTTGCTGGCAGGAGGCTATCGAGGAGACGGACGTGAAACAGAGACATACATACACATACAGGCGGCAAGATGGCAGCGGCATCAAGTACAGCAGCGGCAGCAGCAGCGGTGGGTGGGGCGGGTCCAGCGCCGTCGGCGGTGCCAGCCGCCGCCGCCGCCGCAGCAGCAGCAGCAACAACGTCAGCGCCAGCAGACCTCTACCCCGACGTGGTCATGCCGTACGAGGCGCCGCGCGTGTCGTGGGAGGGGCTGCGGCTGGCACCCTGCTTCTATGATTGGCGTGAGGTGTACCCCTTCCTGGCGCCGCTGGCGGCGCGGCGCGCCGACATCCTGGCGGAGCTGACGGCGGCGACCAAGTGGTTTGACTGGCCCGAGACGTCGCTGTACAGCCCGGAGGCGGGGCACAGCTGGAAGGTGTTCCCCTTCCTGCACACCTTCCCTGCGTGGGACGCCACCAAGTCGGTGTGGGTGGAGCCCAGTGTGGAGGCGTGCCCCCGCACCGCCGCCCTCCTGCGCAAGGTGCCCGGCATCCGCACCGCCCTGTTCTCGCGCATGGGCCCCACCACGCGCCTCGCCACGCACGCCGGCTGGGCGGACCTGGCCAACTACGTCCTGCGCATCCACCTGCCGCTGTACGTGCCGGACGAGGAGGAGCGGCACTGCGGCCTGGTGGTGGAGGAGCAGGTGCAGTACCACCGCGCCGGCGAGTTTATTGTGTTTGACGATTCCAAGTCGCACAGCGCGTTCAACAACCACCCCACCAAGTCGCGCTTCGTCCTCATCTTTGACATCCTGCGCCCCGAGGCGCTGCCCATCGGCCGCGCCACCGGCGCCACCACCTCCGAGCTGCTCAAATTCATCGACTACTTCAAGTAGCTACCGGTTGGCGCAGCTGTTGAAGTATAACTTATTTAATTATATGTAGGGGGACGCACGCCAGATGGCCTACAAATCAAAATCATCGTCATCGCCCCACCCACTGGTGGTGGTGGTGGTGGTGGGCTCAAAGCTGGCCACCGTTACATCTGCCGCTGCCACTGTTGGTTGCTGCGACGGTGCCGCTGTCGACGGGGCTGGTGCAGGTGCTGCTGCACCGGATGCGGCTCGCACAGGCACCGCGCCCAGCTTGCGAGCGCGACCGCCGCCACTCGAAGGCGCCGGTGCTGGCGCCCGCGCAGAGTGGTAGTAAGCATCCAGCTCGGCATCCAGCGCTGCCGCATCCGCGTCCGACGCCGCCGCTGCTGCCGCCGTCGGCGGCGGTTGCCGCGCCGCCCGCGGTGCTGCAACTGCTGCCGCCACGCCCGCACTACTCCCCGCCGGCCGGCTACTACTGCTGCTCCTACTGCTACTGGTACTGCTACTAGGACCGGGCGCCGCCGCGGCCGCAGCAGGCGTGGTGCTAGGTGTTGCGTGCGATGTCGCCTCCCGTGAGGAGGGCCGGCCACTCGCACGCCCGCCCTGGGGTGTGGCAGCGGCCGCAGTAGATGTGGCAGGCGCCGCAGCTGGCGTGCTGCCGCTGCCGCTATCACCCTTCCCACCACTCCGCCCGCTGTGGCCACCACGGCCACTGTTGCTACGGCCACCACGGCCGCTGCTCCCACCGCCACCTGGCGCGGTAGATGGCGTGGCGGTGGCGGTGCCTCGTGGCGCGGCTGCCGGTGTGGCAGGGGCGGTGGCGGCGGCAGGGGCAGGTGGCGCGGCGGCAGGCGTGCTGCCCGTTTGCAGTGCCACAGCGCTGTGGTCTGCCACCTCCCGAGCCAGCGCGGCCGCCAGGCGGCGCGTCTCGTCCTCCTCCGCCCCATCGCTACTGCCGTCGTCGTCCATGTCGTCGTCCAGGACGCCGGTGGAGGGCAGCGTGGCGGCACGCGCCGTGGCGGAGATGTTGGTGGGCACCGCCACTGCGCCGCCCAGCCGCCGCCGCAGCCGGCGCGCGCGCCACCACACCCCCAGGCCAATCACCGCCAGCACAGCCACAATGCCGCCCACCACGGATGGCAGCTGCTCGCTCAGCGACGCCGGCAGCTCGCTGCTGCCATCCGCCGGGAGGATTGATGGTGAACCCGTCGGAGTCGGCAAGGTGGAAAACGACGCGGGGGGTACCGGCGAGGTGGGTGCCAGTGCAGATGGCGACGCGGCGGGTGCGGACGAGGTGGCGGGCGAGGTGGATAACGGCGTTCCTGACGGCGTTGAGGCTGGCGAGGTGGATGACGGCGTGGACGACGGCGTTCGTGTCGGCGTCCCTGAAGGCGACGTGGACGGCGTCCCTGAAGGCGATGCCCCTGACTTTGAGGATGACGGCGTTGCTGTCGGCGTGGATGAACGCGTTGGTGTCGACGTCTGGGAAGGCGACGTGGATGGCGACGTCGTTGAGTTCGATGACGGCGTGTTTGATGACGCCTGGGAAGGCGACGCAGCTGGCGACGTCGTTGAGCTCGATGACGGCGTGTTTGACGACGACCTCGTTGAGGTCAGCGAAGCTGTGCTTGACCACGATGCCGTTGAGGTCGATGACGGCGACGGCGTTGGGGACTCCGACGGATACTGCTCCTGCCTGCGCGCCGCATGCGAGGTGAGCAGGAAGGTGGCCCATGGTGTGTCCGGGTTGTCCACGGTCCATACCGCCAGCTCCGCGGCTGAAGCATTGATGACATGCAAGGTTGAGAAGCCGTCGGCTGTTACGTTTCGCTTCAGAGACCACGGAGGAATCGTGGAATTCATGTCTGGGACGATGCCTTCCGGGTTGCCGCCGTGGCCGGTCGTGAGGTGCACGGGGCCATCGGCATCCACAGCGCCCGCCACCATCGGCGTGGTTACCTCCACGTTGTGGATGTGCCCCGCCACGTACAGGTCCACGCCGTACTCCACAAACAGATCCTCAAACCGGGCGCGAAGGTCGTCTCCGTCGGTGGCATGCCGTAGGTAGGTGGTGTACCACGGCGGGTGCGCCGCCACCACAACCCACGGCGTGGCACCGCGGTCCACGCACGACAGATCTGCCTCCACAAATGCGGCCATGGCGTCCGTGTCATTTGTATACGCATTCAGAGTCAGTACGTGGATGGCGCCCACATTGAATGCGTAGTACTCCGCCGGCACGGCACTGTCCGCGGCGCGCCGGCAGAGCTTTGCGGCTGGCCCCGGCGACGGCGTGCTCGGGTCACTCCACTCCTGGAACCGGGTGCGGTACTCCGTGCCCTGGTCCTCCGCCTTAAACCCGCTTTTCAGCTCGTGGTTCCCCGGCAGCATCCACACGGGCGTGTGCGACAGGAGGTGGGCGCTGTGCATGTCAGTGAACCTGTCCCACACGGCGCTGTTGTGCTCGTTGTCCGCGTACGCCACGTCACCAACCAGCAGCGCGCCAATGGGCGGCGCCCACGCCGGACAGGTGCGATTCGTGTCCGTGCCATTGCACGCACGCGTGCTACGGGCTGCAGTGGCGGCCAGCACGCCGGCCGCCTGGCGCATCACCGCCTCCCCAGTCTCCATGGCGCCCACATCGCCCACCAGCAGCAGGTCACCCGCTGGCGCGGCGGCAGCAGCAGTGGCATTGAACATGGGCATGTACGTCACGCCGCATATTGTTGTCGGCACAACCGGCACTTCCCACGGCACCCACTCCCCCGCGCATGCCGGCGTGGTGAACAGGGTGGGCGTCGCGGGCGGGGCGGTGGCGCCCACCGCCACGGCATACGCATAGTAATGCAGCGGGCGCAGACCGGTAATGTTGGCAGAGAGCACCTGACGCCCCGAGGAGGGCGCCGTGGTCACGTTTCCAGCCGCCAACTCCACCTGCCGCCACGCACAGGCGGCTGCCAAGTCTGCGGGCCGCACGCCTGGCGGTGGCACCTCCGCAACCCACACACGGGTGGCTGCCACCTGCTCCGCCGACAGCGCGCCTGCTGCCACGCTAAACCGCACCGTCACACGGCCACACCACACCGACGGCACCAGCCACGGTGCCAGCGTCGGCAGCGTGCTACTGCTGCCGCCTGCATCCGTCGCCGAAGCCACTGTAATGAGGGAAGCGGCAGCTGTCAGCACTGCAAGGCAGCAGCCGGCGGCCACTGCCCCGCCCGGCCCCGCACCCATGCGCCAGCCAGCCATCGCGCCCAGCGCCGCTACACTCCGTCCAGGCCTGACAGACTGGCGACTGGGTAGTGTCCGAGCTGGGATGATGGGGAGTTAGATGAGGTAGGAGGAGGAGTGACGAGGAGGCTGGCTGCGCACTACGCACTAGGGCGAAAAATAAATGCTGGGAGGACGGGACACAAAGAAATACACACCGGTACGCGCTCATGCGTCATGCTCCTTTGCAACACCATCAATACTGCCGCGTACCGCCGTCGGCGTGCATATATGAAAGTTGTATGAATATCCGCCGCCGCATCCATCATGGTCAGGCCGCGCAATGGCGGTGTTCGGGGCCACGCACACAAGTGACACACGAGCAACGGAGCAGAAGCAGCGGCGGCAGTGGCACGCATCGGTCGACTTCAATCGTGGAGCTGGCAGCGGCCGGGGAATGCATGCAACGAGTAGACACAGGAGGAAACAGGTGCGCAGCAGGCAGCTGCGCAAAGCAACGAAACACAACCGAGGGGTTGGCAGATGAGGGCAGCCTGGGCAGGCTATCCTGCTATGCAGCACCGCCACCGGCAGTTGCACCGCCACCACCACCGCTGCCACCACCGCCGCCACCGCCGCCACCGGCAGCCGCTCGCGCCTTGCGGCGGTGCAAGAGGGCAAGATCGTCGTCGTCAAAGGCAAGGACGGAGGCGTCCACCGCCTTGGCGGCGGCGGCCTCCGCCGAGTGGCGGCCCTCGGTGGCGCGCGCCTCCATGGAGGTGCGCATGAACAGCATGGGGCGCGCCGTCTCGGCGGCGGAGATGCTGGCGCGGATCTCGTCTTCCCGCGCGCGCGCCTCGGCGGCAAACCGCGCCTTAGCCAGGCTGGCGGCATTGGTGATGGCGCCGCTCTGCCACGCCAGCGGCACCTCGTTGCGCTCCGCCTCCTTGCGCGCTACGATGGGCGCCACCACGCGCGTGGCGGCGCGCACCCTTGCCACGCGCGCCTCCTCCTCCAGCGCGTGCACCCGCTCCCGCTCTTGCCGCTCGCGCAGGCGGCGCTGCACCTCCAGCATGCGCAGCTGCACGGCGCGCGTCATGGCGGCGGGCGGCGCGGAGGGTGCCGATAGCTTCTCAGACAGCGACACCGCGGAACGCGACGTCAGGCCGCCGCCGCCGCCGGTCGCTGACGCCCGCCGCGTGCGTGTGCCATCTGGCGCAAACGCGGAGCGCATGGTGGTGCTCATCAGCGTACCATCACCCATCCCGCCGCCGCCGCCACCGCCGCCGTCACCCCGGCGCGCCGACGCGCTGCGGGCGCGCAGCTCCAGGCTGGCGCTGGTTGCCAGCTCCGCTTCCCGCTGCAGTGCAGTCTTGCGCGCCGCCTCCGCTGCTTTGCGCACCTCCGAGTCAAAGTCAAACGGCACCACGTTGGTGAGCGCCATGGCCTTGCGGCCCTCCCGCACCGACTCTGCAAACTCGGCGTGCAGCTCGCCAAAGTCGGGCATGTCGTTGGCTTGGAAGCGCGCCAGGCGGCGCTCCGCCGTCGCCTCTGCCGCCACCCGCGAGTCGCGCTCTGCCCGCCGCCGCTTGTCTGCCTCCACCGCCAGCGCCATGCGGGGCGGCAGGGAGGCGGCGGCCGCCAGGGCGCGCGCGTTGGACGCCACGCGCATGGGCCGCTCCTTCTCGCGCGCCAGCAGTGCGGAGTACGCGGTGTCTGGATTCTGCGTCGTGTCCGGCACGGGGATGGCACGGAAGCGGCGGCCCTCCGACAGCTCGCGGTTGATGAGCAGCTCGGTGCGGGCGCGGGAGGCGGCGGTGCGCGCACGCAGCTCCGCCTCGTGCTGCATGAGCAGGTGGAAGGGCTTGGTGGTGGACTGCAGCTCCGCAAACCGCGCCTCGTGCTTCAGCTTGCGCCGCGTCTCCTGCCGCGACATCAGCATGCCGAACAGCGGCAGCTTGGTGGACTCGGGGATGGGCTGCGCCTCAAACTTGTAGTGCAGCACCGCCTCTTCCTCCGCCCGCCGCGCCGCCACCTCCTCGTCTGAGCGCCGCTTCATAATGCTTTCCTTGGGCGGCCCCGCCGCCGCCACCATGAAGCTGAACTCCTTAGTGCGCGTCACGCCGCCGCGGCCCTCCAGCCGCGCTGACGCTGACACGGGGCGGCTGCCGCCCCGACCACCGCCACCACCACCACCGGTGCCCAGCGGCGATGCCAGGCTGCCGCCTGCAAAACTGGCGGATGGCGCCACGCCGGTGGGTGACGGCGGCCTCGATGCGCCCGCTGACGCCGCAGCCGCTGCCGCCGCTGCTGCAGCAGGGAGTGTCGGCAGCACGCCCTCCAGTGCCGCCCCCAAGCCGTTATCCGGCGACCCCGCACGCGACGCCGCCACCTCCAACGACACGTCCAGCTTGGTGGCCTTGGCGCCGATGCGACGGCGCTCCCGCTCCAGCCGCAGCACCCGCTCCTCTGCCGCCTTGCGCTCGCCAATGGTGGACTCCACCACCGCCATGTGCGCCGCATGCTCTGCTGCTACCGCCGCAAAGCGTTCCGCGGTGGGCGGCACGCCAGCATATGGCGGTGCAGGTGCGGCAGCCGCCGCAGCACCGCCACCACCTCCACCTCCACCGCCACCGCCACCGCGTCGGGGCGCGCTGCCGCTGCCGCTGCCTGCATCCAGCAGCACGCCAATCGTGTCCTTCAGGTGCGCCACCTCCTTCTCCAGCTTGGCAATGTGCGCGGCGGCAGACACGACGGGCGGCACACCGGGCGGTGCAGCTGCAGCCCCGCCCCCTCGACCAGATCATGAAGCCGGTAGTCCTCCTCGCCACGATCCTCGAACTCTTCCACCGGGGTCGGAAGCTGGCGTTCCAGCCTCCGCAGCGCCTTGTTCTTCGTGATCTGCCCCAACCACTCGGCCCACCGGTCTGGGTCGCGGAGCTTCGACCGGCTCCGCCAAGCCTGTACCAGCGCCTCCTGGGCCACGTCTTCCGCATCCAACGAATTTTTCGCATACCTCTTCGCCACTCTCAGAGCCAAAACACGAGCCTGCTCCCAATCCCAAGATTCGTTCGATGTAACGGTTCTCGGCCCTCAACGGATCTTTACCGGTATGAGCACTTCGTACGAACAAGATCATGCCCCAACTCGGGAGGCCTATGACCTCCTTTCCACCCACTACGACGAGCTGACCGAACACCACCTCTACGAGGAATGGTTCGACCGGCTCATCCCCGCGTTGGAGAAGGAAGGACTGACGGGGAACCGCCTCCTTGACCTGGGCTGCGGCACCGGGAAGAGCACCTTGCCGCTCCTGAGGCGTGGCTGGCGGGCAACTGCGGTCGATCTCTCCCCGGGAATGCTCGCGCAGCTCAAACGCAAGGCCGGCGCCCAAATCGAGACCCTCGAGGCAGACATCGCCGCCCTCCGCGTGCTCGGCGAGTTCGATCTCGTGCTGAGCCTCGGCGAAGCGATGAACTACAGCGCTGCGGAAGGTGGCTTCCAGGCGGCGTTAGATGGCGTGGCCAGGAACCTCGCCCCAACCGGACTGGCGCTGTTCGACCTGAACACCCTCCATAGCTACGAAACCTTCTTCGCCCAGACCGAGGTGAAGCCCGCAGGCGGAGTCACCACCACCTGGACCGGCCAAGTGAGGGGCGAAGCCGAGCCCGGCGACCTGGCGATGGCCGTCATGGAGTTCACCTCGCCCGATGGACAGCATCTCAGCACGATCCATCGCCAACGGCACGTCAGCGAACCCGACGCCATAGCCGCCCTGAATGCCGCCGGCCTGGAATGCGTCGCGGTCTATGGACACGACTACTCCGGCGTGCTCGAGCAGCCGCTCGATCAGATCCAGGCCGTTCACCGTCTCGCCGCGCCCGTCTCGATGCGCATGAAACGGGATCACAAGGACGTCCGGTCGCTGCCGGCGCAGTGTTGCCACCACCTGCTCGTCGTCGGTTCCCTTGGGGATCACGTCTTCCTCGCGCGGTGAGAGCCCCGCTCGCTCGAGCAGAGCGAAGACACGCTCGCGGATCTGGCGACCGTAGGGACGAACCACCGACACGCGCGTCATTCAC
>Ga0066256_1002882_pt1 | contig 17772 bp, 14 predicted proteins | sample ThiBio_1000_biof_FD_87107 | JGI IMG/M metagenome (GOLD analysis project Ga0066256, IMG submission 87107) | Wastewater bioreactor microbial communities from Cape Town, South Africa - Thiocy_expt_1000_biof (version 2) | ecosystem: Engineered > Bioreactor > Thiocyanate-remediating >...
GCGAGGACATCGGCCATATTTTTGCTGCGCCGGTCATGGACGACAGCAACCCCTACAAAACAACTCAAATCGCGCGCCTGAACGACGACCGTTGGGCGGTGGTGATGGGCAATGGGTACAACAGCAAGAACGAACGGCCAGTCTTGCTGATTCAGTATCTGGACGAAAAGAACAAGGTGGGAAATGTTCGGGAACTTCGGCGCATTGTCGCTACGGGCACGCAAGCCCTGCATTCGCCCGTAGACCCTGTCCTCGACGCCGATATTGTTGGTAATGGCCTGTCCGCTCCGCGTTTGCTGGATGTCAATGGTGATGGGCGCGTGGACGTCGCCTACGCCGGGGACCTGAAGGGCAACCTTTGGAAGTTCGACCTGACTAGTACCGATGCCAACGTATGGGGGGTTGCGGTTTGGGGAAGCGCTTCCGTCACGCCGTGCAAAACGGGCACTTGCAAGCCACTTTTCACAGCCGTTCATGCAGCCACGGGCAAGCGGCAAGCCATTACCACGCCTCCTTCTTTGCGGCCGAACAACCGCGGCGTGGGCGGCTTAATGGTCGCGTTTGGAACGGGTGCGAATATCACCGACGACCAGCGCAGCAGTACCGACGTACATTCCGTTTATTCGGTACTGGACAACACCAAATACAAGCTTGTCAGCGGCGGCCACGTGGCCATCAATACCACACTTACTGCGAATCCGGACGGTATCGGAGCGATCCCGGTTGCCGTCGCGTTTTCCGAATTGGTCCAGCAGGATATGGTCAGCACATCGCCGCTTGCAGGTGCGGGCCTGAGTGCAGGGCGCGATTTCTGGAAGATGACACAAAACAAAGTCAATTTCAGCAACACTGGGGCAGATCCCAACAAGAAGGGCTGGTATTTCAATTTCCAGGTGACAGGTGAGCGGGTGCTCAAGGCCATGTCGTTCTTTGATGGCACCAACAATCTCGCGATTACATCGGTAACGCCTGCGTACGGTGGCAACGGCTCCAGCCAGGAATCCTGCGAGCCCGCGGGCACGCCGGAAAAGCAGTACATCACCTTGATGAACATCATGGACGGCAGGAGCCCGAGTTTCCAGGTGATGGACCGCAATGGCGATGGGCTTTACAACAACGTGGCAGGTAAAGACGACGGCGTTTCGCGAATGTCTCTTCCGCCCGGGGCCATCGGCGCGGTCACCGGCAAGAAAGTGATTACCATCACTGGGGTGGACGGTAAGAAGAACGACTTTGCCCGGGCGCCAGAGCAGGCGCTGCGTCCCAGCTGGCGGCAATTGCAATAGCACGAGGCTTTTATGCACCCCGAACACGAACGTTTTTTCAAGCGCCATGGAGGGTTCACGCTCATTGAGCTGATGATCGTGGTGGCAATCGTCGGCATCATTACCGCCGTGGCGATACCCAGCTATGCGGAGTATGTGCGTCGCGGTCACCGCGCAGAAGCGCGCGCGGGATTGCTCCAGGCGCAGCAATGGCTGGAGCGCGCCGCTACGGCCACCGGAAATTACCCTGCAACCGGCAGTTTCCCGGTGATGCTTACCAAGGTGCCGAACGACCGATACGCCATTAGCTACGTTTTCGACCCAGCGACCCGGCGCTACACGCTCACCGCAACGCCGCAAAATGCGCAGGTGGGAGACAAGTGTGGCAATTTCACCCTCACCGACCGCGGGGTGCGCGGCGCGAACGGCGTCACTACCGGTACCATCGTGACAGAGTGCTGGGGCAAATAACACGCTTGAGAAGTAACGTGACGGCAGTTTTGGGTGAATGAATTTGCATTGATCCAACAAGCGCTTGGGCTCGCCGCCCAGGCGCTTTTCATTTCCAGCCCCAATCCCCGCGTCGGTTGCGTCATCGCCCGACCGGACGGCACGGTGCTCGGCCAGGGTTTTACGCAGGCGGTGGGCGGGCCGCACGCTGAAATTGTCGCGTTGCGCGATGCTTCCGCGGCCGGGCAGGATGTCCGGGGGGCCACGGCCTATGTCACGCTGGAGCCTTGCGCCCACCAGGGGCGGACCGGGCCGTGCTGCGATGCGCTGGTGGCGGCCGGCATCGGCAAGGTGGTGGCCAGCCTGGAGGACGCGAACCCCCTGGTTGCCGGCCAAGGGTTCGCGCGGCTGCGCGCGGCGGGCGTGGAGGTCGAAGTGGGGCCGGGCGCGGCGCAGGCGCGCGAGTTGAACCTGGGGTTCTTCAGCCGCATGGTGCGCGGCACGCCCTGGGTCCGGCTCAAGGTGGCCGCTTCGCTGGACGGCACGACGGCCTTGGCCAATGGTGCCAGCCAGTGGATCACCTCACCCGAGGCGCGCGCCGACGGCCACGCCTGGCGCGCGCGTGCCTGCGCGGTGCTGACGGGCATTGGCACCGTGTTGGCGGACGATCCGCGGCTCGATGTGCGGGAGCTCCCCACCCCGCGCCAGCCGCAGCTGGTGGTGTTGGACAGCCGTCTGCGCACGCCCTTGTCCGCTCAGTTATTCATAGCTGGTCGCCCTACTACCCTATGCGCTGGCGGCCATTCTGATCCGGATTTTTTGGCCCGGAAGGCGGCCCTCGAAGCACGCGGCGCCACGGTGCTGCAGCTGCCCGGCCCGGCCGGCCAGGTCGATTTGCCGAAAATGCTGCGCGCGCTCGCCGCGCGCGGCGTGAACGAACTGCATGTGGAAGCCGGGCGCCAGCTCCATGGGGCGCTGCTCGGCGCTGGCCTGGTCGACGAGCTGCTGCTCTACTTCGCGCCCAAGCTGCTCGGCCCTGGGCGCGGCATGGCGGACATGCCGGCGCTGGAAGACCTGGCCGGAGGGATCTCACTCGAATGGCAGGCTGCCGAGCGCATCGGGCCCGACTTGCGCGTGCTCGCCCGGGTGGCCGGACACGACCGGTTTTGACCGGCCGCCCTGCGACAATCGCGCCATGTTTACCGGAATCATCACCCACGTCGGCCGCATTGCCCTTATCGAACCGCTCGGCGACTCCAGCGCGCACGGCAAGCGCCTGACGCTGCAATGCCCGCCCGCGTTCCTGGACGACGTCGGCCTGGGCGACAGCATCGCGCTGAACGGTGCCTGTATGACGGTCACCGGGCTCGATGCCGGCGCTGGCCGCTTCACGGTCGATATTTCGGCCGAGTCGCTGGACAAGACCGCCGGCCTGGCCGAGGTGGGCGCCGTCAACCTCGAAAAGGCCTTGCGCGCGAGCGACCGCCTGGGCGGGCACCTGGTGTCCGGCCACGTGGACGCCGTCGGCCGCGTAACGCACTTCGCGCCCGTCGGCGAGAGCTGGGAGCTGCGCGTGCTGGCGCCGCCCGGGTTGGCGCGCTACTTGGCGTACAAGGGCTCGATCACCGTCAACGGCGTCAGCCTCACGGTGAACCGCATCCAGGATGGCGCCGAGGGCTGCGAGGCCAGCATCAACCTGATCCCGCACACCGTGGAGAACACGGCGCTCGGGCGCCTGGCGGGGGGTTCTCCCGTGAACCTGGAAGTCGACCTGATTGCCCGCTACGTTGCGCGCATGATGGATGCGCCGGCGCCGGCGCGGGGTTAGGTCACAACACGCACGCCAGCCGGCTGCCCTCGCCCGCGCCGTGGGCCTGCATGTGGCCGATCTCCGCCGCCTCGCCAAAGCCCGCCGCGCGGAACGCGGCCAGCACGGCAGGCACGGCCGCTTCGCTGCAGCTCACGAGCAGGCCGCCGCTGGTCTGCGGGTCGGTGAGCAGCGCGCGCTGCCAGTCGGCCGCGCCCTCGGGCCAATGCACCTCGTCGCCATAGGCCGCCCAGTTGCGGGCCGAGGCGCCGGTGGCGATGCCCGCCTGCGCCAGCCTGCGCGCCGCTTCGATCAGCGGCAGTTGCGCCAGCCGCAGCACGGCCGACAACCCCGAGCCCCGGCACACCTCCAGCAAATGCCCGGCCAGGCCGAAGCCGGTGACGTCGGTCATGGCGCGCACGCCGTCGAGCTGCGCCAGTGCCTCGCCCACGCGGTTGAGCTGGGTGGTGTGGCGCAGCATTTCGGCGTAGCCGGCGGCGTCCAGCTCGCCCTTTTTCAGCGCGGCCGAGAGCACGCCCACGCCGAGCGGCTTGCCCAGCACGAGGCGGTCACCGGCGCGGGCGTCGGCGTTGCGCCGCACCTGGTCGGGGTGCACCAGGCCAAGCGCCACCAGGCCGTAGATGGGTTCGAGCACGTCGATGGAGGGCCCGCCGGCGATGGGGATGCCGGCCCCGCCGCAGACGCTCGCCGCGCCCCCCAGAATGCGGCCGATCACGTCGGGCGGCAGTTTGGCAATCGGCATGCCGACGATGGCCAGCGCCAGGATGGGCCGGCCGCCCATGGCGTAGATGTCGGAGAGCGCGTTGGTGGCGGCGATGCGCCCGAAGTCGTACGCGTCGTCGACGATGGGGGTGAAGAAATCGGTGGTGGCCACCAGCGCCTGCGCATCGTTCAAGCGGTAGACGGCGGCGTCGTCGCTGGTTTCGGTGCCCACCAGCAGCTGCGGCGGCACGATGCCCTGCGGCGCGCGTGCCAGAATCTCGCGCAGCAAACCCGGCGCGATCTTGCAGCCGCAGCCTCCCCCATGCGCAAATTGGGTCAGTCGGACAGCTTCGTCGGGTGTCGTGTTCACAGCTTGCATGGTGCTGGCCATTGTGCCAGCCACCCCTTTCGCCCCTTTTACCGCTTCCGGCAGGAGCCTTCATGAGCCACCGCGGCCCCGTCCCCGTTGAGGCACGCCACGCCTTCGACACCCTGATCGATGCGCGCTCGCCGGCGGAATTCGCCATCGACCACCTGCCCGGCGCCATCAACTGCCCGGTGCTGGACGACGAAGAGCGCCGCATCGTCGGCACGCTGTACAAGCAGCAAGGCGCGTTCGAGGCGCGGCGCGTCGGCGGCGCGTTTGTTGCGGCGAACCTGGCGCGGCACCTGCAGGAGCGCTTCGCCGACCGTCCGGCACATTGGAAGCCGCTGGTGTATTGCTGGCGCGGCGGCATGCGCAGCAGCTCCATGGTGACCTGGCTGCGCCTGGTGGGCTGGGATGCGCAGCAACTCGCGGGTGGCTACAAGTCCTGGCGCCGCCATGTGATGGCGCAGATCGCCAGGCTGTCACCGCAGTTGCAACTGCGCGTGGTCTGTGGCCCCACGGGCAGCGCCAAGACGCGGCTGCTCGAAGCGCTGGCCGCGCGCGGCGCGCAGGTACTGGACCTCGAAGCCCTGGCGCGCCACCGCGGCTCGGTGCTGGGCGCCTGGCCGGGGGTGGAGCAGCCTTCACAGACCGCCTTCGAGACCGGCCTGGCGCATGCGCTGGAGGCGCTGGACCTGTCGCTCCCGGTGTATGTGGAGGCCGAGAGCAGCCGCATTGGCCGCATCAGCGTGCCGCCTGCGCTGCTGCAGCGGCTGCGCGCCAGCCCGTGCGTGGAGATTGCCGCCAGCCCGGCCGCGCGGCTGGCATTCCTGCTGCGCGACTACGCCAACCTGGGCGACGACCCCGAGCGGCTGGCCCAGCAACTGCACGTACTGCGCACGCTGCATGGCCGCGAGGTCATTGAGCGCTGGCAGGCCTGGGCCCGCGCCGGCGCGCTGGCGCCGCTGTTCGGCGAGCTCATGGCGCTGCACTACGACCCGCTGTATGCGCGCTCGCAAAGCACGCATTTGTTCCAGTGGCCGGGGCGGCACACGCTGCCGGCGCCGGCGCTGGCGCCGGACGACATCGCGCGCCTGGCGGCGCAGGTTCCGGCTTTGCCGTGGGCAGCCCTGGGAGCCGAAAAAAGTGAATGAAATTGGCCTCTAGCGCTTAACCAGTATGGGTTTATAGCTATCTACACGATAGCTTGCGCGCTGGGCGGGCCTACACGCGCACGAAATCGATCACGATCGCGCCCGGCTCGCGCTGCTGGTAGGTGATCTCCATCGCAGCGCCGTAGCGCGCCTGCAATTGCTGCAGCAGCGGCAGCGGGTCGTGGTCGTTCACAAAGCGCATGGTTTCGCCGGGGTGCAGCGAATCGAGCGCGCCGAAGATGGCCGCATGGCGAAAGCGCTTGGCAACGCCGCGGGCGTCGAAGGGGTAGATGGCGTCGGGCGAGGTGTGGACGTGGGCTTGGACGTGGGCGTTCATGGTGCGAATTAAAGATTCATTGCTTAGGAATCTTTAGTGTAGCGCCAGCCACCACCGCACGCGGCCTTGGCCCTGTGCGCAATGGGGCCGCTCGCGCGGCCCGCCCACGGGGCGTTCACACCATGTCCTGCGGGCGTACCCAGGCGTCGAACTGCTCGGCCGTCACGTGACCGCTGGCCAGCGCGGCCTCGCGCAGGCCCAAGCCGCCCTGGTGCGCAGCCTTGGCGATCTGCGCCGCCTTGTCGTAGCCGATGTGCGGGTTCAGGGCCGTCACCAGCATCAGCGAGCGCTCCAGCAGCTCGGCGATGCGCCCGCGCCGGGGCTCTATGCCCTGCGCGCAATGGTGGTCGAAGCTGGCCATGCCGTCGGCCAGCAGGCGCGCGCTTTGCAGGAAATTGTGGATCACCATGGGGCGGAACACATTGAGCTCGAAGTTGCCCGAGGCACCGCCGATGTTGATGGCCACGTCGTTGCCCAGCACCTGGCAGCACAGCATGGTGAGCGCCTCGCACTGCGTCGGGTTGACCTTGCCGGGCATGATGGACGAGCCCGGCTCGTTCTCGGGGATGGCGATCTCGCCGAGTCCGCTGCGCGGCCCGCTGGCGAGCCAGCGCACATCGTTGGTGATCTTCATCAGGCTGGCCGCCAGGCCCTTGAGCGCTCCGTGCGCGTGGACCAGCGCGTCGCAAGTGGCGAGCGCCTCGAACTTGTTCGGCGCCGTGACGAGCGGCAGGCCGGTCAGGTCGGCAAGCTCCTGCGCCACCGCCTGGGCGTAGCCCTCGGGCGCGTTCAGCCCCGTGCCCACGGCCGTGCCGCCCAGCGCCAGCTCGCCCAGGTGTGGCAGCACCGCGCGCACGTGCTGCTCGGCGTGGTGCAGCTGCGCCACCCAACCCGATATTTCCTGACCCAGGGTGATGGGCGTCGCATCCTGCAAATGGGTGCGCCCGATCTTGACGATGCCGGCGAACGCCTCGGCCTTGGCCCCCAGCGTGGTGCGCAGCGCCTGCAGGGCCGGCAGGAGCCTGCGCACCAGCGCCTCCACCGCGGCCACGTGCATCGCGGTGGGGAACACGTCGTTGCTCGACTGGCTCTTGTTCACGTCGTCGTTCGGGTGCACCAGCCGGCCCTCGCCGCGTGGGCCGCCGAGCAGCTGGCTGGCGCGGTTGGCCAGCACCTCGTTCATGTTCATGTTGGTCTGCGTGCCCGAGCCGGTCTGCCAGACGACCAGCGGGAACTCCCCGGCGTGCTGGCCGGCGATCACCTCGTCGGCCGCCGCCACGATGGCCGTCGCCTTGGCAGCGTCCAGCAGCCCGAGCGACTGGTTCACGTAGGCGCTGGCGCGCTTGACCTGGGCCAGCGCGCGCAGCAGTTCGGGGGCCATGCGCTCGCCCGAAATGTCGAAATGCTGCAGCGAGCGCTGTGTCTGCGCGCCCCACAGGCGTTCGGCCGGCACGCCGATGGGGCCGAAGGAGTCGCGCTCGGTGCGCAGGGCCTGGGGCGAGGTGGGCTTCATCAATCAACTCCTTGGGGAATGCGCGGGACTGCGCGGCAGCGTCGGGGCGACAGGCCGGCGCAAGGCGACGGCGCGATAATTTCACTTTTCGCGCCTTTCGAGAACCGCCCCGCCATGACCACCAGCATCCGCCAAGAAGACCTGATCGAATCCGTCGCCGCAGCGCTGCAGTACATCAGCTACTACCACCCGGCAGACTACATCGCCCACCTGGCGCGCGCCTATGAGCGCGAACAAAGCCCCGCTGCCAAAGATGCGATGGCGCAGATCCTCACCAACAGCAAGATGAGCGCCACCGGCCACCGGCCGATCTGCCAGGACACCGGCATCGTCAACGTCTTCCTGAAGGTCGGTATGGACGTGCGCTTCGAAGGCTTCACCGGCAGCCTGGACGACGCCATCAACGAAGGCGTGCGCCGCGGCTACAACCACCCCGACAACACCCTGCGCGCCAGCGTCGTGGCCGACCCGCTGTTCGCCCGCAAGAACACCCGGGACAACACGCCCGCCGTCATCTTCACCGAGATCGTGCCCGGTGGCACGCTCGACATCACGGTTGCCGCCAAGGGTGGCGGCTCGGAGAACAAGAGCAAGATGATCATGCTCAACCCGAGCGACAGCCTGGTCGACTGGGTGCTGAAAACCGTGCCCACCATGGGCGCCGGCTGGTGCCCGCCGGGCATGCTGGGCATAGGCATCGGCGGCACGGCGGAAAAGGCCGTGCTGATGGCCAAGGAAAGCCTGATGGACGACCTGGACATGTACGAACTGCAGGCCAAGTCCGCCCGCGGCGAGCCGCTGACGCAGACCGAAGAACTGCGTCTGGAGCTGTTCACCAAGGTCAACGCGCTCGGCATCGGCGCCCAGGGCCTGGGCGGCCTGACCACGGTGCTCGACGTGAAAATCAAGATGTACCCGACGCACGCGGCCAGCAAGCCGGTGGCGATGATCCCCAACTGCGCCGCCACGCGCCACGCGCACTTCGTCATGGACGGCTCCGGCCCGGTCTACCTCGACCCGCCGTCCCTCGACCTGTGGCCCAAGGTGGACTGGGCGCCCGACACGCAAAAGAGCCGCCGCGTTCAGCTCGACACGCTGACCCCTGCGGAAGTGGCCAGCTGGAAACCCGGCGAGACGCTGCTGCTGAACGGCAAGATGCTGACCGGCCGCGACGCCGCGCACAAGCGCATCCAGGACATGCTGGCCAAGGGCGAGAAGCTCCCGGTCGATTTCACCAACCGCGTCATCTACTACGTCGGCCCGGTGGACCCGGTGAAGGGCGAAGCCGTCGGCCCGGCCGGCCCGACCACGGCCACGCGCATGGACAAGTTCACCGAGATGATGCTCGCCCAGACCGGGCTGATTGCCATGATCGGCAAGGCCGAGCGCGGCCCGGCCGCCATCGAGGCCATCCGCCAGCACAAGAGCGCGTACCTGATGGCCGTGGGCGGCGCGGCCTACCTGGTCAGCAAGGCCATCAAGACGGCGCGCGTGGTGGGCTTCGAGGATCTGGGCATGGAAGCCATCTACGAATTCGACGTGGTCGACATGCCCGTCACCGTGGCGGTCGACTCGGGCGGCACCAGCGCCCACATCACCGGCCCGGCCGCCTGGCAAAAGCGCATCGCGGCGGGTGAATTCATCGAACTCGCGAGTGCCTGCCCCTTCTCTTGCCGGCGCCTCGCTTCCCCCGGGCGGCGGCGTTGCCGCCGACGCGCCGATCGGCGTCTTCGACAGCGGCATCGGCGGCCTTAGCGTGCTGCAGGCGCTGTGCCGCGCCCTGCCCGCCGAACGCTTCGTCTATCTGGCCGACACCGGCCACGCCCCTTACGGCGAACGCGGCGACGCCTTCGTGGCGCGGCGCACGCACACCGTGGCGCGCTACCTCGTGCAACAGCACGGCGTGAAAGCGCTGGTGGTGGCCTGCAACACCGCCACGGCAGCGGCGATGGACGGGCTGCGCGCGCGATACCGCAGCCTGCCGCTCATCGGCGTGGAACCGGCACTCAAGCCCGCCGGCAGCGCCACGCGCAGCGGGACCGTCGCCGTCATGGCCACACGGGGAACCGTGGGAAGCGCCCGCTTTGCCCGGCTGGTCGCCCAGCTGCCGGGCAGCACGCAGGTGCGCGTGCAGGCCTGCGACGGCCTCGCCAGCGCCTTGGAGGCAGAAGTTGCGTGCCGCACGGCCGGGGAGGCGCTCGCCGCCCACGCCCACACGCTGGCGCTGTGCCGGCGTTACGTCCAGGCCCTGGGCCCGTGGGGCAGCGTGCCCGGCGAGGCCGACACCCTGGTGCTGGGCTGCACGCACTACGTGTTTGCCGAAGCGGCCCTGCAGGCGCTCGTGGGGCCTCAGGTGCGGATACTGAGCACGGGCGAACCGGTGGCCCGGCAGACCCAGCGCCTGCTGCAAGCCCAGGGCTTGCAGCGCCCGGCGGCCACACCCGCGCTGGCGGCGCCTCTGTGCCTGCTCAGCACCGGCGATGCCAGCGCGCTCGCCCGGGCGGCAGAGCGCTGGCTGGGCGTGGCCACGGCAGCGCACGCGCGCTCCGCAACCAGCCGAAAATTCAAGGGAAATAGGGCTCTAGCGCTTGATGCACAAGAGGTTGTAGCTATTAATTAAATAGCGAAACCTGTGCCATCAGTGCAGATGGCGCGGGCGCCGGCCGCCGCTGCCGCCATGGCTGCCACCCGATCCGCCGGAGCCGCGCGGGGGCTTGCCGAGCTCCAGCGAGTTCACCAGGGCGTCGAAGCGCTGGGTGAACAGCTTGTCGATTTCGGCCACGACACCGCCGAGTTCGGCGCCGTCGAAGTGGCGCTCCATGGTGCTGACCACGTCCTGCACGAGCAAATCGCGCTGCACCTGCATGATGGCCGCCGGCGTCGGGCCGACGAACACGATGGTGAAATCGTCGCGCGAATCGCCCTCTTCCTCTTCGTCGTCCTCGTCGAACTCGACGTCGTAGAAGGTCACCTCAAGCGCGGCGCCCTGCTCGGCCAGTTCATTGAGGTTCATGCACATTTCATCAAGCGACTGGCGGAAGTCGTCGTCGCCACGCACCGTCCAGCACATCTGCAGCAAATGGCGCTTGGCGTCGAACTCGATGCCGGGCTCCTCTTCGTAGGCACTGGCGGCGCCGTCGGCGAGCGAGCGGGCACCGGCGTATTTCCACAGCGGCTTGAGGGCGTCCTGGAGCTGCTCATAGGCCACCTCGGGGCGCATCGGCACTTCGCCGTGCAGGTGGATTTCGAGGGGTGCGTTGAAATTAGACATTGTTGATCCTGATGGTGCCCCGAGCCGGGGTCGAACCGGCACGCCCTCTCTCGAGAAGCGGCGGATTTTAAGTCCGCAGTGTCTACCAATTTCACCATCGGGGCGCTGGACGGGCCAGGCTGCGTGCAGGGTAACGCCACCGCAGCGGCCGCGCAAATGTTGTCTCGACCCCCAGGGCATTCCTGGCGCCGGCAGGCCAATAAAAAAGGGAAGCCTTGCAGCTTCCCTTTTTGAAATTGGAGCGGGAAAAGAGTCTCGAACTCTCGACCTCAACCTTGGCAAGGTTGCGCTCTACCAACTGAGCTATTCCCGCATGACCCGCCTGGCTACCGAACACCGCTGGCGTTTCGAAAACTTGGCAGCCTTCAATTATACCCAAATTTGCCACCCGGTTCGCTTGCCGAGCAGCAAATTGTGGTCTGGAGGCGCGGACCAGAGTCGAACTGGTCTAACCGGATTTGCAATCCGGGGCATAACCGCTTTGCTACCGCGCCGACACCCTGTGACACCATAAAAAAGGGAAGCCGACGCTTCCCTTTTTCCGGAATCTGGAGCGGGAAAAGAGTCTCGAACTCTCGACCTCAACCTTGGCAAGGTTGCGCTCTACCAACTGAGCTATTCCCGCGTTTTGCAGCCTTATATTCTACGATGAAAGTGCTGCGTTGGTGAAATTGTAGCGCAAGTTTTTGGGCCCGCGCCAGTTCTTCTTTCAGTGTTTTACCGCGTCGGCACTCACCTGCGCCGGCGCTGCGGCGGCCACGCTGGCGGCCGCGGCCACCTCTTCGTCGGTCAGCGCCACGGGCTTGCGCTCCAGCGCGACGTCGAGCACCTGGTCGATCCACTTGACCGGGACGATTTCCAGGCCGCTCTTCACGTTGGCCGGGATTTCCTGCAGGTCTTTCATGTTCTCCTGCGGGATCAGTACCGTCTTGATGCCGCCACGCAATGCCGCAAGGAGTTTTTCCTTCAGGCCGCCAATCGCCGTGATTTCACCGCGCAGCGTGATCTCGCCCGTCATGGCGACGTCGCCGCGTACCGCGATCCCGGTAAGCGCCGATACGAACGCCGTCGCCATCGCCGCGCCGGCACTTGGCCCGTCCTTGGGCGTGGCGCCGTCGGGCACGTGAATGTGCACGTCGCGCTTCTCGAACACTTCGTCCTTGATACCCAGCGCACGCGCGCGGCTGCGCACCACGGTGCGTGCCGTTTCCACCGACTCCTTCATCACGTCGCCCAGCGAGCCGGTGCGCGTGATCACGCCCTTGCCCGGCATGGTCGCGGCCTCGCTGGTGAGCAAATCGCCACCCACCTCGGTCCACGCAAGGCCCACCACCTGGCCGATCTGGTTCTGCTCCTCCGCACGTCCATAGGTGTACTTGCGCACGCCGAGGAAGTCGGGCAGGTTGTCGGCGGTCACGACCACGCGCGGCTCCATGTGCTTGAGCAGCAGGCCCTTGACGACCTTGCGGCACACCTTGGAGAGGTCGCGTTCGAGCGAGCGCACACCGGCTTCGCGTGTGTAGTAGCGCACCATGTCGCGCACGGCGGCCTCGGTGATCTCCAGTTCCTCGGTCTTCACGCCGTTGTTCGCCATCTGCTTGGGCAGCAGGTACTTCATGGCGATGTTGACCTTCTCGTCCTCGGTGTAGCCCGAGAGGCGGATCACTTCCATGCGGTCCAGCAACGCCGAGGGAATGTTCATGGAGTTGGACGTGGCGACGAACATCACGTCGCTCAGATCGAAATCCACCTCCACGTAGTGGTCGCCGAAGGTGTGGTTCTGCTCCGGGTCCAGCACCTCCAGCAACGCGCTCGACGGATCGCCGCGGAAGTCCGTGCCCAGCTTGTCGATTTCATCGAGCAGGAACAGGGGGTTGCGCGTACCGACCTTGGCGAGGCTTTGCAGCACCTTGCCGGGCATGGCGCCGATATAGGTGCGGCGGTGGCCGCGGATCTCGGCCTCGTCACGCAAGCCGCCCAGCGCCACGCGCACGTACTTGCGGCCGGTGGCCTTGGCGATCGACTGGCCGAGCGAGGTCTTGCCCACACCCGGGGGGCCCACCAGGCACAGGATAGGCGCCTTCACCTTGTCCACGCGCTGCTGCACGGCGAGGTATTCCAGGATGCGGTCCTTGACCTTGTCGAGGCCATAGTGGTCTTCGTTGAGCACGGTTTCCGCGAGGCCCAGGTCGTGCTTGATCTTGGTGCGCTTGCTCCAGGGGAGCGAAACCAGCACGTCGATGTAATTGCGCACCACGGTCGCTTCGGCGGACATGGGCGACATGAGCTTGAGCTTCTTCAGCTCGCCCTCGGCCTTCTTACGCGCTTCGGCCGGCATCTTGGCAAGCTTGATCTTCTTCTCGACTTCGTCGAGGTCCGCGCCTTCCTCGCCTTCACCGAGTTCCTTCTGAATGGCCTTGACCTGCTCGTTGAGATAGAAGTCGCGCTGGTTCTTTTCCATCTGGCGCTTCACGCGGCCACGGATCTTCTTGTCGACATTGAGGATGTCCACCTCCCGGTCGAGTTGCTCGAACAGGTTCTCCAGCCGGCCCTTGACCTCGTGCAGGTCCAGCACCGCCTGCTTGTTCTCCAGCTTGAGCGGCAAGTGGGCGGCGATGGTGTCGGCCAGGCGGCCCGGATCGTCGATGCTGGAAATCGAGGTGAGGATTTCCGAAGGGATCTTCTTGTTGAGTTTGACGTACTGGTCGAACTGCTGCATCACCGCACGGCGCAAGGCCTCGATCTCGCTCGGGCGGGCCTCGTCGTCCGCCGCTTCCAGCGGAGTCACCGTGGCCGAGAAGTGCGTTTCGTGGTCCTCGATGCCGTCCACGCGGGCGCGCTTCTGCCCTTCCACCAACACCTTTACCGTGCCGTCGGGGAGCTTGAGCATTTGCAGAATGGTCGAAACGCAGCCCACCGCGAACATGTCGTGCACGGAAGGCTCATCCTTGGCGGCCGCCTTTTGGGCCACCAGCATGATGCTGCGGTCGCCTTCCATCGCGAGTTCGAGCGCCTTGATGCTCTTGGGGCGCCCCACAAAAAGCGGGATCACCATGTGGGGGAATACGACCACGTCGCGCAGCGGCAGCAGCGGGAGCGCGAGCGCCTGATCGGTGGGGAGGGGGTGTCCGGACATCGGGTTCCTTTATGAGGGTCCTGGAAATATGGTCGGCAGACACGGGATTTCAAGCCACGCCCGGGCGTGGCCGGCGCTTACGCCTTCTTCGCGGCTTCGCGGTATACGAGCAGCGGCGGCTTGTTTTCCTCCACCGTCGATTCGTCCACCACGACCTTTTCCACATTGCTGCAGTTCGGCAAATCGAACATCGTGCCGATCAGGGTTTGTTCGAGGATGGAGCGCAGGCCGCGCGCGCCCGTCTTGCGCGCCAGGGCCTTGCGCGCAATGGCCCGCAGGGCGGCGGGGCGGATCTCCAGCTCCGCGCCCTCCATGGCCAGCAGCTTGCTGTACTGCTTGACGAGGGCGTTCTTGGGCTCCGTCAGGATCTGCACCAGGGCGTCCTCGTGCAGTTCGGCCAGCGCCGTGACGACCGGCATGCGGCCCACCAGTTCGGGAATCAGGCCGAACTTGATCAGGTCCTCGGGCTCGATGTCCTGGAACACCTCCGACAGCGCGCGCTGCTTCTTGCTCTTGACGGCGGCGCCGAAGCCGATGCCCGAGGCTTCGGTACGGTTCTCGATGACTTTCTCCAGACCGGCGAAGGCGCCACCGCAGATGAACAGGATGTTGGTCGTGTCGATCTGCAGGAAGTCCTGGTTCGGGTGCTTGCGCCCGCCCTGCGGCGGAACGCTGGCCATGGTGCCTTCGATGAGCTTGAGCAGCGCCTGCTGCACGCCTTCGCCCGAGACGTCGCGCGTGATGCTCGGGTTGTCCGACTTGCGCGAAATCTTGTCGATTTCGTCGATGTAGACGATGCCGCGCTGCGCACGCTCGACTTCGTAGTTGCAGCTTTGCAGCAGCTTCTGGACGATGTTCTCCACGTCCTCGCCGACGTAGCCGGCCTCGGTCAGGGTGGTGGCGTCGGCCATGACGAAGGGCACGTCCAGCATGCGCGCCAGGGTCTGCGCAAGCAGTGTCTTGCCCGAGCCCGTCGGGCCGATGAGCAGGATGTTGCTCTTGGCGAGCTCCACGTCGTCCTTGCCGGCCTTGTCCTTGTAACGCAGGCGCTTGTAGTGGTTGTACACCGCCACGGCCAGGGTGCGCTTGGCGACCTCCTGGCCGATGACGTAGTTGTCCAGGTTGGCCTTGATGTCCGCGGGCGTGGGCAAGTCGCTGCGTGCGAGACGGCCCGGGTCTGCCGGCGGCAGCTCATCGCGGATGATCTCGTTGCACAGGTCGATGCACTCTTCGCAGATGAAGACCGACGGGCCGGCGATCAGCTTTTTCACCTCGTGCTGGCTCTTGCCACAGAACGAGCAGTACAGGGTTTTTTCGCTGGAAGAGCCTTTTTTCTCGGCCATGGGAACGGTACCTTTGGTCGGTAAGAGTGAATCAGATGATAGCGAAACAGCAACGGCGCTTCCCGGTGCGGGAAACGCCGTTCTGCGCGAAGGGGCATGGGCGCCATGACGCGCCGCAGCGCTCAGGGCCGCTTGGCGATCACCTGGTCGATGAGACCGTAGTCCTTGGACTCCTCGGCCGTCAGGAAATAGTCGCGCTCGGTGTCCTGCTTGATCTTCTCCAGCGACTGGCCGGTGCGCTCGGCCAGGATACGGTTCATCTGGTCCTTGGTGCGCAGGATGTCCCGCGCATGGATTTCAATGTCCGTGGCCTGACCACGTGCGCCGCCCAGCACCTGATGGATCATGATCTTGGAGTTCGGCAGCGAAAAACGCTTGCCCTTGGCCCCTGCGGCCAGCAGGAAGGCGCCCATGCTGGCGGCAAAACCGCAGCACAGCGTGGACACGTCGGGCTTGATGAAGTTCATGGTGTCGAAAATCGCCATGCCCGCCGTCACACTGCCGCCGGGGGAGTTGATGTAGAACGAGATATCCTTTTCCGGGTTCTCGCTCTCCAGGAACAAGAGCTGCGCCACCACCAGGTTGGCTGTCTGGTCGTTGACCTCACCCACCAGGAAAATCACGCGCTCCTTGAGCAGGCGCGAATAGATGTCGTAGGACCGTTCGCCACGGCCCGACTGCTCGATGACCATGGGGATCATGCCCAGGGCTTGTGTTTCCAGTGCGCTCATTGTTTCTCCAAATCAGGCGGGTACTGTACCCAGAAACGAATTGGGGCCGGCGCCCGAAAGCACAAGCCCCATGGCGGCCCGGCATCCGTGCGGATGCCGGACATGGCATCTTTTAACCTTGCTGGCCCATCAGCTCCTCGAAACTGACGGCCTTCTCGGTCACCTGGGCCTTGCCGAGCACGTAGTCGGCGACGTTGGTCTCGATGACCACCGCTTCCACTTCGGCCAGGCGCTGGCGGTCGCCGAAGTACCAACGGACCACTTCCTCGGGCTTTTCGTAGCTCGCGGCCAGTTCGTCGATGTGCGCCTTGAGCTGCTCGGGCTTGGCCTGCAAGCCGTTGGCCTTGACCAGCTCCGCCACCACGAGGCCCAGGCGCACGCGACGCTCGGCCTGTGGGCGGAACACGTCGGCCGGAATGTCCATTTTCTCGGCTTCCTTCATGCCACGCTGCTTCATGTCGGCGCGCGCGCCTTCGCGCAGGCGGTCGATCTCGGCTTCCACCGCGGCATTGGGCAGGTCGAGCTCGGCCTTGGCCAGCAGCGCGTCCATGGCGGCCTGCTTGTTGCGCGCCAGGAGGCGGAACTTCACTTCCCGCTCCAGGTTGGTCTTGATGTCGGCGCGCAGGCCGGCCACGGTGCCGTCGGCAATGCCCAGCGACTTGGCGAGGGCGTCGTTCACTTCCGGCAGGTGGGCGGCTTCGATCTTCTTGACCGTGACCATGAAATCCGCCGTCTTGCCGGCGACGTCCTTGCCGTGGTACTCGGCGGGGAAGGCGAGCGGGAAGGTCTTGCTCTCGCCCGGCTTCATGCCGCGCACGGCGTCCTCGAATTCCTTGAGCATCTGGCCTTCGCCCACCAGGAACTGGAAGTCTTCCGCCTTGCCGCCGTCGAAGGGCTCGCCGTCGATCTTGCCTTCGAAATCCACGGTGACGCGGTCGCCGTCCTGGGCGGCGGCGTCCAGCGCGCGCTGGGCGAAGCTGCGGCGCTGCTTGCGCAGGATGTCCACGGTCTTGTCGATGGCGGCGTCGGAGACTTCGGACGAAAGCTTCTCGACCTGCGCGTCGGCGAGGTCACCAATCTTCACTTCGGGATAGACCTCGAAGACCGCGTCGAAGGACATCTCGCCTTCGGGGGCGTCCTGCTTCTCGGTGATGCGCGGCTGGCCGGCCACGCGCAGCTGGGCTTCGTTGGCGGCCTGCGCGAACGCTTCGCCGACCTTGTCGTTGAGCACCTCGTACTGCACCGAATAGCCGTAGCGCTGCGAAACCACGTTCATGGGCACCTTGCCCGGACGGAAACCGTCCATCTTCACCGTGCGCGCCAGGCGCTTGAGGCGCGATTCGACCTCGCCCTGGATGGCCGACACGGGCAGGTTGAGGGTGATCTTGCGTTCCAGCTTGTCGAGGGTTTCAACGGTGACTGCCATGGCTGCTCCTGTAGGAATATCGGTGGCAGGGCCGCCTGAGCGGGCCCTGCAGGGGTGCGCGGTGCGCGTGCTTCTCGGTGGTGCGCGGGGGGGGACTCGAACCCCCACACCATTGCTGGCGTCAGGACCTAAACCTGGTGCGTCTACCAATTTCGCCACCCGCGCGCTTCAAACAGACGGGGGGCGAAACATCGCGTCCGCCGCCCGCTTGAAACTGGTCAACCCGCGATTTTACTCTGTGCCGGCATG
>Ga0066256_1002884_pt1 | contig 17767 bp, 16 predicted proteins | sample ThiBio_1000_biof_FD_87107 | JGI IMG/M metagenome (GOLD analysis project Ga0066256, IMG submission 87107) | Wastewater bioreactor microbial communities from Cape Town, South Africa - Thiocy_expt_1000_biof (version 2) | ecosystem: Engineered > Bioreactor > Thiocyanate-remediating >...
CCCCCCACGCCGGCGCCGACAACCCCCGCACGGGGCGGGCGGAGACGAGCGCCGGCTGCCACGGCGCCAACCGTGCCCGCCCGGGATCCCGTGCCGGCCGAAGGAAAGCCGAGGCGGACCCCGCCGGCTTGGGCGCCCCCGCGGGGCGGGGGGCCCGGCCCCTGCCCGCGGAAGCAAAGAAGAGGGCGGAAAAATCCGCCCCCCGCCGCAACGCGCTGTCGGAACAGAAGATCAAGCAGGCCGAGACCGATGCGATCAACGCCGTGCGCTCCGCCGCCGTAGACCTGGCGATCGCCGCTGCCGAAAACGTCATCGCCAAGAAGAGCGATGCCGCCGTGCAGTCCGATCTCTTCAACCGCGCCGTCGGCGACGTGAAGACGCGCCTCAACTAAGCGGATGTCACCATCCTGGAATTTGAAGAACCGGCCTTAGTGGCCGGTTTTTTGCTGTTCGGGCACCGGATGGGAAGAACGCCTATTCCTCCGGACTGTCGGGCGCGGTCGCGCGAAACGGGCGGAAGCTGAGGCGGTGCAGCGGGCAGGGGCCGTGGGCATCGACGGCGCGGCGATGGGCGGGGGTCGGATAGCCCGCATGCGTCCCAAAACCGTAATGGGGATAGACGAGACCGGCGCGCGCCATCATCCGGTCGCGGGGCACCCTGGCGCTGATCGACGCGGCCGCGGTCGAAACCCAGCGGGGCTCGCCCCTTCCCAGCGCCCTGCCGAAGCAGGGCAGGCCGGGCGGCACGTCGCGCCCGTCGACCAGCACCAGTTTCGGCGCGATGCACAGGCTCGCAACCGCACGGCGCATGGCGTCGAGGCTGGCCTTGCGGATATCGGTGGTATCGATGCGCCCCGGCCCGGAGGACGCGACGGAAACGGCGACGGCGCGGGCGAGGATAATCTCGTAGAGCGCTTCGCGCTCGGCAGCCGTCAGCTTCTTGGAATCGTTCAGCCCCTCTGGAATGGCGTCGGGGTCGAGGATGACGGCGGCAGCCACCACCGGGCCGGCCAGCGGCCCGCGCCCGGCCTCATCGGTGCCGGCCACCGGCCATTGCCCGGCATGGCGGCCGGCAAGCTCATGGTTGAAATCCGGGACGAGGGGCAGGGGATCGAACAGCATCGGGGCATTCCGGAAAAAGCGGATTGCCGGTCTTCTACACGAAAACGCGGCAACCTGAAAAGCAGGGAGAATCGGGCGGCGTTCATGGAACGATGCGGCGGACCATGGACGCCCGCCCGATCTCCTGCAAGCCCCGCCGGAAGGACCGGTCATGGTCCGTCAGGGGCGGCGGACCGGCGGGGCATTCCGGCGGCGAGGCGGTGGAACGCCGACCGGAAATTTCTGTCTCCGAGCATTTCCTGGAAATGCTCCCGGCAAGGACACTGCGCGGCTTGCCGGAATTGTAGCGGTTTACAGCAGTTGAAGCTGCACGCCGCTGCCGCTCGGCGGCACGAACAGGTCATCGCGCAGATGCATGCCGCGCCGGCCGAGGCCGAGCCGCTTGACGGCCATCTCGAAGCGGCGGCCGATCTGCCAGGCATAGGGACCGCTGCCCTTCATGCGCTTGCCGAATTCGGCGTCGTAATCCTTGCCGTCGCGCATCGAGCGCACCAGCGACATCACATGCCGGTAGCGGTCGGGATAGTGTTGCAGCAGCCAGTCGCGAAACAGCGGGCTGACCTCCAGCGGCAGGCGCAGCAGCACATAGCTGGCTTCGGTCGCGCCCGCGGCATGGGCGGCGTCGAGGATGCGCTCGATCTCATGGTCGTTGAGCGCCGGGATGATCGGCGACACCAGCACGCTGGCGGGAATGCCGGCCTCGGTCAGCGCCTTGATGGCGTCGAGCCGGCGGCCCGGTGTGGCGGCGCGCGGCTCCATCGCCCGCGACAGCTTGCGGTCCAGCGTGGTCACCGAGATGCCGACCTTGGCGAGGCCGCGCGAGGCCATGTCCTGCAGGATATCGATATCGCGCAGCACCAGCGCCGACTTGGTGACGATGGCGACCGGATGGTTGGCCTTCTGCAACACTTCCAGGATCTGGCGCATGATGCGCCATTCGCGCTCGATCGGCTGGTAGGGATCGGTGTTGGTGCCGATGGCGATGGTGCGCGGCTTATAGCCGGGCTTGGCCAGTTCCCTCTCCAGAAGCCTCGGCGCATCCGGCTTGGCAAACAGCCGGGTCTCGAAATCGAGGCCGGCCGACAGGCCCATATAGCTGTGGGTCGGGCGGGCAAAGCAATAGATGCAGCCATGCTCGCAGCCGCGATAGGGATTGACCGAGCGATCGAAAGGAATGTCGGGGGAATCGTTGCGGGTGATCGCGGTGCGCGGCTTCTCGACCTGGACCTCGGTCTTCAGCGCCGGCAACTCGTCGAGCGTCTGCCAGCCATCATCGAAGGCGACATGCTCGCGCGGCTCGAAACGTCCCTCGGGGTTCAGCCCGGCGCCGCGGCCGCGGCGGCGCGACCCGTCGATCCTGAGGCCGGACGCCGCCAGCATCGCATCGGCGAACTCCGCCGTATTGGCGGGCTGAAAGGCAGCCCGACCCACATGAGACAGATCGTTCATTGGTCATCTCCGGTCGAGTGCGGTGCGACGCACTCCCTGGTTCCTGATTAAATTCCTATCCCGGAAACGAGAACATTGCAAGAACAAAATGCGGAACGCTTGCCCTTGGCCTTTTGTGCTGCGATGCGGTAAAGAGAGGATATGCTGACGATCCTGATGGAAACCCGCAATCACGAGGCTGAACTGGCGCAGACCCTGTCGGTGCTGGTCGCCGGCGCGGTCGAGGGGCTGGTCAGCGACGTGGTGATTCTCGATTGCGGTTCGCACGATGGTTCGTCGCTGGTGGCAGATGCCGCTGGCTGCCGTTTCTATCGTGACTGGGAGATCAGCACGGTACTCGAATCGGTGCGCGGCGACTGGCTGCTCATTATCGAGCCGGGCGCGCGGCCGCTGAGCGGGGGGATCGGCGAGAGCGCCGATTATGTCGGCTTCGGCCGCCAGCCGGCGCGCTTTTCGCTGTCGCGGCATGCTCGCCCGCCGGTGTGGCGGCGCTGGCTGAGGAAGGAAGGGCCGTTGGAATGCGGTTTGCTGATCGCCCGGCGCCAATCGCTGGCTTACGTCGGGCCGGGCATGCGGCTTGCCGATCTGGCGACGGCGGCAAAGCCGGTGCGGCTGAAAAGCGAGATCGTGCCGGCCCGGGCGATGCGGCAGGTGCGGGATGAGAGCATAATCCGACCGGAGTGAAACGAGGATCGAACAGCGCTCTAAGCCTTGCCGCGCTTCAGGTGCTCGCCGAGCCGCGGCATGATTTCCACGAAATTGCAGGGCATGTGGCGATAGTCGAGCTGTGCCGCCAGAATGCCGTCCCAGGCATCCTTGCAGGCGCCGGGGGAGCCCGGCAGCACGAAGATGAAGGTGGCGTTGGCGACACCGCCGGTGGCGCGCGACTGGATGGTCGAGGTGCCGATCTTGTCGTAGGAGATGCGGTGGAAGACTTCGGAAAAGCCGTCCATGCGCTTTTCGAACAGCGGCTCCAACGCTTCCGGCGTGACGTCGCGGCCGGTAAAGCCGGTACCGCCGGTAGTAATCACCACGTCGATGTCCCAGTCCTTTGTCCAGGATTCGACCTGATCGCGAATCGTCTGCTTGTCGTCAGGGACGATGGCGCGGGCGACGAGGCGATGGCCGGCCGCCTCGATGCGGGCGGCTAAGGTGTCGCCGGAGCGGTCGTCGGCGGTTGTGCGGGTGTCGGAGACAGTGAGCACGGCGATGCCGACGGGGATGAAGGGGCGGTTTTCGTCCAGACGCGCCATCAATGATCTCCTGCTCGGGTTGCGGTCGCCTCGACGAACCAGTCCGGCTTTTCCGCACGAATCGCAGCGCAGGCATGCCCGGCGCTATGCGTATCGTCGAACACGCCGAAAGCCGTGGCGCCGGAGCCCGACATGCGGGCAAACCGCGCGCCGTGGGCGGCCAGCAGGCCGAGCGCGTCGCCGATCTCGGACACCAGTGCCCGCGCCGGGTTTTCGAGGTCGTTGCGCGTCGCGGCGAGCCAGGCCAGCCAACCGTCGTCGGCGGGCAGCGGACGCGGCAGCGGCGGGTGGGTCTTCACCGTCAGGCGGCGAAAGATGTCCGGCGTCGAGACCGGCAGCAGCGGATTGACCAGAACCATTGGCAGGACAGGCAGGCTGGCGAGCGGCGTGATCTTCTCGCCGATGCTTTCGGCGAGGAGCGGCCGGCTGGCAAAACACATCGGCACATCGGCGCCGAGTGTCAGCAGCAGCGCGTCGAGCCCTGCGACCGGGTTTTCCACCCGCCACAGGCGCATCAGCGCGCGGATGCAGGCGGCGGCATCGGCCGAGCCGCCGCCGATGCCCGATGCGATCGGCAGGTTCTTTTCGAGATGCAGGGAAACCGGCGGCGCCGGCCGCCCTTTGGCTAGGAGCAGGGCGCGCAAACCATCGCGGGCACGGATCACCAGATTGTCGCCCGCCTCCGATATCAGCCCCGCGCCGAAACGCCCCGACAGCGCGAAGACATCGCTGCCGGCCGGCATGGCGGTGACGCGGTCGCAGAGCTGCGCGAAGGCGACCACGCTTTCCATGCGATGATAGCCGTCGGGCCTTTGCCCGACGACAGACAGCGCCAGATTGATCTTGGCCGGCGCCGCTTCGGTGATCGCCTGTTCATGCATACGGGGGGCGCTTACTTGACGCCCGCCGGCAGCTTGATGGTCTCGCCCGCCTTCAGTTCACCGGCGGCATCCTTGAGCGACGGATTGAGCTTGAGGATGTCGCTGGCGCGCTTGGCGTCGCCGAGCATCTTTTCGGCAATCTTGGCGACGGTGTCGCCTGCCAGCACCGTATAGTCGGCTGTCGCGCCATCGGCATTGGCCGAAGCCACCTGCTGCGCGGCATCGCTCAAGCCATCCTTGATCTTGGCCTCGATCTTGGGGATCTCGGTCATCTCCGGCTTCATGGTCAGCGCCCGCTGCCATTGGTAGCGCGCCTCGAACTTGCGCCCGACGCGCCAGTAGGCGTCGCCGAGATGGTCGTTGAGCGTGGGATCGCCGGCCTTGAGCTGCACGGAGCGTTCCAGTTCGTCGACGGCGTTGTCGTAGCGGCCGAGGCGATAATAGGCCCAGCCGAGCGAATCGACGATATAGCCGTCATCCGGGCGCAGCTCGGCGGCGCGCTTGATCATCTCGAGCCCTTCGTCGAGATTGCGGTTCATGTCGACCCAGGAATAGCCGAGATAGTTCAACACCTGCGGCTGGTCGGGGTTGAGTTCCAGCGCCTTGCGGAAATTCGGCTCGGCCTGGTCCCATTTCTTCAGCCGCTCATAGGCGATGCCGCGCTGGAAGAACACCGCCCAGTTGCTGCGATTCGGCAACGGGCCGATGGCGTCGACCGCCTTGTCGAAATTCTCGGCCATGGCGGCATAATCCTTGGCATCCGAAAGCACGCCGCCATAGGCGAGATAGCTGCGGATGTCCTTGGGATCGGAAGCGATCAGCGTTTGCAGGTGTTTCTTGGCTTCCTCGATATCGCCGGTCTGGGCGAGCGCCAGGCCGAGCTGCAGCTCGGAAATGCGCCGCATCGGCGAATCCTGCGGCACGCGCTTGTAGAATTCGATGGCGCGTTCGGGCTGTTCGGCGCCTTCCGCCAGCCCGCCGAGCAGCACCAGCGTATCGGCGCTTTGCGGGTCGAGCGCGAAGCTTGCCTGCAAGTAGAGCGCGACGGCATCGTCGGCGCCCTGCCGGTTCAGGGCGCTGCCGACCGAAAACAGCACGGCCGCCGCCCCTTGCGCTGCGGTCTGCACCTGCTGCTGCGGCTTGCCGCCCTGCTCGATGGTCTCGCGCAGGGCCTTCAGCGGCGCGTAGTTGTTGATGAAGTTGTCGCCGGCGGCAATCGCGTTGAGAGCCTTCTGCTTGTTGCCCTGCTGCGCCTCCAGCGTCGCCAGTGCGATGACGGCTCGCACATAGGTGTCGGGCGCGGTCTGGCCGCCGTCGCGGTCGGCGACGGCTTCGTTGAGATGCGAGCGGGCCTTGGAGACATTGCCGGTGGCGGCGGCAAGCGCGCCGGCATGATAGTTCTTGAAGATGCCGAACCATTGCGGCCCCTTCATGCCCTCGATCATCGACAGGGCTTCCTTGCCCTTGCCGCTGCCCATGCGCGCCCAGGCGACGATGAGGCTGTTCATCATCCGCTCGAGATCGTTCGGGCCGCTATATTTGAGGATCTTCTCGGCCTCGGCGTAATTCTTGTCGTAGATGGCGTTGAGGCCGCGCACGACGGTGGTGATGCGCTCGACCGAAGGATCGTTCTTCATGTCCTCGGCCAGCTTCACGCCGTCCTTGAAATCGCCGTTCATGAACAGCGCGATCATCAGCCGCTGGCGGATCTCGGGATTGGCCGGCTCCAGCTCCAGCGCCTTGCGATAAAGGCTGATGGCGGTCTTGTAGTCCTTGTCGACATCCGCGGTGCGGCCGGCGAGGAAGGCGCCGGAAAACGTGTCGACGCCGGCCGGATCGAAGGGTTTTTCCGCGACGGTCGGCGTTGCCGTTTCGGCGCGCGCGGGCTGGAAACCAGCCGCGCCGAGCGCCAGGACGAACGCGAAGGCTGCACCGGAGAGAAGACGGATGGCAAATCTTTGCCGCATGAAAATGCCTTTCAACGAGGAACGGGCCGAACCCTGGACATGGACAGGTCGCGCGCGATGATTCCGCAACAGAATGGCTTTTTTGAAGCAGCGCTGCAAGGAAATCCGCGCCGGGGTCCGGTCGGGCGATGCGGGCGGACGAACGTCATCCGCCCGTATCGTCATGGAGCCGGATGTCAGTTCACGCGCTGGATGGAGAAATCGATCACGTCCATCAGCGCCGATTTCCACGGCGATTGCGGCAGCGGCGCCAGCGCGTCGCGGGCGATCGTGCCGTAATGCTTGGCCCGCGCGATGGTGTCGGCGAGGCTGCCATATTTGGTGATCAGCCCGAGCGCCGTCTCCAGGTTGGCATCGTTGCTGTTGCCGCCCTCGATGGCGTCGCGCCAGAAGGCGCGCTCCTCCTCGGTGCCGCGGCGATAGGCCAGAATGACCGGAAGCGTGATCTTGCCCTCGCGAAAATCGTCGCCGACATTCTTGCCGAGGTCTGCCGCCTTGCCGCCATAATCCAGCACGTCGTCGACGAGCTGGAAGGCAAGGCCGAGATTCATGCCGTAGGATTTCAGCGCGTTGCGGCCGGACTTGTCGGTCTTCGCCACGATCGGCCCGACTTCGGCGGCGGCGGCGAACAAAGCGGCGGTCTTGGCGCGGATGACTTGCAAATAGTCGTCCTCGGTCGTCTCCATGTTCTTGGCGACCGAAAGCTGCAGCACCTCGCCCTCGGCGATGACGGATGCGGCGGTGGAGAGCACGTCGAGCGCATCGAGCGAGCCGACATCGACCATCATGCGGAAGGCCTGGCCGAGCAGGAAATCGCCGACCAGCACGCTTGCCTGGTTGCCCCAGATGGTGCGGGCGGTGGATTTGCCGCGGCGCAGGTCGCTTTCGTCGACGACATCGTCATGCAGCAGCGTCGCGGTGTGCATGAACTCGACGCTGGTGGCGAGCTTGACGTGATGGTCGCCCTCATAGCCGAACATCGAGGCGGAAGCGAGCGTCAGCATCGGGCGCAGGCGCTTGCCGCCGGAGGAGATCAGGTGGTTTGCGACTTCCGGAATCATCTGCACGTCGGAGCCGGCCTTGGAGAGGATGAGCTGGTTCACCCGTTCCATGTCGGCCTTTGTCAGGTCGACGAGCGGCTTCACCGATGCCGTTCTGTTCTTGTTTTCCTCAATCGGTATCACGACGCCCAACGATCCGGACTCCTGTTCAAATACGTCGGGGGACAATAGAAAGGGCGGGAGAGTGCGGCAAGAGGCGATTTGCCACGTTCCCTTGAAATCGACGGAAATTGACGAAAGGAAGGCCCCACGAATGCTCGAACTCATCCGCACCAACGATGCCGTGCTCCTGTCCTTTGCCGAAAGCCTGATGCGCGATGCCGGCATTCATTGCCTCGTCGCCGACCAGGGCATGAGCATCCTCGAAGGGTCGCTCGGCATGCTGCCGCGTCGCTTCCTGGTCGAGGCGGAGCGGGCGGAGGAGGCCAAGCGCATCCTGATCGATGCCGGGCTCGGCGGGGGGCTGCGCGATGGCGACGCCTGAGACGGTCGACGCCTTCCATTACGGCCGCTTCCATGTGGTGCAGCCCAAGGGGCGCGGCCCTCGTTTCGGCATTGGCGCCATGCCGCTGGCGGCGCCCGTCAACCGGGCTGAGGTGACGCTGTTCGAGCGCTCGCAGGAGATGGCCGACTATGCCCGCCGCAGCATCGACCATCCGCTGAATGCCCGCATCGCCCCGCGCCTGACGCTGTTCCAGGCGGATGTGACCGCGACCGGCAATGCCCGCCGCGCCATGGGGCTGGAGGACGACGTCTTCGACCATGTCATCCTCAACCCGCCTTTCAACGACGGGTCCGACCGGCGCACGCCGGATGCGCTCAAGGCCGAGGCGCATGCGATGACCGAGGGACTGTTCGAAAGCTGGCTGCGCACCGCAGGCGCGATCATGAGGCCCGGCGGGCAAGTGTCTTTGATCTCAAGGCCGGAATCGATCGCCGAAATCATCGATGCCTGCGGCCGGCGCTTCGGCGGGCTGGAGATCACGCCGCTTTATCCGCGCGCAGGCGAAAACGCCGTGCGTATCCTCGTCACCGCCATCAAGGGATCGCGCGCGCGCCTGTCGCTGCGCGCAGCCCTTACCATGCACGACGAAGGCACGCATCGCTTCTCGGCCTATGTCGACGATCTCAACAACGGCCGCGCCGCTTATGCCCGAAAGCGTTGAAAAGCGGTTTTGCGTCCGGAATCGCGTAAAGCAGGGAATACGTCCTTGTGTTTGCCGTGGCGATGCACACATAACCGGCAGTATTTACGGAAACGGAACGAGAGAATGGCGGGTTTTCTGAAACGGCTGGTCCCCAAACGGCTTCGCAAGCGGGAATTGGTGATCCCGGTCGTGCGCCTGCAAGGCGCGATCATGGCCGATGGCTCGCCGCTGCGCCCGGCGCTCAACCTCGCGTCCATCTCCGCCTCGCTCGACAAGGCGTTTTCGACGAAGGACACGCCGGCCGTCGCCATCGCCGTCAATTCGCCCGGCGGCTCGCCGGTCCAGTCGCGGCTGATCTATAGCCGCATCCGGGCGTTGGCAGAGGAAAAGGGCAAGCGTGTCCATGTCTTCGTCGAGGATGTCGCGGCGTCGGGCGGCTATATGATCGCGCTCGCCGGCGACGAGATCGTCGCCGATCCGTCCTCGATCGTCGGCTCCATCGGCGTCGTTTCCGGCGGCTTCGGTTTTCCGGAGTTGCTGCGCAAGATCGGCGTCGAGCGCCGCATCTATACGGCGGGCGAGAACAAGGCGATCCTTGATCCCTTCCAGCCGGAAAAGCCCGGCGATATCGAGCACCTGAGATCGCTGCAGCTCGATATCCACGCCACCTTCATCGACATGGTCAAGGCCAGGCGCGGCCATCGCCTGTCCGGCGACCCGGAAGTGTTTTCCGGCCTGTTCTGGACCGGCACGCGCGGCCTCGAACTCGGCCTGATCGACGGCCTCGGCGACATGCGCGGTGAATTGCGCAAGCGTTACGGCGAGACGGTCAAGCTGGAACTGGTGACGGCGACGCGCGGCCTGCTCGGCCGGCGCATTCCCGGCGTCGGCGGCTCCTCAGCGGCGGTCGACATTGCCGGTGCGGCCGCGGGCGGCCTGGCGTCGGTGCTGGAAGAAAAGGCATTATGGGCCCGGTATGGGTTGTAAGCCAAGCGGTTTTGCGTCCGGAATTGGGTCAACGAAAAGCAATTCCAGCAAAAGTGTGAAGCGGTTTTGCGTCCGGAATTGCGTCAACAAAAAAGGGGAGGGGCATGCCACAACTGATTCTCATCATTCTTCTCGCGGTCTGCGGATGGCTGTTCTATCGCCGCTTCATCCGCGATGCCGAGAGACTGACGACCCGCACGCGCCAGCAGGAGCGCGAACGCGAAACCGGGGCCATGGGCACGCTGGTCAAGGATCCCGCGACCGGCGAATATCGCGTGCGCCGCGACGGCGAGTGAGCCGGCCGGCCTCAGCTTGCCAGCCGCGGCCGGTTGATGATCTTCATGAAAAGCGCCTGCATCGCATCGGAAATGCCCTGTGTCGGGCTCACCTCGAAGAACAGGCCGGGCGAGGCGCAGGCTTGCATCTTGGTGGAAATCTCGCTCTGGAACGGCTTGATCCAGCTGTTGTACCAGCTGTTCTTCGGCAGCGGCAGATAGGTGGTGTAGAGCACCGCGATGGAGATGCCGCGATCCTTCAAGGGTTTGCAGAAGGAAGTGTCGATCGGCTCCTGGCAGCGGTTTCCGGTCAGCGTCTTGGTGCAGCCCTTCGGCTTGTAGCTGTCGCCGACGCCGTCGGCGACGAAGAACAGCACCTTCTGCCGGTCGCTGGGCCCGGTGCCGAGGCCGGGGGTGTCGATGATCGCGTTCATCTGCGTCAGGGCGCTGTCGAAACTGGTCTGCTGGTCGTTGTTGTAGCCCTGCTTGGGAATGGTCATCAGGTCGACGGCGTCGGTAAACTTGCGCACGGTGTCGAGATTGGCGTTGGGCGCGGAGATCGCCGTCAGCTTGGCGTCCTCGGCCATGGCGCCGAAGGTATAGACGCCCATGCGGTATTGCTCGGGAAAACGCATGACGGATTTCGCCGTCTGCGTCAGTTCCTGCGTCGCCTTGCGCACGGTGTCGATGCGCATGGAAACACCCAGCTTCTTGGCAAGATTGTAGTAATTGTTGGGATTTCCGGTCTCGTGGCAGGCGAACGCGCATTTGTCGCCGGTATTGGCTTCCATCGTGGCGATGTCGGCCGGCGTCGCGCCGACGCCCATCGAAGGCGTGTTGTCGAGCAGCATGAAGAAATCGATATAGGAGCCGAGCTGATAGAGCGCCTTCGCCGTGCCGGAAATCGGGATGTAGGACTTGCCGATGACGCCGAGGAAGGTGGTCGGCACGCGCGCTTCGAAACTGACGTTGGATGACACGGTATTGGCATTGCGGGTGACGTCGACGTCGAGTTTCAGCGCGCCACTTTCGAATTCTTTCTCCACCGGGTCGGCGAGGCCGCGCGCGGCGAGCTGGGCGGTGAACAGCTTGCGCGCGTCGTCGATGGCGGCAGCGATCTGCCCGTCGGTCATCATCTGGCGCGCGGCGGCGATGCCGCTGGATTTTTCGGCGATGGCGCCGAGTGCTGCGGCATCGGCCGCCGCCAGCATGTGTTCGCGCTGGTCCAGCGCCCGGCTGAAATCGATGGCCAGCCCGACGACGCCGCACAGCGGCAGCGCCAGCAGCGCGGTGATGATGCCGAAATTTCCACCCCTGTCGCGCAACAGCCGGGCGATCTGTCCTGTTCCGCTCATGTTTTCCTCTGATGTCGGGCCGGGCGCCGCCGGTGCATTCCGTCGCATAGCATCCGCGCCTTAATACCCGTCTAAGCAACATCGTTAAGGAACTGCCTCCGCGCCCGCCGCCCGGCCCCAAAAGCCTTGACCCGTGGGCCGTGGCATGGCACCTGTCCGCGTAATTCCAAGACAGCTACAACAGTGATATCGCCGATGACGCCTTCGCTCCTCCCCGACCATATGCACCCGACCCGCTCGTTCCAGGGTCTGATCCTGACGCTGCATAACTACTGGGCGGACAAGGGTTGCGCCGTGCTGCAGCCCTACGACATGGAGGTCGGCGCCGGCACCTTCCATCCGGCGACCACGTTGCGCGCGCTCGGCCCCAAGCCGTGGAAGGCCGCCTATGTGCAGCCATCGCGCCGCCCCTCGGACGGCCGCTACGGCGAGAACCCGAACCGGCTGCAGCATTATTACCAGTATCAGGTCATCCTGAAGCCGAACCCGTCCAACCTGCAGGAGCTCTATCTCGGCTCGCTGGAGGCCATCGGCCTCGATCCGCTGCTGCACGACATCCGCTTCGTCGAGGACGATTGGGAAAGCCCGACGCTCGGCGCCTGGGGTCTCGGATGGGAGTGCTGGTGCGACGGCATGGAAGTCTCGCAGTTCACCTATTTCCAGCAGGTCTGCGGCATCGAATGCGCGCCGGTCTCGGGCGAGCTGACCTACGGCCTCGAACGCCTCGCCATGTATGTGCAGGGCGTCGACAACGTCTACGACCTCAACTTCAACGGCCGCGAGGGCGACGAGAAGATCACCTATGGCGACGTCTTCCTGCAGGCCGAGCAGGAATATTCCCGCCATAACTTCGAATATGCCAATACCGAGATGCTGCATCGCCATTTCATCGATGCAGAAAAGGAATGCCAGGCGCTGCTCGCCGCCGGAGCGCCCGGCGATACCAACGCCCTGCACAAATGCGTGCTGCCGGCCTACGACCAGTGCATCAAGGCGTCCCATGTCTTCAACCTGCTCGATGCGCGCGGCGTCATCTCGGTGACCGAGCGCCAGGCCTATATCCTGCGCGTGCGCACGCTGGCGAAAGCCTGCGGCGAAGCCTTCCTGCTGACCGACGCCGGCGGCGCCAACTGGGTCAAGGCCGCCTGATCGGCAATCGCCCCTCTTCCCGCGCAAGTCGCGGGAATCATTCCCCGTAAAAGACCATTCCGTTTCGCCAAAACCTTAGGTAACACTAGGGGACGGCAAGCGTCGGTGCGGCGCGCCCGAAGCAAAACGGGGACGAAACGGTGATCTACGTTCTGATTGTCGTCGCGGTCATCGCGATCTACGTCATTTTGATCTATAACGGTCTGGTCAAGGCCCGGCAGATGGCCCAGGAGGCCTGGTCGGGCATCGACGTGCAGCTCAAGCGCCGCGCCGACCTCATTCCCAATCTGGTCGAGACGGTCAAGGGCTATGCCTCCCATGAAAAGGACACGCTGCGCGAAGTGACGGAACTGCGCACCCGGGCGCAATCCGTGCCGCCGGGCGATGTCGCCGGCCGCGCGGCGGTGGAGGGCGCGCTGTCGCAGGCCATCGGCCGGCTGCTAGCGGTCGCCGAAGCCTATCCCGACCTCAAGGCCAACCAGAATTTCGCTGAGCTGCAACGCTCGCTGGAAGGCGTCGAAGGCGAGTTGCAGATGTCGCGCCGCTACTACAACGGCGCCGCCCGCGACCTGAACGTCAAGGTCGAGAGTTTTCCCTCTAACCTGATCGCCGGCCCCTTCGGCTTCAACAAGGCGGCCTTCTTCGAGATCACCAACGAGGCCGACCGCGCCGTGCCGACGGTGAAATTCTGAACCCGCGCCGGGGGAGTTGTCGTCATGACCCGCTTCTTCGCCGCCATCCTCGGATTTTGCGCGCTCTGCCTTGTCGCGGCCGGCGCCAGGGCCGAGGAGTATATCGCCGCCTTCGACCAGCAGATCGTGCTTTCGCGCGATGGCACGATGACGGTCACCGAAACCATCGACGCCAATGGCGAGGGCCGCGACATCAAGCGCGGCATTTTCCGCGATTTTCCGCTGACCATGGTCGATGCGAAGGGCCGCAAGCAGACGGTGGATTTCGACCTGCGCTCGGTCGAGCGCGACGGCAACAAGGAGGACGATCATACCGAAAGCATTTCCGGCGGCATCCGCATCTATATCGGTAATAAGGACGTGATCCTGCCGCCTGGCATGCATCGCTATCGTCTGACCTATACTACCGGCCGCCAGATCCGCTATTTCGCCGATCACGACGAGCTTTACTGGAACGTCACCGGCAATGGCTGGCTGTTCCCGATCAATGCCGTTTCCGCCAGCCTGACGCTGCCAGAGGGCGCGAAGGTGCTGGATACGATCTATTTCACCGGTCCCCTCGGCGCCACCGGCAAGGATGCCACGGCGAAGGCCTCCGGCAACCATGTCGATGTCTCGACCACCCGACCGCTCGGGGCCGGCGAGGGCCTGACCTTCGCCGTCAGCCTGCCGAAGGGCGTGATCGACCCGCCGAGCGCGGCGCAGAACGCCGCCTGGGCGCTGCGTGACAGCATGGCCTATGTCTTCGGGCTCGGCGGCTTCGCCGCCGTCTTCCTCTATTACCTCTGGTCCTGGGTGAAGGTCGGGCGCGATCCGAGCGCCGGCGTGATGGTGCCGCGCTGGGATGCGCCGGACGGGATTTCGCCGGCGCTGGTCAACTATATCGACAACAAGGGATTTTCCGGCGGCGGCTGGACGGCCTTTTCCGCCACCGCCATCAATCTCGCCGTGCGCGGCTATGTGGTGCTGGAGGATCTGACCGGCTCGGTCTCCATCCGCCGCACCGAAAAGCCGGTGACCGAAAAGCTGGAAACCGGCGAAAAGCGCCTGCTCGATACGGTGCCTTCCCCCGGTGCGACGCTGAAGATCGACAAGGCCAATGGCGCGCGCATCAAGACGGTCGGCGAGACGTTTCGCGCCGCCATCGAGAAGGAGCATCGCGGCGAGTATTACAGGGCCAATATCGGCTATATCGTCCTCGGCGCGGCGCTGAGCCTCGCCGCCATCGCCGGCGTGGTCTTCCTCGGCGGCCTGTCGGATACGGCGATGGCGATGCTGGTCGGCGGCGTGGTCGTCGCCGTCGTCATCGGCTGGATTTCGCTGTCGCTGATTTCGGGGACGCGCAAGATGAATTCGCTGGTCGCCCGCATATTTCTGATCATCGTCGCCGCCGTGCTGATGTTCTTCGGCGCCGGCATCCTGCTGGCGATCGCCGCCGGTGCCTATGTCGAGCTTGGCGATCCGCATGAATACCTGCCGGTCTATGGCGTCGGCGGCATCGCGCTGCTCAACATCCTCTATTTCTTCATCATGGGCGCGCCGACACCGCTGGGACGGCGGATGATGGACGGTATCGACGGGTTGCGCCAATACCTGACGCTGGCCGAGAAGGACCGCATGAACATGGCCGGCGCCCCCGCCATGTCGCCGCAGCATTTCGAGACGCTGCTGCCTTATGCCGTTGCCCTCGGCGTCGAAAAGCCGTGGTCGGAGGCCTTCGAGACATGGCTGAAGACGGCGGCCGCGGGCGCCGTCGCCTACAGCCCTGTCTGGTATGCCGGCAGTCATGGCAATATCGGCGAGCGCATCGGCGGCTTTTCCTCGTCGATGGCGAGCACGATCCGCTCGACGCTGCCGGCGCCGCAGTCGTCCTCCTCGTCCGGCTTTTCCGGCGGCTCCTCCGGCGGCGGGGGAGGCGGTGGCGGGGGCGGCGGCTGGTAGCCTGCCCGCCAGTTTTTGAAGCCTTAACGGATGACAAGTGCGCGCCGGCTTGCTAAAGCCTGTCGCGCAAAACTGCGGTACGCGGTTTTGTGATAACGACATGCGACAGCACAAAAGCTTAAAGCGCAAGGCGCTTTAAGTCGGCGGCTCTCCGTTTGCGAACCGAAAAGTCTGACCCGATGCCCGATCTTCTCATCGAACTCCGCTCCGAGGAAATTCCCGCCCGCATGCAGCGCAAGGCGGCGGGCGATCTGAAAAAGCTGGTCACCGATGCGCTGGTGGAAGCAGGCCTGACTTACGAGGGCGCCCGCGAATACTGGACGCCGCGCCGCCTGACGCTGGACATTCGCGGCCTGACCGCCCGCTCCGCCGATGTGCGCGAGGAAAAGAAAGGCCCGCGCACCGATGCCAACGAAAAGGCCATCGAAGGCTTTCTCCGCTCGGCCGGGCTTGCCTCGGTCAGCGAAGCGCAGGTGCAGAGCGATCTGAAGAAGGGTGATTTCTACGTTGCGGTCGTCGTCAGACCCGGCCGGGCGGCGGAAGAGATCGTCGCCGAGGTGATGCCCGGCATCATCCGCAACTTCCCCTGGGGCAAGCCGATGCGCTGGGGCGCCGCCTCGGCCGAACCCGGTTCGCTCCGCTGGGTGCGCCCGTTGCAATCCATCGTCTGCACCTTCGGCTCGGAGCATGACGAAACCGTCGTTATCCCCTTCGAGATCGACGGCATCACCGCCTCCAACGTCACCTATGGCCACCGCTTCCATGCGCCGCAGGCGATCACCGTGCGCCGCTTCGACGATTACGCCGCCAGCCTCGAAAAGGCCAAGGTGGTGCTGGATGCCGAGCGCCGCAAGCAGATCATCGCCCAGGACGCCGCCAACCTGACCTTCGCCAACGGCCTCGATCTGGTCGAGGACGAGGGCCTGCTGGAGGAAGTCTCCGGCCTTGTGGAATATCCGCAGGTGCTGATGGGCACCTTCGAGGAGGATTACCTCGCCATTCCCGGCGAAATCATCCGCCTGACCATCAAGACCAACCAGAAATGTTTCGTCACCCGCCGCCAGGGCAGCGAAGACCTTTCCAACCATTTCATCCTGGTCTCGAACATCGAGGCCAAGGACGGCGGCAAGGAAATCGTCCATGGCAACGGCAAGGTCGTGCGCGCCCGCCTGTCGGACGCCAAGCATTTCTGGACCCGCGACCAGGGCGACCTGCCGGACCTCGACACGCTGAAGCCATCGGCCGAAAAATTCGGCCTGGATCTCAAAAAACCGCTCGACCAGCGCATGGCCAAGCTCGATGCGCTCAACGTCACCTTCCATGCCAAGCTCGGCACCCAAGGCGAACGCGTCGCCCGCATCCGCGCTCTGGCGGAAAAGCTGGCTCCCATCGTCGGTGCGGATGCCGCGCTGGTGGACCGCGCCGTGGTGCTGGCCAAGGCCGACCTGCGCACCGAGGCCGTCGGCGAATTCCCCGAGCTTCAAGGCGTCATGGGCCGCAAATATGCCGGCCTGCAGGGCGAGGATGCCTCCGTTGCCGCCGCCATCGAGGATCACTGGAAGCCGAACGGCCCTTCCGACCGCCTGCCGGCCGACAAAGTCGGGCTGACGGTGGCGCTGGCCGACAAGCTCGACACTCTGACCGGCTTCTGGGCCATCGACGAGAAGCCGACCGGCTCGAAGGACCCCTATGCGCTGCGCCGCGCCGCGCTTGGCGTCGTCCGCATCCTGCTGGAACGCAAAATCCGCCTGCCATTGCTTGCCATGACGCAGGACGCCGATCTGCTCTCCTTCTTCCACGACCGCTTAAAAGTCTACCTGCGCGATCAGGGCGCGCGCCACGACATCATCGATGCCGTGCTGACGCCTGACGCCGACGATCTGTTGATGGTCGCCCGCCGCGCCGAGGCGCTGACCGCCTTCATCACCTCCGAGGACGGCAAGAACCTGCTGGCCGGCACCAAGCGCGCCACACAGCTTCTTGCGGCGGAGGAAAAGAAGGGCACCGTCGTCGCCGACGGCGTCTCGGAGGCGCTGCTGAAGCTCGACGCCGAAAAGGCGCTGTTTGCCGCGATAACGCAAGCCACCAAGGCCGCCGCCGAAGCGGTCGCGACGGAAGATTTCCGCTCCGCCATGCAGGCGCTGTCTACGCTCCGCGGCCCCGTCGACACCTTCTTCGAGGATGTTCTGGTCAATGACGAGGACGCCGCCATCCGCGCGAATCGTCTGGCGCTCTTGAAGGCAATCCGCGAGGCGACCGGCACCGTCGCCGATTTCTCCAAGATCCCCGGCTGACATTGCGCGGGCGCGGGCCGGAAAAAATCCTGGTCAGCGCCTCCCTGATGGGGCAGGCGGTGCGCTATGACCGCGGCGCCAAGCCGCGCTCCCGTCCGATCCTGGACCGCTGGCACGCCGAGAGGGCGCGGAGCCCACCCGCGCCGGCAGTGTCCGGCGGACCGACCGTGCCCCCCCCCGCCGCACGACCCCG
>Ga0066256_1002885_pt1 | contig 17765 bp, 15 predicted proteins | sample ThiBio_1000_biof_FD_87107 | JGI IMG/M metagenome (GOLD analysis project Ga0066256, IMG submission 87107) | Wastewater bioreactor microbial communities from Cape Town, South Africa - Thiocy_expt_1000_biof (version 2) | ecosystem: Engineered > Bioreactor > Thiocyanate-remediating >...
GGCGGAGGTCCGTCCCCGGGTCACGTGGAGGAGCGCGCGGAGGAGGACGGGCGGGATGAAGCCGCGGAGCCCGCCGATCATGCCGACGAGGCCGCCGACGGCGCCGACATGCTTCGGGTAGTAGACGGGGATGTGCTTGAAGACCGCCGCCTTGCCGAGGCTCATGAAGAAGCCGAGCGCGAACAGCGTGCCGACGAAGGGCCACAGGTCCATCTCGCTCGAGAAGGCGATCGGGCCGTCCTTGCCGCGGATCACGTATTCCGTCGGCGGATAGGACAGCATCAGCAGGAAAAGGAGCGAGAAGCCGAAGGTCCAGTACATGACCGTCCGCGCCCCGAAGCGGTCGGACAGCACCCCGCCATAGGCGCGGAAGACGCTCGCCGACAGGCTGAAGGTGGCCGCCACCATGCCGGCCGTGCGCACGTCGACGCCATAGACCTGCACGAGATAGTGCGGCAGCCAGAGCGCCAGCGCCACGAAGCCGCCGAACACGAAGAAGTAGTAGAGCGAGAACCGCCAGACCTGGAGGTTCTTCAGCGGCGCGAGCTGTTCGGACACGCTCGGCGCGGCAATCCCCTTGGCGCGCCGCGCGGCGAAGTCCGGATCGTCCTTGGCGAGCACGTAGAAGACCACGCCCATCAGCGCGATGGCACCCGCCCAGACCTCGGCCACTCCCTGCCAACCCCAGACGAGCAGCACGAAGGGTGCGAGGAACTTGGTCACCGCCGCGCCGACATTGCCCATGCCGAAGATGCCGAGGGCCGTTCCCTGCTGCTCCTGCGGGAACCATTTCGACACATAGGTGACGCCGATGATGAAGGAGCCGCCGGCCATCCCCACCCCCAGCGCAGCCAGCAGGAAGGTCGGGTAGCTGTCAGCCCAGGTGAGCGCGAAGGTCGCCAGCCCGGTCAGGACCATCTGCGCCGAGAACACCAGCCTGCCGCCGTAGCGCTCGGTCCAGATGCCGAGGATCAGCCGGATCAGGGAGCCGCTCAGCACCGGCGTCGCGATCAGCACGCCGTATTCGAATTCGGAGAGCCCGAGGTTGCTCTTTATCGAAATCCCGATGATGGAGAAGATCGTCCATACGGCGAAGCACAGCGTGAACGCGATGGTGCTCAGCCAAAGGGCTTTTTGCTGGTCTGCACTGCTTGGCGTGGATATGCCCTGCATAGCGTGGCTCCGGGTTCGGCCCGTGGCTCGATCGCCATCAACGAGCACGCCCGGCGTTTTCCGTCTTTGACACAGGTCAACCCAAAATGCGGGCGGGCGGCACGATCTTGCGCGCCGCACGCGGGCTTCAGGACGAGGCGGGATCGTCCTTCCGGCACTGCCGGAGGAAGGCGGCGTTGGGGCAGATCGCCATGATGGCGGCCGGGTCGCCGCCCGCCAGCAGGAACGCGCAGCGCCGCTCCACGAGGCAGGCAAGGCAGCGGTCGCGCGCCTCGGCGAGTGCCTTCCCTTTGTCCTCGCGCGCGGCGCGGAGACGGTCGACCCCGGTGCGTTCCATCACGAGGTCCAGCCGCTCGAACTGGTGCCAGACCCTTTCCGTCTGCGGCCAGCGCTGCACGTCGGAGCACATGGCAGCCTCCTGCGCCCTAGAGAGCCTTCGCGGACAGAATAGTCCCGGCCGACCGGCCTGTGGATGTGCTGCTTCGCCGCGCGGCATCGCGGCACGCGTCCTTGTCGAAGCGCAAAGTGAGGCCCGGTCCGAGGGGATAGGTTTTATTGGACAGTTCGCTGGGGAGACGGGTGGCAGGGCATGGAAGGCTATGGCAGCGACGGCCGCGCGGCCGGGCCGTTCTGGGTCATGGCCAAGCCCATGGGCCCGCGGTGCAACCTCGACTGCACCTATTGCTACTATCTCGACAAGGTGAAGCTCTATCCGGACCAGAGCAGGTTCCGGATGGCGCCGGACGTGCTCGAAACCTTCGTGCGCGACTTCATCGCCAGCCAGGCGCACGCGGGCATGACGGAGATCCAGTTCGTCTGGCAGGGCGGCGAGCCGACAATGCTGGGGCTGGATTATTTCCGGGCCATAGTCGCGTTGCAGCGCAGATATTGCCCGCCCGGACATGCCGTCCGCAACGCCCTGCAGACCAACGGCACGCTGCTCGACGACGAATGGGCGCGCTTCCTCCACGACGAGGAATTCCTCGTCGGCCTGAGCATCGACGGGCCGCCGCATCTGCACGACGAATACCGGCGCGACAGGCGCGACCTGCCCAGCTCGGCGCGTGTCCTGTCGGCATGGGAGCTGCTCACCCGCCACCGGGTGGAGACCAACGTGCTGTGCGTGGTCAGCGACCGCAATGCCGGCTCTCCCCTCGACGTGTACCGCTACCTGAGGGAGATCGGCGTCGAGTTCATGCAGTTCATTCCGGTGGTCGAGCGGATCGACAGGCAGGGTGGGCTCGCCCCGCCCCCACGGCCCGGCGACGAGGATCTCGCCACAGCGCCGTGGAGCGTGGCGCCGAAGGACTACGGCCGGTTCCTGTGCAGCATCTTCGACGAATGGGTGCGGCGCGACGTCGGCCGCGTCTTCGTCCAGCTCTTCGACCTACAACTCGGGATCTGGGCCGGGCAGCCGGCCTCCCTGTGCGTCTTCGCCGAGACCTGCGGGTCGGGGCTCGCGCTCGAGCACAATGGCGACCTCTATGCCTGCGACCACTACGTCTACCCCGAATACCGGCTGGGCAATATCGGGCAGACCCCGCTCGAGACGCTGGCGACGCTGCCGCGGCAAAGGCAGTTCGGGCTGGACAAGAAGGCCCGGCTTCCGGCCGTCTGCACGACGTGCCGGTGGCGCTTTGCCTGCCACGGCGGCTGCCCGAAGCACCGCTTCCTGCCCGTGCCCGACGGCGGCACGGAGCGGCTGAACTATTTCTGCGAGGCCAATCGCATGTTCTTCGCCCACGCCGCGCCCTTCCTGGAAGCGATGGCGCGCCTCGTGCACCGGGGCCGGCCGGCGGCGGACATCATGGACATGCTGGCGAAGCGGGAAGCCGCCGCCCCCGGCGGATGAGGGGCGTATAGTTGCGTATCATGAACATATGATGACTTAAGACATCAAACGGAGCTTTCTGTTTACCAAATGACGGATTGTCTTCGACAGACGCCGGAGCAAGACTGCTGGCCGATGGTCCCCGGAAGCGCCTTGATGGTCATGATCCTCAACGTCAACGGCCGGTCGGTCTCCGTGACCGGCGACCCGACGGCGCGGCTCAGCCATGTCCTGCGCGACGAGCTCGGGCTGACCGGGCTCAAGGAAGGCTGCTTGGAGGGCGAGTGCGGCGCCTGCACCATCCTCGTCGACGGCGCGCCGGTCCATGCCTGCCTGATGCTCGCCTTCCAGGCGCAGGGGCGCGAGATCGTCACCGTCGAGGGTACGGACCGGGACGGGCTTCGCGCCGGGTTGCAAGCGGCCTTCGTCGCCGGCGGCGCGGTGCAGTGCGGCTATTGCACGCCGGGCATGGTGATGGCGGCGGAAGGGCTCCTCAAGGCGAACCCCGCCCCGAGCACCGACGAGATCCGCCATGCGCTGGCTGGCAACATCTGCCGCTGCACCGGCCACGACAGCATCGTGCGCGCCGTCGCAGCCGAGGCCGCGCGGCGCAGGGAAGCCCGGACATGACCGCGCTCGTGCCGGCAAGGCCGGCGGACCTCGCCGCGCTCGCCGCCCTGATGGCGGGGCCGGCTCCGGTCCGCTTCATCGCGGGCGGCACCGACCTGCTCCTGTCGCGGCGGCAGTTGCCGCGGGAGGGATTACTGGTCGACCTGACGGCCGTGGAAGGCCTTGCCGGCATCGAGACCGGCGGCAGCGACATCGTGATCGGCGGCGCCACGACCGTGGCTGCGCTGGAGGTCCATGCGGGGCTTGCGGACCGCTTTCCGGCGCTGGCGCAGGCGGCGGCCGAATGCGGCTCGGTGCAGATCCGCAACCGCGCCACCATCGCGGGCAACATCGCCAATGCAGCGCCCGCGGCCGACCTCGTGCCGGTGCTGGCGCTGGCCGAGGCCCGGCTGCGGCTGGTCATGCCCGGCGGCGGGCGCGCCGAGGTCGCGCTCGGCGATTTCAGTGCCGGATCCGGCGCCGTGATCGCTCACGTGGTGCTGCCGGGCGAAAAGCTGCTGCCGCGCAGCGCCTTCGTCAAGCTCGGACCGCGCCGCGACCTGACGATCTCCCGGCTCAACATGGCCGCGATGGGAGAGTTCGCGGACGGGCGTTTCGGCGCGCTGCGGCTGGTGGCGGGCAGCCTCGGCCCGCGGCCTGTCCGGCTCACCCGCGCCGAGGCCGCGCTGGCGGGCCGGCCGCTCGCCGCCGCCCCGCTCGCGGATTTCCTCGGGGCGCTCAGCGCGGAGGTCGACGCGGCCATCCCGGAGCGGACGAGCCGGGCTTGGAAGAGGCAGGCAATCTGCGGCGTGGGGCTCGACCTGATCGCGCGGCTGTGCGGGCTGTCGCCGCGCGGGGCGCCGTTCGACGAGGTGTCGTGATGGAGCAGGTCTCGCAGCGCGTGCCGCTGATCGACGGCTTCGACAAGGCGACCGGCCGGCTGCGCTTCGCCGCCGACACGGCGCTGCCGGGGATGGCACATGGCGCGCTCCTGCTTTCGCCGCGCGCCCACGCCCGGATCGTGCGTCTCGACCCTTCGGCCGCGCTGCGCCTTCCCGGCGTGATCGGCGTCTGGTGGCACGCCAACACGCCGCAGAACGGCTACAACAGCTCGATCTGGTATTGCGGGCAGGACGCGCTCGCCGACGAGCGGATGTTCCCTCCCGTCGTCCGCCATGTCGGCGACCGCATGGCGGTGGTGCTAGCCGAGACGGAAGCCGCCGCGCGCGCGGCCCTGCCGAGGATCGCGGTGGACTACGAGGACCTTCCGGCCGTCCTGACCGCGCAGGCCGCGCTCGACCGGGCCGAACCCGCCACCGATGAGCGCTCGTACCGGAACCCGCTGGACGAGGTGGTCTTCGTCCATGGCGACCCGGACGCCGCCTTCGCGCGCGCCGACCATGTCGCCGAGGTGGCCGTCACGACCCCGCGCAGCCACCATTGCGCGGTCGAGCCGCATGTCTGCCTCGCGTGGCCCGAGGAAGACGGGCGCATCGCCATCCATTCCCCCTGCCAGAGCGTCTTTGCGGTGCAGGCCGTGGTTGCGCACGCGCTGGCGATGGACCCCGCGCGGCTGCACGTGACCAAGGCGCCGATCGGCGGATCCTTCGGCGGCAAGGCCGAGCCGATCCTCGACCCGATCTGCGCCTATCTGGCCGAACGGACGGGAAGGCCGGTGCGACTCGCCCTCGACCGGCGCGAGACCTTCACCGCGACGAGGACGCGCTCGCCCACCAGCGGCAGGATGCGCATCGCGCTTGCGGCCGACGGGCGCATCCTGGGTCGGGAGACCGACGTCGTGGTGGACATCGGCGCCTACTGCACCGGCGGCAACTACCTGCCCGGCTCGATGCTGCAGAGGCTGGCGCGCCTCTACGCCGTGCCGGCGGAGCGCTATCGCGGGCGGGCCGTCTGCACCAACACGCTGCCGACGGGCGCCTTCCGCGGCTACGGCTCGCCGCAGATCCACGCGCTGGGCGAGATCGCGCTGGACCTCGCTCTGCGCGACATGGGCCTCGACCCCGTCGACGCGCGCGCCCTGAACATCGTCGCGCCCGGCGCGCGCGATCCGTGGCAGAGGCTGGATCTCGGCAACGCGCGCGGGGCCGACTGCCTGAAGCGGGGAGCGGAAGCCTTCGGCTGGGCCGCGCGCCGGGCGGCAGCCACCGGCAAGGGCCGGTTCCGGCGCGGGGTCGGCATGGCCGCCGCCACCCACATCAACGGCTGCTTTCCCGGCGACGACGAGGCCACCACGGCCACGCTGCGCCTGCGAGCGGACGGACGGGCCGAGCTGGTCTGCGCGCTGCACGACCTCGGCTGCGGGTCCGACACCTCGCTGGCGCAGATCGCCGCCGAGGTGCTGGGCCTGCGCGCGGCAGAGATCGCCGTCGTCGCGGCGGACACCGACACCTGCGCCTACGATCTCGGCACCCGCGCCAGCCGCATGACCTACATCGCCGGCGAGGCCGTGCGCCGGGCCGCGCTCGCGCTCGGGGCGGCCCTCGCCGATGCGGCGGCGCTGGCCCTCAACGCCGCCGCGGGCGAGATCGCGCCACGCGGCGGCAGGGCCGAAGCCGCCCACGCGTCGATGACGCCGGCGGAGATGGCCGCCTGGCTGGCCGCCCGCGGCACCGAGCTCCCCGCGGCCCCCCGCACCCACCCCCCCAGCGCCCAACCCGGGGCCGACGCCCGGCAATCCGCCGAGGTCGAGGTCGATACGCTGACGGGCCGGGTCGGGGTCGTCGACTACCTCGCCGTCCACGACGTCGGCCGGGCCATCAATCCGATGCTGGTGGAGGGCCAGATCCACGGCGGGATCCAGATCGGCATCGGCTACGCGCTCTACGAGGACGTCGCGATGGAGGCGGGGACGGGACGGATCCTGGCTGACAGCTTCGCCCGCTACACGCTGGCCAACGCGCCGGAGATGCCGCCGCTGCGCGTCCTGCTGGTGGAGGAAGGCGAGCCGACCGGGCCGTTCGGGGCCAAGGCCGTCGGCGAAATCGCGACCATCCCGGTGGCGCCTGCCGTCGTCAACGCCGTCAACCATGCGCTGGACACCCGCCTGACCGACCTGCCGCTGCTGCCGGACCGCATCGTCGCGGCGTTGCAGGCGAACGGCGGGTAGCTCACAGCCCGGCGTGCATGTCGCGGAACAGGCGCGGGGGCACGCCGAAGCGGCGCGCGAAGGCCTCCGCTAGGCGGGCGGACGGGAAGAGGCCGACCTGTGCGGCGACCGTCTTCAGCGGCAGCCCGCGGGTGAGCAGCATGCGCGCGGCGTCGAGCCGGGCGATCTCGACGAAGCGGCCCGGCGTCTGGCCGGTCGCCGCCACGAACCTGCGATGGAAGGTGCGCTCGGTGAGGCCGGAGCGGGCGGCCAGCGACGGCACGTCCAGCGGCGCGTCGAGGTTCGCCTGCATCCACCCGATCAGGTCGGCGAACGGGCTGTCGCCCTTCACCTGCGCCGTCAGCACCGGGCTGAACTGCGACTGGTAGCCGGGCCTCCGCGCATAGAGCACCAGCCGCTTGGCGACCTCGCCGGCGACGCCTGCGTCGAGGTCGCGCGCCACCATCGCCAGCGCCATGTCGATGCCGGTGGTGACGCCGGCCGACGTCCACAGCCGGCCGTCGACGACGTAGAGCGCATCGGGATCGACGGTGACCGCCGGGAAGGTCTTCGCGAGCGGTTCGCAGGAATCCCAGTGGGTCGCGACGCGGCGGCCGTCGAGCAGTCCGAGCGCGGCCAGCAGGAAGCCGCCGGTGCAGACGGAGCCGACCCGCTCGGCCTTCGCAGCCAGTTGCGGCAGGGCCGCCCGCAGCGCCGCATCCGCCACCGCCGGCAATAGGTACTCACGCTCGGCGCCCGCGACCAGCACGGTCCGCGCTTCATCCGGTCGAAGCCCGGCGGCCGGCCGGGTCTCAACCGCGACGCCGCTGCTGCTCTCGACGGCGCCGCCTTCGGCGGATGCGAGCACGATCGCATAGAAGGCAGGCTTCCCCTGCCCTTTCAACGCATGATTGGCGCCGTTGAAGACCGATGCCGGACCCGAGACGTCGAGCAGCTCGAAGCCCGGATAGACGATGAAGGCGATCTGGTGCATTGGCAGAAAATGCCATGATTTTGTCATTTCTGCCAGACGGCTTCCGCCCTAGATTCCGACCGATCGAGGGAAGCGCGCGGAAGGCCTGCCGGCCTGGAGGCGCTTCCGGTTCTTTCCAGCGGGAGATGCAGCCATGTGGAAGACCTTCCTGATCTGGGGCGTCGTCGTCCTCTTCGCGCTGTCCATGCTGGGCTTCGGGGGCTGGCTGCTCAGCCTGCCGGCGGGAAACGCGGCGGCGGAGGCGCCGCCGGTGCCGCGCGCGGAGGCGGATGCCATGCTCGCCGCGCTCAAGCCGAAGCGCGAGCGTCCGGTGGGCGCGATCATTGGCCTCCACGACGCCACCGAGACGACCGACTACCTGATGCCGACCGGCATATTGCGGCGGGCAGACGTGGCCGACGTGACGATGCTGGCGACCGGGCCTGGCCCGGTGCGGCTCTATCCTGCGCTGGCGGTCGAGCCGGACGCGACGATCGCGCAGTTCGATGCCGCGCATCCCGGGGGCGCGGACTACGTCGTCGTGCCGGCCATGAGCCGCGACGACGACCCGGCCGTGCTCGCCTGGATCAGGAGCCAGGCGGAGAAGGGCGCGCGGATCATCGGCATCTGCGCCGGCGCGAAGGTCGTCGCGGCGGCCGGCCTGCTCGACGGCAGGCGCGCGACGACGCACTGGTACTATCTCGGCGAGATGCTGAAGCGCAGCCCGACGATCCGGTATGTCGCGGACCGGCGGATGGTCGCCGACGGTGGCGTGGCGACGACGACCGGCATCAGCGCTTCGATGCCGATGATGCTCACCCTGATCGAGGCGATCGCCGGGCGGGACAAGGCGGAAGCAGTCGCGCACGACCTCGGCCTCATGGGATGGGACGCGCGGCACGCGAGCGCCGCTTTCAGGTTCACACGCCCCTTCGCCACGACCGTGCTCGCAAACGGAATGGCCTTCTGGAACCGGGAGGAGCTCGGCATCCGGCTAGAGCCGGGCATGGACGAGGTGTCGCTCGCGCTGGTGGCCGATGCCTGGTCGCGGACCTACCGGTCGAGCGCCACGACCTATGCCGCTTCGTCGGGCGCGGTGGAAACCATGAACGGCCTCCGCATCCTGCCCGACCGGGCGGCCGCGGACTGGCCGGAGGGCCGGCAGGCACCGGTATTTTCCGACAGCAAGCCGGCCGATGCGCTCGACCGGACGCTCGAAGCGATCACGGCGCGCTACGGAGCGCCCACCACCAGCGTGGTCGCCATGCAGCTCGAATATCCGCGGCGGGCGACGGGCGCCGCCAGGCCGTAATCCGCGATGCCGCCGGACGGCGGCATCGCGGATCAGAGCATGCCGGGACGGAACAGCGATTTGCGGCTGATGATCTTTCCCGAGACCATGAACACGCCGTCGCCGGTGTAGTGCAGCGTTTCGGGATGCTTCGGCGTGCGCGCCGCATGCGCCTTCACGACCTCGAAGATGAAGAAGTTGTAGCGGTCGACGAGCGCGTCGTCGCGGAGGCGGCATTCGAAGCAGGCATGGCACTCCCGGATGAGCGGCGGCTTCACCACGGAGGCCTCACCGGGCGTCAGGCCGAATGCGGAGAACTTGTCGATGTCGGCGCCGGACGTGTTGCCGACGCGCACGACGGTATCCGTCAGCGCCGTCGTCGGAAGGTTGATGACGCATTCGCCCGTCTCGCGGATCATCCGGAAGCTGTGGTTGCCCGACGAGATCATCAGCCCGACCAGCGAAGGCGAGAATTCGAGGATGGTGTGCCACCCCAACGTCATGACGTTGGCCTTGTCCTTCAGCCGCGACGTGACCAGCACGATCGGCCCCGGCTCCAAGTAGCGGCGGACCTGCCCGACGGGAAAGTCGTGTTTCTTCGGATGGCGCATGTTTCGATCCTCCATGCCGCGGGCCGGCCGCACGGGCCGGGTGCATGGAGATACAGCTTAGGCCCGCATCATGCCGCGATGAAGACGCCATGCCGTAGTTTGCGGCCGCCCGTCAGGACACCAGGCCCACGCGAACCCGACGCCTGGGACTGGCTCGTCATCGTCTTCAGGCCGGGCAGGCCTCTTGGCACCCGGCGCGCGTGGCTCACGCCGGCTGCGGAAATGGAGCCGTCGTGCCTTTCCGATCGTGGCGCTCGCCAGATCCTTCAGCCGCGCAGCCATCTGCCTCATGACGAACAGGATCGGCGCGGCACGGCTCAGGATGCCGAGCAGGAACAGCACCGAAAAGATGTCGATATAAGCGAGCACGTCGCCGAGCAGCATCAGTTCGGGCGGCACCGGGACGCTGTGGTAGTAGGCGACGAGAACCACGCCGAGCGGGATGAGGGCGACGATCTTCCTCAATGTCAGCCGCGCGAGGAAAGCCGCCAGCGGCGCGAGAAGGAATTCCCACAGCCAGTCGCCGAGCATGGCGGGCTTGTCGATCGTCCACTTTCTCCAGAGTTCCTTCCACATGGCATGCCTGTATTCCACCGCACGCCCGCGCCTGCAAGGCTATCTCGGCCGGCCGACGAGCTGGACCGGGTTGACGAAGCGCAGCGCGATCATCAGCCACAGCAGGGTCGTCGCCATGTAGATGATCGACATCGCGTCGATCGACTGGTTCGCCCGCACGCCGGGCGCATAGACGGCGTAGTAGAGCGCGACGACCAGCGTCTGGCTGCTCGGGCCGGCAGTGAAGAAGGTCAGCTCGAACATGGCGATGGTGCGTACCAGCACGAGCAGCAGCGCCGCCAGTATGCCCGGCGCCAGCAGCGGCACCAGCACCCGGACGAAGAGCTGGCCGGTGCCGGCGCCGAACAGGCGAGCGGCCTGTTCGATGCGCGGGTCGATCTGCTCGATGAACGGGATCATGACGAGCACCACGAACGGCACCGTCGGCACGAGGTTGGCGAGGATGACGCCCCAGATGTTGCCGGCCAGCCGCGCCTCGTAGAGCACCGTCGCCAGCGGGATGCCGTAGGTGATGGGTGGCACCATCAGCGGCAGGAGCAGCAGCAGCAGGACGAAGCGCTTGCCGGGGAAGTTGCGCCGCGCCAGCGCCTAGGCCGCCGGCACGCCGATCAGGCCCGATATCACGACAACGGCGCCGACCACCATCATGGTGACGCCCAGCACCTGGTCGAGCTGGAACCCCCGCCACGCCGACACGTACCATTTGGTGGTGAAGGCGGGCGGCAGCCATGTGCCGAACCATTGTGTGGCGAAGCTGTTGACCAGCACGGCCAGGATCATCAGCATGAAATTGGCGACGAACAGCCCCATCACCGTCCAGAGCGCGACGCTCCAGATGAGCTCCGACGGCGTCCTCGTTCCCAGCGCCCTTTCGGCGAACATCGGTCAGCCCTTTCCCGATCCGGTGGAGCCCCGGTAGAACAGCTCGCGGCTGCCGAGCACGATCGCGACGATCGCGAGCTGCACCGCGCCCATGATCATCGCGATGGTCGAGGCCATCGGGGCGTCATACTGCTCGTAGGCCGCCTGATAGGCGGCGATAGAGATGACGCGCGTCGCGCCGGCCGGCTCGCCCAGCAGCACGGCGGCCGGGAACACCGAGAACATCTGCACGAAGGACATGCAGAAGTTGACCGCCAGCGCCGGCAGCAGCAGCGGCAGCAGGATGTGGCGGAAGCGCGCACGAGGGCCGGCGCCGAGCGTGGAAGCGGCCTTCTCCAGCGACGGGTCGAGGCCGCTGAGGAAGGACAACGTGAGCAGGAAGACGAAGGGGAAGCCCGCCACCACCAGCGAGATCAGCACGCCGGCATAGTTGTGGATGAGGCGGACCGGCGCCCCGCTGATGCCCAGCCCGACGATGGCGCCGTTGAACCAGCCCTGCGGGCCGAGATAGTTGAGCATGCCCTCGGCGATCAGCACCGGGCCGAGCGTGATCGGCACGACGAGGATCGCGGTGAGCAGGCGCTGGCGGCGGAATCGGCGCACCAGAAGCGCAATCGGCACGGACATCACGACATTGATGATCGTCGCGGGAAAGGCCAGCCGCAGCGTGGTCCAGATCGTGTCGTAGAGGAACGGGTCGGAGAAGAACTTGCGGTAGTTGTCGAGCATCTCCCCCGAGCGCGGCTGCAGCGACAGGATCAGCCCGTGCAGGAAGGGATAGATGAACAGCAGCAGCATGCAGGCGATCGCCGGCAGGACCAGCAGGGCGACGCCGTCGACCTCGTAGTTGGCGAGCCAGCGGGAGAGCCGCTGCCGCCCCGTCAGCCCGTCGCCGCCGCTCATGGCCGCGCGCCCCCGGCATAGACCAGCACGCGGTCGGGGCTGCACGCCAGCCGCACCGCCTCGCCCGGCGCCAGCCGGCGCGGCGAGGTGAAGTAGAGCGTCGTGCCGTCGGCGGTGGCGCCCGAACAATAGAAGTCGTGGCCGCGATATTCGGAGGTGTCGGTGGTGACGGAAAGCGGCCCTTCCGGCGAGACGGCGAGGTCGTCGGGGCGGATGGCGACGGTCACCATGCCGCCCGCGCCCACCGGCTCGACGACCCGGGCGCCGAGCCGCGCACCGGCGATCGTCACGGTGACCTCGTCGCCAGCCGCCCGCCCCGCATGCGTCGACACGAGGTTGCGGTAGCCCATGAAGTCCGCGACGTCGGAATGGAGCGGGCGGGCGAACAGCTCCTCCGGCGTGCCGACCTGGCGGACGAGGCCGTCGCGCATCACCACGATGCGGTCCGCCAGCGACAGCGCCTCCTCCTGGTCGTGGGTCACGTAGATGGTCGTCGCGCCGATCAGGTTGTGGATGCGGCGGATCTCCGAGCGCATCTCGAGGCGCAGCTTGGCGTCGAGGTTGGACAGCGGCTCGTCCATCAGCACGAGGCGCGGCTCGATGACGATCGCGCGGGCGATGGCGACGCGCTGCTGCTGGCCGCCGGAAAGCTGGCCGGGCAGCTTGTGTGACTGGTCGCGCAGCCGCACGATGTCGAGCGCCTTGTCGACGCGCGTCTCGATCTCGGCCCTGGCGCGCTTCTGCATGGTCAGCCCGAACGCCACGTTCTGGCGCACGCTCATGTGCGGGAACAGCGCATAGTTCTGGAACACCATGCCGAAGCCGCGGTCCTCGGGACGCAGCGTGTCGATGCGCTGGCCGTCGAGCCAGATGCTCCCGCCGGTCAGCGGCAGCAGGCCCGCCAGACAGTTGAGCGCCGTCGACTTGCCGCAGCCCGACGGCCCGAGCAGGGCGATGAACTCGCCGCGCCGGACGGAAAGGTTCACGCCCTTCAGCGCGCTCATGGCGCCAAAGTCGCGCTTGATCTCTTCAAGGCGTAGCTGCTCGAACGTGCGTGCCACGGATCCCCCAAGTCCTCTGATGCGTCAGGCGCGAAGGCAGCATCGTGCCGGGCCCCCGCCGGAAGCGGGAGCCCGGATCGACGTCATTTCTTGACCTTGTTGGAGCCGACCAGTTCGTCCCAGCGCGCGAAGGCGCGGATCAGGCGGTCGGGCGCGAGCGGCAGCTCGCGCGGATTGTTGGCGATGATGTCGGCATATTCCGGCCGGCCGAACTCGGCCAGGATCGCCTGGCTGTCGGCGGGCGCCATCGACAGCGGCACGTCCTTCACCGCCGGGCCGGGATAGAAATAGCCGGAATCGTAGGTCATCGCCTGCGCCTCGGGCGACAGCAGGTAGAGCAGCATGTCGACCATCACGGCCAGCTTCTCCTGCGGGATGCCGCGCGGCACGCAGAGATAGTGCGCGTCCATCACCCAGTGGAAGCCGTTCAGGAAGAACACCGCCGCTTCCTTCGGCACCACGCCGAGCGCGCGCGTGTTGATGTCCCAGCCGGCCTGCGACGGGATCATGTCGCGCGAGCCTTCGCCGAGCTCCTTGAACACGGCGCCGGTGCTGGACGGGTAGTACTCGACGTACTTGCCCAGCTCCTGCAGGTAGGCCCAGGTCTTCTCCCAGCCGTTCTCGGGGTCCTGCGGGTCCTTGTCGCCCAGAAGGTAGGGCAGGCCCATCATGAAGATGCGGCCGGGGCCGGAATTGGCCGGGCGGGCGTAGAGGAAGCGGCCCGGATTGGCGGCCGCCCAGGCGAGCAGCTCCTCGGCGGTCTTGGGCACCTGCTTCACGCGGTCGGGCATGTAGTTGATCACCGGCCCGGCGTCGCAGAAGGTGACGCAGACGCCCTGCCCGTTGGCCTGCTGCTGCATGGCCCAGGCGCCGTCGAGATAGATGTCCTGCAGCTTCGGCAGCGTCGCGGCGAAGTCGTTGGCGATCGGCACCCACATGTCCATGGCCGCGCCGGCGGCGATGGCGTCGATGCCGGTCAGAACGCCGTCGATGTCGAGGCGGTTGGCGTCCTGCTGCGCCTTGATCTTGCCCGGCAGCTCGGGCGACGGCGCCTTCGAGAAATTGATGCGCGAAACGAGCTTCGGATGGGCGTCGCGATAGGCCTCGATGGCCCGCTGCGTGAGCTGAAGGTTGCCGGCGACGTCGACGATGTTGAGCTCGACGGGCGAGGTCGGCAGCGTCAGCCCCTGGGCCATGGCCCTCAGGTCGACGACCAGCGACGCACCCAAGCCGGCCATCAGGGTCCGGCGCGTCAAAGTGAAAGTCATGTGTTCCTCCCCCTACGGGCATGCGCCATCGCAAGCCCGACAGCGGCCACAGCCGCTACGTACCATACTAATGCATCAGTTACATGCCAGCGCAAGAGCTTTTATGAGGACTCACCCTTGAAGTAGTCCGGATTCGCGGCCGCGATCTCGTCGATCGCCGCCAGCGTGCCGGACAGATGGCGCCGCACCACAGCCGCCGCGCCCTCGGGATCGCCGCGCTCGACGGCCGCGACCAGCGATTCGTGGTCGTTGAAGATCGCCTCGACCTTGCCCTCTATCGGCAGGTTCAGCAGGCGCAGCCGGTCTATGTGCCCGCTCTCGCGCCGCACCAGATCCCACAGCGACGCCACATTCGCGGCTTCGTAGAAGACGCGGTGGAACATGCGGTCCGCCTGGATGAAATTGGGGTATTCGGCCGGGTCACGGTAGCGGCGCTGCTCTTCGATCGCCGCCGCAAGCTGCTGTATAATATAGGCATTCGGCGACGATGCGACCACCCGCGCGGCCTCGATCTCGATCGAGCGGCGCAGGAAGTGGGCCTGCCTGGCGGCGGCGACGTCGATGCGCGAGACGAGCGTCGAGCTCTGCGGGTAGATCTCCACCAGCCCCTCGCGCTCCAGTTGCTGGAGGGCGTCGCGCACCGGCGTCTGGCTGACGCCGAACTCGTCCTGCAGGGCGAGGCGCGACAGCACCGAACTGGGCCTCAGCTCAAGGGTGAGGATGCGCCGACGCAGGATGTCGGCGATCTGGGGGGCGGCCTGGCGGTCGCGTTCGAGCGGCGTGCGATGCGGTGCGGTCATGGAGCGCATGACACCACAAAATTCATCTTGCCACAATAATGCATTAGTGTACTAGAACAGGCCTGTCGGAGGTTGGTGATGGCGAAGACGGCAGGTCGGTTGCGCAGCGCGCGCTGGTTCGTCCCGGACGATCTGCGCTCGTCGGGGCATCGCTCCCGCATGATGCAGATGGGGTATGCCCCCGAGGACTGGGCTGGCCGGCCGGTGATCGCCATCCTCAACACCTGGTCCGACGCCAATCCCTGCCATGCCCATTTCCGGCATCGGGTCGAGGACGTGAAGCGCGGCGTCTTCCAGGCCGGCGGCTTTCCGATGGAATTGCCGGCGATGTCGCTGTCGGAGAGCCAGGTGAAGCCGACCACCATGCTCTACCGCAACCTGCTCGCCATCGAGGCGGAGGAACTGCTGCGCTCCCACCCCGTGGACGGGGCGGTGCTGATGGGCGGCTGCGACAAGACCACGCCCGGCCTCGTGATGGGCGCGCTCAGCGCCGGCCTGCCGATGATCTTCCTGCCCGCCGGCCCGATGCTGCGCGGCAATTACCGCGGCGAGGCGCTGGGCAGCGGCTCGGACGCCTGGAAATACTGGGACGAGCGGCGCGCCGGCAAGCTGAGCGAGGGGGCATGGGGCGGCGTCGAGCGCGGCATCGCGCGCTCCTACGGCCATTGCATGACGATGGGCACGGCCTCGACCATGACGGCGATCGCCGAGGCGCTGGGCCTGACGCTGCCCGGCGCGAGCTCCATCCCCGCCGCCGATTCCGAGCATATCAGGATGTCGGCCGCGGTCGGCCGCCGCATCGTCGACATGGTGTGGGAGGAGCTGACGCCGGACCGCATCGTCACCGCCGCGGCGGTCCGCAACGCCGCGATCGTGGCGATGGCGACGGGATGCTCGACCAATGCGGTGGTGCACCTGCTCGCCATCGCGCGGCGCGCCGGCGTGGCCTTCACGCTCGACGACCTCGACGCGATCGGCCGGGTCACGCCGGTACTGGCCAATATCCGGCCGAGCGGCAAGACCTACCTGATGGAGGATTTCTACTATGCCGGCGGCCTGCGCGCGCTGATGGCGCAGCTCGGCGACAGGCTCGACCAAACGGCGATCACGGTCAGCGGCCTGCCCTTCGGCGACACACTCGCGGGGGCCGAGACCATAAATGCCGACGTGATCCGGCCACTCGACAATCCCGTCTACCACGAGGGCGCGCTCGCCGTGCTGCGCGGCAACATCGCCCCGGACGGTTGCGTCATCAAGCCGGCCGCCTGCGCGCCGCATCTTCTTGTGCACGAGGGCCGCGCCGTCGTCTTCGACAGCTATCCCGAACTCAAGGCCGGAACGGAAGACCTCGATTTCGACTGGTCGCCGGACGACGTACTCGTGCTGCGCAATGCCGGCCCGCAGGGCGGGCCGGGCATGCCCGAATGGGGCATGCTGCCGATCCCTGCGAAGCTGGTGAAGCAGGGCGTGCGCGACATGGTGCGCATCTCCGACGCGCGCATGAGCGGCACCAGCTACGGCGCCTGCATCCTGCATGTCGCGCCCGAGGCGCATATCGGCGGGCCGCTGGCCGCCGTGCGCACCGGCGACCGCATCCGGATCGACGTGCCCGGCCGCTCGATCCGGCTTATGGTGACCGACGCCGAGCTTGAGGAGCGCCTGCGCTCGCTGCCGCCGCGAAAACCCTATTACGGGCGCGGCTATGGCTGGCTCTTCGCCCGCCATATCATGCAGGCCGACCAGGGCTGCGACTTCGATTTCCTGGAGACCGGGTTCGGCCCCGCAGTCGCCGAACCCGACATATTCTGAAAGGACGAAGATCTTGGACGCGACGACCCGCGACAGGCTGGCGAAGGTCTCCACGGCGACGCTGACCACGGCGCTGTTCAAGCGCGGGCTGCGCAACCAGTTCCTGCAGGACGTGTCGCCGGTTGCGCGCAAGGGCCGCAACATGGTCGGCCCGGCCTTCACACTGCGCTACATCCCGGCGCGGGAGGATCTGAACGGGCTCGACGTCTTCCAGAACCCCACGCACCCGCAGCGCGTCGCCATCGAGACCTGCCCGGCCGGCCACGTGCTCGTCATCGACAGCCGCAAGGATGCGCGCGCGGCTTCCGCCGGCGGCATCCTCGTCACCCGGCTGATGGTACGCGGCGCGGCCGGCATCGTCACCGACGGCGGGTTTCGCGATTCCCCCGATATCGCCGCCCTGCCCTTCCCCGCCTACCACAACCGCCCGACGGCGCCGACCAACCTGATCCATCACCAGGCGATCGCGATCGACGAGCCGATCGGCTGCGGCGACGTCGCCGTATTTCCGGGCGACGTCGTGGTGGGCGACGACGAGGGCGTGGTCATCATCCCCGCCGCCATCGCCGCCGAGATCGCGGCGGAGGCGACCGAGATGACCGCGTTCGAGGATTTCGTCACCGAGGAGGTGGCCGGCGGGCGCAGCATCGTCGGCCTCTATCCGCCGACCGACCCCGCCACCGGCCCGCGCTTCAAGGCGTGGCGGGGAAAGGCCCGCCCCCAGCCCGGCCGCGCGGGAACCGGGCCCCCCCGCCGCCCCGCCCCCCCCCGGGGGGGGCCCGCGGAAACCCCGTCCTGTGCCCCCCCGGGGACCGCGGCTGGGGGGGCGGCCGGGCCCGCCCGCCGGGGGCGCCGCCCCGCGCCGCCGCCCC
>Ga0066256_1001920_pt2 | contig 17762 bp, 21 predicted proteins | sample ThiBio_1000_biof_FD_87107 | JGI IMG/M metagenome (GOLD analysis project Ga0066256, IMG submission 87107) | Wastewater bioreactor microbial communities from Cape Town, South Africa - Thiocy_expt_1000_biof (version 2) | ecosystem: Engineered > Bioreactor > Thiocyanate-remediating >...
CGCCCATCCAGCCCGCCCGCATCATACCCAGTGCGAAACCCACCTGGGACGAGGCTGGGCCGGGGAGAAATTGGCACAGCGCCACAAGGTCGGCATAGCTTTGATCCGGCAGCCAGCGCCGCCGGACCACCAGCTCATCTCGGAAATAACCCAGATGCGCAATCGGCCCGCCGAAACTGGTCAATCCCAGCTTCAGGAAGGCTGAAAAGACCTCGGCCGGCGACCCTTGCGTTTCTGGTGCTCCCGGTGCCACGAGTTGCCCCGTCATTACGTTGACCTTGCCTTTCCACCGGCCCTCCCCGTAGCGGTTCGTCTGCCTATTTGATATGACACATTGCTATTCATAGCCTTCGACCAACGCGGTCTACACTTGGATTTCAGCTTGTAAATACCTTGGCGACAATGTGCCATAAGTCACCGATCCACTCTCGGCGCATCCTCCGGAATCTCCTGGCGGAGCTTCGGCCCCTGAGCGAGACGCCGACCGAGAGCCGTGATGAAGGCTTCATATCGTTCCGCCGACTTGGCCTTGGCAGCCTTTGCCGCTGGCTCAGGCAAGGCGGGCGTCGTCATCAACCAGAAACGGATGAACACCGCGAGGCTCTCGGCGGCAATGCCGACGTCACGCTCCACTCGTGTCATGCGGCGGTCGATCTGGTCAAGACGCTTGGCGACGATGGCTTCGCGGCGCTCGGCATCGTCCGGCGACAGAAAGGATGCGATGGCGGCTTCGGCGATCATGGATTGCGAACGATCCCGACGCGCAGCAAAGTCGGCCAGTGCTTCGGTGATGTCAGGATCGAGATAGATCGTAACCTTCGCCTTCTTCTTGCGTTGCGTCATGGTCCTACAAATCCATACCGTCGTTCGGGTCCATGGCGACCTGCCGGGCGATCCCCTGCACCTGCCGGATCATCCGCCGGTTCTGGGCAGCCTCTTCGTCGGCCTCATCGGGTTGGTCGAAATCGAACTCGTTCTCGATGGACTTTTTCTTCTCGACCGACTTTACGCGGCTGAGTTCCGGCTGCAACCGACGTTCGGATTCGGTCGTATCTTCGTCATCCCCCATGCGGCCCTCTTCGTCCTTCGAGGGTTCCGGGCGCACTGGGATCGGCAGTGTGGTCCAGTCGTCGGGCCGGGTTTCCTCGGGGCCTTTCAGTTCAGGTGGTGACAGAACGCGCTCCTGAAACCGGGCATCCTCAAAGTAGCGCGCCTTCGTCGCCCGGATCGGGGGGATACCCGCCACCATGACGATCTCCTCATTCGGCGGAAGCTGCATGATCTCACCCGGCGTCAGCAACTGGCGGGCGGTTTCCGAACGCGAAACCATCAGATGCCCCAGCCAAGGCGACAACCTGTGCCCGGCGTAGTTCTTCATCGCCTTCATCTCGGTGGCGGTGCCAAGGGCGTCCGAGACCCGCTTGGCGGTGCGTTCGTCGTTCGTCGCAAAGCTCACCCTCACATGGCAATTATCGAGAATCGAGTTGTTCGGCCCATAGGCTTTCTCGATCTGGTTCAGCGACTGCGCGATCAGGAAGCTCTTGAGACCATAGCCCGCCATGAAGGCCAGGGCCGTCTCGAAGAAATCGAGCCTGCCCAGCGCCGGAAACTCATCAAGCATCAGGAGAAGCCGATGCCGTCCGGCATTCGCCTGCAGATCCTCGGTCAGACGGCGGCCAACCTGGTTCAGCAGCAGCCGCATCAACGGCTTGGTACGGTTGATGTCTGAAGGCGGCACGACGAGGTAGAGCGTGGTCGGATGCTCGCCGCCAACAATATCGCTGATCCGCCAGTCGGAGCGGCGCGTGACTTCAGCCACGACCGGATCTCGATACAGGCCGAGGAACGACATCGCTGTCGACAGGACGCCCGACCGCTCGTTCTCGGACTTGTTGCGCAACTCGCGCGCCGCACTGGCAACGACGGGATGCGGCCCTGCCTCTCCCAGATGTGCGGTCTTCATCATGGCACGCAAGGTAGAATCCACCGGCCTTTTGGGGTCGGAGAGGAGCCGGGCGACGCCCGCCAGCGTCTTGTCGGGTTCCGCATAGAGGACATGCAGGATGGCGCCAACTAGGAGCGAATGTGAGGTCTTTTCCCAGTGGTTCCTTTTGTCCAGCGAACCTTCGGGGTCGACCAGGATGTCGGCGATGTTCTGGACGTCCCGCACCTCCCACTCGCCGCGGCGCACCTCGAGCAGCGGGTTGTAGGCCGAGGATTTAGGGTTGGTCGGATCGAAGAGCAGCACCCGGCCGTGACGTGATCGAAACCCGGAGGTGAGTTGCCAGTTCTCGCCCTTGATGTCGGGGACCACCGCCGAGCCCGGCCATGTCAACAGGGTCGGCACCACCAGGCCGACGCCCTTGCCCGAACGTGTCGGGGCAAAGCACAGCACATGCTCCGGCCCGTCATGCCTCAAATACTCGCGATCATATCGGCCAAGGACGACACCATCGGGATCGAGCAGACCGGCCGCCTTCACCTCGGGTCTTGAAGCCCATCGCGCCGAGCCATAGGTGGCGACGTTCTTCGCCTCACGCGCTCGCCAGACCGACATGCCGATGGCGACCGCGATGGCGATGAAGCCGCCCGATGCCGCGATGATCCCGCCCCTGGCGAAGATCGGCGGCGCATAGGCTTCATAGAAATACCACCACCAGAAGATCGCGGGCGGGTAGTAGATCGGCGTCCCGAACAGCTCGAACCAGGGCGGGCCAAGTCGCGCCTGATAGCCGAGGCTCCAGGCGACATATTGCGTCGCACCCCAGGTGGTGGCGAGGATGATGAGGAAGACGACGGTGATCTGTCCCCAGAGGATCTTGGTGGCGGACATGGAGGGGGTTCCTTTCCGATTGAGGTCAGAGGCCGAGGCCGCGCTTGCGCCCGAAGTCCCAATCGACGCCGCCGTCGTCGCGGGCCACCCCGGAAACGTGACGACCGATCTGCTTTTCGAGGGAGGGCGACCAGGGCACGAGCTGGAAGCCGAGGCCATCGTCGATCATGGCGAAGCGGCCGGATGCGAGCGCAAAACGCTGGCGATAGGAGCCGGCGACATATTCACCACTGGCGGCGCGCTCGAAACTCATGCCGGTCTCCGTCGCGAGCTTCTCGGCGAGACTGTCGAGTTCGCGCCTGCGCAGCGTGTTCAGCAGCCGACGGGCAAAGACGACGCGCCCACCCTGCCGCTCGGCGAAGCCCTCGCCGATCAGATGTTCTGCGCGCTCGTCCAGAGCCTGATGAACCTCGGCACCGAAGCCGCTGTCGGAAAGCGCAATCGGGTCGCGAGCGATGGCCTGTCGGTCGAGCCAGGTCGCGCCCGAGGCGCCGACCTGCGCATCCAGATCGAGATCGGAGCGGACGGCCAGCGCCACGCGGCGCTGCCCTTGCGCATCCTCGTAGGTCCGCAGCTCGACAATCGAACCGGGCGGGCTGTCGCCGGCGGCGTCCAGATGCGGCAGCCTGATGTGATGGCTGCGCCCGTCCACGCCGTCGACAACGGCATAGGCCGTGCCCTTGAGTTCATCATCGAGGCCGCGTTCGACCAGGCGGCCGATGACGGGAACGTCGAGGCTTTCGCCGGCGAGGACATAGCTGGCCGAGCCGCGTTCGATGCCGCGCGCGATCAGGGCGCGGTGCATGCGCTTGATGATGTCGCCGCGCTCGCCGAGTTCGCGCAAGACTGTCTCGGCCTCGGGCTTGATGAACCATTGCGAATGGCCGATCTGCCCGGCGACGCCGAGGATTTCGAGGGTGCGCAGCCGCCCGACCTTCAGCGTATGGAACTCGTCCTGCGGTCGGCTGGCGAGCGGGGCAAGATCGACGATGCCGGATTTTCCCGCATCACGGACAAGCTGCCGGTCGAGCTGGGTCCAGCGTTCCGCCTCGATCTGGGCCTCTAGCGCACGGTGAATGTCGAGATCGGTGCGCGGCCCCAGCTCCTGGGTGATGAGATCGCGCGCCCGGTCCCGCATCCCCTCCTTGATGTAGTCGCGGGAGATCACGAGGTCCTGCCCATCGTCGCGAACACCGCGCACGATCAGATGGACATGCGGATGCGCGGTGTTCCAGTGATCGACCGCCACCCAGTCGAGGCGCGTCCCGAGATCCTTTTCCATCTGGCCGACAAGATCGCGCGTGAAGGATCGGAGGTCGGACATATCCGGCGCGTCATCGGGCGAGACGATGAACCGGAAATGATGCCGGTCATCGCCGCACCGCTCCGCGAAGGCGCGACCATCGGCATCCTCCGTTCCCGGCCCGAACAGCCGTGCCTTCTCGCCATCTCGGGTCACGCCGTCGCGGCGGAGATAATCGAGATGCGTTCCGAGCGGCGCGGACCATGCCATGTTGCGCACCACGCGCGCCTTGACGACGGCGCCGCGTGTGCGGGTGGTGATGAGACGATTGGCCTGGACGCTGGCGCGCTGGCCGCGCCCGAAGCGGGAGCGATTGCCGGAAGTCACGCGGCCGGATCGAGAGACGCCACCGCCGGCCTTCTTCGCGGCGGCGAGCGCCTGCGCGATGAAGGGCCGGGTCTGCTGAGCGCGTGTCGAGCGAATGCGCCCCGGCCTTATGCGGAACTCGTGTTCATCGGACATGACACAGCCCCGCACGGTGCAAGACAGTAAGGAAATTCAGGAGGATGGGCGCGAGGCGCACGGTGCGCAAATGCGCGGCACGGTGCGGAACGCGCCGAAAACATGAACAAAAACAACCGACCGACCGAGCCGCACCGTGCGCGCTTTTATCCTGCCATCTTCCGGTCGTGGTGCCTGCCGCCACGCCCCGCGCCCTCCATGACACGCCAGCGCACGATGGGATGCGAATTGCGGTGCCGCTGCTCATGGCCGGTCCTCGCCGGCATCGCGGGCGACGAACAGCCCCTCCGGCTGCAAGGAGGTGAGTGCGTCAGGTGTCGCCGGGACGAACGAAGGGGCATCGTCCGGCATGCGGTCGGTGGACGCGGGATCGGTAGCGGAAGCGCCGATTTCGCGCGCGATGAAGATCGCCGCCTCGCGCCAGTCGAGCGGCGGAGCGACCGACGAACCGCTGCCGGAAGGCCGCTCGCCGAGCAGGATCGGGGTCAGCGCGGCGACATAGGCGCGCGTCTCGGCGGGCAGCGGACGCGCGGTCGAAAGGTATTCGTCGTAGCGGCCGGGACCGGCATTGTAGGCCGCGAGCATCGCGGCGACATTGCCGTAGCGGTCCCACATCTCGCGCAGATAGGCGGTGCCTGCGAGGATGTTGTGGCGCGGCTCGAAGGCGTCATGGCCGAGAGCATAGCGGATGCGCAACTCCGCCCAGGTGTCGGGCATGACTTGCATCAGCCCCATCGCTCCGGCGGACGATATGGCGCGCATATCGCCCGCGCTCTCAGTGTGCATGACGGCGATGATCCATGACGCCGGGATGCCGAACCGCTGCGAAGCCTCTTCGATATGCGCGCCGTGCGGATGCGTGGTGACGGCACGATCCGGCACGGTGGTCTGCGCCAGACCGGGCAGCGGGGCGACGGCTGAGACGAACAGGCCGGAAAGAAGAAGGAGGATGATGCGGCGGCGAACGCCGCATCTCCCCGAGGCGGAACGGATGCAGGACGTGACCATGATCACTCCTGTTCGTCGCGCTTCTTCTGGCGGGTCCAACGCAAGTTCCAATCGCGGCCGTCCTCGTCCGACTGGAAGAGCCGGGCGCGGATCGGCTGCGCGAACACGGGATCGTCGAGCAGGACGGAGATGAACGGTCCCGCGCTTTCGCCGGTGTGCTTCCAGCCAGCGCCGACTTCCGGGCCGTCCTCATCGCCGAGATGAATGCGATACGCGGGTGCCTTCTCGGACTCGGCATTTTCGCTCGGAACGAAGGTCAGTTCGACGTCGAGCGAGAGAGTGCGAAGCTGCCCGGAATAGCCGGACGGGGTGCGGGTAAACTGGCCGATCTGTGCCATGGGAGACTCCTTTCCTATGCGGTGGAGAAGACACGGGCCGTTCGTACGCCCCGCTCTGGACGCGCCGTCACCGCATCGGCGCGCGCCAGACGAAGCGGCCATCGCCGTCTTCGTCGGTGAAAAGCGGGATCGCGTGGCCGATCACCGCCGAGGCGGGGAACGGGCCGAAATAGCGGCCGTCGAGGCTGTCGCCGACGTCCGGGTTCATGAGGAAAACCTCGCCCGCGGCGATGACGCGGCAGCCCTGCCAGACCGGCAGGGCTCCGCCGAGGCGGTCGCGGGCGCGCGCCCCCCCCCGCGGGACCCCGCCGCCCGGGGTCGCCCCGCCCCCGCCGCGCACCCGCCGTGCCGGGCGGCCGAGGACGCGCTTCAGAAGCGGCATGTCGCGCGCGACGTAGCCGCGTTCGACCATGAAAGAGGCGAAGGGTTCGGGTGGCGCGACCGCGACGAGATCGGGCACCTCGATCCGCTCAGTGGGTGCGACGGTGTAGAACCCGATCGGCACACTGGCCGATGCGTTCCAGAGCAGCCTTGGCGCGGTCGGAACGAATCCGGCGATGGCGATCCCGAGCGTGGCAGCCGCCGTCACCATGACATAGCAAAAGCGCGTCATGGGGCGATCTCCCGCCGCCGGAGCCATGCCTGATGGCGCTCGGCGGTGTAGGGACGCGGCACTTCCCCTGCGCTCATCCAGTGGGCGACATGCCGCCAGTGATCGGGATCGACCTGGGCCGGATCGACACCGACGGTCTCGATCCCGTCGACGTGGCGAAGGACAGCTTCGACCTTCGGCCAGCCTTCGATCTTCAGCAGGATCTCGCCGCCCGGACGGACGAAGGGCAGCGTCTGATAGGACTCGCCCGGCGCTACCGCGCGCAGGATGTCGAGGCGCGAGATGACGGTGCCGTAATCGTTCGCTGCCCAGCGGACAAACGCGAACACCGCATCAGGGCGGAAGAATACGAGACGGCGGGTGCGGTCGAGGAGCTGCGTTCCCGCCTCATGACCGAACCTGATCCAGTATTCGGTCCTGCCTTCCACCCAGGTCAGTTCCACGCGGGTCAGATCGCCGTCATGGGCGTCGATGCCGATCATGGGCGGCCTCCCGCTGCGTCGGGAAACTCGCGCGCCAGCAGGTCGCGCAGCATGTCGGCGACGGTGACGCCACGCCCGAACGCGGCGATCTTGATCCGCCCGCGAAGCTCGGGCGTGATGTCGATCGTCAGCCGGGCGGAATGGACAGCTGCGGCGCGATCGCGCGCTGGCCGTCCATCGCCGGCCCTGATCCAGCCATCGGGATCGGCTGGGCGGGCGGTGAAGCCGCGCTTGTCGGTGCGCGCCGTCATGACGGGCCTCCGTCATGGAACGGCAGCACGGTGGCGATGCGCGCCCGTGCGCGCTCGGCCATGTCGGGGTCGATCTCGCAGCCGATATAGCGCCGGCCGGAAAGCCGACAGGCTTCCCCGGCCGCGCCAGAACCGGCGAACCAGTCCCCGACCAAGCCACCTTCAGGGCAACTCGTGCGGATCAGGATTTCCAGGAGCGCCGACGGTTTCTCGGTCGGATGGATGGCGCGGCCGTGGCAGTTGCGCAGGTAGATGACCGAACGCATGAGGCGCGGGCCGCCGTCATGGCTGACGTAATGGCCGGCGTCGATCTGGCCTGTATGGGGTGGACGCTGCTTGCGCCGCACCGTGCGGGCCGTTGCGTCTGGCGTGGTCTGGACGTCGTTATAGATGTCGCGCCAAGCCGTTTCGGCCGGATAGAACTGCACCGCCAGTTCATGCACACGCTTGAAGCGGTCGGCATGAAACCCGGTGCCGTTCTGCTTCTCCCACACCACTTCCTGCGCGATCCGGAGGCCGGCGTCGGCGAAGCGGTCGGCGGTCACCATGAAGCTGCGCAGCGAGCCGAAGACCCACATAGAGCCGGTCGGCCTGAGGGTGGCGCGGGCCAGCGCGACCCAGCCCTCGACACGCCGGTCCCAAGCCAGCGAGGTGTCGCCATAGGGCGGATCGGCGAGGATCATGTCATAGGGTGCGTGCCAGGGCATCTGTTCGCGGCAGTCGCCGGTAAGGATCGTCATGCCGATGCCCTCCCGATGCCCAGCCGGCCGATCTCGGCGGCCAGGGCGGCGATCTCGCGCGAGGCGGGTGATCGGCGTTCGATCTCGCTGGCGAGCCGCCCGGTCTGCGCGGCGTCGGCGAAGACGACACGCTGGCCGATGGCGCTGGCGAGCAGCGGAGGGTCGTGGTCCGCCAGCGTCGCGGCCGTCTCACGGGCGATGACGGTGCGCGCGCCGCAGCGGTTCAGAACGAAGCGGGCGATGAGCTGGGGCCGGTAGATACGCGCCTCCGCCAGGAGGGCGAGCATCTCGGCCGAGGCCCAGCCGTCGAACGGCGATGGCTGCACCGGGATCAGCACGAGATCGGCGGCGAGCAGCGCCGAGCGCATGAGCCCGGCGACGCGCGGTGGCCCGTCGATGACGACATGATCGGCATCATGGGCGAGTTCGGGCGCTTCACGGTGCAGCGTATCGCGCGACAGGCCGATCGTGCCGAAGGCACGGGGCAGGCCCTCACGCGCGCGCTGCTGCGACCAGTCGAGGGCCGAACCTTGCGGATCGGCGTCGATCAGGGTGACGCGCTTGCCACCCTGCGCCAGTTCTCCGGCGAGATGCAGCGCCAGCGTCGTCTTGCCGACGCCGCCCTTTTGATTGAGCAGAGCGATGATCATCGGCTACCTCCCGGCAGATCGAGCGGAAGGCGTGGCGTGTCGGCAGATTCAGGGGCCTCGGTTGCGCCTCGATCACGGGCCGGTCGAGGCGATGTCGGGGCGCCGGAAATCCTCTTCTTCGTGGCCCTGCCGAGGCTTCTGGCGGTGTCGCGGATGAGGTTTTCCACATCGCGCGCGCGCCCTTCAAGGTTAGAGTCTATGTTAGACTCTAAGTTAAGGGGGAGATTTCTCGTGTGGTTTCCGTGCTTTAAGCCCGGTTTCGGTTCCTGATAGCACGAGCCTCTGGTTCCCGATAGCACGATAGTCCGGGTTCCCGATAGCACGAGGCCGTCCACAGGTTTTCCACAGGGCGCGACCGGCTCGAACGCCAGCAGCATCCGTCCGCCGACTTCGGCTTCAAGGAACAGCGAATAGCCGGGCAGAGGCTGGCGCCGGATGATGTCGCGCAGCTCGAAGGCGAAGCGCTTGAACGGCGACAGGCTGCCGGATTTCTGATGGAGGTGGCGGAAGTCGAAGCGCCAGCCGTCGCGCTGGCGGCCGCCGTGCTTGCGGACCAGGCGATAGAGCCAGCGGTCGAGACCGCCGGTCAGGTCGAAATAGGTCCGGTCGATGGTCAGCACGAGGGCATCGTCGAGGACGGCCTGGTAGAACCAGTCCGGCACGATCATCTCGATGCCGTCGGGTCGGCCGTTGCGGTCGGTGCGCTCCTGCCATTCATTGATCCAGGAGAAGCGATGCCGGCGACCCTCGGTCGGTTGCCGGATCGAGGTGGAAATGGTGGTCGACTGCAGGCGGTCGAACGCGGCCTTCAGGCGCTGGTAGTCGCGCAGCGATGTGCCGCGCCCGACATAGGTGAGGATCTCATAAGGCGTGGCGGCCATCAGCCGGGACGTCCGAAGCCCCGCATCGCGGGCTTCGACGATCTGGCTCGCCGCCCAGATCAGGATGTCGGCATCCCAGATCGTGGCCATGCCATGATCGGGAACCGCCTCGACCCGGATGGTCACGCTGCCGGCAGCGAAGTCGATGGGCGCGATGCGCTTCGACTTGGCGAGGGAGAAGAAGGGATATGCCATGAGATCCTGCGCGTCTCGTGGCGCGAAGTCGCCGGGGAGCGCCCGGAACAGGTCGAGCTGCCCGCGCTCGGAAAGGGATCGACGTCGCGCTGCCATGAAGGGAATCGGCTGCGATCAGCGGGCGTAGCGACCAGCCTGCGGGCTGGGCGGAAGGGTCGCGTGGCGCTTCGCCGGCAGCACTGAGCCGCGCGGATCGGAGGTGGATGTCACCGCACCGCGCTCGGTCCAGGCTTCGAGGTCGTCGATGGCATAGACGACGCGGCCGCCGAGCTTGCGATAGGCGGGGCCAGTCCCGTAGGTCCGGTGCTTTTCCAGCGTGCGAGCCGAGAGGCTGAGAAACTCGGCAGCCTCCTTGGTGCGCAAGAAGCGCGGCGGCAAAACGACGGGTTCATGTGGCATGATCGGGCCTCCGGGCTGTTGGGAACGGCCGCTGCGGATCAGCGGCGGAACAACGACCACGGTGGCGGAGGGAGCCCGGCGAGTTGCAGGGCGAAGTTGGGGGGTATCGAAATCGCCCACCATCCGGGCGCAGGATCGCGTTAGCGTGGGCGACGATGACGCAGGAGTTTTCGATAGCCGCCGGCGACCATGGAGCGGGCATCGCGGAGGAGCGATTTTATGGCATGGCGGGCGGAGGATGCCTGCCATTCGTCGCGGTCGAGGTGACCGATGTTCAGGAGGGCTTGAGCGATTTCCTGCTGTGTTGCGCCGGCCCGGTGTCCGTCGAAGGCTTGCAACATACGTCGGAGACGCGCGCGTTGCTGCCGGGTCAGGCGGGTATCCGGCGGGATGACACGGCCATGCAGAGCCGCGAGGAATCGGCGTATGGCTTCGATGCGATCGAAGCCATCGAGACCGAGCGGAACCACCGCGACAGCGATCATGTCGCCGTCGTCGGCACAGTTGAGGATCTGGAGATGCTGTCCGTCGCCGAGCGCGAAACGGAAATCTCTGTCGGCACCCTCTGCCGGGAGATCGAGCCGCCGGATAGCTTGGGTGCTAATAGCGCTGCTACCGAGGGCTGGCGGGGCTTCGGTCAGCACCACGACACTCGTATCCTCTTGAGGCAGCCAGAAAATGGGAGCGTCAGGAGGTGCGGTTCGGGGATCGACCGGGAAATCGCAGCCCCCACCGCTGCCGGATGTATTCGGTCAGCGGTTCAGGGTCTCCACGGACAGATGCCGAAGCTTCAAAATCGGCGTCATACGCTTCATTCCGGCGAAGGCACTCCCATGCCAAGTCGGATGCCGTCAATGCATCCAGACGGTCGTATTCCGCCGAAGAACGCCAGGTCGATGCGTCAGGTGTCATCGCGGTCTCCCGAGACTTCTCTAGGGGATTGGGAAGACTCAGGATTCCCGTGCGAGTTGAGTTGGGGAAGTCAGGCGCAGGTCAACGGGTGATGCGTCGCGCGCATCACGGTCAGGTCTTGCACTGGCTTTCGCGGACTAGTTCGCGATAGCCGTGTTCGATCATCCAGTGGGCGCGAGCGAGATGGGCATCATGGATCGAGCGACAATGCGCAGGGTCGTGATCGGGATCGAGCCCGAAAAGAACATGCACGGCCTCGCGCCAGTCGGCACCGTCGCGCTCCGCATCGAGCAGTCGCATATAGAGCTTCATATGCTCGCAATCATAGGATGTGAGCGAATCACCGGATGGCGGTTTGTCGAGAAACGCCTGTATTGCCTGTCCCATCACTTTCTCATCGTCGCAGGTAACGCATTTGTTAACCATCTCTGTTGGGAGATAGCCATCCTTTTTGACGAGAACTGGTCGAGACGGCAGCCGTGACGTCACCGTCTCGTATTGCTGCCTTCGTGAAGCAGCAGCACGCCCTCGCCCTTGTCGGTGGACAGGAGAACGATTCCGGCGGCTTCGAGTGCCCGACGCACTTCATCGCGCGTGGACTCATACACCTCGAGCCGGTTCTCGGATTCGAGGCGTTTGAGAGCGGTAAGCGATACGCGGGCCTTGTCAGCGAGCGTCTCCTGTGTCCAACCCAGCAACGCACGCGCGGCCCGTGACTGTCGGGCGGTGATCATACATGATCACCTCCCATTCGGACCTGCACGCACTCCAGAACTACGACTATTTTAGTCGCTCTATGATCGTGCGCCAGTCTATTTCTGCGCGAAAACACCTGACCTGGCGAAACTTGGCCTCACGGCCTCGCATCTGATTCGGTCGCCGGGCGGCCACACCAATGGGGTCTTGGGAATATGGCTCAACAAACTCAGGGAGAGGAGGATGGGTTTGGGAAGGAGGGCGAGGGGACCGTCGCCTCCTTCCCATGGGTGGGTTCAAGGAGGGGCTTCAGCCCTTCGCTTGGGGAGGATGTTTGAAGGAGGGGCCCGCCCCTTCCTTCATGGGGAGAGTTTGAGAGGGGTGGCTTGCCCCCCTTTCATCAGACATGTCTAGCGGTCGATCCGCTCGACATGTCTTCATGGACGGGGAAAGGTGGCGGCCGCGATCCGGTGCGGACATGAGAAAACCCGGCGGCTTGCGCCGCCGGGCTCCGGGCTTCCTGCTCAGAACGGGATGTCGTCGTCGTCGATGAACTTGCCGTCGTCGTTCTCGGTCTGCTTCGCCCGGCTCAGGAAATCGACCGTCTCGGCGATGATCTCGCAGCCGTAGCGGTCGACCCCGGCGGCGTCGGTCCACTTCGTGTAGTGGATGCGGCCGCGAACCAGAACCTTCATGCCCTTGTCGCAATGCTGCTGGACCGTCTTGCCGAGGCCGTTGAAGCAGGTGATGCGGTGCCATTCCGTGTCCTGGACCCGATAGCCGTTCTCGTCGCGGATGACGCGACCTTCCGAGTAGCGGGGGCGCGAGGTGGCCAGGGTGAAGTGGGTGATGCCGGTGCCGCCCTGGGTGGTGCGGGTTTCGGGGGCCTGACCGATGTTGCCGGCGAGGATGACGATGTTCTGCATTGTAAGTCTCCGTTGCTCCTCGGAGGGACCATCCCTCCGACGAGACCCGGCCAAGGCCGTCGGGAGACTCCCGCAACTGCCGACCTTTCGGCAGCTTGCCCCTAAGGCCCCAGGTGGGGCGGGCAGCCGCGCTTGCGCGGCAACACGGCTGGGAGCCGCGGGGGTTGCTGGTGGAAACCGAACGGACTTAGGGGATCAGTCAGTCGGAGGGATTGGTGCCTTCGAGAGCAAAACGGGGACGCACAGCAGAGCCATCGTCCTTGCTGGCGACAGCGACCAGACAGTCCCAGAACTCGGACCATTCGGCACAGCACTGGCGCACCCGCCTTCACCTTCCCGGCCGCCCTCGCGCTCGCCGCAGGAAGGCTGCGTCATCCGGGATGAGAACGAAGCAGCTATCGGGTTTCCGGACGCGGCAGGGCATTGCCCCCGGCTTCGACAGCGGAAAGCCCGGTCCTGCTGGATTGCCAGAGCGGCAATGAAGGTGTTCGTGGCTGAACTCCCGGAACGAAGCACCGATGCGGCGGGAGTTGACCGCTACGGCTGTGGGATTCATGCCGCTGACCAATTTCCAAACCGGGCGAAGCAGACCGAGAACGACGGGGCCAGAACAGCGATGACATGGCTGCCCGACGTTCGAGCGGACACCCGAATCCGGCGGCGCAAGCCACCGGGTTTTCCCTCAGGAAGCAACGGATCACGGCCGCTGCTTCAGCGCGAGAACACGGACTCGCCAAGGGCGTTCAGATTGACGATGGCCGAGATGCCGATAACGAGGCCGCCCATGCCGCCGAGAAGATTGAGCAAAACAGTCGAGTCGATGGCGTTCTTCGTGATGCCATAGACCAGCGCATAGCCAGCGATGACGGCAGGCACGGCGAAAAGAGCAAGTGCGATCAGCCGCAGGACCGGGTTCTTCGCGAAGCCGAGAACGACGATCACGAGTGCCACCGACAGCAATGCCGCTCCTATGGCGGCGAAGCCGGACATCAGAACGCCCGCTCCGGCACCCCAGGCATATTGCGCGGCCGTGATGGCGGACATGACGGGCAAGGCATAAATCGCGAGATTCCAGGCAATCACGCAAGCCGCGATGGTGAGCGAAATGGCGAGCAGGATCAGAGTCATGGAAGCCTCCACATGAGCAGTTGTGGGTTACGACAGGCTGCCTGAAAGATGCGCTCCGCCTGTGACTATGCTGCTTCGCCGGTTCTGCAAGGATGCCTTATCAAAGGCTTCGCCCGTCCTGCTGTCAAGCATCGGCAGCTGAAAGCCGCTGAGCGGCGGCGCTTACGCGCCGCCTTCGAACTTCATGACCGGGATGCCGAGCTTGCGGGCCTTGTCTGCGAAGTTCTCCTGAATCCCGCTGCCGGGGAAGACGAGGACGCCGACCGGCAGCACATCCAGCATTGCGTCGTTGCGCTTGAAGGGTGCGGCCTTGCCGTGCTTCGTCCAGTCAGGCCGGAAGGCGACCTGGGGCACGTTGCGGTGATCGGCCCAGCGGGAGGCGATCAGTTCCGCCCCCTTGGGCGACCCGCCGTGCAGCAGCACCATCTCGGGGTGCTTGGCATGGACCTGATCGAGCTTCGCCCAGATCAGCCGGTGATCGTTGAAGTCCGCGCCGCCGGTCACGCCAACCTTGGGACCGGCGGGCAGCATCACCTCGGTCTCGGCCCGGCGCTTCGCGGCAAGGAAATCGCGGCTGTCGATCATCGCGGCGGTCAGGTTGCGATGGTTGACCATCGAGCCGCTGCGCGGCCGCCAGGCACTGCCGGTGTGGTGCTCGAAAGCCTCGGCGGCGAGGTCGCGGAAGAGTTCCATGCTGGCGCGCCGTTCGATCAGGGTCTGCCCCTCGGCCGTGAGGCGTTCGAGTTCGACCGACTTCACCTCGCTGCCATCCTGTTCCCGCTGAAGCCGGCGCTGCGCCTGCTCGTTGTCGTCGAGATCGCGCTCCACCCGGCTGGTGGCGCGGTGGAAGATATTGACGGCTCCCCAGAGCAACTCGTCGAGGTCGGGTTCGAGGCGGGTGTCGCCGAGCGTCGAGACGAGGGCGTCGAAGATGTCTGTGACGGCGACGGCGACGGTATTGCCCTCGGGCAGCGGCCGGGGATCGGGTTCGTCCTGGAAGGGACGCCAGCCGTAGAGCTGGAGTTCGGTGAGGGCGTGATCGGTCTGGGAGGAGGTGTGGACCGGCTCGTAGCCTGCAAATTCGGTTTCGCGTGTCATCGGGAGCATCCTTCGTCTGGAGACCGCGCCCATCGCGGCCTTCGCAGGCGTCGAAGCGCACGGGCGGGACGGGTTGGCAGCCCTCGCCCGCTCCGCGAGGGCCTTGATGGCCGGGGGTGGACTATTTTGACTTTCGCGATGCAAAGGCGGGGCTCGTCCCCGCCGGCGGAAAATAGTCCAAACCCGGCCATTGCCTGCCCGTCCCGTTTGTGCGCCGATCGCCCTCTCAGAAGGCCGTGGGTGCGGGACTCTCCGACGCAGGATGCTCCTGGCGATGAGGTGAGACCGATAGTAGCAGCGGACGCAGCAGGGGCCGCGCCTCCGGGACCGATCACGCCCTCACCCTTCCATGAAACGGCGGATGTCTTCGGGATGAAGCTGATCCTTCAGGGCCGCCCTGAGGGCATTGGCGCCGTGGCGTCGCAGATCATCGTTGAAATCGCCCTCGCGCGGCGTGAGCGACATCGCCTTGATCCCGAGGCTCGCTGCTCTGGCAACCAGGCCGTCTCTTGCACCGTCCCCGGCCGGGTCGCGATCCCTGACGACATAGAGTCGGCGCAGGGACGGCGGGAACAGGATGGCGGCGAGGTGAGCGGCCGAAAGCGCCGCCAGCATCGGCATATGGGGGAGAACCTGACGCGGCGACAGCACGGTCTCGATGCCCTCGCCGGCGGCGAGCACCTCATCGGCGGCACCGAAGCGGACGGCGTGGCCGAGAAGGTCGCCCATCGCCCGCCGCGGTGTTTCGACAGCCGCCTTGCCGGAACCGTCCGGGGCGAGCCAGGTGCGATGCGCGCCGGTCTGGTGGCCGGAGAGGTCGGTGACGGCAGCAACGAGCGCCGGCCTGATCTCTGTGGGCGATTGCTCGCCGGGCCGGTAATAGCACCGGGGATGGTAGCGCAGCGCGGTGGTGCCAGAGAGGCGGGTGATCGCCCGCCCGTTGAGGTAGATATCCGCAAGAGTGCCGTGGATCGGCTGCGCCATGGCGAAGAGGCGGCGGGCCGCTTCAGGCGAACCGGGCACGCTGCTGGAGATGGGGCCCGTCGGTATCCTCGTCTTTTCCGGCTCGGGATGCGGGAGCGAGAGGAAACGGCGCGCTTCCTCGGCCACGTCCTTGAAGTCGACGAGGCCAAGCGATTGCCGGATGATGTCGAGCAGATCGCCATGCTCCCCCGTGGCCATATCGGTCCATTTTCCCGCCGCGCCCTTGCCGGTTTCCCTCCCGGTGAGGCGGACGAACAGGGAGCGACCGGGGTTGTTCTGCACATCGCCGACGAGCCAGTATCGCCCGGCACGGTGGCCGGACGACAGATAGTGGCGACAGACCGCCTCGGCCTCGCGGCCAAGGCGGATCGCCAGTTCGGATGCGTCGTGCCGGAGCATCAGGCTGCCTCCCGCTCGCCGATGCGTTCGACTGACCAGCGGTCGAAGAGCTTGGCCAGCACGGCGGGGCCGCCGGCATCGACCGGCCCGAACATGCGCAGCTTCCACGAGAAGATCTCGTGAAACAAGCCCCAGGCGCTGAGGCGCCGGCGCCTGGGATCGGGGGAGCCCGAAAGCTCCATGCGGGTCCCCCCCCTGACGCCGGCCCCGCCGAGCCGGGGGCCCCCCGCCACATCGACGATCGTCCGGCCTTCCATCAGCGCCGCGAAGGCATCCTCCGGCGTGACCGATGCGGTTCCGGTCGTGGTCGCGTTGGCCGCCCAGGCCGGGGAGACCTTGCGGCCGATGATACGCTCGCCCGCATCGGTCTGGAGCCGATAGACACGGGTGGACTCGTTCGGCAGCCGCTTCCAGATCGGCAGCAACAGGCCCGTGACCATGTGCAGGGTGCTGTTGGCAAACTCCGGCACCTCTGTGAGTTCGGCATTCCAGGACGAGGCGAAGGCATCCCGGTCTGCTTCGACCCAATGGCTCTCGCCCATCATCCTGACGGGCACATTGTGGGCCTCCATCGGCCGGATCAGGCGGACGCGGCGCTCGATCTCGCCATCGTCCAGCATGACGCTGGTGGTGGGCACCTGCACCGCTGCCCGGCCCGAGCGCTCGTTGATCAGCAGCTTCGCGCGCGGATCATCCAGTTCGGCCAAAGCGGCATCGAGCGTCACCGGATGGTTGCGCTTGCGCTCGGTGATGGTCAGCAGGCTGGTCTCGGCGCCGGTGCGCGGATGGGTGTAGATCACCTGCCGGTCCGCCACCACGAAGCTCTCGGCGCGCAACGTCTCCAGCCCGGCGTCATAGGTGCCCGATGCGATGGCGCCTTCGATCCGCGCCGTCAGCAGCCCTTCAAAGGCGGTGAACAGGGCGCCCTGAAGCTCGATGGTCAGCGCCAGGAGGCGGTTGAGGAAGGTCGTGATGCCGGGCAGCTCGCCCTTGACGCCATTGCCGTCCATCAGCTTCAGCCGGGTGGCAGCCTCGAACCGCTCAGGGCTGCACCCCTCGCCCTTGCCGCGCACCAAGAGGAGATAGAGCTGGCGCAGGGCATCACGCGCGTAATGCGACTCCAAGTTATCTTCCGGGCGAAACAGGCCCTGACCGCCGGTCTGGCGCTGACCGCGCGTGATCGCGCCGAGCGTGTCGAGGCGGCGGGCAATCGTGCTGAGGAATCGCTTCTCCGCCTTCACATTGGTCGAGATCGGCCGGAACAGCGGCGGCTGCGCCTGATTGGTGCGATGCGTGCGGCCAAGCCCCTGGATGGCGGCATCGGCCTTCCAGCCCGCTTCGAGGAGATAGTGGACCCGCAGGCGTGTGTTCTTCGCCGAGAGGTCGGCGTGATAGCTGCGCCCGGGGCCGCCGGCGTCGGAAAACACCAGCACGCGCTTGGCCTCGTCCATGGACGCCTGCGAC
>Ga0066256_1002775_pt1 | contig 17762 bp, 12 predicted proteins | sample ThiBio_1000_biof_FD_87107 | JGI IMG/M metagenome (GOLD analysis project Ga0066256, IMG submission 87107) | Wastewater bioreactor microbial communities from Cape Town, South Africa - Thiocy_expt_1000_biof (version 2) | ecosystem: Engineered > Bioreactor > Thiocyanate-remediating >...
AGAAGCCCGAGGCGGCGCGGCCGAGCCGGGCGGCGTTGCCGTCGCCGCGGCTCTGGCCCCAGTCGCCGAAGCCGTCGGCCCAGAGGGCGAGGCCGGGCTCGACCGCGCGCTCCAGCCGGTGCAGCACCGCCTCGCGAGCATAGCGGCTGTCCTCGAACAGCACCGTGCGCAGCGAGGGGTGGATCTCGCCGGAAATCGCGTCGAAAGCGGCCCGTGCGCCCGCGGCGTCGAGGCTCAGCACGGCGTCATAGACCGCGCCCGCGTTTACCGACTGGAGCATGCGCCCCGCCGCGCGCTCGTTCGGCGTGCCGCCGACCGCATCGAGGTCGATCGAATTGCGGGTCAGGGTCAGGAGGATGCTGTTCGCCGTGCGTTGCAGCGAGGACGTCAGGAAGGCGAGGTTGCTGGTCACGCCGTCGAATCCGGCCCCGCCGACCCCGCCCGCAGCGGTCAGGATCGTGTACTGGGTGGAGAGAGCGTAGGTGCCGTTCTGGGCGAGCACCTGCACCGTGCCGCCGTTGACCGTGGCCGTGCCGCTCACGGCGAGGCGATCGGCTTGGCCGGCGTTGTTGGCCTCGACCTCATAGATCGAGCCCGGGGCGAAGGTCACGCTCGCCGCCGAGAGCGTGGCGATGCCGCCGCCCGGCGCGATCGTGCCACCTGAGGCGATCGAGACCGCCCCGGCGGTGCCGACGCCCTGCAACCGCGCGCCCGACGCGACCGTCAGGCTCCCGCCGAGCGCGCCCGCGAGATCGAGCGTGCCCGCCTCGACCGTCCCCGTCCCGGCGAAGCCGCCCGACATGCCGGAGAGGACGAGCGCGCCCGTCCCCCGCTTGGCAAAGGCCCCGTCGCCCGCGATCGTCCCGGCGAAGGTCGAGCTGTCCGAGCGGTCGATGGCGAAGGTCGCGCCGGACGAGACGGTAACGTCGCCAGCAATCGAGCCGCCGTTGAGGCTCAGCGTCCCCTCGGTGACGGACGTGCTCCCGGAATAGGTGTTCGTGCCGGTCAGGACCAGCGTGCCCGCGCCGCTCTTGGCGATGCCGCCGGTGCCACCGATCGGCGCCGCGATGCGCGCGGTCGTGGCCTGCGCGCCGCCCTGCTCGGTCGCGATCAGGGCCGGGCCGCCGGTCGTGACCAAGCCGCCGCCGGTTCCCGCGTTGAAGGTATAGTCGGCCCCGTCGAGGAAGCGCAGGCCGGTGAAGGTCTGCGCCCCTTCGACGGTGACGGTGGCAGGGCCCGCCGCGGTGAAGACGGCGTTCTGGCTCGCCCAGGCGGCGTTGATCGTGCCTGAGGCATTGGTCCAGTTGGTGTTCGCCGCGTTCCACACGCCCGATCCGCCGCGCCCGTTGGCGACGCCGCCCGGCGTCTGGTTCGCGCCGTCCCAATATTGCGCTCCGGCGCCGGGCAGGACGACCAGGTCGACCTGCCCCGGGGTGCCGGCGTCGATGTCCCAGTCGCCGGGATTGAAGCCCGCCGGCACCGCATTGACCACCAGCCCGTTGTTGGTCAGCGCCCCGCCATAGTCGAACAGGCGATAGGTGCCGAGGTCCAGGCCCCCGGCATTGAAGATGTTGAGCCGGCCGTCGAAGGTCAGCGCGCCATTCACCTTGAACAGCGCCGAGGTCGAGGGCGCGCCGAGGGAGACATCGACGTTGGAGGTGTCGTTCAGGGCGAGCGCGTTGAAGGTCAGGACCTGGCCGGCCCGCCCGGCGATCGTGCCGCCGTCGGCGACGCTCGTCGCCCCCGCGATCGTTCCCGTGCCCTTCAGCGTCCCTCCGCCCGCAACCGCGAGGGTCGGGCTGGTCAGCGTGCCGTTCACGGTCAGCGCGCCGCTCTGGACCGTGGCGCCGGTCGAGAAGGTCCCGGCGCCGGTCAGGGTCCAGGCGCTGCCTTGCAGTGAGAGCGTCTCGAAGGCGAGGAACTTGGAGATGTCCTCGGTCCCAGTGCCGAGCAGGACGAGGTTGTCCGTGCCGGTGCCGCCCTGGACCTGGCCGATCAGGACCGAGCCGGTGTCGAGGTTGAGAGTGCGGGTATAGTTGCCCGCGAAGTTGATCGCCCGCACCGCGCCCTGGATCGTGCCGCTGTTGGTCAGGACCGCGTCGCGCGCGGTATAGAAGCCCTCCCCGCTCGCCGACCTGATCGTGCCGGAGTTGACGAAGGTGCCGCCGCCCGTCGCCTCGACCGCGCGGGAGCCGGCATTGCTGCCGGTGGTTTCGATCAGGCCGGCGTTGGCGAAGGTCAGCGGCGCGCTCCCGCTCGTATAGACGCCGTTGTAGCCGCCGCGGATGATGCCGCCCGCATTGTTGGTCAGCGTGCTCGCCCCGCCTTGCAGCAGCACGCCGGTCGAGTAGTTGCCCTGGGCGAGGTTCTCGATCGTGCCCGAATTGACCAGGGTGCGCGAGGCGCCCTGGCCGATGCTCACCGCGTTGCCCGTGTTGTTGGCGGTGATCTTCCCCCCGGCCAGGTTGGTGACGGTGCTCGCGTACAGCAGCGCCACCAGATCGGCGATCGTGCCAGTCTGGGTGATCGTGCCGGCGTTGGTCACGGTCCCCGCGCCGCCGCTGGACTTGCCGAGGATGATCGCGCTCTGGCTGGCCGCGATCGTCGCCCCGGCCTTGTTGTCGACCGCGCCGCCGCCGGTCAGGGAGATCGCATTGGCGACGCCGGTCGCGGCAATCGAGCCGTAGTTGATCACCGACGAGTTGGCGAAATCGAGCTGGACGGCATTGGCGTAGGACGAGGAGACCGAACCGCGGTTGGTCAGGGTCCAGGCCGAGGTCGTCGCGCTGATGGCCTTGCTCAGGCTCGCGTTGGTCACGCTGACGCCCGCCGATACCTCCGCCGTGCTCCCCGTCTGCGTGTCGAGATTGACCCCGGTCGTGACGTCCGAGCCGATCGTCACGTCCTGCCCCCAGGCCGCGCTCCCGGCGCCGAGCGCCGCGGCGGCCGTCGCCGCCAGCCACGCCGCGTGGCGCTTCCGCCAAACCCGGCCGCGCGCCTCGCGGAGCCGACCATCCTGCCGATTGCCCATTCCTACGCCCCCTGTTTGCAGCCCGGCAAGCGGCCCTCGAGGCGCCGGCCGGTCGGTTGAGACCTTCTGTCCCTGCAAAAAGACGGCTGACTATGTTTCACAGGACGCGCGGCCTGTCTCCACCCCGGATTGGGGGGATTTCCGCTTTTTCCCATGCGGTTCAGCGGTTGACTCGGCCCGGCCGGACGCGAAAATTCCCCGTCGCTCGTCGCGAAAAGGGGAATGACGATGGGACCGTCCGCCGTCACGGACACCGAATTCGCCGCCAGCCTCTCCGAGGTCATCGGGCTCGTCTACGATTGCGCGCTCGATCCGGGGCGCTGGCCGCTCGCGCTCGCCGCCGTCAGCGCCTTCATCGGCGGCAACCGCGTGCGCCTGTTCCTGTTCAACGCCGATCCCGCGCAGCCCGGCGACGGCGAGAGCATCGGCGTCGACCGGGACTTCAACCGCGCCTTCGACCAGGATGCCGAGACGCTGGCCAGCATCAAGTACGGGTTCGTGGTTGCCGAGATGGACCGGGCCATGACGCTCGCCGAAATCCTCGGCGTCTCGGGCGGGCGCGACGTCAACGGACGCCTGCCCTACGACAACCGCTTCTGGCGGGAATGGATGGAGCCGCGCGGGGCGCACGACGCGCTCGCCGTGCTGACCTTCAAGGCGGCCGAGCGCTTCGGCGGGCTGGCCATGACCCGCTCCGCGCCCCTGCCGCCCTTCGGCGCGGACGACAAGCGCCGCATGGAGCTGATCGCGCCCCACGTCCGGCGCGCGCTCACCATCTCCGACCTGATCGGCCGGCGCGCGCTGGCGGGCGCGCGCTTCGCCGAGGTCGTCGACGCCCTCGCCACCCCGATCGTGATCGTCGACCGTTCGGGCCGGATCGACCACGCCAACCCCGCAGCGGCGCGGTTGATCGAGGCCAAGGCCATCCCCCTACAGGACGGCATGCTGCCCATGGCGGCCGCCGAAACATCGCAGACGGTCGCCCTGCGCGACCGGCAGGGAATGAGCCTGATCGCCACCGTCCTGCCGCTCGGGTCCTCGGGCGGCGGCGGCGAAGGCGACGCGGCGGTCTTCTTCCACGCGGCGGGAGAGCCCGCGCAACTGCCCGGCGAAGCGTTCGCCCGGCTCTATGGCCTGACGGGCACCGAGCTGCGCATCGCCCTGCTGCTGGCCGAGGGGCAGGACGTCGCCGAGATCGCCGCCGTGCTCGGCAGCGCCCCCGACACCGTCCGCTGGCACCTCAAGAACCTGCGCGCCAAGACCGGCTGCTCGCGCATCGGCGACGTGGCGATGCTCGCGCTGCGGGCCAGCTCGCCCGTGCTGGCCAACAGGTCCGGAGCGGAGCGCAGGATCGGCTGACGGCAGCCGCGCCGGAAGGCATCGCCAGATCGATGCGCCCCGGCGGGCCGTTTAAGCCTTGCGCTATTCCGAAGCCGGCTGAGTGTTGCTCGGGTTCCTGGCGGTGTCGGGACGCCCCCGCGGGCGCTCGCCGTGCGAACCGTCGCGGTCCCTGTTCCGCGCCTCGGGTGCATCGCTGTGGGGGCTCCTGCCCGTCTCCTTGGGCGCGGGGGACGGCGTATTGCCCGGGCTTGCTTCCCGCCCGTTTGCCCCAGCCTCGCGCCGGTCACCCGGCGCCGCATCGTGCCTGGAGCCCGGGCGAGCATCGGGCGTCGCCCCTGAGCGGCCCGGCCGCCCACGCTCGATCCGGTCGGGCCGCTCGGACGCGCTTCTCGCCGCCTGCCTGTGATCGTCGCTCGATTGGCGGACGAGCTGCTCGCTTTCCCGGCGATGCGATTGATCGACCTCGACCGGCCGCCCCCGGCCATCGTAGCCGCGCTGCATGCGGCCGGCCGAATAGGCATAGCTGCGATCCCCCTCCTGCACTAGGAAGGGCGCGGCCTCGCCGGCCCGGAAATAGGAAATCCGCCGGCCATCGCGCGAAGCGGTGCGGATGATCTGCCCGTTCCTGCGCCAGGCCCAGCCGCCGTCATAGGGCACGCGCTCGACATCGCTGGCCTCGCTGATCGTCTTGGCAACCGCAGCGGCCTGGACCAGCGGCGCCGCCTCGGCCGACTTGGTGTCGGCGGGGACCGGCACTTCGGCGACGGCTGGGGCGGCCGCAGGCGCTTCGGTCGTATCGGCCTGATCGCTGGCATCCTCGCTCGGGGCGAGACCAGTATCCTCTGCCGCCGGAGACGCGGCCTCCTCGCCGCTGCCCGCATCCGGGTTCCGGTTGCAGCCCGCGACCGAAAGCAGACTGAGTGCCGCGGCACTGGTAAGTATCCAATAAGGCTTCATTTTTTATCTCTTTCAAGGGTTCCGGCGCTGCACGGGTGCGGCAAACCATACGCCCGCCATGGATATTTGTTCCCCCTTTTGAGACGACGATGACCGGGAATCCGATGAACTCGCCGGGGGGCAGAAATGGCCGCCCTCGCCCACATCCTTCTTGCCAAAACTCTTTGCCGCACCGCACAACAAGCCATGCGCATCGCCATCGTCGATGAAAGCGCCGCCCGCGCGTCGGTGATCCAGGAGGGCCTGGCCCTGCTGGACGATTGCGAGGTCTTCGTGCTCACCGAGCGCCGGGGGCTGGTCGCGCGGATCGGCGAGATCGCGCCCGACATCGTGTTGATCGACCTCGGTAATCCCTCGCGCGACGTGCTGGAGGAATACTTCGCCGTCAGCCGCGTGCTGGCCCGGCCGATCGCGATGTTCGTCGACGAGAGCGACGACGAGGCGATCGCCGCCTCGATCGACGCGGGGGTTTCGGCCTATGTCGTCGACGGGCTCGCAGCGAACCGGATCAAGCCGCTGATCGACGTCGCGGTACGCCGGTTCAACGCCTTCGCCCGGCTCCAGGCGGACCTCGCCGAGGCGCGCGGCCAGCTTGCCGAGCGCGAGACGATCGACCGGGCCAAGCGCATCCTGATGGACAGCCGCAGTCTGCCCGAGCCCAAGGCCTATGCCGAGATGCGCAAGGCGGCGATGGACCAGGGCCGCAAGATCGCGGAGATCGCAAACGCGATCGTTACCGCGCACAAGCTGATGGGAGGAAAATGATGGCCGAGGAGCTGACGATCGGCTTCCTCCCGCTGGTCGACGCCTGCTTGCCGATCCTGGCGCGCGAGCACGGCTTCGCCGAGGAGGAAGGCGTCTCGCTGCGGCTGGTCCGGGATGTGAGCTGGGCGACCGTGCTCGACCGGCTGCTCTACGGCCACAGCGACGCGGCGCACCTGGTGGCGCCGCTGGCCATCGCCACGACCCTGGGCCGGGGCCGCCCGGCGCAGCCGCTGTCGGTGCCCTTCGTGCTCGGGCTGAACGGCAACGCAATCACCCTCGCCCCCGGCATCGCCCGGCAGGTCTGCACGCCGGGCAAGCTCGGTGATCCGGCCACGGTCGGCGCCAAGCTGGCCGAGGTGGTCCGCGAGCGTTCCGCCGCCGGGCGCCCGCTCCGCTTCGGCGTGGTCCATCGCTATTCCAGCCATAACTACATGCTCCGCTACTGGCTGGCCGCCTGCGGCATCCGGCCCGACCGCGACGTCGAGACCGTGACCGTGCCGCCGCCGTTCTGCGCCGACGCGCTCGAAACCGGCGAGGTCGACGGCATCTGCGTCGGCGAGCCGTGGAACAGCGTCGCGGTCGAGCGCGGCGTTGGGGAGATCGTGCTGGCGACCGCGCAGATCTGGCGGCGCGGGGTGGAGAAGGTGCTGGCCCTGCGCGAGCCGGTGCTGGCCGAGAAGCGCGCCGCCGTGGAGCGGCTGATCCGCGCCCTGTGCCGCGCCGGCCGGCACTTCGTCGACCCGGCGAACGCAGAAGCCAATGCCGCGATCCTCGCCCGCGCCGACTATCTCGACGGCGATCCCGTGCTGATCCGCCGCGCGATCTCCGACCGCCTCCTGCTCGCGCGCGGCGGCGAGGTCGTCCGCTTTCCCGACTTCATGTTCCAGTACCGCGAGGCGGCGAACTTCCCCTGGGTCAGCCAGGCCGAATGGCTCTACACCCAGATGGTGCGCTGGGACCGCCTGGCCTTCGATCCCGCCGACGCAGCCAGGGCCGCCCTTGTCTTCCGTCCGGACGTGTACCGCAGCGCCCTCATCGGCACCGACGAACCGCTGCCCGGCGCCAGCTCCAAGGTCGAAGGCAGCCTGCATCAGAAGACCGCGGTCGGCACGCAGCAGGGCCATATGATCCTGGAAAGCAACCGTTTCTTCGACGGGCGCACCTTCGATCCGGCCCATCTTGCCGACTACGTCGCGGCGCTGGCGCAGGACGACTGATGCTGCACCGCAAAATTTCCTTGCCGCATCGCACGCGAATCGGTTAGCCTTCCTCCAGCCGAGCCGGTCGCCGCCCAAGGAAGGGCGGCATCACAGCGCCGCCGCCCGGCTTCATTCTGAAACACCGCGTGGCAACGTCGCCGCCCGAATCCGGTCTTCCGCAAGGACCGGGGTCGAGGCGGCTTTTTTGCGTCGTCGCGTCAGCTCGAAGGGACATCACGATGAATACCCTCGCCATGCCGCGCCCCGCCGTTCGGAGGGCTTCGGAAGACGGCGGCGCCGCCGCGAAATCGGGCTTCTGGCAGGCCGGCCACCGGCCGACGCTGTTCGCCGCCTTCCTCTATTTCGACGTCGCCTTCATGGTCTGGGTCCTGCTCGGGCCGCTCGCGCCGATCATCTCGCAGCAGCTCGGGCTCGATCCCGCGCAGAAGGGCCTGATGGTCGCCGTGCCGACGCTCGCCGGCGCGGTCCTGCGCCTGGTCAACGGCCTGCTCGGCGACAGGATCGGGCCCAAGCGGACCGGCGCGATCAACCAACTCATCGTCATCGTCGGCCTCGCCGCCGCCTGGCACTTCGGCGTGTCGAGCTTCGCCGGCACGCTCGCGGTCGGCGTCATCCTCGGCTTCGCCGGGGCGAGCTTCGCGGTGGCCCTGCCGCTCGCCAGCCGCTGGTATCCGCCTGAGCACCAGGGCAAGGCCATGGGCATCGCCGGCATGGGCAATTCCGGCACCGTCCTGGCCGCGCTGTTCGCGCCGCTGCTCGCCAGGACCTTCGGCTGGAACAACGTCCTGGGCCTGGCGCTGATCCCGCTGGTCGCGGTCTTCGCCTTCTACATGGTCGCCGCGAAGGACAGCCCGGCCCAGCCCGCGCCCAAGCCGCTGTCGGCCTATGCCGCCGTGCTCAAGGAGCAGGACGCCTGGTGGTTCATGCTGTTCTACTTCGTCACCTTCGGCGGCTTCGTCGGCCTCTCCAGTTCGCTGCCGACCTATTATGCCGATACCTTCGGGCTGACGCCGGTGGTCGCCGGCTACTGCACCGCCGCCTGCGTCTTCATCGGCTCGCTGCTGCGGCCGGTGGGCGGGGCCCTTGCCGATCGGTTCGGCGGCGTGAGGACGCTGACGGCGGTCTATTCGCTCGCCGCCCTGGTCCTGGCCTGCATCGCCGCCGGCACCGTTTCGCTGGGGCTGACCGTGGCGCTGTTCCTCGCCGCCATGGGCATCCTCGGCATGGGCAACGGCGCGGTGTTCCAGCTCGTGCCGCAGCGCTTCCGCGAGGAGATCGGGGTGATGACCGGGCTGGTCGGCTTCGGCGGCGGCCTGGGCGGGTTCTACCTCGCCTCCTCGCTGGGCCTCGCCAAGAAGCTGACGGGCAGCGCCGCGCCGGGCTTCCTGGTCTTCGCCGCCCTCGCGGTGATCGCGCTGGTCGGCCTGACGCTGGTCAAGGCCCGCTGGCGGAGCACCTGGGGCGCCGCCAAGGCGGGCGTCCGCATCTGAACCTTCGGACAAGCCCCCTCATGCTGCACCGCAAAATAACCGCTTGCCCGCGAGGGGGCGAATCGGTTAGCTAATTCCCGAAAGCAGCCCGCGCCGTCCAATGGCGGACGATTCCAGCGCAGCCGCATTTCGAACTGACAACGCGTGGCAACGAAGCCGCCCGAACTGGTCCCGCAAGGGGCCGATTCGAGGCGGCTTTTTCGTTGCGCGCGGCGGACATGGAGACACGACGTGAATGCGCCGATGAACTTCGAGAACCCCCGCCAGGAGGCCACCCGCGAAAGGCTGGTGGTGATCGGCAACGGTATGGCCGGCTGCCGCGCCGTGGAGGAGATCCTCGCCCGCGATCCCGATCGCTATTCGATCGCGATCTTCGGCGCCGAGCCCCGGGTGAACTACAACCGCATCATGCTCTCGCCGGTCCTCGCGGGCGAGAAGGCCTTCGCCGACATCGTCATCAACCCGGACGAATGGTATGCCGAAAACGGCATCGACCTGATCTCCGGCGATCCGGTCGAGCGGATCGACCGCACGACCCAGACGGTGATCGCCCGCTCGGGCCGGGTCGAGCCTTATGACCGGCTGCTGATCGCCACCGGCTCCGATCCCTTCATCATCCCCGTGCCGGGCGCCAACCTGCCGGGCGTTGTCACCTTCCGCGACCTCGATGACGTCGACAAGATGCTCGCCGCCGCCGAGAAAGGCGGGAATGCCGTGGTGATCGGCGGCGGCCTGCTCGGGCTCGAAGCCGCGCACGGGCTCAACCTGCGCGGCATGGCGGTGACAGTCATCCACCTGATGCCGACGCTGATGGAGCGCCAGCTCGACGAGGCCGCCGGCTACCTGCTCAAGTCCGAACTGGAGCGCCGCGGCCAGGCGATCCTGACCGGCGCGGACACCGCCGAGATCGTCGAGCAGGACGGCCACGTCGCCGGAGTGCGGCTCAAGGACGGCCGCGAGATTCCCGCCGACATCGTGGTCATGGCGGTCGGCATCCGCCCCGCCACGGCCCTCGCCCGGACTGCCGGCCTGGAGGTCGAGCGCGGCATCGTGGTCGACGATCACATGGTCACGTCCGATCCGGCGATCATGGCGGTGGGCGAATGCGTCCAGCACCAGGGCACCTGCTACGGCCTGGTCGCGCCGCTGTGGGACATGTGCCGCGCGCTGGCCGATCACGCGACGGGCGCGCCTTCGGGCTACCAGGGCTCGGTCACCTCGACCAAGCTCAAGGTCTCGGGGATCGACCTGTTCTCCGCCGGCGACTTCTCGGGCGGCGACGGGGCCGAGGACATCGTCATGCGCGACGCCGCGCGCGGCGTGTACAAGCGGGTGATCGTCAAGGACGACCGGCTGGTCGGCGCGGTGCTCTACGGCGATACGGCGGACGGCTCCTGGTACTTCGACTTGCTGCGCAAGGGCGAGGACGTCTCCGCCATCCGCGATGCGCTGATCTTCGGCCAGGCCTTCGCTCTGACTGCCTCGGGGGAGGGCGCCCTCGCGGACCCTAACGCCGCCGTTGCCGCCCTCTCGGACGATGCCGAGGTCTGCGGCTGCAACGGCGTTTCCAAGGGCGCGGTCGTCACGACCATCCGCGAGGGCGCATGCAGCCTCGATGCGGTCCGTTCGCAGTGCAAGGCCTCGGCGAGCTGCGGCTCCTGCACCGGCCTGGTCGAGAGCCTGCTCCGGCTGACGCTGGGCGACGACATCCAGTCCGGCCCGAAGACGCTCTGCAAGTGCACCAGCTTCAGCCACGACGACGTGCGCCGCCTGATCCTGAAAAAGGAGCTTAAGGCGATTCCCCAGGTCATGCAGGAACTCCACTGGGCCACGCCCGATGGCTGCTCCTCCTGCCGGCCGGCGCTCAACTACTACCTGCTCTGCGCCTGGCCGGGCGTCTACGAAGACGACCAGAAAAGCCGCTTCGTCAACGAGCGGATGCACGCCAACATCCAGAAGGACGGCACCTATTCCGTGGTCCCGCGGATGTGGGGCGGACTCACTTCCCCGCGCGAACTGCGCGCGATCGCCGACGTGGTCGAGAAGTACGACGCGCCGATGGTCAAGGTGACGGGCGGCCAGCGGCTCGACATCTTCGGGATCAGGAAGGAGGACCTGCCGGCGGTCTGGGCGGACCTCAACGCCGCCGGGATGGTCTCGGGCCACGCCTACGGCAAGTCGCTGCGGACGGTGAAGACCTGCGTGGGCTCCGAATGGTGCCGCTTCGGCACGCAGGATTCGACCGGGCTCGGCGTGAAGATCGAGCAGATGACCTGGGGCTCGTGGATGCCCCACAAGTTCAAGATCGCCGTCAGCGGCTGCCCGCGCAATTGCGCCGAGGCGACGATCAAGGACTTCGGCGTGGTCTGCGTGGATTCGGGCTACGAGCTTCATGTCGGCGGCAACGGCGGGATCAAGGTCCGCGCCACCGACCTGCTCTGCAAGGTCGCCACCGAGGATGAGGCGATGGAGGTCTGCGCCGCCTTCATCCAGCTCTACCGCGAGCAGGCGCACTACCTCGAACGCACCGCGCCGTGGATCGAGCGGGTCGGGCTCGATCATGTCAAGGCGGGGCTGTTCGACGATCCCGAGGCCGTGGCCCGGCTAGCCGCCCGGTTCCGCCATTCGCAGCAGTTCATGCAGGACGACCCCTGGACCAGGCGCGCGCAGGGCGAGGATGCCGAGCTGCACCAGCACTTGGCAGAGGTGCGCCCCCTCGTTCTGGAGACCGTTCAATGATCGGCGATTGGCTCGACATCGGCCCCACCGACCAGATCGCGCCGGGCAATGCCCGCACCCTGCCCGTGCGCGGCGGGGAGGAGATCGCGATCTTCCACACGCTCGACAATCGCTTCTACGCGCTGGTCAACAAGTGCCCGCACAAGCAGGGCCCGTTGAGCCAGGGCATCGTCCACGCCAATGTCGTGACCTGCCCGCTGCACAATTGGAACATCTCGCTCAAGACCGGCGAGGCCCTGGGCGACGACAAGGGGTGCGTGCCGACGATCCCGCTCAGGGTCGATGCAGGGCGCATCTACCTGCTGCGCGATGCGGTCGTCGGCCACCGCAAGCCGGTCGCGAAGGCGGCATGACGTGAGGGCGGTCCGCACCACCTGCGCCTATTGCGGGGTCGGCTGCGGCATCCGGGCCGAGGTGACGGGCCGCGAGGTGCGGATCGCCGGCGACCCGGAGCACCCGGCCAACGCTGGCCGGCTCTGCTCCAAGGGCACGCATCTCGGCGAGACGGTCGGTCTCGAAGGCCGCCTGCTCCACCCGGAGATCGGCGGCCGGCGCGTCACCTGGGACAAGGCGATCGAGCGCGTGGCGCGGACCTTCGCCGAGACGATCGAACGCCACGGGCCGGACAGCGTCGCCTTCTACGTCTCGGGCCAGCTCCTCACCGAGGACTACTACGTCGCCAACAAGCTGATGAAGGGCTTCATCGGCTCGGCCAACATCGACACCAATTCACGGCTCTGCATGTCGAGCGCGGTGGCAGGCCACACCCGCGCCTTTGGCGAGGACGTAGTGCCCGCGACCTATGCCGACCTCGACGCGGCGGACCTGGTGGTGCTGGTCGGCTCGAACACCGCCTGGTGCCATCCCATCGTCTATCAGCGGATCATGGCCGCGCGGGCGGCGCGGGGCACGAAGCTCGTCGTCATCGACCCGCGCCGGACCGAGACCTGCGAGGAAGCCGACCTCCACCTCGCCCTGCGCCCCGGCAGCGACGTCGCGCTGATGAACGGGCTGCTGGCCCATTGCCGCGACCAGGGTCTGCTGGACCAAGGCTATCTCGACGCCAACGTGACCGTTCCGGAAGGGTTCTGGGACGGGCTGAGCGAGGGCGCCGACCTGTGGTCCACCGCCGCGGCCTGCGACCTGCCGCCGGCCGACCTGCTCGCCTTCTACGAGCTGTTCGCCGCCCATCCGCGCACGGTCACGCTGTTCAGCCAGGGGATCAACCAATCGATCCGCGGCACCGACCAGGTCAATGCGATCATCAACGTCCATCTTGCGACGGGGCGGATCGGCAAGCCGGGCGCGGCGCCCTTCTCGATCACCGGCCAGCCCAATGCGATGGGTGGCCGTGAGGTCGGCGGGCTGGCCTCGACCCTCGCCGCGCACCGGGATTTCGCGCCCGACAGTATCGAGGCCGTCCGCCGCTTCTGGGCCGCGCCGCGCATCGCGGCCAGGCCGGGACTGAAGGCCGTCGACCTGTTCCGCCAGGTCCGCGAGGGGCGGGTGAAGGCGCTGTGGATCATGGCGACCAATCCGGCGGTCTCGCTACCTGATGCCGGCCTCGTGCGCGAGGCACTGGCGACCTGCCCCTTCGTGGTCGTCTCCGACTGCATCGCCGACACCGACACGACCCGCTTCGCCCACATCAAGCTCCCCGCCGCCGGTTGGGGCGAGAAGGACGGCACCGTTACCAACAGCGAGCGCCTGGTCAGCCGCCAGCGCGCGCTGTTCCCGCTCGCAGGCGAGGCGCGGCCCGACTGGTGGATCGTCGCCCAGGTCGCCCAGGCGATGGGCTGGACCGAAGCCTTCGCCTACGATTGCCCGGCCGACATCTGGCGCGAGCACGCCCGCCTTTCGACGTACCGCAACGACGGCGCGCGGCTGTTCGACCTGCGGCCCTACGCCGCGCTCTCCAATCCCGAATACGATGCGCTCGAGCCGTTCCACTGGGGCGGCGAGCCCTTCGCCGACGGCCGCTTCCCGACGCCGGACGGCAGGGCGCGGCTGGTGCCGGTCGCGCAGATGCCGCTCGACAAGCCGCTGGTGAAGTGGCCGCTGACGCTCAACACCGGCCGCTACCGCGACCAATGGCACACGATGACACGCACCGGCCTCTCGCCCCGCCTGGCGCAGCATCGCCGCGAGCCGCTGGTCGAGATCCATCCCGAGGACGCCGCCGCGCTCGGCATCGCCGCCAACGACCTCGTCCGCGTCTCGACCCCGCAGGGCGAAAGCCTGTTCCGCGCCCTGCTCTCCGAAGGTCAGCGCCGCGGCGAGCTCTTCACCCCGACCCAGTGGACCGACCGGCAATCGCCCGGGGGCCGCACCGGCCTGCTGCCGCGCCCGCTGGTCGATCCGGTCTCGGGCCAGCCCGGCTTCAAGTCGACCCCGGCGCGGCTGGAGAAGCAGGTGTTCGAATGGCGCGGCTTCGCTATCGCGCGCGACCTGCCCGACAGGCTCCCTGCCGCCTATGCCACGCGCATCCGCGTCGGCACGGGCTGGCTGGTCGAGCTGGCCGGCGACGGCGACCCTGCGCCCCTGGCCAAGGCCGTTCTGCCCAAAGGCAAGCGGATCGAGGTCCTCGACCAGGCGCGCGGCGGTCTGCGCGCGGCGGTGATCGACGCGGGCAAGCTGACCGGCGCGCTGTTCGTGACCCGCGACGGCCGCCTGCCGCGCCGCGACTGGCTGGTCGCCCAGCTCGAAGCCGCCGAGGCGGCGGCCTCGATCGAGCTGCTCGCGGGCCGCCCGGCCGCGCCGCAGGTCGACCGGGGGCCGATCGTCTGCGTCTGCTTCGACGTCGGCATGAACACGATCGTCGAGGCGATCGGCGCGCAAGGCCTCGTCTCGGTCGAGGCGGTGGGCAAGGCGCTGTCCGCCGGCACCATTTGTGGCTCCTGCCGCCCGGCCATCCAGCGCCTGATCGGCGAAACCAGGGAGACGGCCCATGGCTGAACGCATCGCTCCGGGAGAGGTCTGGCTGGTCGGCGCGGGCCCCGGCGATCCCGAGCTGCTGACCCGCAAGGCCGAGCGCCTGCTCGGCGCGGCGAGCGTCGTCTTCTACGACGCGCTGGTCGGTCCCGGCGTGCTCGACCTCGCCGCCCCCGGCGCGCGGCTGGTGCACGTCGGCAAGCGCTCGGGCCGCCATTCGCGGGACCAGAAGACGATCGACCGGCTGATCGTGGAGGCGGCGCTCGCGGACGAGCGGGTCGTCCGGCTCAAGGGCGGCGATCCGGCGATCTTCGGCCGCGCGACCGAGGAGCTGGACGCCTGCCGCGCCGCCGGCGTGCCCGTGCGGATCTGCCCCGGCGTGACCGCCGCCAGCGCCGCCGCGGCCAGCCTCGGCGCCTCGCTCACCCTGCGCGGCCTCGCCCGCAAGCTGACCTTCGTCACCGCCCATGCCCGCGCGGGAGAGGCGCTGTCGCTCGACTGGGCGGCCCTCGCCGATCCCCAGGCCACCCTGGCGGTCTACATGGGCAAGGCCGCAGCCGGCGAAGTGTCGTCCCGCCTGATCGAGGCAGGCCTCCCCGGCGACACGCCGGTCGCGCTGGTCGAGAACGCCAGCCGGGCCGACGAGGCGACGCTGCTGACCCGCCTCGACCTGCTGGGCTTCGCCGCCGAGGCCGCGCTGGGCGACGGCGCCGCGCTTCTGCTCATCGGCGAGGCGCTGCGCCGGGCGGGCAGGCGCGCGCGGGGGAACGGGCGCTATTCCACCCAGGTCAAGTCAGGACCGGCGGCCGGGCATTCCTCCGCCCCGCGCGCGACATCATAACGGCATCCCGGCGACGATCGGGGTCGTTCCAGGAGGGCAAGCATGAAGTCGGAGACCGTTCTCCTCAGCATCGTCGACGGCGTCCACACGATCACGCTGAACCGGCCCGACAAGCTCAACGCCCTGACCGGCGAGATGTTCGCGCGGCTCCAGGACCATCTCGCGGGGCTCGACGACGCAAGCTGCGTCCATCTGCGCGCCAACGGCCGGAGTTTCTGCGCCGGGCACGATCTCGACGACCTCGCGGCCAGCGAGACCTACGAGGCGGAGCGGCTGGCCAACGCGGTCATCGAACGACTGGCGAACCTGCCCTGCCCGGTGGTCGCCTCGGTCCAGGGCCACTGCTTTACGGGCGGGCTGGAACTGGCGCTCGGCGCCGACATCATCGTCGCAGCCGATACGGCCGAGTTCGCGGATACGCACAGCCGGGGGGACCTCGTGCCGATCTGGGGCCTGACGCAGCGCCTGCCCCGGCGCGTCGGCGCCTACAAGGCGATGGAGCTCATGTTCACCGGCCGGCGCTGCAAGGGCGAGGAGGCGGCCGCCATCGGGCTCGCCAACCTCTGCGTGCCCGCGGACACGCTCGACAGCCGGGTCCGCGAGCTCTGCGCCATGATCCTCGCCAACAGCGCCCGCTCGCATCGCGCGATCAAGAAGCTCCTGCTCGACACCGAGGGAATGCCGCTGGCCCAGGGCCTGGCCTGGGAATTGCATCGGACCGAGGGCCACGGGCCCGAATTCCTCGCGAGGCTCGCCAGCCTGCGCGGCTGATCGCGCTCCGGTCCGAAAGGGCCTGCAAGAAAGGCCTGCCACCGAATCCCGCTTCATGCGTTCGTAGCGCATGGGACAGGATGAGAGGCGCGCCGGCCAGACGCAGGATCAGCTCGCGAGGAGCGCCGGGCGCCTCGCCGAAAGTGCCAGCCAGCAGGAGGACAGCGCCGACCGGCGCACCGAGCTGGCTGCCGACCGGACGGTGCTCGCCGCGGAGCGGACCTATGCCGCCTGGGTGCGGACCGGGCTGGCTGCCCTGGCCTCGGGCGTCGGCGCCCGCGCCCTGCTCCAGGGGGTGATCCCCACCGCGCTCGGCCTCGCCGCGGCGACCGTGCTGATCGCTTTCGCCGCGCTGTGCTTCCTCGCGGGTGTCTGGCGCGAAATGCTGCGGGTCGCCCCGCCGCGTCCGGATGCCCCGCGCCTGCCCCCCGCGCTCCTGATCGCCGTCAACGGCTTCCTGGTGATCGTCTGCGTCGCGGCCCTGGCCGGAGTCTGGGTCCGATGACGCTCCCCCAATGGCTCTCGATCGCCACGCTCGCCGGGATGATGGGCCTCTTTCTCTGGGGCCGGTTCCGCTACGACGTGACCGCCATCATCGCGCTGCTGGCCGCACTGGCGCTCGGCATCGTCAAGCCGAAGGACGCCTTCACCGGCTTCTCCGACGATATCGTCATCATCGTCGGGTCGGCGCTGGTGATCTCCGCCGCGGTCCAGCGTTCGGGCGCGATCGAGGCGGCGATCCACTTCGTCGCCCAGCGCGTCACGCGCCTGCGCTCGCAATTGCTGGTCCTCACCGCCTCGGTCGGCTTCGCCTCGGCGCTGATCAAGAACGTCGGCGCGCTCGCCATGCTGATGCCCGCGGCCGTGCAGATGGCCAAGAAGAACGAGGCCAGCCCGTCCGCCTACCTTATGCCGATGTCCTTCGCCTCGCTGCTCGGCGGGCTGATGACCCTGGTCGGCACCTCGCCCAACATCATCGTCAGCCGGGTGCGGGAGGACATGACGGGCAAGCCCTTCGCGATGTTCGACTACCTGCCGACGGGCCTCGGGCTCCTGCTCGTCGGGCTGGTGTTCCTGCGCTTCGGCTATCGCCTGCTGCCCCGTGCCCGCCGGGCCCCGCCGAGCCTGGGCGAGGCCTTCAACATCTCGGGCTACGTGACCCAGGCGACGATCGGCGCGGGATCGGCGGCGATCGGCGAGACCGTCGCCGAGTTCCTCGAGCGCCATGAGCAGGAGGTCGAGGTGACGAGCGTCCTGCGCGGCGACATGCACGGCGCGGTGCAGCCCGGGATGCACCTGGAGGAAGGCGACGTCCTGATCCTGAGCGGCGAGCCCGACGCGCTCGAGCGGGTGGTCGCCGCCGACCAGTTGGCCCTGGCCGGCGAGGACAAGGCCGACGGCGCGGGCCTCCAGGGCGACGACATCGGCGTCATCGAAGCGGTCGTCACCACCGATTCCGCGCTGATCGGCCGGACCGCCAAGCGCCTGCTGCTGCGCGAGCGGCTGGGCATGAACCTGATCGCCGTATCGCGCGCGGGCGAGCACCTGACCCGCAAGCCCGGACAGATCGTGCTCAATGCCGGCGATGTCCTGGTCCTCCAGGGGCCGCTCGACGCGATGCCGCAGCGGCTCGGCCCACTCCGCGCCCTCCCCCTGGCCGAGCGCGCGATCCGGCC
>Ga0066256_1002889_pt1 | contig 17734 bp, 9 predicted proteins | sample ThiBio_1000_biof_FD_87107 | JGI IMG/M metagenome (GOLD analysis project Ga0066256, IMG submission 87107) | Wastewater bioreactor microbial communities from Cape Town, South Africa - Thiocy_expt_1000_biof (version 2) | ecosystem: Engineered > Bioreactor > Thiocyanate-remediating >...
ACTCCATGTAGGTGAAATACATTCTTACCTAAATCAATTCCTATCGTTGTTATCTTCATGGTTGGACTCCTCCTTTTTTTGCTCAGAATATTGTACTCTACTCTGGCGAGTCCATTCCATTACTCCAAAGAGGATTTCAATAGATTTCTTTGAGACTCAATTTGAGCTAAATATGTAGAAATTTTTTTAATTTCAATATGATTTTTTGGATAAAATTTTTCAAAGATTTTTAAACTCTGCTCAAACAATTTTTTAGCCCTATCATGTTGACCTATTTTCATATAGGTCGAGCCTAATTCTGATATAATTGAGCCAATTTTTGTATGCTCTTCCCCAAAATGAAGTTTATGTATTTCTAAACTTTTTTCAAAGTGGGTTATTGCCGCATTATAATTATTTAAAGCTCTTTCCACTTTCCCAAGATATGTTTCTACCCATGCAACCTTGATATGATTTTTATTATAATAATTCGTGTGAATCATTAAGCCCTTAGTAAGCGCCTCTTGTGCCTTTTTATACTTTCCTAATTGATAATAGGTGTTACCTAGGTACACTAAAACCCATCCTACTCTTTCATGATTTTCAGAAAAATGGTTCTTAAAAACATTTAAACTTTGGTCAAGAAGTTTTTCAGCTTTTGCATATAGACATAAGTCTCCATAAGATTTTGCTAAATATACTGCTGTCCAAGCAGTTCTAACATGATCATACCCAAATTTTTTTATATTTATGTTTAATGCTTCTTCGTAAAATTTAGATGCTAGTTTATAATCTCCTAAAGTCCTATACACGTCACCTAAATGAACCAAAGACCAAGTTATTAAAGATTTGTTTTTGCCAGAGCAATTTTTATATATTGAAATGCTTTCTAATAAGACCTTTTTTGCTTTTTCATAATCTTTAAATTCTCTGTAAACATTTCCTAAATGCATTAAGACCCATGCTGCTTCAATACCATTCTCTTGGTGAGAATCCGTGTAGATTCTCAGACTATCTTCTAATAACTTTTTAGCCTTATTATAATTACCAAGTTCTCTATAAGAGACCCCTAAATATGATAAATTTCTGGCACTATATTCTTTAGCGCAAACTAATCTTGATGCGTCTTCATTAAAACTAAGATAGCTAACAACTTTTGTATAATCGTCCAAATGGAAGTATATACGTCCAATTTTGCTTTTTATTAAATCATAGGCACTATCTGATAATAGATTTCTATATATTAAAAATTTCTTACAATGAGGAAGTGTAAGCTTTGCTCGAGAAACATCATCTTTGTCTAAAAGATTATCTATATAGGTACCTAAAATATGTGCTACTTTTTCTATTGAAGGAGGATTTTTATCTGGTTTTAAATTTTTAGTAAGATAAGTAAACATAGTTTCCTGTGTGCTTCTATGGATAGAAAAAGTTGAGATTGATTGAGAAAGCGGAAACGATTCATGAGTAATAAGGGAATGTTTTTTTAAATGATAGATAAAGTTGTCAACTATAGTAGGGTTTTTGTATAATTCTAAAAGTTCTCTAGGAATATTTTGAGAGCCCAAGAGACTGATAAATAAAACAAGGTCCTTAAAATCTTTATGAGTTTCAATTAATTGAAGTAAGGATAAGGTTATAATACCATAACGTGTTCTTGAATAATCACTTTCATCATTTAGTACTTTTTGTTGTAAGGATATGAAATAATTATCGTTTTCTTTTAACCGATTTAAATAATCTTTATAAGAAATATTCATTGATTTTAAGAAGTAAGCTGCAACGGAAATATCTAATGGAAATGGGGGAATTTCCTTCAAAAATTTATTAGCTTGTTCCTTTTCAAAGAAAGTTGGTTTATGTGAATTTCCAAATTGCATGATTTTAATGAATAACTGAGATTTTTGTTTTTGGGTTAATTCACCAATATGTATTATTTCATCAACTGGGTTATTATTTTGAATATTGTTATCTCTGGTAGTTAAAATAATTTTTCCATTACCCCAAGTACGAGAGTTATAAGGAAAATATTCTTGCATATCTGAAAATCTCTCGACGTTATCAAAAATTAAAACCCAATTATTATGGTCTCGCAATTTGTCTTTTACAAAAGTGAGAATTTGTTTTTTTCTTTCATTCTCTTCTTTTGTATTTTGAATTCCTTTTAGAAATTTTTTCTCTTGGTCAGTTTTAGTTAAAAATGGAGCTAATTGTTCAAAAGCTTCAGCAAGGCTCTCCTGTGTTTCAGCGTTAATTTCCCAAACAACAGGGGCTATTTGAGTACGAGCAAATTGGCGCGCAAGGGTTGTTTTTCCTACTCCCCCAGGACCAACAAGAGCTATAGTTTGAATAGTATCTGTTTTATTTAATTTCTTGTTTAACTCATTTAACAATTCTGCACGATCAAGAAGAGTTGTTTCAGAGGGAAGAATAAAATCAGTCTGAATTGAGCCTTGTTTATACTTTAAGGATGATTGAATAAGGTATTTTTTTATATTCTGAGGGAAGAGAGAAACGCAAAAAATAGTAATACTAATTCCAAGAACAGGTAAAAGATATTTCTTATTTTTTCCAAAAATTTTTGTGAAGAAATCAATGTTTGTATTCTTATGGAATGTAGTTTCAAAATTTTCAACTGAAAATCTGCTAGAATTTGAGTATAAACTTTCATATTGCTTAATAAATTCAGTGAACATTTTTTCAAGTTCTATTTGGGGTAAGATCTCTTTCAAGATGAGAAAAGTTGTTTGATAATAATCTTTAAAGTATAAAACCTTTAGGTGATTCTCATTTCTTACTCTTTTTAATGAACCTGCATTATCCTCTTCATCTGGAGTTAGAATCAAGAGAGATTCTTTTTTTGGGGCAACTAATAGAAAAAGTTTTTTAAAATCTTCGGTTAGTAAACTTCCTAATTGATCTGATGATATCACTATAATGATTTGTTGAATATGCTGAGCTAAGGCTTGTTTGACTGATTGAATAATATGGCGCGAATTTTTTACTTGAACAAGCTGAGTAGTGATACCAACAAGGGACAAATGTTTCTTAAGTTGGTCGATGTGCGAATATTCTTTATGATCAACCCAGTTGATAACCAAGCATGTAGAAGATTTTTGGGTTGCTATCTGTTTTGCAGCATTTTTTAAAAAACTTTCAAACGCGTTTTGAATTGTTGAGTTAATATAATACTCTTTTACCATATTATATTTATGAGACTTCTCTATAAAATCAATGATGCCTTGTTGTGATGAACATCCTAATTTTGTTCTGATATTGTGAGTATAATTTTCCACAGTTTTTAAAGAAATTGATAGATGAGAAGCAATCCTTTTTGATGATCTTCCACTAATAATGGAAGCTATTATATCAATTTCTCTTCTAGTAAATTTTATGCCATTTATAATTTTTAAATATTTTTCATATAGAAGATGGGGAAATTTAATTTCTTGATGGCTCAAAGGTCAAATTCCTTACTTTTTAATTTTGTAAGAATAAATAGCCTTTTTGTTGCTTTATTGAGGCTAAAATAAATCTAAATATACTTTTCTAATTAGTAAAGTCTTATTAATGACAATTTTATTGAACGTTTTCACATAATGAAGGAAGAAAAGTAAGTTGGACTGCTAATAGTAAGCATAGTCAGTACAATTTTTATAAACTCTCTTGAATAGGGTATTTTCTGCCCTAATTCACTTCTCGAGTAATTTTCATGGATAGCCGACTCAGACAATCAACATTAATTTGAATTACATGAAGGACAATTCATAAAATATTGTGAATATGTTCATCATCTAAGGTTGATTACGAGCAAGTATAAAAATAAAGGAAAGATCTTAGTCATTTTGGAATATAGAAACTTTATGAAAGTAGAAAGGATATTGAAATGAAAAACTTTTTAGCAATTATCAGTGCAGTTGGCATTGTTGCAATTACGGAAGCTCAGGCCTCGCCAGACATGACTTTTGAGGAAGATCAAACAAGAACAGCAACTCCTAGAAGTATTATGGTTGATCTAAGTAATGACTTAGCTGAAGAAATTGAAGGAAACAATACTGGATGTGTAAATGGAGTATGTTGGTGATTTACGGCTCACATTAATAAGTTAAAAGGTGAACATATTATGAAACATTATTTAGCAACTTTGTATATGCTTTCTATGAGCAGTTCAATCTTGATGGCTTCTCAAACAGATTTCAAAGAATATGATGACATTAAAAAGGTAAAAATTATAAGTGAGTCAAGTGAAATTGAAATTACAAAGAGTGAGTCAGGTAACAACATTTCAAGAGTTGAATTTACTCAAGATGGTTCAGATCCAAACTCTTGTCATTTAACTTTTACTCGGAATAGTGATGAGCTCATTATTTTAAGTAAAAAAAGAGAAACATCTGGCTTGTCTTTTTGTCGTGTTTGTAAGGTAAATTTTAGAATTTATACCCCATCTTCTACTGATTTTGAAATTGAAGCAGGTATAGGAAATCTCAACATGAAAGGCATGCTTAATAGTCTATATTTTAAAAGTGGTGTTGGAGATGTAAATTTAGACTATGATGCTCTTCCGGAGACTTCTAAAGAAATCAAGCTTGATATAGGGAAAGGAAATGTAACAGCTTCATTCATCTCTAAAGCTAATCTTCGAGCACAAGTTGGAATGCCTCCCTTTTTTTCACGTTTTTATAACGAGTTTACTGAAACAACCAGTGACCCATTACATTACTTTGTAAATGGAAACATGGGTTGGGGTAGTTTTGATATTAAAAAAAAGCCTCAGTAAACTATAACTGAGTTTCAGGTGAATAGGTTCCAAACCGCGCTCCTCCTCCTAAATACCTGTTCATCTGAACTCAACCTTTACCATTTCTAACCAAAATTTGAGAGTTATCAACATGAGCTTAAATTCAGAAAATTTAAAACTGTCACGCTATCTAATTGAAGTTGAATTTTATGATAAGCTAAGTCAACAAGAATTAGTCATTTTATATAGTACCCGAAGCGGCCATGTGAAAATTATCGATTTATTTTCTTGGCGAGAAATTAAACAATTTTCCTCAAAGAATATAAACCTTGTAAATAGTTTTTTAGAATCAAAAATTTTAGTTCACTCTTATGAAGATGAATTACAAACAGTTTTGAATGAGAATAATGAATTTCTAGATAATTCCTCTAAATTATACTTTGCAATCCAACCAACAGCTGCTTGCCCTTTAGGATGCGGTTATTGTGGTCAGCTGCATAGCCAAAAGAATATGAATTCTTTAAATCAACTGTTGTTACTTGAGAGAGTGAAAAATAAAATTTCTCAAGGTAAGTTTGACGCTCTCCATATTGGTTGGTTTGGAGCGGAACCATTATCAGGTATTGGTGTTATTCGTAAGTTATCTCCACAACTTCAAGAAATTGCTGTCCTAAACAATTTAAAATATGGTGCTAAAATTATAACAAATGGGTTTCTTCTTAATCCACAACTAACAAGGGAACTCATAGATGAACATAAAATAAGTATGATCGAGATTACTTTGGATGGAATCAAAGAGTTTCATGACCAAAGACGCCATACGAAAGGGAATAAGCCAACTTTTGATAGAATTTTTCAAAATGTAAGGGAGTTAATAGAGATTAATGAGAATAAATGCCACATTACTTTGCGCTGTAATGTTGATCAACGAAATAAAGAGGGTGTTACTCCATTATTGCATTTATTTGCGAAGCATAATTTTCAAAATAACATTAAGTTTTATGTAGCCCCCATACACTCATGGGGAAATGACGCTCATAAGCTTTCAGCAGAGAAGACAGAATTTAGTAACTGGGAGATTGAATGGCTTTCTCTTATGTATCAATTAGGATTTAAAGTTTCATGGATACCAAAAAGAAAAAAACAGGTATGTATGGCAGTTGATAAAAACTCAGAATTAATAGATCCATCAGGGAAGGTATTTAATTGTACTGAAGTCAGTTTGGTTCCTTTTTATGAGAAAGAGGGAACTAATATTCACGAATTGGGCCATGTAGGTGAAGAAACTCTTTGTAACGAATCACATCGTTCTCATTTCGGTTCCTTTTATAATGAAGAAACTCTACAAGCATATTCATGTCATTCCTGTCCGATACTTCCAATTTGTGGTGGGAGTTGTCCAAAAGAGTGGAAAGAAGGTCGAATTCCTTGTCCCTCAATAAAATTCAATATCAAACAGCGTTTGTTACTTGCATACGCGACTAAATTGAGTGAGGGGAAGGCGCTCAAGTCTTTGAGTTGATTTATTCGCTTAATTTTTAATTAGGGAATTGTTTTAAGATATTCTTCTATAATTAGTTGAGGGAATATAAGTTTTTTTGAGTAAGTTGCTGATATTTCATTCGTAGTTTGGTAATAGGGTAATCCCCCGGCAGCTTGATATAAGCTTCAAGATCTTTAAGATTTTGGATTTCTGTGGGGATAATAATAGGTTTGGTGTGGGTTTGCTGATTTAAAGATACACCATCGCGTATGGTATTCGCTCCATAAGAGAGATTTTCAACAATTTCGGGAATGTTCGATTAACTGTGTCAGAGTTTAATTGTTCAGCTTCAATTTGAGCCGCCCCTCAAAATATACATCCAACTGAGAAATGGTCAAAGCCCAATTTTGCAGGGGCTGGTTCCATTTTTCAGCAATTTTCTGACAGGCACAATAAACAAGCTTAAAAAGGGCCATTTCACTGGTAAAAGCTCCCTTGGTTTTCGTAAATTTCCTCACCTGCCGATGAAAGCCTTCAATAGCATTCGTCGTATAAATGAGCTTACGAATCTCTCCAGAATATTGAAAATAATGGGTAAGATTTTCCCAGTTTGTATGCCAGGATTTTAAAACCATCGGGTATTTCTCTCCCCACTTTTCTTCCAACTTTAAAAGATGATGCTCAGCATTTTCTTTATTGGGGGCTTGATATACAGATTTTAAATCTTTAAGAAACTCCTTCTGATTCTTGCTGGCCACATACTTTAAAGAATTGCGGATTTGATGCACAATACAGAGCTGAACCTCTGTTTGAGGAAAGACACCTTTAATAGCTTCAGGAAAGCCTGTAAGACCATCAACGCACGCAATCAGAATATCTTGAACTCCTCGTTGCTTTAAGTCATTCAAAACCCCTAACCAGAAATTAGCCCCTTCCGATTCTGCCACATAAAAGCCTAAGATATCTTTACGGCCCTCTTGGTTAATACCTAGAATATTATAGAGCACTTTTGAAATGACCTTCCCATTCTCACGGCTTTTAAAATACATCCCATCCATAAACATAATGGGATAAACAGCCTCTAAGGGACGAGAGCGCCATTCAGCAATAATGGGAATAAGTTTATCGGTAACAGCACTAATGGTGGCAGGAGAAACATCAAAGTCATACATCTCCTTCAAATGAGAAGCAATATCTTGGTAACTCATCCCAAGACCATAGAGGCCTAAAATTTTATTATCTAAAGAGGCATTTAAAACTGTTTGACGTTTCTTCACAATTTGAGGATCAAAGCTGCCTTCACGATCTCTAGGTGTATCAAGCTCAAAGGATCCCATAGGGCTTTGCATGGTCTTGCTGCTCTTCCCATTCCGCCGATTCTGATTCTCAGGCTCCTCAAGGCAAGAGGCCATATGAGAGGTCATCTCGCCTTCCAGAGCTGCTTCTAAAAACTCCTTTATTAATGGCGTGAGAATACCATCCTTCCCAACAAGACCCTTACCTGCTTTTAAATCAGAAATCGCTTGATTCTTAAAATCCTCAAAATTAAATGAGGTCTCTTTCTTCTCTACTTCCATCTGTCAGTCCTTCCTTCAAAATAATCATTACATTATCAGAACTGACACAGTTGATTAAATACTCCCAACAGATGTGGATGTCAGGATAGTTGTGAATTCTAAAGACTTTTAGTGCTGTATTAATATGCATTTCTGCTTGATTTAAATTCCCTGTTGCTAAATAAAGCTCTCCCAAACTTAATAGTGTCTGAGCAGTCTCTATATGCTCTTTCCCAAATTTTTCTTCATAAATGGACAAAGTATGCTGGAGTAAGACTTTAGCTTTGTCATAAAGTCCTATATCCTTGTATATATTACCCAATATTCCTGATACCCAAGCAACTTTATCATGGGTCGGTTTGAAATGCTTTTTATAAATATTTAGGCTATTTTCAAGAAGCTGCATTGCCTTTTTATATTCTTTTATATCTTTATAGAAATTTCCTAAAAATGCTGACACCCAAGCTATATTAGTGTTGTCTTCTGCAAAATGGCTTCCATAAATAGAAAAGCCCTCTTCTAGATAGTTTCTTGCTTTATTAAAATCTCCCATTTTACGGCAAACATTGCCTAGAAGAATTAACACCCATCCAACATCAATATGGTTAGAAGAGTAATTCTGTTTGTGTATTTCTAAAGCTTTTTCTAGAAGATCTCGAGCTTTTGAATAATTCCCAAGTTTTCGATAAACATTTCCTAAATGAACTAAAGTCCAACCAACATCTATATACTGGTCAGAGTAGTGTTTTTTATAATTTTGAAGTGCTTGCTCTAGAACTTTCTTCGCTTCATGATAATTACCAAGCTCTCTATGAATATTACCTAGATGTACCAATGCCCAAGAAAGCCCAACATGGTGTTCAGGATGTTTTTGATAGACTGCAACGCTTCTTTCAAGCGCTTCTCTAGCTTTATGAGCTTCTCCAAGTTCTCTATAAAGAATTCCTAAATATCCGAGAACTCTCGCATAGCCTACATGGTTCATAGCAGGATGCCGCTCATAAATTGCAAGACTCTCTTCAAGAGTTCTCTGGGCTTGGCTAAAGTTATCAAGATGCTTGTAAACTATAGATAAATACCCAAGAGCTCTAGCTTTTTCAATATCACATTCAGAAAGATATCTGTTATAAATCAAAAGGCTTTGTTCAAGTACTTCTTGTGCTTTTTTATACTCACCAAGCATCCTATAAACAGTTCCAAGATGGGAAAGAACTCGCGCATGACTTAAAGGTTTGTTATAGGGGACAAATTTATTTAATGATGATTCAAGGTAATCTTTAGCTCTTGTATCGTAGCTTAGATAATAATAAATACAACCTAAAATACCTTTTAAAGAGTTCTTAGTCTCTTCTTGTAAAAAATTGACATGGCTTAGTAGCTTCTCAATATGTGGAGCTAACAGCTTTATTTTTGTAAAATCTTCCCTATTGATCGCTTCAGTAGCATAAGTCTCTAAGAAAGAGGCAATTGCTTTAATTGGCTGCTTATTCGTCTGTAAATTGAGGAGATTGTTTAGATATTGTAAGCATAATTCTTGGGTGCTACGATGTATAGAAATAGTTGAAAGGGACCCTTGAATCGTTATAAGAGAGAATTTTTTTAAATTGTATAAAAAGTTATCTATGACAAGATCATTTTTATAAGCATCCAGCAATTCTCTAAGGATACTCTGAGAATCTAATAAACTGATGAGTAAGAGTAATTGCTGAAAATCTTTATGAGAGCTTAATAACTGTTTTAATGATACAGTAAGAATACTGTACCGTGTCCTTTTATAGTTGCTTTCATCTTTTAGTATATTTTCCTGTATTGTTTGAAACTCTTGTTTGTTTTCTTTTAAATGTTCCAAATATTTCTCATAAGAAGTATTCGTTGTTTTTAGATAATAGGCGGCTATAGAGATATCGAGAGGAAAGGGAGGAAGATGGTCTAAAAATGCTTTCACTTGTGGTTCAGGTTGTGACGTTTCTTTCCTTTCCTTTTGAGTAATGTTATTAAAAAGATGGTATTTTTCATTTGTAGTCAGTTCGTTAGTTAGAATTGTCTGGCTAATATAAGTGTTATTTCTTATATTCTCGTCTCTACTCGTAATAATAACTTTACCTTCACCCCAAACTTTTGGATCAAAAGGCAAGTATTTTTGTACCTCAGAAAATTGCTCAACATTATCAAAGATTAACAACCAATTCTTATAGTACTTAAATTGCCTCTCAATAAACACTAAAATTTTATCTTCTTTTTCTTTTGGGTTCTTAATATCTTGTATCTCTTTAAATAGCTTTTTTTCTTCTGAAGTTTTTGCAAGACTATAAGCTAGTGCTTCAATTGAATTAAGCAAGCTATCTTTTGTCTCAGCATCTATTTCCCACAGTACAGAGCTATCCTGAGTGTAGGCATATTGGCGAGCAAGAGTTGTTTTTCCGGCACCTGCAGGTCCCACTAGGGCAATAGTTTGTATCTTTCCTGGTTGTTTCAGCGCTTTATCAATTTGAGAAAATAAGTATGGACGATGGAGAAGTACATTCTCAGCAGGTAAGTATAAATTAGCCCTTAAGGAGCTCTGCGAAAGTGATAAATATTTGTTGGCTGTTTGGTGTTTTATCTTACCTGCAGCTTGTCTAAAATAAAATAAATTACCACACCCTAAAATTATCAATACAGACAAACAAAAAGCCAAGAAATATAATTTCTTAGCGATGAAGATATTCCAAAAGTGCTTAGTATAAGAATTAATTCTTGAGTTTGATGTAGTTTGAAATGTTTGTCGCGAAAAATTATTGAATGAATCCAATTGTTGTGAAGTAGTTTTTCTTTGTAGCTCCTTTACCACCCTTAAATTTTGAGTAACAGGTAACATCTTTTCTATTAAGTTTAAAAAGGCAGCATAGAAATTATGAGGATGACTAAAGTCTACATATTCACGTTCTTTACTTGAATTAGAAATAAATGAAGTTGTTGCCCCATCTAATAAGAGAATAATAACTCTTTTATTGTATAAATGTTTTAAATGAATTAATTCCACGGTTTGTACATCAAAAACTATGGTCTCTTTTGAAGCACAGTAAAGGATAATTTCTCTAGTCTTGTCGGCTTTTTGAATTACGTCTGCTGGGTTAACTATTTCTTGAGCTTCACAATGTGTAGTATTTATGTCTACTAACTTTATAAAGCTCTCGATCTTTTGGACTAAAGAACTCTTATTAAAATAATCTTTATCACAAACAATACGGCAACTAACATTCTCTTTTTCTGCTAGAGATTTAATTGTAGGAATAATCTTTTTGAATTCATTGGCTATTATTAAATCCTCATAATGACACCTTAATAAAGGATATAGGCTAGCTTTCTCTATGTAATCTCTAATTCCATCCTGAGAGTTGCATCCCACCTTTCCCATAATGTTACGCGTATAATTTTCAACTGTTTTTGGTGAGAGTGATAGCAATGAGGAAATCTTCTTTGCAGGCCTGCCACTAATAATAAAAGAGATAATGTCTATTTCTCTCGGGGTAAACCGAATACCGGTTATATTTTCAAGGTGATCAAGCTCAATAATTTGGGGTGAATCTTTAATTCTTATCATTAAAAGTTCTCCCTTCTCTGTATTATTAGAAAAAACAACTAGATAACCTTAAGTACATTTTTATTTGTAGTAAAGAGTAGAGTATTTTTCCCTCTAATATTGCCCCCTGGTAAATTACCAAGCTAGATAAAGCGAGTTTCATCAATATATTCCTAGACCATTACTGCGTTACACCGGACCTATTACATAGATAAACTGGAATAAAACAGTAATAAAAGTGGATAATTTTAAAATAGGAGATTAAATTATGAATAAATATATTAGTTGTATTAAACGTAGCTTATACGTTGTTTTAGTTCTCATACAAGCTTCAGACTTAGCACATGGTAGTTCGCCATTTTCTTTAGAGGAAATCGATATTAAGTCTCATACAAGAAATTATAATAGCTTACCTTCTGTTGATCAGGCAGATAGAGATGCAAAAAATTGTAAAAATTTTGATTCATTTTTATTGCAGGCTGGTAACATCGTAAAGAAGTATGAAGCTGAATCAATGTTTGGCCTTCGCCTTATACATAGGCATTTCAAATTAGGGCAAAATCAAGTTATGGTTGAAACTTATAAAAATTTAGAAGAGACAGGCCCTTCTTTAGTTACTTCTGCCTATCCTATAAAAGAGGCAATCGAGCTAGGTGCTACGCCAGCAAGCTGGATTTTTGGCCCAAACAATATCCAAGTTTTTGAAACTACAACCGATGACGCAGCTAAAGAAGGGATTCAATTAGCAAAAAGAAACCCTTCTTTCTTTGATGAAATGGAGTCTCTAATAAGAAAAAGTGAAGTTCAATCTCTTGTTTCATTATCTATTAACAAAAAGCAGTCTTTGCCAGCTAGTGAGAATCAAATCTATTTAGAAGGTTCTTTTGAGGAATTCAATCTTTTAAGAAACACTAGTATAGTAAGGCTTTGGGATTCCTTTGATAAACTTAATGGAACTATTATTACAAGTTGGGGGTTTGGAGGTCCTAAACAAGTTGCATGCATTTCCAGATGTTATCCTACTATGAATGGACACAAGTATGTAACGAATCATTGTACTATGTTATAATTACGTACCTTGCTAGCTGCCCAAAATTGTAAACACTAATGCGGGCAGCTTTTTTCTTATAGCTTATGACGAATTAAAGAGCTTATTCAAAAAATAAGTTCAACTTAAGCGCACAAAACAAGCTTGAAACTAAAGACTAATATTTTAAGGTACAGAGCGAGCAAAGGACAAAAGAGAATTATCGCTATTAAAAGTTAGAGTTACTTATAAGAGAACACGAATCCACTCCTATAGAAGGCGAGTGCATGCAAGCTAAGGCTACTCTCGAAAAATACATTCAAGAGCTCTATAAATAAGCCCCAACTTTTAAAAGTATTAGGGATAAATATCTAGAATTAACCAAGCAGATTAGAGCTATTCTATTTGAAGAAGGAACAAGCTAATGACAGAGAACATCAGACATAGTTCTAATTATAAGTGGGACTTGCCCTTAATAGCTAACATTAATGGTAGTCTGGAATAATCCACGGTTGGTTTTATCATATTTAAAATATATTCTTCATATATTGTAGAAGTTCATCTTTAAAATTATACGCTTGAATTAATGGATCATTAAAAAACTCGTCTAGCAAATGCGGTCTTTTTTTCATATCTCTGACAAGGTAGTCAAATACTGCGGACGTCTCAGGTAGTTTCTTGAGAATATCAATAAGAGAAAGAGAATTTTCTTCTTTTATTTGCTCATATTCTTTAAAATATACGCCATTAAAGTCAATTTGTAGTTTGCTAAAATAGCTTCTAAGATGAGTCTTCATAAGAGTTGAGAGAGGCTCATTTTGATAAAGCTTATTAAGGGCATTAGATATAAAAGCAAAAGCCTCAATATTCTGGCCTGTAAGAATCTTTATTTTATTCAGAATATAATCTGAAGTGTAACTTTCTCTGACGCTCATAAAGGCTTTATCTTCTGCTATTTTTTCTCTTTCTTCTTCGGTAATTTTAGGTTGTATAGGGTTTTCTTTTAACTCAATATTCATAAGTGTTAGCAAATCATGAAATCTTGTTAAAAATGTAGCATTAGGATCTTTTATTAATCTGATAAGAGTACGCTTCTTAAAGGCAGTATATGCTGCTTTATCAACATGTTCTTCATTAAAGCGTTCATATTCTAAAACACCTGAAGCGCCACGCGGAAAGTAAATAAGGTCTCTATCATAGTTATTTTTAACGAGTAAGAGTTCGCAGAGTTCTATAAATTCCTTTTTTTGTTGGGGATCAGGAGTATATATGCGACCATTAAGAACTTCTATTAGTAATGTCTCTGCTGGTAAACTATTTTGCTCGATTAGCTTTCTAGAGAGTTGAAACACGCGTGGGTGATTCTCCTTATTGACTCCAACATAGGAATCACAAAAATCCTCAAACCGGTTTAATCTATGCTTAGGCTTTAAGCTTGAGTCTAAAGCTAGACGCCAATAACTATATCTACTGTCAACACTTAAGCGAGGGTGGCTAGATTGATAGTGTAATAAACTTACCAGTTTCTTAGCCTTTGAGGAGTACTTTGGATTTCTATAATTTTTCTGTATTAAGCTAATTTGATAGCTTGAAAGCTCTATTGATTGAAAACTGTTTACAAAAGACTCTTCATCAATAATAGGCCATAACGTCTCTAATGTAGGGGGGCGTCTATCAATAAATTTAATATATTCATGACAGCTATGGGAGATAAAGCCTTCCCCAGGAAGGGCAAGTCCAAAACCAGAGTGAACGTAAGCACCTGTTTCAAGGCTAGTTTCTTGAAAGTTAAAAGGTGAACCTTGGGGCCCTCTTGTGAAATTACTAACAGGGTCTTGATCAAAAAATAATCTTAAGTGAGAGGTTTCAGTAAAGGATTGATCAAGATAGCTCCTAAACGAACTATCTAAAAATGCTGGGCATCCAAGGGTCATAAGAGAACAAAACTTTGTAGGATAGACTTCTGAACGATGTTGCTGGCCGTAGAGAAGGTCTATTGCACCACATACAGCAAGAGCACCGCCTAAGCTATGTCCTGCTAAGACTAATTTCTCGTCTGGATCGAAATCTTTTAATAACTTAACTGTACGATAGTCTTTCAAGTCAGTATAAAACTGGCCAATTCCTCTATGAAAAATACCTTTTCCTTTTAGTTCTGGAAAAAGATGCCCACACTCTGCGCGTGCAATTTGGGCATCCGCTAAGAATGTTTGTATATTTTCGCATATGTTCGTGCCTGTATAGGCAATAACGGTTAATGGCCCATTACAAGCTTTAATTCCATAAGGGCTTGATAAGGGATTTGTTGAGAGGAAATCAATATCCCAATGGTTATCTTGGAGCTTTTCCAAATAAAGACTTGTTTTCCCATACGCAACATCGCAAAGTTTAGAGAACTCTCTTATATCTTCATAATCATACTCTGTCAGATTTCTGGCAATTGAACTGCAATAGGCTTGATAGGAGGCCATTAAAATTAGTAATAGTATGGACAACCATTTAAGCTTGATCATCTTAGCTCTCCCCCCAGATAACTTAATAAGTTGTATCAGTTGTTTTGACTTATGAGTCTAATATATTTTAGCAACCAACTTTTAAATACTAATAGCATCTGTTTATTTATTGCTCTATAGAAATTATACAAGAAAGCCATTCTAGTTAACTCACACGTATACTTTAATAAGAATAAGTAAAGTAGAAGATTTTAAATAAGGCTTACTTATATTTAAGATTATATATCTAAGGAGGAATTACAGAGCTATTTTATATCAAAATTATTTCCATACATACACACAACTTTACAGTGAAGCGTAAGTTTTATACAGTTTAATAATATTTATCTAGGGAGAGGGCGCAATGTATTTTCAAAGCTTTTCAATAAGAAATATTCTGCTGTTTTGTTGGGTTGTATTAAGCTTCGCTTTCAAATGTGCTGATGGAAGCCAGAGTCATAATTCGCCTATAACCCCAACGCAATTCAGGTTTGACTTTGTTCCTTTTCAATTTAATGACAATCCTCTAGATCCTTATAAACAGCAAAGATTAATATATACTTTCTCAAGATTAAGAAACGAACAACTACCACTCTTGCCTGCTTTATCATTAAATTATTATGATCCTCAAACGATGACCCGACAGATAATTAAGCTTACCTCTGCACCAAATTACTTTTTAAAACTATTTCCCTCTCCTAATTATGCATCAGTTAATTACATTCTAGATGGTCAAGGATGCCACGAAACATTTACACAGTCCAAACCAAGACGAAGTGCTCCAAGAGAAGACCATCCAATTATGAGGACTCTGCTATATACCTTTAGAGACGTGACAGGAACACTGAGATCCATGGGAAAGAGTCATGGAATAGATGATGCTGACCAAGAAGACAATTCAAATGCTGAACGGAAAAACTACACACCAGCGAATTGGTTTTATAATGAGCGTATTCGCAATCACCATGTTAGGTATATTATTCGTAAAGAAGGAGGTCAGTATAAAGAAATTGCAATTTATTCTCCTTTACCAATTCTTACAGACGATCGAACACCAGTACCTGAAGGATTCTTGTTTCTCGAATATGTAAATGGGTGGTCTAAAGCTTATTACTTTCCAAATTTTATCGACTATTCACGGATCTTTCCCCATAGGAAGCCATATTATAAAGACTTCTTAAATCTTTTTAGAATTAATGAGCAAGAGAGTCCCATTCTGCAGTGGTTGCTGCCAATTATTTATATTCCCGGCATTCAGAAAGATATTTTTACTAACCAAGCTCAGCAAAAATTTGATATAGGGATGAATATTCTTGCACAAGAAGAAGCTTTACTTTCTTCACGATATTTTCAATTTCCTCTAGGTGCTAAGCATGCTTTACGTCGCTTCACAGCATTACACCTTACTGAGGAAGCTGCAACAGCTTCACTGGCTGCAGGAGGAATAGAAATGCCTTTACAAGTGATGGATTTAAGAAGAGATCCAAGAACTTTCCGTTCTATTGGAGGTAGTCTATACGATCTCCCTCAAGCGCAGCTTTGGTTTAAAAGTATAGACAGCCAAATTGAAGCTAATAAGAAGGCAGAACAATTTTTGCATTTTCTCACCTATTTGTCTGAACCCGATTTTGAGTTTGCTGATGAAGAAAAGGAAAAGCATTATTCTAGGAAGACGAGACAACTCTTAGATAATGAGGAAAACAGCGTTGTCGAAATACAAGATGGTTTGTGGGTAAGCGAAAACTCTCTTAATCAAGATCCAGATATCAACCACCTTTTTTCCATAATGCATCATATTGCATACGCATGGGTTAAATATGCTTATGGATATGATGAGCAAGTTGATGCTTGGATTGATAGTTTCTTACAAGAAATAGAAGAAAAAGCACAATTGAGATATACATATGACTGTGCTGGCCTGGAGCCTGATGAGGAACTGGCAATAAATGTACCTTCATTTCATTATGATAGGCAGTCCCAAGCAGAAGATGATGCTTAGGTGAGAAGATGGCGAAGGCTAGTTTGCTGGGGGGGTGTGATCTTGCAACAAAAAATTAGACACTGTGAACCGAGATGAATTAATTTTTGTAATAGTTATTTTCCCACTGATTTGGACTCTGATAGTTGAGTGTTGAATGCCTCCTTTTAGCGTTATAAAATGTGAAGATATATTCAAAGATATCGGTTTTTGCTTCTTCTAAAGTTTTATAGTTCTTAAAATAGACATGCTCTGTTTTAAGCGTATGAAAGAAGCTCTCCATCGCAGCGTTATCATAAGCACATCCTGTTTTTCCATGACTCATTTTTATTCCATGAGCTTTGGCCATTTCATAAAGATCGTGGCTTGTATACTGACTCCCTAAGTCAGAATGGTGGATTAGTCCTGAGGGGGGCCTTCTTAATAAGAGAGCTTGATTAAGTGCTGCTAAAATTAAAGAACTTCTCATATGATCACTTAAAGCCATTCCCACCACTTTCCGAGAGAAAAGATCAAGAATAATAGCCAGGTAAGCCCATGTTCTATTGATGGCAATAAAAGTAATATCTGCAACCCAAACTCTATTGGGAAGAGGAGAATAAAAATTCTGCTGAACAAGATCCTGAGTTGGTTGCGGGATCTTTCCCAAGCGTTTTGTTGTTTTAACAAATTTCCTATACATCTTGGCTTGAATATCATTCTTCTTCATCAACCGAGCCACTTTAACTCGAGAACAAGGAATTCCTTGAGCACACAGTTCTGCATGGATCCGAGGACTGCCATAAGTTTGATGACTTTCCTCAAAAATAGTCCTCATTTTTTTAACAGTCTCTATATTCTTAAGCTCTCTCTTGCTGGGAGGTCTTTTTATAAAATCATAATACCCACTCCGAGAAACCCCTAAAACTTGCGCCATCTC
>Ga0066256_1002890_pt1 | contig 17729 bp, 15 predicted proteins | sample ThiBio_1000_biof_FD_87107 | JGI IMG/M metagenome (GOLD analysis project Ga0066256, IMG submission 87107) | Wastewater bioreactor microbial communities from Cape Town, South Africa - Thiocy_expt_1000_biof (version 2) | ecosystem: Engineered > Bioreactor > Thiocyanate-remediating >...
GGTCAGCACGTTGGCATTTTCTGGGCGGGCAGGGCGGATTGTTAGATCGGGCATTGGCATACTATATTTCACCTTGCGTCAGATGGCCGGATGGCCGCTGGCAGCCGCAAGGTTGCTGGAGGAAAGTCCGGGCTCCACGGAAGCACGGTGACGGATAACATCCGCCGGGGGTAACCCCAGGGAAAGCGCCACAGAAACATACCGCCAATCCGCCAAGCCTTTGGGTGACCGCGGACGGTAAGGTTGAAATGGTGCGGTAAGAGCGCACCGCGCCTCTGGCAACAGGGGTGGCACGGCAAGCCCCACCGGGAGCAAGACCAAATAGGGACGGCAGGTGATCTGTTTCCGGATCGTCGTCCGGGTCGGTCGCGTGAGGCGGTCGGTAACGACCGTCCCAGAGGAATGGCCATCCATCCGCGCATGCGGGGGACAGAACCCGGCTTACAGGCCATCTGACGCAAATTTCTACCAGTATTGCTTCATGATTTCCCGTGCCCAATCGGGTTCGCGGATCGTCCCGTGGGGAAGAAAGCCTGTCATGACGGGCTTTATGTCGAGTACCGGCGTGCCATCAATCGCATCCAGGCTCTGAACGGATATCTTTAATCCGTCTACGGACAGAATCCTGCAGGCCGTAATGCCGACCCGGTTGGGCCGGCCTTTGCCGCGCTGGGCGAAAATGCCCACTTTCGGCCAGTCTTTTCGCCCGCGTGGGTGTCGCGCGCCTTTCTGAATTTCATCATCGGGCACGCGATTGAAGAAATAGATCACTTCGACATGCGAAAAATCGGCCAATCCGGCGGTTGCTTCTGCTGAAAACTGAGCCGGATCGAGCACGATCTGACACGATACGCGATCCCAGCCATCGTCGATCGGGTCTGAACGGCCGCCGCGCACGACGCCAATCGGCCTCATCACGATTTCACGCATGAAGGCTCCCGAGGCCCTGCAAGGGTTAACAGGTTCTTAATCGAACTGAACGCAACCTTACCGTGTTTTTGATTCGTTCCTAAGATCACAACACCTAGACCGCGCCCCGCTAAGGATAGCTCCAAGTCCCTATATCTCCTACGCTTTTACGTTGACCAAATGTTAATTCCCATGTTATCCCATACTATCCCATGATTGCGCCGCCAGAGCATGATGATCTGGGCGCCAGCATTGGGCTTTCGAGCGGTTTCTGGGACACGGGGGTTGGATTTCGGCAATGGTTGGGGCGACGCAACCGTTTATCTCTACGGTAGCGGGCACACTCGATGCCAAGGGACGGGTGTGCATTCCGGCGCCCTATCGCCAGGTTCTGGCCGCGCAGAATACTGCCGGGGTTTATTTCTGTCCGTCCTTTGTCGAGCAGGCGCTGGAAGGCTTCGGCGAAACTTTGCTCCAGGCTGTGCATCAACGCCTCTCCGAACTGGATCCGTTCTTCAGCCCGGGTCATGACGATCAGGCCTTTGCCGTTCTTTCCTCAAGCCAGCTTCTGACCCTGGACGAGCAGGGGCGTGTGCGCCTGCCCGATGCGTTGATCACCCATGCCGGATTGAAAGATCGCGTCACCTTTGTGGGCATGGGGCAGAAATTCCAGATCTGGGAGCCGGCAGCCTTTGCGCCGGTGCAAGCCGAGCGTCTGGAGCGTGCCCGCGCCGCGCGCGCTGCCGCACTTCAGGGGGCTGCTCATGGTTGAGGGGCATGTTCCTGTTCTTCTGGCTGAGGTGTTGGCCGCGCTCACGCCCCGTGCCGGTGCGAACTATATCGACTGCACCTTCGGCGGCGGTGGCTACGCCCGTGCATTGCTTGAAGCGGCTGACTGCCGTGTGTTCGGCATCGACCGCGATCCGGACGCGATTGCGCGCGGTCGTTCCCTTTGCGCCCGTTACAAAGGCCGGCTCAGCCTGAGTGAAGGACGCTTTTCCGAGATGGAGCGCCTGATCGCCCAGCAGGGTGAAACCGGCAGTGACGGCGTGGTGCTCGACCTCGGTGTGTCATCTTTTCAGCTTGATCAGGCCGAGCGCGGTTTCTCTCTGCGCGCCGACGGTCCGCTCGATATGCGGATGGGCAAATCCGGACCGACCGCGGCCGACGTGGTCAACAGCGCCGATGAGAAAGACCTTGCACGCATTCTCTCCTCCCTGGGGGAGGAGCGGCAATCGCGCCGCGTCGCGCGCGCCATTATAGCCGCCCGCCCGATCACGCGAACCGCAGAGCTTGCCGATGTGGTCGCCCGCGCGCTTGGGCCGGCGGCGTTGCGGCAACCCATCCATCCGGCCACGCGCACATTTCAGGCGTTGCGCATTCATGTGAACGATGAATTGGGTGAACTGGAGCGCGGCTTGGAAGCGGCTGAGCGTGTGTTGCGGCCGTTCGGGCGACTGGCCGTGGTTTCGTTCCATTCCCTTGAAGACCGGATCGTAAAACGCTTTTTGACAGAGCGCAGTGCGCGGGCGCCGGGTGGTTCCCGTCACGCGCCCGAATTGTGCCGTGAGCGCCGGGCCACATTTCGCGTACTTGAAGCGCGCGTTCGCCGGCCTGGCGCATCCGAAATCGAACTCAATCCCCGCGCGCGTTCTGCCCGCCTGCGCGTGGGCGAACGTCTGGCGGCCTGAAGGAGAACGATATGGTCCGCATTCTGAACTTCATCTGCGTCGCACTGGCTGGGTTCAGCTGTCTTACGCTCTATCACGTGTCCGAGCGGACACGCATCGCGCGTGAGGAGCTGACGGTGGTCAATCATCAGATCGTGGCGGAACGCAATCTTACCAATGTGCTGGAAGCGGAGTGGGCCCGCGTGGCAGAGCCTTCGCGTATTCAGCAACTGGCTCAGCAGCAGCTTGGCCTGGATGACCGTTCCAGTGCTCAACTGGCCTCGCTCGAGCTTCTGCCGCGCCGGGGTGAGGCGGCTGCGCCTCTCGCGACGACGCCGTTGCGCAATGCGAGTGATGTCGTTCCCGTCAAGCCTCGCAACCCGAATATTCATTCCGTTTCCGCACGCACCGGAACATGAGTTTATGATCGAAAAGCCGACGACCACATACCGGAAACGGATCGCAATCGCCGCGGCGCTCAGCGTCGCGGCGTTCGCGCTGGTGGGTCTGCGGCTGGTCGACGTCAGCATCTTGCACGGCAACTTTTCCGGCGGTGCCGTTGCTACCGATAAACCGTTGCGCTCGCGCGCCGATCTGCTGGATCGCGATGGCCGTCTGCTCGCACGGGATTTACCGGTTTATGACCTCTATGCCCGGCCGCATGCTCTTGTTGACAAGGCGCGGGCCGCGAAGGAACTTTCATCGGTTACCGGCAGCAGCCAATTGCGGCTGAACCGGGTTTTCGACAGCACACGAAATTATGTCCTGGTTGCCCGCCAGATTACCCCCGATCAGCATGATGCGGTGATGCATCTCGGTCTGCCGGGGCTCGATTTCCAACGCGCTGCCAAACGCTATTACCCGGCGGGCCGTGCCGCGGCACAGGTTATTGGCGTGACCGATCCTGACGGCAACGGGGTCTCTGGCCTGGAAATCGGGCTCGATAAACAGCTTCGCGGCGGGGAAGCAGGCGAGGGGGGCACGACAACGCTCGACATGCGGGTTGAGGACAATCTTGCGCCTGAATTTCGTCTCGCCCAGGGAGAATACAACCCGGAGGCGGCCGGCGGCCTTGTGATGAAAGGTGATAACCGCGGAGGTATTGCCCATACCTCGTTGCCGGATTTCGACCCGAATGTGCGCAAGCGCATGCACGGCGATTCGTCGCGAAACATCATGGTGCAAGACGTTTACGAACTTGGCTCCGTGTTCAAGATCTTCGCGTTTGCGCTTGCGATGGAAGATCATACCATCGGGTTGGACGATCAGTTGCCGATCGGCCGTGGCTTCAAGATTGGCAAATGGACCATTCGCGAGGCGGAACGCATGCCGGCGTTTCTCTCGGCGCGGGACATTCTTGCGCAATCCTCCAACGCCGGCACCGCCCAAATCGCCTTGCGATCCGGCCCCGTGCGCCAGAAAGCGTTTCTGACCTCGCTTGGGCTGCTCAGTCCGGTGAAATCGGAAGTGCCCGAAATCGCCTATCCGCTTTATCCAGCGCGGTGGGGCCAGATAGAAACCGCGACCATCGGGTTCGGTCATGGCATTTCGGTCAGCCCGCTTTCCTTTGTCACGGCGGCTGCCGAAGTCGTCAACGGTGGCCGGAAGCTCACGCCGACGTTCCTGAAGCGCGACGGTGACGCACAGATCATCAAGCCTGAGACCAGCCAGACTATGCGATCGTTGCTGCGCTACGTCGTAACCAACGGCACCGGCAAGTCTGCGGATGTGCCTGGATACGATGTCGGCGGCAAGACGGGTTCTGCGGAAAAGCCGGTCAATGGCCGCTATATATCCGGAAAACTTATCACCTCGTTCTGCGCGGTATTCCCGATCAATAACCCGCAATACGTTGTGTTCGTATTGCTGGATGAACCGGGCGGGCCAAAGGCACGGGGCGTTTTCGCGCTTGCTGGTCATACCGCCGCCCCATTGGCCGGCCGGGTGGTCGCGCGCATCGCTCCTATTCTGGGCGTTCCGCGACAGCCGGTTCTCGCTGATGCCAAAGAGAACACATAATGGGACCATATTGTGGGCCGATGGTTGAGAAAGAAGAGCCGGGTTGGCACGCCATGAAATCTGGGCTGCACTTTAGGGGCCTTGCGAGCGACAGCCGCGAGGTTAAGCCCGGCTATCTGTTCGCGGCGCTTCCCGGAAGCCATAGCAATGGTACGGATTTCATTGCCGATGCGGTTCGTCGCGGGGCGATAGCCGTCCTTGGCCGGCCGGACGCCGCCGCAGCCGCCAAAGCACAAGGCGTGCCCTTTATTGCGGATGAAAATCCGCGCCTCGGGCTTGCCCGTGCGGCCGCGCAGTTTTACCGGCTTCAGCCGAAAACCATTGCCGCCGTCACCGGCACCAATGGCAAAACCTCGGTCACCGTGTTCCTGCGCCAGATCTGGACAGTGCTTGGTCTTCGGGCGGCGAGCCTTGGCACCATCGGTGGTGTGGCGCCCGGCCGGGAGTTACCGCTTCAGCATACGACGCCGGACCCGATCGAGGTTCATCGCCTGCTTGCCGAGATGAAATCCGATGGTATCGACCATCTGGCGATCGAGGCATCCAGTCACGGCCTCGATCAGTTCCGTATCGACGGTGCGCGCATCGCCGCCGCTGCCTTTACCAATATCACCCGCGATCATCTGGACTATCATCAGAACTTCGATGCCTATCTCGCAACCAAGCTGCGGCTGTTCACTGACGTGCTGCAGGCCGATGGTATCGCTGTCGTAAATGCCGATGCCGAGCATAGTGATGCGTTCGTTGGGGCGGCACGCCATCGAAAGATTCGCACAATCACCGTAGGGCGTGACGGTGACGTGCGGCTTGCCGCCTGCATTCCCCATGATGACGGCCAAACATTGCGTGTCGTCTTTGGCGGCGAAAGCTACGCTATTGAACTGCCCCTTGCCGGGGAATTCCAAGCGTATAACGCACTTGTCGCGGCGGCTCTGGCGATTGGTCTCGGCGCGGTACCTGATGACGTCTTTATGCGTGCTTTGCCCCTTCTACGTGGTGCACCAGGGCGCATGGAAAAGGTCGCCTACGCAAAATCGGGTGCACCTGTTTATGTTGACTATGCACATACCCCCGACGCTCTTGAAAATGTGCTGTCGGCCCTGCGGCCTCACATAAAGGGGCGTTTGCACGTCGTTTTTGGCTGCGGTGGTGATCGTGACCGCGGCAAGCGTCCGCTGATGGGTACTGCCGCAGTCAAATTTGCCGATAGCGTGATTGTAACCGACGATAATCCGCGCGGCGAAGATGCAGCCGTCATTCGCAAGAATATATTGGTGGGGGCTCCCAGTGCTACGGAAATTGCCGATCGGGCTGCCGCGATCCGTACCGCTGTGTCCGCCTTAGCGCCTGGTGATGTTCTGGTCATCGCGGGGAAGGGGCACGAGAGCGGTCAGATTGTCGGCAAAACCGTTCACCCGTTCTCCGATCGTGACGAAGCGGTCGCAAGCGCCATTGCGACGGGGGGGCGGATCGCCGAAGGCATGTCCGGTGCGCTGTGGACGTCCGCGGATACGGCTCAGGTCACGCTGGGTGATGCGGCCATGCCGTTTGGTGTACGCGGAATTTCCATCGATACCCGCACATTGACTCCCGGCGATATGTTCGTGGCCCTGCGCGGTGAAAACCGCGATGGCCATGATTTTGTGAGAAGCGCGCTTGAAAGCGGCGCGTCGGCGGCTCTTGTCTCTCGCATGCCTGACGGGATTGCAGGGAACGCGCCGCTATTGGTCGCCGCCAATACCCAACGTGCACTGGAAGATCTTGCCCGTGCGGCCCGCACCCGCAGTGCGGCGAAGATTGTGGCGGTCACCGGAAGCGCAGGGAAGACAACAACCAAGGAACTGCTTCGTCTGGCGTTCGGCGCGGTGGGCCCGGTTCATGCGTCGGTCGCATCCTACAATAATCATTGGGGTGTGCCGCTTAGCGTGGCTTCTTTGCCCCAATCGGCGCGTTTCGGGATCTTTGAAGTCGGGATGAACCATTTCGGTGAAATTCGGACCCTGACGGATATTGTACGCCCGCATGTCGCGATGATCACGACAATTGCGCCGGCGCATCTTGAATTCTTCGGCAATTGTGAATCGATAGCCGACGCCAAATCCGAGATTTTCGAACGTCTGGCCGACGGCGGTGCGGCGCTGATACCGGGGGATAGCCCCTATGCCGACCGTCTGGCGGCCCGCGCGCGTCAAGATGGCGTAACACGGCTTCTGCGGTTTGGTACTGAGGCGAATGCCGATGCGCGGCTGTTGTCATACGAAGAAACGGGCGGCCGTGTCAGGATTACCGCTGACATTCTTGGCGCGCATCACAGCGCGGTACTTGGGGCGCCTGGAAAACACATTGCGATGAATGCCCTTGGTGCGCTGCTGTGTGTTGCCGCACTAAGTGAGGATGTGGCTGCTGCAGCCGATGCGCTTTCGGAGTTTGCGGCTCTCAAAGGGCGCGGAGAGCGCACCACCGTCGCATTCGGTGACGGGACGCTGGAACTGATTGACGAGAGCTACAATGCAAATCCCGCATCGATGGCCGCCGCGATCGGATTGCTGGGTGCGGCTACACCCGTCAACAATGGCCGGCGCGTTGCTGTTCTCGGCGACATGCTGGAGATGGGTCCGGATGCAACGCGGCACCATGCCGATCTCTCGCGCGACCTGATCGATGCGGGTGTGGATCTGACCTTTCTCTGCGGCACGCACATGGCCGCCCTTTGGCAGGCTTTGCCTTCATCCCGCCGTGGTGCGCATGCACAAAGTTCTGCTGATCTTCTGCGGCCACTGGTTGCGGCGCTTCAGTCCGGCGACGTTGTGCTGGTCAAAGGCTCGTTCGGCAGCCGCATGAACGTTATCGTAAACGCGTTGCTGCAGGGGGAGCGTTAGGATGTTGCCCTATCTCCTCGTGCCGCTTGCGTCCGACATCTCCGCGTTGAACGTCTTTCGGTACATTACATTCCGTGCCGGCGGGGCCATGATTACTGCTTTGCTGATCGGCGTCGCGCTCGTCTCCAACATCATGGCGGTGGTCCTGCAGTCGCTCTGCGCACGGCTGGCGGTCGCGACCCGGCGCGACCCTTCCCCGGCCTGCCGCGACGCCCATCCGCCCCATATGGCCTGGGCGCTCTGGCTCCTGGCGGGGCCCGCCACTGATCCGCTGGCTGAAGGTAAAACAAGGCAAGGGACAGCCGATCCGTGCTGACGGCCCCCAACGTCATATTCTGGAAAAGCAGGGTACCCCAACCATGGGCGGTTTGCTGATCCTGATTCCATTGATTGCCGCCACTTTGCTATGGGCCGATCTCTTCAATGCCTACACCTGGATCGTGCTGTTCGTCGTTGTCAGTTACGGTCTTCTCGGTTTCGCCGACGATTATCTGAAGGTTTCGAAGCGTTCGCCGAAAGGGTTGAGCGGCCGCCTGCGCCTTGCCGTCGAGTTCGGGGTTGGATTTGTCGCGACCTATCTGCTGATCTTGCAGGAGGAACCATTGCTTGCGGGCATGCTCAGTATTCCTTTTCTGAAGGCGATACTGGTCCCCTTCGGCATGTGGTTCATCCTGATCGGTGGCTTTGTGATTGCCGGCGCCTGTAATGCCGTCAATTTCACGGATGGGCTGGACGGGCTTGCCATCGTACCGGTGATGATCGCGGCCGGAACCTTTGTCCTGATCGCTTATCTGGTCGGCAACATAAAATTCGCGGACTATCTGCAGCTGCACTACGTCGCCGGAACGGGTGAACTGGCCGTTTTCCTATCGGCATTGATCGGTGCTGGGCTCGGTTTTCTCTGGTACAATGCGCCGCCCGCCATGGTGTTCATGGGTGATACGGGTTCTCTGCCTCTTGGTGGTGCGCTGGGGGCGGTTGCCGTGGCGGTGAAGCACGAAATTGTGCTTGCCATTGTCGGCGGTCTGTTCGTCTTCGAGACCATCTCTGTGATCGTTCAGGTCGCCTCGTTCAAACTGACGGGCAAGCGCGTCTTTCGCATGGCCCCCATACATCATCATTATGAACAGATTGGCTGGCATGAGCCGACGATCGTAATCCGGTTCTGGATCATTGCTGTTGTGCTGGCGCTTGTCGGCCTCTCCACTTTGAAGCTGAGGTGACGATGATCCCGGTCACCAGCTTTGCCAATTGCGATGTGGGCGTTTTCGGCCTGGCCCGGTCAGGTCTTGCCACGATCCGCGCGCTGCGTGCGGGCGGCGCACAGGTCTATGCCTGGGACCAACGTGAGGCGGCCAATGCGGCGGCACGGGATGAAGGCGCCTCTATCGTGTCGTTCCGCAATTGGCCGTGGGAACGGATCAAAGCACTTGTTCTCAGCCCCGGCGTTCCACTGACCCACCCCGCCCCGCATGATGTCGTGCGCGCCGCGCGCGATGCACAGGTCGAGATTATCGGGGATGTGGAGCTGTTTGGCCGGGAAATCCGCCCTGACCAAAATGCTGCCGGCCGCGCGCCCGTTGTCGCCGTTACGGGCACCAATGGGAAATCGACGACCACAGCGTTGATAGGCCACATCTTGTCTTCCTGTGGGTTCGCGGCGGAAGTGGGAGGCAATATCGGTCAACCGGTGCTCTCGCTTTCGCGTAAAGGCGGCAAGACTATCTTCGTGATCGAAATGTCGTCCTATCAGATCGACCTCTCTCCGACCTTTACGCCGGACGTTTCGATTCTCTCCAATATCACGCCAGACCATATTGACCGGCACGGTTCGATGGAGGGGTACGTCGCTGTCAAGCGCCGGCTTCTGCGTCAGACTGCGCGTGACGGGCGGGTTTGCATTGGCGTGGATGATGCTTATTCGGCACAAATCTATACACAGTTCGCCTCCGATGGTGGGGTTGAGGCCATACCTGTTTCGGTCAAAAAGGTGCTTGGCCGCGGCGTGTTTGTGGTGGATGGCATCCTCTATGATGCGCATAGGCAGGCTGCGGTGCGCGTGATGGATTTGGCGGATGCACTGCATTTGCCAGGTACGCACAATTGGCAGAATGCGGCGCTCGCCTATACCGCCGTAAAGCCTTACATCAGCGATACGCGTGCGATTGCGGCCGCAATCACGTCGTTCCCCGGTTTGTCCCATCGCATGGAAGATGTCGGCCGTCTTGATCGTGTACGGTTCATTAACGATTCCAAGGCCACGAACGCGGACGCTGCGGCGCGCGCGCTGGTCTGTTTTCCGTCCATCTACTGGATTGCAGGTGGCAAACCGAAAGAGGGTGGCATTGAAAGCCTTAAGCGCCTCTTCGGCCACATTCGCAAAGCTTATCTGATTGGCACTGCTGCAGCAGAATTTTCCGCGACGTTGGGTGATGTGCCGCATGAAACCGCGGGCACGCTTGAAGTTGCAGTTCAGGCTGCTGCGAATGATGCTTTACGGTCATCGGACGCAGCACCTGTCGTACTGCTTTCGCCGGCCTGCGCTTCCTTTGATCAGTTCAGGGATTTCGAGCACCGCGGCGATGTTTTTCGTGCCCTCGTCGCCGATCTTACCGGTCATAAGCGGGAGGCCGTCTGATGGCATTGTCGCGGGCTGATCGCAGGGGGTTCGCCGATTGGTGGTGGACGATAGATCGCGTGGCGTTCATCGCCATGCTGGCATTGATCGCGATTGGACTCGTACTGGCATTCGCTGCCAGTCCGGCAGCAACCGGCGGTCCCGTTACGGCGGGTGATTTCCGGTATGCGGGCAAACAGATCGCGTTTGCGCTGATCGCTGCCGGCATTCTTGGCAGCAGTTCGGTTTTATCGATGCGGGCCATCAAATTAACTGCAGCCATCGTGTTTGCGTTTGCTGTTATCGGTTGTGGTCTGACATTGCTGACCGGTGACGTCGTGCTTGGCGCCAAGCGCTGGATTGATCTTGGCTGGTTTACCTTCCAGCCATCCGAGTTTGTGAAGCCGAGTTTTGCGGTCCTGGGCGCCGCCATTCTTGCTGACCGTCAGCCGATGGCGGTGCGCAAGGAGTTTATCACCCTTGGTCTAGTGGCGCTGCCAGTTGTGTTTTTGCTGTTCCAGCCCGATGTGGGTCAAACCGGTCTTCTAATTGCGCTTTGGGGTGCATTGCTATTCTTCGCTGGCTTGCCGCTCTACTGGATGGGCATCATGACGGGCGGTGGCGCCGGCTTGTTCATTTTTGCCTACACGCTGTTTCCCCATGTTCAGCATCGCGTCTCACAATATCTCGCTCAAATGGAAGATCCGGAACAGGCGGGTTATCAGGTCGGCCTGGCGTTAAAAGCGTTTGAGCATGGCGGGTTTCTGGGCGTTGGCCCGGGTTCCGGTACGATCAAATACCGGCTGCCCGATGCGCATTCCGATTTCATCTTTGCTGTGGCCGGAGAGGAATTCGGGTTCGTTCTGTGCGCAGCAATTACTGCGTTATTCTGCGTTCTTACCGTTCGGCTTTTGCTGCGGTCGGCGCGCATGCGCGATCCCTTTGCGCAACTCGCCGGGGCGGGGCTCGCCATTGTCATTGCCTTGCAGGCGTTCATCAATATGGGCGTCGCGATCAGCCTTCTTCCGGCCAAGGGCATGACGTTGCCGTTTATTTCCTATGGCGGTTCATCGCTCTTCGCGGTGGCGCTCACGATGGGTTTTGCGCTTGCGGTCACGCGGCAACGCCCGCAGCTCGCCATGCGTGAACCTCAGCCCTCCACATTCGCGATGGAGGCTCGTGCTATATGACGACCGTTGTTCTTTCCGCAGGTGGCACTGGCGGCCATCTCTTTCCGGCGCAGGCGCTGGCGGAAGAACTTGCGCGCCGCGGAACGCAGATCATTATCATGACGGATCGGCGCGGTGCCAACCTCGCCAAAATATTCCCGGATGCCGTTATCGAAACCGTGCCCGCCGCGACCTTCACCGGCCGTTCGCTCCTGCGCAAGTTCTTCGCTTTCGTCGAAATCGCACTCGGCGTTGCGGCCGCCTACGGCAAACTTTCACGGCTGAAGCCCGCGGCAGTGGTTGGGTTTGGTGGTTATCCAAGCCTTCCTGTCATGCTTGCGGCCTCATTCGCGGAATTGCCGACCGCAATACTGGAACAGAATACTGTGCTTGGCCGGGTTAACCGGCTGGTGGCGGATCGGATGAAGGTCGTTGCTGCGGCTTTTCCGATTGTCCGTCATGCGCCGAAAGATCCGTCCAAGGTCGTCATGACCGGCAATCCTGTGCGGCCGGAAGTGATCGCGCTATCCGATATGCCCTATGCGCCGCCGGGCGAGGAAGGCCCGATTCGCCTTGTCGTCTTTGGCGGCAGCCAGGGTGCCCGCGTCCTGAGTGAGGTCGTGCCGGCGGCCATCGCGCTGTTGCCGGATACACTCCGTCATCGCATGGAGATCGTTCAACAATGTCGTCAGGAAGATCTGTCGGAGGTACGGGCGGGCTACGCGGCAATCAATGTCCGCGCGCAGCTTGCATCGTTTTTTACTGATCTTCCTGCGCACATGGCTTCCGCGCACCTTGTTATTTCACGTTCTGGTGCCGGTACGCTGTCGGAACTCGCGGCAATTGGGCGGCCGGCCATCTTGATCCCGTTTCCCTATGCGATGGACGATCATCAGACGCCGAATGCCGATCTGTTCGTCCAGGCTGGCGCTGGATGGCATATTGCGCAATCCGATCTTGCGCCGCCCCTTCTTGCCGAGATTCTGGAGAAGATTTTTGCCGATAGTGCGAGTTTAGCGGAACGTGCTACTGCCGCGCGCACATTGGCGATACCTGATGCGACGAAGCGTCTTGCCGACGTGGTCGAAAGTATAGAGGTACGCATATGAGCGCCGCCTCAACAACCGTTCCGGTTCATACCCGGGTACCGCTTGGTATCGGTGCCATTCATTTTATTGGCATCGGCGGTATCGGCATGAGCGGGATTGCCGAGATCATGCACAATCTCGGTTACAAGGTTCAGGGTTCGGATGTGGCGGATAGCGCAAATGTGAAGCGGCTGCGCGCCATGGGGATTCCTGTCGCCGTCGGTCACAGTGCGGACAATCTGAAGAATGTTCATGTCGTTGTTTATTCTTCCGCCGTAAAGCCCGGAAATCCGGAGTTCGATGCTGCCCGCTTGTTGCACTTGCCACTGGTGCGCCGGGCGGAAATGCTGGCGGAGATTATGCGGTTGAAATGGTGTGTGGCCGTGGCCGGCACCAATGGAAAAACGACCACAACCACGATGGTTGCGGCCCTTCTCGATACCGGCGGTATGGATCCAACGGTCGTCAACGGCGGTATTATCAATGCCTACGGTACCAACGCACGGTTGGGCGAAGGTCAGTGGGTAGTTGTGGAGGCCGATGAGAGCGACGGGACCTTCCTACGGCTGCCGGCCACTGTTGCTGTCGTCACCAACGTTGATCCCGATCATCTTGATTACTATGGCACGTTTGAGCGGATGCGTGATGCCTTCCAGCGCTTTATCGAGAATGTGCCGTTCTATGGCTTTGCCGTCGTCTGTCTCGATCATCCGGAAGTACAGGCAATGGTCGGCCGGATCGAAGATCGCCGCCTCGTTACATATGGCTTCAGCCCTCAGGCGGATGTCCGTGCGATCAATGTGCAATTTTCCGCAGGCGCATCTCACTTCGACGTGGTGATTGCCGATCGGCGCAAGAATACGGAAACACGCATCGATAATCTCATGCTACCCATGCCGGGCGAACACAACGTGCAAAATGCACTGGCGGCCCTTGTCGTGGCGCGGGAATTGGGTGTCGAGGTTTCTGCTATCCGTGATGGGTTGGGAAAGTTTGCCGGCGTCCGGCGCCGCTTCACCAAGGGCGGTGAATGGAATGGCGCCGCAATCATCGATGATTACGGTCACAATCCATTCAAAATCGCTGCTGCACTCAAAGCGGCACGGCAGGCCTACCCCGGTCCCGTTATCGCCGTTCTTCAACCGCATCGCTACACACGGCTGCGGGATACGTTCGAGCAATTCTGCACCTGTCTCAACGATGCGGATGTCGCGATCATCGCGCCCGTCTATGCGGCGGGTGAGCAACCGATTGAGGGCATTGACCGCGATAGCTTTGCGGAGGCAGTGCGCATGCACGGTCACCGCAATGTGCTGACAATCGACGGCGAAGCCGATCTGGCTGCTGCGGTGGCTCCGCACGTCAAGCCAGGGGGCGTTGTTGTTTGCCTGGGCGCGGGATCGATCTCGGGTTGGGCCGGAAATCTGGAATCCGCACTCCGTGCAGGGAAGGGGGGCGGATGATGTCCACCCGCCTTCGTTACACGCTTCCCCCCGTGCGCGGCACATATGCCGAAAACGCGCCGCTGAAGGACCTCGTGTGGTTACGGGCAGGCGGTAATGCGGAAATCCTGTTCCGGCCTGCGGATCTGGATGACCTCGCGGCATTCCTCGCGGCCAGGCCCGCAAATATCCCGGTTACTGTTATCGGCGTCGGATCCAACCTTCTGGTCCGCGATGGCGGAATCCCGGGTGTGGTGATCCGGCTTCCGGCTGCGTTCGGAAAGGTCAGTATTGAAGGTAGTCAGGTACGGGCCGGCGCGGCCGCGCTTGACTCCGCGGTTGCCCGTACGGCGGCCGATGCGGGGCTCACGGGCCTCGAATTCCTGCGCGGCGTTCCTGGCACCATTGGTGGTGCGCTGCGCATGAATGCGGGATGTTATGGCTGCGAGTTGAAGGATATCCTTGTCGAGGCAAAGGCGCTTGATCGTAAGGGTAGGCTTGTCACGCTGGCGCCTGCTGACATGGCCTTCACCTACCGCAATAGCGGTGCCTCGGATGACCTGATTTTCGTCGAAGCTATGCTGGCGGGTACATCCGATGATGCTGCTGCTGTCCACACAAGAATGGACGCCCTGGTCGCGGAGCGTGAGGCCTCTCAGCCCGTGCGGGCCAAGACCGGCGGCTCCACCTTCAAGAATCCGCCGGGCCACAAAGCCTGGCAACTGATTGACGAGGCAGGCTGCCGTGGGCTTCGCATTGGCGGAGCCCAGATGACGGAGAAGCACTGCAATTTTCTGATCAATACGGGCGATGCCAGCGCCGCCGATATTGAGAGGCTGGGTGAAGAGGTGCGTGCCCGGGTCAAGCAATCCTCCGGTATCGATCTGCAATGGGAAATCAGGCGCGTCGGCGTGCCGGAGGAGGCTGGATGACGGCAGCCTCGAAAGTCGCAGTTCTGTTGGGCGGCCATTCGGCCGAACGGGAAGTCAGCCTCGTTTCGGGGCATGACTGCGCGCGCGCTCTGGGGGAGGAAGGGTTTGCCACAATCCTGATTGACCCCAACACGTCTGATCTCGCAGCCCAGTTGAACGCGGCCAAACCCGATGTCGTATTCAATGCGCTCCATGGCCGCTGGGGCGAAGATGGCTGTGTTCAGGGCCTGCTGGAGCTTTTGCGGCTTCCCTATACCCATTCCGGCGTACTCGCTTCAGCCCTCGCGATGCACAAGCAGCGTGCCAAGGATGTGTTCCAGGCGGTGGGCTTGCCGGTGGTGAAATCACTCGTGGTGGATCGTCGCGAAGCCGCATCCCGCCATCTCATGGAGCCCCCTTACGTTGTGAAGCCGGTCAACGAAGGCTCGTCTGTCGGCGTCTTCATCGTCAGGAAAGGTGATAACCGCCCGCCCGAGGCGCTCGGCACCGCCGAATGGCAACTGTCCAGCGCGATGATGATTGAGGAATACGTGCCGGGGCGTGAACTCACGGTGGCGGTAATGGGTGGCAAGGCCCTTGCTGTAACCGAGATCGTGCCCAAGACGGCATTCTACGACTACGAAGCCAAATACGCCTCCGGCGGTTCGGTTCATGTCGTCCCGGCACAGGTTCCTGCCACGATTGCCGAAAAAGCGATGCGCCTGGCGGAAAAAGCGCATGAAATTTTGGGTTGCAGGGGAGTCAGCCGCGCGGATTTCCGCTATGACGATTCGGGGCCGAATCACAGACTGATTCTCTTGGAAGTAAATACGCAGCCGGGAATGACTCCCACCTCTTTGGTGCCCGAACAGGCGGCTTATCGCGGCATGGGCTTCGGTGCGCTTGTGCGCTGGATGGTGGAGGACGCGTCATGCGACCGGTAAGGGCGGCGCAAAAGGCGAACCGTTCGCGCGCCCAGGTCGGGCGCCGGTCGGCGTCGCCTGTCTCACGCTCTGTGGCCCGCCATGGCACACGCCGTGCGGATACGCACCGTGATGGAATTGTGGCCCGTCTGGGGTCGTTACTTGGGAACGTGCTGGCGATTCGCCGTCCGATGTTGGCGCTGACTGGCGGATTGGCCCTCCTCACCGTTATCGCCGCCCTGTTCATCGGTGGCTATGTGACACGCGCAACGGCCGCTATCGACCGCGGTATCGACAATGTGCTGGCTGCTGCCGGCTTCGGCATCTCCCAGCTTCATCTGGCGGGTAACACCCGCGTGCCGCCCGAGACTGTGTTGGCGGCGCTGGGGTTCAGACCAGGGCAGCCGATTTTTTCGGTCGACGTGGATGCCGCGCGGGCGCGTCTGATGACGCTTGATTGGGTGGCTGATGCCGAAGTGCGTCGCCGTTTTCCAGATGACGTTTCGGTCCACCTTGTTGAGAAGGTGCCCTTTGCCCTCTGGCGCGGGCCCGACAAGATCTATGTGATCACGCGTGCCGGGCAGCGTATCACCTCCGCAGGTGTCGACCAGTTTGCTGAACTGCCGCATTTCATCGGCGCCGGCGCGCCGGAGAAGGCCGCCGAGTTAATGACCGCGATTGGTCAGCATCGTGCCGTTGCCGCACGTGTACGGATCATGCAGCGCGTAGGTGAAAGGCGCTGGAATCTCATTCTCGACGATAATGTCGTGGTGCAGCTTCCCGAAAAGGGCTGGCAACGCGAACTGGAGACGCTTGAACATCTGATTGTCGACAAGGGTATTCTCGAACGGGACATCACCCAAATCGATCTTCGTTCGAAGACGACCTACTTTTTTCTGCTTCGCAATGGCGGGAAGACGCAGGTTCAGCGGGGGAAGTCAGCTTAGATGGGCGAGACGGTTCGCATGCGTACAGGGAATGCGGAGGCCATCGGGTACCGGACCGGCCTGGTGGCTGCGCTGGATGTCGGGTCTTCCAAAGTCGTCTGTCTTATCGGGCGGGCAGAGCCTGGTTCGTTGCGCGTGCTGGGCACTGCCCTTCGTGAATCGCAGGGCGTCAAGGCGGGCACGATCACGAGCCTCGATCTGGCAGAAGAAGCAATCCGCGATGCTGTAGCGGCGGCTGAGAACCATGCCGACGCGCGCATCCAGAACGTCATCATTGGTGTCAATTGCGGTCAGCCGGTCAATATCATGTCGCGCAATGCGATGGTTCTTGACGGGGCACTGGTTACGGATGCGCATTTGCGGGCTCTTCTGGCCGAAGGCCGCGCCAAATGTATTCGCGACGGCTATGAAATCATTCAGTCCGCCCCAACGGCTTATGCCGTGGACGAAGCGCGTGGCGTGCGTGACCCTTCGGGCATGTTCTGTCAGAAGATCGGGGTGGTGATGCATGCGGTTGGGATTAAACCATCGCCGCTGCAGAATCTCCGTCTGGCGGTTGAGCGGTGTCACCTTACCATCGCAGGCACGCTGTTCGCCCCCTATGCCAGCGGCCTTGCCACGCTGACAGACGATGAAAAGCAACTCGGGGCTACCGTTGTCGATATGGGCGGCGGTGTCACCTCCATTGCCGTATTTAATGAGGGCCAGCTGGTTTACGCCGATGTCGTTCCCGCAGGGGGGGCGCAGGTGACGGCCGATCTGGCACGTATGCTGGCTGCCCCGCTCTCGGCCGCGGAACGGGCGAAGACGCTGCACGGCGCGGCGTTGGGCGATCTTGAATACGGTGCGGATGTCGTGACCGTCCCACAGATGGGCGAGGATGGTGAGGATGCGGGCATGCGCGTGCCACGCTCCATGCTCACACGCATCATTCAGGCCCGCATGGAAGAAATTCTGGGCGAGGTGCAAACCCGCCTTCGTGCCAGTGGTTTTGATGTGGCGGCGGGGCGCCGTGCCGTTCTGACCGGTGGCGGCTCGCAGCTCTCGGGCGTACGCGAACTCGCGGCCCGTATCCTCAACAAGCAGGTGCGGATCGGCCGTCCGGCGGCGTTTCCAGGGCTGCCCGCAGCCTCTGCCAGTCCGGATTACGCCACC
>Ga0066256_1002891_pt1 | contig 17721 bp, 17 predicted proteins | sample ThiBio_1000_biof_FD_87107 | JGI IMG/M metagenome (GOLD analysis project Ga0066256, IMG submission 87107) | Wastewater bioreactor microbial communities from Cape Town, South Africa - Thiocy_expt_1000_biof (version 2) | ecosystem: Engineered > Bioreactor > Thiocyanate-remediating >...
GAACATGCCCAGTCGGGCCTGGTGGGTGCGGATGCGTTTTCTCATGTCATCTCCGGACGGCGATCGTACCTCCCGCGCGGCTAAAAGGTGCGGGCAGGCCTATTTTCGATAGATCCGGTGGGGAATTCGATAAGCCGTCGGGAAAAACCCGGCGAGGATTTGTTCACGAATCCTAATATCCGTTAAGCAAGTGCTACGTGCCGCCTGTTCCCAAGCCGCGCAGGCGCTGGAAACAGGTGTTTTCCGGCACTTCGCCGCCCTCAGAATTACCACTTGACAAAACTTTAGACTTCAAACAGTTTCTTAACTCATAAGTAAAGAAATCGCTGAGGGGCGATCCAGACCTGGGAGAATTCAATGTTGCAGGAGCGCATTGAAGGGAAGTGGCTTGCCTGCTTCCGGCGCGTATTCGTGCTCAATGGAATAGGACCCGCGACGCGGGTGGCGATCGTTGCGGAGACCCAGTCGCGGCCCGTTCTGGCGCAGCTTGCCGACCTTGCCTGCCACCACCTCGGCGCGGGCTACGGCATGGTCACCATGCCGCCGCCGCGCCAGACGGCGCCCGTGCCGGTCAAGTCCACCGGCACGTCGCTCGCCATCCAGGGCAATCGCGCGGCGATCGAAGCCATGAAGCAGTGCGAGATCATCGTCGACTGCACCGTGGAAGGCATGATCCATGCCGCCGAATGGCCGGAGATCGAGGCGGCCGGCGCCCGCATCCTCGTCGTCTGCAACGAGCACCCGGAAATCCTCGAACGCTGCGAGCCGAAGGCCGAGCTCGGCCCCAAGGTGGCGCTCGGCATCCAGATGCTGCGCGAAGCCCGGGAAATGCGCGTCACGTCGGCCGCCGGCACGGACCTCGTCATCGACCTCACGGATGCGCCCTGCGGGGGAACGCCGGGTTTCGGCACGACGCCGGGCGCCGTCGCCCACTGGCCGGGCGGCCTCTGCCTCGCCTTCCCGGGCACCAACACGGTGAACGGCCGGATCGTCATGGATGTCGGCGACATGAACCTGACCTTCAAGAGCTACCTGACCAGCCGCATCGACTTCACGGTCGAGAACGATTTCGTCACCCAGATCAGGGGCGACGGTTTGGATGCGGAACTCTTCCGGGAATACATGGACGCCTGGGAAGACCCGCTCGCCTACGGCTTCTCGCATGTCGGCTGGGGCATGAATCCCGGTGCCCGCTGGATCTCCGGCGCGCTCTACGACAAGCGCGACGTGCAGGCCGTCGAGTTTCGCGCCTGGGCCGGCAATTTCCTCTGGTCGACGGGCGCCAACCAGTATGCCGGCCGCTTCACCGAGGGGCATTTCGACCTGCCGATGCGCAAATGCACGATCACGCTGGACGGCCTTGTCGTGGTGAAGGACGGCCGGCTCCAGGGCGACCTCGCCTCCTGAACGGATTTGAGAAGGACTGATCATGAGCGAACCCGCAGACTACTACGACCTCTCCCGGATCCGGCCCGAGGTGCTCGATGTGCTGGCACGGATCAACGAGCTCGGCCGCGAGCGCTTCGCCCCGCGCGCCAGGGGCATAGACGACGAGGCGTCCTTCCCCGTCGAGAACTACAGGGACCTCGCCGCCGAGGGCTTTCTGACCCTGACCGTTCCGAAGGAATTCGGCGGGCACGGCTTCAGCCTCGGCGAATATGCGATGGTCGGGGCGGAGATCGGCAAGGATTGCGGCGCCACCGCGCTGACGTTCAACATGCACAATTCCTCGATGATGTGGTCGCGGTTCATGTATGAGCTGCCGAGCCTGACGGACGAGGACCGCGCCGCCTTCGCCCCCTTGCGCGAGCGCCAGTTCCGCCGCGCCGTCAGGGAGCAGGGCATCTATTCGCAACCCATCTCCGAAGCCGGCCAGAACTGGACCTCGAAGCCCGCGCAGACCGCCTGCCGCAAGGTCGATGGCGGCTGGGTCATCAACGGGTTCAAGAAGTTCGCCTCGCTCGCCGGCTATTGCGACTATTATTCGATCGTCTGCACCGAGCATTTCGAGGGCGTCGAGCCACGGCACGAGGACACGATGATCTTCGTCGTCCACAAGGACGCGCCGGGCCTCTCCGTCACCGGGAGCTGGGACCCGCTCGGGATGCGCGGCACCAACAGCCGCGACCTCGTGCTCAAGGACGTCTTCGTCACCGAGGACGACCTGATGATGCCGCGCGGCATCTTCATAAAGACCCTGCCGCACTGGCCGCACATGATGGCGACGCTCTCGCCGACCTATATGGGCGTGGCGCAGGGCGCGTTCGACTTCACGGTCGCCTATCTGCGCGGCGAGGTGCCCGGCCAGCCGCCGGCCGACCGGCGCATGTTCGGCACCAAGCGCATCACCGTCGGCAGGATGTATGCCCAGCTCGCCGCCATGCGCGCGCTGTGGTGGCAGGCCTTCATGGAAGCGCAGGGCTTCCCCACCAAGGCGCAGGTCATGCGCATGTATGCGGCCCAGTACAACGTGATGGAAGGCGTGCAGGAGATCGCGGCGCTCGCCATCCGCACCTGCGGCGGCCAGTCGATGCTGAAATCCCTGCCGCTCGAGCGCATGTATCGCGACAGCCGCTGCGGCGCGCTGATGCTGCCCTATACGTCCGAGATCATGGAGGACTACCTTTCCGTCCTGACCCTCTACGACGTGGACGAGCTCGACAAGGCGCCCGGCGACGAGGGCGGCGCGCGCTCCTCGCTCTGGCGCGGCACGGCCGGCACGCTCAAGGGGCTTCGCTGAGAGATGGCCGAGGAGCAGGTTCACGTCACCGGGCATGCCGCGGCGGAACCTGCCGCGGTCTGGTCCGTCGCCGGCGACTTCTGCGCCGCCTGGCATCCGGCGATCGCGACGATCCGGGCCGAGCGCGACGGGCGCGGCGCGCTGATCCGCGCCTTCACCGCCAAAGGCGAGGACACGCTCTACCGCGAGCAGCTCGTCTACCGGTCCGACAGCGACCGGGTCCTGTCCTACACGCATCTCGAAGGCATCGCCGGCGCCGAGCGCTACGACGCCCGCCTGCAGGTGCTTGCCGATGAGGGTGGCGGCAGCCGGATCGAATGGTCGGCCCGGCTTGCCGCGTCTTCCGGGCGTGCCCCGGCGATCGCCGCCGGCACGAAGGCGATCTTCGAGATGGGCATCGCCGCGCTCGGCGACCTCGCGGGAAAGGTCCCGCACGAGGTTGCCCCCGCCGCGCGCGCGGGGAAGGCTGCACGGGAAACCGTCTTCATCGCGGGCGATCCGCGGCTGGCGCTGACGGTCACGCCGCAAAGGCCCGGCCCGCTCGTGCTTTTCCTGCACGGCATCGGCGGCGCCCGCACCAACTGGCTGGCGCAGCTCGATGCGGCGGAGCCCATCATGCGCGCCGCCGCGCTCGACCTGCGCGGCTATGGCGAGAGCCGGCTCGGCCCGTCGCAGAGCACGGTCGAGGACTATTGCGGCGACATCCTGCGCGTTGCCGAGGAATTGGGTGCCAGGCGGCTCGTCCTCTGTGGCCTGGCCTACGGCTCGGGGCCTGCCCCCTCCTTCCCCCTGCGCCATCCCGGAATGCTGGCGGGCCCCCCGCCTTCCCCGCGGCCCCCCCGGCCGGCGGCCGCCCGGGGGCGCGGGCGGCGCGGCGTTCCGGACGGCCCGCGGGGTGCCGCTCGAGGCGGGCGGGACGCCGGCCGATTTCGCCCCGGCGGTCGTCGAGGTCCTTGCCGGCCCCGGCGCGGACGAGGCGGTGCGGCATAGGCTGCTCGCGTCCATGGCCGCCATTCCGGCGGCGACCTACCGCGATGCGCTGCGTTGTTTCACCCACCCCCCGGAACGCTTCGATTTCGCCCGGCTGACCATGCCTGTCCTGATGATGACGGGCCGGCACGACCGGCTCGCGCCCGTCGGGGAGATCCGCGCCGTCGCGAACCGGATCGCCGAAACGGCGCCGCGCGCCTCGGTCCGCTTCGAGGTCATCGAGGATGCGGGCCATGTCTGCAATGTCGAACGTCCCGCCGCCTATAACAGGGTGCTGGGCGAATTCCTGTCGGAGCTCGCCCGATGACCGCCCTTCCCAAGCGCCAGCAGAACCGCATCCTGCGCGAACGCCGCATTCTCGATGCCGCGCTCGAGGTCTTCTCGCAGAAGGGGTTCGTCGGCGCGTCGATGGACGACATCGCGGCCGGGGCGGGCCTGACCAAGCCCACGCTCTACCAGTATTTCCCCTCCAAGGACGAGCTGTTCACGGCGATGATGACCCAGGAGCGGGACCACATGCTCGAATCCTTCGAGTATCCCTCCGCCTCGGGCATGGTCGCCGAGCTCCATGCGTTTTCCTGGCGCTATGCCGATCCCGTGCTGCGGCCGGAGATGCTCAGCCTCGCGCGGCTGATCAGCGGCGGAGCCCGGCGGCTGCCGGATGTCGGCCGCGCCTACCAGGCCTCGGGCCCCGACCGGGTGCTCGCCGGCATGATCCAGTATCTCGAACGCCAGCGCGCGGCCGGCCGGCTCGTCTTCGACGATGCCGAGCTTGCGGCGGAGGACCTGTGGGGCCTCATCCTTTCGGCGCCGCGCAACAGGGCGCTGCACATTCCCGATGCGCTGCCCGACCGCGCGACCATCGAGCGCTACATCCGCAACGGCCTTCGCGTCTTCCTGCGCGCCTATTCCGCCGCGCCGGAAAAAGACCTTGCCGCCCTCTCATCCCTCAAGCCGCCGCCGGCCACCGAAACGGAGTGACCATGACCCTCGACGCCTACCTCGCCGATCCTGCAAGCCGTTTCGCGACCGTCGCGATGACCGACACGAACGGCCTCCTTCGCGGGCAGATGGTGTCGGTCCGCTCGCTCGCCGGCATCGCCCGCAGCGGCATGGGCATGTCTCCCGTCACCTTCGCGCTCGACCCCACCGACGTCTTCCTCGACATTCCCGGCGTCTCCGACGACACCTCGGATTTCCACGACGACTCGCTGGTCCTCGATCCCTCGACCGTGCGCCGCCTGCCCTGGTCGAAACCCGGCCACGACCTCCTCGTGCTCTCGAATTACGCGGGCGCCACGGCGGAGCTGTGCCCCCGCGCGCTCCTCAAGCGCGTTCTCGGCCGTGCCGGGGAAGCAGGCTTCGCGCCCCGCTACGGCATGGAACTCGAATATACCCTGTTCGATGAGACGCCGGAGAGCGCCCGCGAGAAGGGCTACCGCGACCTCAGGACGGCGACGATGCACAAGAGCCACGACCTCGTGCTCTACCAGGTGCAGCAGACCGAATGGTACGAGGCGCTGGCCGGAATCTGCGAGCCGCTGAGGATCGACCTTGCCAAGATGCACGAGGAGATCGGCGGCGGTTTCCTGGAGGCCTGCATCGCGGCGGGCACCGGCCTGGAGCCGGCCGACCAGCTCGTGCTCCTGAAGAACTTCCTGCGGGCCCTCGCGCAGCGGCAGGGCAAGTGCGTCACCTTCATGCCGCGCTGGACGGAGAATGCCGACAGCCAGTCGATCCATCTCCATGTCAGCCTTGAGGACCGAGAAGGCCGGAAGATCTTCCACGATCCCTCCGGCAGGAACGGCATGTCGCAGGCCTTCCGCCACTTCATCGGCGGGCTGCAGCGCTACATCGGCGACATGACGCTGATCTTCCAGCCGACGGTCAATTCCTATCGCCGTTTCGCGCCCGGCACCTTCGCGCCGCCCGGCCTGACCTGGGGTTTCGAGAACCGCACGACCTGCTTCCGCGTCGTCGGCCACGATGCCGGCTCGCTGCGCGTCGAAAACCGCCTGCCGGGCGCCGACACCAATCCCTACCTGACGGTCGCCGCAACCGTTGCGGCCGGCGTCGCCGGCATCGCGGAAGGCATCGAGCCCGAGCCGGAGGTGATCGGCAACGGCTATGCGCAGGCGGGCGATGGCCCCGACTTCGCCCGCTCCATGCCCGAGGCGATCGCGCGGCTGCGCGCGTCCGCCTTCGCCCGGAACTGGCTCGGAGAGCGCTTCGTCGAGGCCTTCGCCGCAAGCCGCCAGAGCCAGCACGACGAATTCTGCAGGAAAGTACCCGATGTAGAACTGCAACGCTTCTTTGACCTGGGGTAGCGCCATGAAACCGGATCTGCGCATGCAATTCCTCGAAGGCATGAGCCGCGCGGCCACCTTCGTCGCCGTCGTGACGACCGATGGCGAGGCGGGGCGCTTCGGCGTCACGATCAGTTCCCTCACCTCCGTCTCGGCCGATGGCGAGCATCCCTCTCTGCTGGCCTGCCTTCATCACATGAGCCCCGTCGCCGCGGCCATCCTGAAGAACCGTTCCTTTTGCGCCAATCTCCTGCATGAGGACCAGCACCAGGTGTCCGACCTTTTCGCCGGCCGGCTGGCGGCGGGCGAGCATGCGGCGCGCTTCGAGCGCACCGGCTGGTCGTCCGGCACGCTGGGCCAGCCGGACCTCGAAGGGGCGACGGCGAGCTTCCAGTGCCAGGTCGCGACCTCCGTGCTGTGGGAGACGCATCACATCATCGTCGGACGTGTCGTGGACGTCCGCTTGTCGGAAAGCCCTGCCTCCCTGCTCTACGGCCACCGGGCCTATCACCGGGCAGTGCAACTGCCGTAGCGAACTAGAAAAAATCGACGCTGCGGATGCCGGTGCGGTGCGCCGGCGCAATGGGGAACCAGAACTGGAGAGAACAATGACAGACGTGACAACGGCGGGGGTGAAACGGCTCCGCAGAAATTCGCTGGGCCTGATCGCCGGGGCCTTCATTGGGGTCTCGGCCGCAGCGCCGCTGACGGGCGCCGCCGGCGCCGGGCCGGTCGCCTTCTTGATCGGGCACCGGGCGGGGGGCCCCCCCCCCCTTCTCGCGCTGTCCCCGGTCATGCTGGCCTTCTCGGTCGGCTATGTGGCGATGTCGCGCCATGTGACGAATGCCGGCGCCTTCTACGCCTATGCCGCCCGGGGCCTCGGCGGGCGCATGGCCGGCGCCGTCGCCATCATCGCGGTTGTCGCCTACAATGCCATGCAGTTCGGCCTGGTCGGCCTGCTCGGCGGCATCGCCAGCGGCGTCTTCGCCGGCTTCGGCGTGAACCTGCCGTGGTATCTGTGGAGCCTTATCGCCATCGCGCTCGTCGGCGTCCTCGGCTACCGGCAGGTCGATCTGTCCGCCAAGGTCATGATCGTGCTGGTGCTGCTGGAATATCTCGTCGTGCTGCTGGTCGATTTCGCGATCCTCGCCAAGGGCGGCGCGAGCGGGCTTTCCTTCAACTTCTTCGATACGACGGCGATCTTCTCGGGCTCGCTCACGGCGGCGATCCTCTTCTGCCTCGGCTCGTTCATCGGCTTCGAGGCGACGACGATCTACGCCGAGGAGGCGCGCGATCCCGAAAGGACCATCCCGCGGGCGACCTACCTGTCGGTGCTGATGATCGGGCTGTTCTTCGTCTTCACGACCTGGCTGATGATCGTGGGCGTGGGCGCCGAAAACCTCGTGGCGACCGTCGGCGCCCTGCCGGACCCGACATCGTTCTTCTTCGACCTCGCCGGCGCCTATGTCGGCGGGCCGATCCCGGCCATTGCCGGCCTCCTGCTGGTGTCGAGCCTGTTTGCCGCGATCAGCGCCTTCCACAACTACATCGCCCGCTACAGCTACGTGGCCGGCCGCGAAGGCCTGCTGCCGGCCGCCTTCGGCCGCACCCACGATGCCCACCAGAGCCCGCATATCGGCTCGGTCGTGCAGACGGTGATGGCGCTTGCCGTGCTTGCGGTCTTCGCGGGCCTCGGCCTCGATCCGGTCCTCAACATGTTCACCTGGATCAGCCAGATCGGCACGCTCGGCGTCCTCGGCATGATGACCATCACGTCGCTCTCGGTCATCGTCTTCTTCCGAAGGGCGGGCGGCAACCAGCCGGCCTTGACGACACTCGTCCTGCCCGCCCTGTCGGGCCTGATCATGGCCGCGCTGTTCGTCTACATCTTCGTCAATTTCGGCGATCTCACCCAGACCGCCGGCGGGGCGCTCGGCATCATCCTGCCGGCGCTGATCCCGGCCGCGGGCGTCGTCGGCGTCGCCATGGCGAGCCGCCTCAAGGCGAGGGACCCGGGCGCCTATGCCCGGATGGGCCCGAACCGCGGCTCATCCCGCCGTCACCGCCGGTCCGCGCACCGCCGGCCGCCACGGCCGCCCAATCCGACAGCAGCGTCCGCGTCAGCGGATGCTTGGCCTCGCCGAGCCCGTCGACGATGGTGAAATGGTGCCTGTCCGGCTCGACGACCGCGGCGGTGGTGGCACCCAGTCCCGTCCAGATATTGGCGAGCAGGGCGTTCTGGCGCAGGAATTCCGCGCGCTCGTTGCCGCCGGCCCAGCAGGTGATGCGGGCACCTTGCATGGGGCGCAGCAGCGCCGGGCTTTCCGCAAGCGCCTCCGCTTCGTCGATGGCGAGCTTCCCGTTCATCGCGGTCGACAGGAGCGGGCGCAGGTCGTGCAGGCCCGAAATGGAGACGACGTTGCGGATGCGCCGCCGGACCTCGGGCACGAGCGGCGACGTCGCCGTGACCATCCGGCTGACCAGGTGCCCGCCGGCCGAATGCCCCGTCAGCATCAGCGGGCCGTCGACGATTTTCGCCGCCTCGCCGATCGCCGCCGCGACTTCCCTGACGATCTCGCCGATGCGCGCGTCCGGGCAGAGCGTGTAGGACGGCATGGCGACGGCGTAGCCATGGGCGAGCGCGCCCGCGGCCAGATGCGACCAATAGCTCTTGTCGAGCTGCAACCAGTAGCCGCCGTGCACGAAGACGACGAGACCTCGTGCCGCGCCTTCCGGCAGGAAGAGGTCCGTGCGGTTTCGCGGCCGCGCGCCGTAGGCAAGGTCCAGCCTTGCCCGTCCCGCCGCCGAAAGCGCGCTTCGGAAGGCTTCGGCAGGTCCGGCCCACGCCGCCGGCCATCGCTCGCCGCGCGCGATGTTCGAGCCGTTGGCATAGGCCTCGTCCCAGTCCGAAATGCGGTATTCCAGCATCGCTTCCATTCTCCCTTGATGCAGCCCGGACGAAGGAATCCCCCGGACGGCGGGCAAAGGCAAGGGCAATCCGAAAAAACTTTAGGCTTGAAATGATTTTTGGCAGATGCGATGCTGCCCCATGTTCAGCGCAGAAGTGGAGGTCTTCGCTGTGCCCATCACCATCGATGACGCATCCCGCGCGACGACCCGGCCCGTCGGCGACGGCCCGGCGAAAGCGCGCCCGGCCGGAGGGATCCGCGCGACCACGCATATCCAGTCGAAAAAGCCTGCGCGACAGGCAGGACATGAACAGGGGAATAGCCGCCACATGCTTGGACCGACCGCACATGTCGATACGTTCACCCGCGAGAACCTTCCGCCGCCCGGGGAATGGCCGGATTTCCTGCTTGAGGGCTTCGATTTTCCCGACCGCCTCAACGCCGCCGTCGAACTGACGGACGCCCTGGTGGCCAGGGGCTTCGGCGACCGGATCGCGCTGATCGGCAACGGACGGCGCCGCACCTACAAGGAACTGTCCGACTGGACGAACCGGCTGGCGCATGCGCTCGTCGAGAACTACGGCGTGAAGCCGGGCAATCGCGTCCTCGTCCGCTCGGCCAACAATCCGGCCATGGTCGCCTGCTGGCTCGCCGCCACAAAGGCCGGCGCCGTCGTCGTCAACACGATGCCGATGCTGCGCGCCGGGGAGCTGGGCAAGATCGTCGACAAGGCCGAGATCGCGCTTGCGCTCTGCGATACGCGCCTCATGGACGACATGATCGCCTGCGCCAAGGACAGCCGCCACCTCAGGCAGGTCGTCGGCTTCGACGGGACCGCGAACCACGATGCCGAGCTCGACCGGGCCGCGCTCGACAAGCCGGTCGTCTTCGAGGCCGTGCAGACGGGACGGGACGACGTGGCGCTGCTCGGCTTCACCTCCGGCACGACCGGCGTGCCGAAGGCGACCATGCATTTCCACCGCGACCTGATGGCGGTCGCCGACAGCTATGCGCGGGAAGTCCTCAACGTGACGCCCGACGACGTCTTCGTCGGCCCGCCGCCGCTCGCCTTCACCTTCGGCCTCGGCGGCCTTGCGATCTTCCCGCTGCGTTTCGGCGCGACGGCGACGCTGCTCGAGCAGGCGACGCCCGCGCTGATGGTGGAGATCATCGAGACCTACAAGGCGACGATCTCGTTCACGGCCCCGACAGCCTATCGCGCCATGCTGAAGGCGATGGATGCCGGCGCGGACCTGTCGTCGCTCCGCGTCGCGGTCTCCGCCGGCGAGACGCTGCCCGGCCCGGTCTTCGACGAATGGATCGGGAAGACGGGCAAGCCGATCCTCGACGGGATCGGCTCGACGGAAATGCTGCACATCTTCATCTCCAACCGCTTCGAGGACTTGAAGCCCGCCTCGACGGGAAAGCCCGTCGGCGGCTACGAGGCGAGGATCGTCGACGAGGAGATGCGCGAGGTGCCGCGCGGCACGATCGGCCGGCTCGCGGTGCGCGGACCGACCGGCTGCCGCTACATGGCGGATGCCCGTCAGCGCGAATATGTCCGCGACGGCTGGAATCTCACCGGCGACGCCTTCCTGCAGGACGAGGACGGCTTCTTCCATTTCGCCGCCCGCTCGGACGACATGATCGTGACGTCGGGCTACAATGTCGCCGGTCCCGAGGTCGAGGCCGCGCTGATCGCGCATCCCGACGTCGCCGAATGCGCCGTGGTCGGCGCGCCGGACAGCGAGCGCGGCCAGATCATCGAGGCCCATGTCGTGCTGGTGGCGGGCGTCGCGGCGGACGAGGCGATGGTCCGGCGCCTGCAGGACCATGTGAAGGCGACGATCGCGCCGTACAAGTATCCGCGCTCGATCAGGTTCCTGGATGCCCTGCCCAAGACCGCGACAGGCAAGATCCAGCGGTTCCGCCTGCGGTCGGGAAACTGAGATGAGCAAGCCCTACGACCCCTCGAAGGAAGGCGCGCAGATGTCGTTCGAGGGACGCATGTCCTATAGCGACTATCTCCGGCTGGAGACCGTCCTGACGACGCAGGCGCCGCTCTCGACGGCGCATGACGAGATGCTCTTCATCATCCAGCACCAGACGTCCGAACTCTGGATGAAGCTTGCCCTCCACGAGATCGAGGCGGCAATCCGCTCGATCCGGCAGGACAGGCTGGAGCCGGCCTTCAAGATGCTGACGCGGGTCGCCCGCATCTTCGAGCAGCTCAACAGCGCCTGGGACGTGCTGCGCACGATGACGCCGAGCGAATACACGCAGTTCCGCGAATCGCTCGGCCAGTCCTCGGGCTTCCAGTCCTGGCAGTACCGGGCGATCGAGTTCCTCGCCGGCAACCGGAACCTCGCCATGCTGCGCCCGCACGCGCACCGTCCCGACATCATGGAGAAGCTGGAGGCGATCCTTGCCGCTCCCTCCCTCTACGACGAGGCGATCCGGCTTCTGGCGCGCAGCGGCTTCGATGTCGGCGGCGAGGCGGAACGCGGCGACTGGCGCGAAACGCGCAGCGAGAACGACAAGGTCTTTTCCGCCTGGCAGGCCGTCTACCGCAATCCCGAACGCCACTGGATGCTCTACGAGCTTGCCGAGAAGCTGGTCGACTTCGAGGACTATTTCCGCCGGTGGCGGTTCAATCACGTCACCACCGTCGAGCGCATCATCGGCATGAAGCGCGGGACGGGCGGCACGTCGGGCGCATCCTATCTCAGGAAGATGCTGGAAGTGGAACTCTTCCCCGAGCTATGGCATGTACGTACAGACCTTTGATGGAACGAAATAATAATGGAACAATAAGGAGGAGAACAGCATGAACCGCATTCTGGCAGCCAGCCTCTTCGGCCTCGCGCTCTCGACGTCGGGCCTTGCCCATGCCGAGCCGGTGAAGATCGGCGTGATCACCACGCTTTCGGGCGGCGGCGCGGGCCTCGGCATCGACACGCGCGACGCCTTTGCGCTCGCCATCAAGCAGTCGGGCAACACCGACGTCGAGCTGGTGATCGAGGACGATGCCCCGAAGCCGGAACTTGCGGTGCAGCTCGTCGAGAGGATGAACCAGGGGAGAGAGGTCGGCCGGATGACGGGGATCATCTGGTCCAACCTCGCCATGGCCGTCGTGCCGAACGCGGTGGCGCAGGACGTGATCTATCTCTCGCCCAATGCCGGCCCGTCGGCGCTGGCCGGGGCGAACTGCAATGCCAACTACTTCAACGTCGCCTACCAGAACGACAATTTCCACGAGGCGATGGGCCAGTACGCCAACACGGACTACAAGAACACCTTCATCCTCGCGCCCAACTATCCGGCCGGCAAGGATGCGCTGACCGGCTTCAAGCGCTTCTACAAGGGCACCCTTTCCGGCGAGGTCTATACCCAGGTCGGCCAGACGGACTATGCGGCCGAGATCGCGCAGATCCGCGCCTCGGGGGCCGATTCCGTCTATTTCTTCCTGCCCGGCGGCATGGGAATCGCCTTCATGAAGCAATATGCCCAGTCGGGCGTCGGCATTCCGGTCATGGGTCCGAGCTTCTCCTTCGACCAGGACGTTCTGCCCGCCGTCGGCGACGCGGCCCTCGGCGTGAAGAATTCCGCGAGCTGGTCGCCGGACCTCGACAACGCGGCCAGCAAGGCGTTCGTCGAAAGCTTCAAGGCCGAATACGACCGCCTGCCGTCGATCTACGCGGCGCAGAGCTGGGACACGGCGAACCTCATCCTTTCCGCGCTGTCCAAGGCGAGCGTCAAGGACAAGGACGCCTTCCGCGCGGCGCTCAAGGCCGCGGACTTCAAGTCCGTGCGCGGCGAGTTCGCCTTCAACAACAACAACCATCCGATCCAGAACATCTATGTCCGCGAAGTGGTGAAGGATGGCGATGTCCTGACCAACAGGATCATCGGAACCGCCTTCGAGCATCACAAGGACGCCTACGCCGAGCAGTGCGGCCTGTAACGCCCTTGCATGCCTGACCGTCCGGGCCCCGGCGCTTCGCCGATGCCCGGGCGGCGGCCCTGACGCGATCCCGACCCGAAGCCTGGACCGACGCCGTGTTCACCGCACTCCTGATCGAACAACTGCTCAACGGACTTCAGCTCGGCGTGATGCTGTTTCTGATGGCCGCCGGCCTGACGCTGATCTTCGGCGTCATGGGCCTCATCAACCTCGCGCACGGTTCGCTCTACATGGTCGGCGCCTTCGCCTGCGCGACGGTCGCGGCGGCCACCGGTTCCTTCTGGCTGGGCCTCATTGCCAGCCTCACGGCCGCCGCCGGCGTCGGCGCGCTCATCGAGGTCGCCGTCATCCGCCGGCTCTACGACCGCGACCATCTCGACCAGGTGCTCGCCACCTTCGCCCTGATCCTGATCCTGTCGGAAGGCACGCGCTGGCTCTTCGGCTCCTTTCCACTCTATCTCGACATTCCAAGGCAGCTCCAGGGGGCGGTGCCGCTGCCGGGCGGCGGCCGGTACCAGCTCTACCGGCTGGCGATCATCGCCGTCGGCATCGCGGTCGCCGCCGGGCTCTATCTCCTCATTTCCCGGACCCGGCTCGGCATGCGCATCCGCGCGGGCGAATCCGACCGCGAGATGATCGCCGCCCTCGGCGTCGACATCGGCACGCTCTATACCGTCGTCTTCGCGCTCGGCGCGGCGCTGGCGGGCCTTGCCGGCGCCCTCGTCGGCGCGCTCCAGTCGGTGCAGGTCGGCATGGGCGAGCCGGTGCTGATCCTCGCCTTCGTCGTCATCGTGATCGGCGGCATCGGCTCCATCAAGGGCGCCCTTGTCGGCGCCGTCATCGTCGGCGTCGTCGACACGATGGGCCGCTTCCTGCTTCCCTCGCTGCTCGCGCTGACGATGCCGGCCTCGCAGGCCACGACGATCGGCGCGGCGCTTGCCTCGATGCTGATCTATGTCGTCATGGCCCTCACCCTCGCCTTCCGGCCGAGCGGCCTGGTCGCGGCGCAGTCGTTAGGTGCTCAGGAGCCGCGAAACCGTCGTCAACCTCATGCTCGCCCTCCTTCTCCTCGGCTTTCCGCTCGTCGCGGCCGGCATGGGCGAGCCCTTCTACGTGACGCTCGCCACCCGTGTCGCCGTACTCGCGCTCGCCGCTACCGGCCTCAACCTGGCGCTGGGCCTCGGTGGCCTGCTCTCCTTCGGGCATGCCGCCTTCTTCGGCCTCGGCGGCTATGCCGCGGGGATCCTGGCGACCCATGCCTTCAATGCCGAGCCGCTTGTCGCGGGCATTCCCGCAACGACGTCGATGCCGCTCATCTGGCTGGTCGCCGTCGCGGTCGCCGGGCTCGTCGCCCTGCCGATCGGCGCGATCAGCCTGCGCACGACAGGCGCCTACTTCATCATGATCACGCTCGCCTTCGCGCAGATGATCTATTATTTCGCGATCTCCTGGCCGGCCTATGGCGGCGAGGACGGCCTGTCGATCTATGTGCGCAATGCCTTTCCCGGCATCAATACGGCGCAGCCGCTGCCCTATTTCCTGGTCTGCTATGCCGTTCTCATGGCAATGCTCCTGCTGTTCCGCCTCGTCGCCGGCTCGCGCTTCGGCAGCGCGCTTGCGGCCGCACGGCAGAACGGCACGCGCCTTGCCGCCGTCGGCATCCAGCCCTTCCGCATCCGGCTCGTCGCCTTCATCCTTTCCGCCATGGTCACCGGGCTTGCCGGCGCGCTCTATGCCGACCTCAACCGGTTCGTCGGCCCGTCCATGCTGTCCTGGCACATGTCGGGCGAGCTCATCGTCCTCATCGTCCTCGGCGGCAAGGGCCGGCTCTTCGGGCCGGTCGCGGGGGCGATGATCTTCGTCTGCCTCGAATACGTTCTCGGCGGCATCACCGAGCGCTGGCAGTTCTTCCTCGGCCTCATCCTGCTCGGCATCGTGCTCTTCGCGCGCGGCGGGCTGCTCGGCCTCCTTTCGGGAAGGCCGCGCCATGTCTGAGCCCGTTCTCGAAATCCGCGACCTGCGCAAGTCCTTCGACGCGCTGAAGGCGACCGACGGGGTGAGCCTCGATCTCCATCCCGGCCAGATCCATGCGCTGATCGGCCCGAACGGCGCGGGCAAGAGCACGCTCATCCACCAGATCGCCGGCTCGCTGGAGGCCGACAGCGGCACGATCCGCTTCCTCGGCAAGGACATCGGCGGGCTCGACATGGCCGCGCGGGCGCGAATGGGCCTTGCGCGCAGCTTCCAGATCTCCTCGCTCGTCCAGGAATTCTCCGCCCTGCGCAATGTCATGCTGGCGGTGCAGGCGCGGCAGGGCAGCAGTTTCCGCTTCTTCAGGCAGGTGGCGGGCGACGCGGAGCTGACCGGGCCGGCAATGGCCATGCTGGAGCGCGCCGGCCGTGCCGCCCGCGCCCATGTGCCGGCGGCGGAGCTCCCCCATGGCGAGCGCCGGCAGATCGAAATCGCCATCGCACTCGCCCTCTCGCCGAAGGCCTTCCTCTTCGACGAGCCGATGGCCGGCATGGGGCCAGAAGGCTCCCGGCAACTGACGTCGTTCCTCGACGGCCTGCGCCACGAGGCGCCGATGCTGCTGGTCGAGCACGACATGGACGCGGTCTTCGCGCTGGCCGACCGCGTCTCCGTCCTCGTCTACGGCCGGATCATCGCGACGGGCACGGTGGACGAGATCCGCCGCGATCCCGACGTGCGCCGCGCCTATCTCGGAGACGCCGCATGAGCCTCCTCGAAATCAAGGGCCTCGAAACGTTCTACGGCGCCTCGCAGGCGCTCTTCGGCGTCGATCTCGATGTGCGCGAAGGCGAGGTGGTCGCCCTCATGGGGCGCAACGGCATGGGCAAGACGACGACGATCAACTCGATCATCGGCCTCCTGCGCCCGCGCGCCGGCTCCATCGGCTTTTCGGGCCGGGCGATCGCCGGCATGCGGCCGCACCGTATCGCACGGCTCGGCCTCGGCCTCGTTCCCGAGGGGCGGCGCTGCTTCCCCAACCTGACGGTTCTGGAGAACCTCGTGGCCACGGCCCGCGGCAGCGAGTGGACCTTCGGCAAGGTCGTCGATCTTTTCCCGCGCCTCGGCGAGCGGCGCGACCAGTATGCCAGCACGCTCTCGGGCGGCGAGCAGCAGATGCTCGCCATCGGCCGCGCGCTGATGACCAATCCCCGCCTGCTCGTGCTCGACGAGGCGACGGAAGGCCTTGCCCCGGTGATCCGGCAGGACATCTGGTCGGCGATTCGCACGCTGAAGGCGGCCGGCCAGTCGATCCTCGTCGTCGACAAGACGCTCTCGGAACTCCTGCCCGTGGCCGACCGGTGCTTCGTGCTGGAGAAGGGCGCGACGGTCTTCGAAGGCCCGCCGGCGGCGCTGACGCCGGCGCTGCAGGACCGCTATCTCGGCGTCTGACCGGTTCCCGCCGATCAGGTCACGGCGGCCCGGACGGCGAAGCGGGCGTCCCGCCATGTCCGCGTGCGCAGGATGTCCTCCAGGATCTCGACCGCCCGCCACACGTCGGCATAGCCGACATAGAGCGGCGTGAAGCCGAAGCGCATGGTCGAGGGCGCGCGGAAATCGCCGATGACGCCGCGGGCGATCAGCGCCTGCATGATCTCGTAGCTGTTCGGGTGACGGAACGAAACCTGGCTGCCGCGCCGTGCCGGATCGCGCGGGCTTTCCAGCGCGAGGCCGTGGCCGGCGCATTTTTCCTCCACGAGCGTGATGAAGAGGTCCGTGAGTCGGAGGCTCTTCTCGCGCAACGCGGTCATGTCGACCTCGTCCCAGATGTCGAGCGCGCCCTTCAGCGCGCGAAGCGAGAGGATCGGCTGCGTGCCGCACAGGAAGCGGCGGATGCCGTCGCCCGCCGCATAGCGCGTCTCGAAGGCGAAGGGCCGCGCATGGCCCCACCAGCCGGTGAGCGGCTGCCGGATGCCGCCATGATGCCGCGCGGCGGCATAGATGAAGGCCGGCGCGCCGGGGCCGCCGTTCAGGTACTTGTAGGTGCAGCCGACGGCGAAATCGACGCTCGCCCCGTCGAGGTCGACCGGCAGGGCGCCGGCCGTGTGGCAAAGGTCCCAGATGACCAGCGCGCCGTTGTCGTGCGCCTTGCGCGTCAGCGCCGCCATGTCGCGCAGTTCGCCGGTCTTGTAGTTGACATGGTTGACGAGCACCACGGCGACGTCGCCGTCGATCAGCGCCTCGATGGCGGGCGCGTCGACGCCTTCGAGCCGCAGCGAAGCGCCCGGCCGGGTCGAGACCACACCCTCGGCCATGTAGATGTCGGTCGGGAAGCTGCCGCCCTCCGTGACGATGACGGAGCGGTCCGGCCGCAGCGCCATGGCGGCGTGCAGGGCCTTGTAGATGTTGATCGACGTGGTGTCGCAGACGACCGTCTGGCCGGCCGCCGCCCCGACCAGCCGCCCGACCCGGTCGCCGAGGTCCAGCGGCATGTCGAACCAGCCCGCCGTGTTCCAGCTCCGGATGAGATCCTGGCCCCATTCCTCCTCCGCCGCCCTGCGAAGCTCGGCGAAGGCGGCGGTCGAGGCGACGCCAAGGGAGTTGCCGTCGAGATAGATGAGATCGGGCGGCAGGATGAAGCGGTCGCGAAGCGGGCGCAGCGCATCGGCGGCATCCATGGCCTCGATGGCGGCGAAATCAGGAAGTGCGGTCATCGGCGGTCCTTGCTTTATTCACGGACGGTTTCGCGGGCGGGCGCCGGCCCGCGGCTCCGCTTGAGGCTCGGCAGGGCCAGCATGGCGAGGACGAAGAGGCCCGTCGCCAGCTTCAGGTCCGGCGGCGGCA
>Ga0066256_1002893_pt1 | contig 17719 bp, 9 predicted proteins | sample ThiBio_1000_biof_FD_87107 | JGI IMG/M metagenome (GOLD analysis project Ga0066256, IMG submission 87107) | Wastewater bioreactor microbial communities from Cape Town, South Africa - Thiocy_expt_1000_biof (version 2) | ecosystem: Engineered > Bioreactor > Thiocyanate-remediating >...
GTTTCCTGGCAACCACTCAAGAAGATGCTATCCATTTATCATTCGCTGCGCGCACCTTGCAAACAATGGGATTTGAGGGATCTGCCGAAGATGCTTCAGTACATATGCAGCACTATGCGGTAACGCGACAGTTTACCCAAGATTCCTTGGCGCTCGATGAATGTTATTTAGTACTGACAAAATGGGCCTTACAAAAAAATCCGGCTTATAAAGAGCTCTCTGAGTTACTTTTTAATCCGCTAAATGTTGAAACCGCTCTTAATCAAGATAACCTTAAAGCATTTGGTCAATTATTATATGACCATGAAGCGGTTACAAATAATGTAAATGCAAGCGATCACTTCTTTAAATTAGCACAACACATACTCTCCGGATTTGGTAAAGAGCATTTTAGCACTTGGAAAAAATACTTCCTTAACCCTTCTGCCAATTATAAAGAATTGCTTGATAAGGATGAATTAACCAGCGTTATCGAATCGATAAAAGTCATTGGTGCTGTAGGTAACGAAGAGGGAAGCAAACCCTTACAAAATATGTGGTGGCAATTAGTTAAAGCACAGGGTGAGGCAACAGGTTTTGCCCGTTATGCGCCACTTTGGAACAGCTTTAATAAATTAATTACCTATGTCAATAAGTATAAACTGGAGTTTAATGAGCAAGCATTTATTCGGTACCTCCTTAAAGAAGAGAATTTTAACGGTCAAGTATTTTTAGATAGACTGTATCGAACACTACGTGATTTTGAAAAAAGCGCCATGCGTCAAGAGGCGCAGCAACATCTCCTGGATCATATTGATGAAGCAGACTGGACACACAGTGGTGTTTATTATGCTGCACACTATGAACACTTCCATTTCTGGTTTAAAGAACTGGGTTTAACTCAATTTACTGCAAGCAATCGCCCCAAACCCAGTTACATACCGGATTTGGATGATCGAAAAAATTTCCCCAAATCCACAGATCAATTGACTGCTTGTGAGCGGTTTTTATGTACACAACGGACCATTTATTTTGGAAATTATGTTGATACCCATTCCCTATTAAAAGATCATTTCAGTTCGGTTACCCAAGAACCCAATGGTTTTTTAATTCTCCGTCTCTGGAGTGCCTGCGTAAGCATTGGTACCGATCGAATCAGTGAGGCTAACCCACGCTTGTCCCAAACGATTGCTGAACTTACTAAATCCCCAGATGAACTTCTTTTCTGGTTAAACAGTATTCTCGAGTTAGGTGGTGAGACAAAAGAAACAAGCTTCTATGTGAATTTTAATGATTTACCCGGCCTTTTTTATGCTTTAAATGAAACAAAATATCATAAAAACCTTGCATCACTGAGCAAGCCTGAAGCTTTAGCTTTTATTAATTCATGTGGCCAAGCATTAAAGTGTTTTCAAAATAACTATGTTCAGAAAGACTGGTTAAAAGAAAAGTCAGCTAGTGAACAAGTGCTCGCTCAGTTGCTTAAAAAGACTCAAGTAGACGCGCAGGGTATGGGCTGCTTAAAAATTACTCCGTGGCTATTTACTGAATACGCAAATAATAATAATTGGATAATGCCATTAAGCTACACATCAAAGGACAAACACACCGCAGAAGTCGAAATACTTATCAAACAATTGCAGTCAATTGATTTTGAGCACTCAACTTTTCTGCCATCTCATAAAGAACTAGTGGCTTTAAAAGAAAAAATAATTTCAGCCCGAGATAGGTATGCAGCAAAACAATGTCGAAAAGAGGGTATAAAAGCACTTATTGAAAAAGGATGTCAAATCGGATTCCAGGATGCCCCTTACCGTCCTCTGACTACAAATGAACAAAAAGACGCCCTAGAGTTCTTACAAAAGCATCTCAAATTTCATTTTAAACCGGAAAATATTAATTTAGCTACCCAATTCTTTTCACACTATTTAGCGGTTTCTGTGGACGGTATTACTCAACATAAAACGATTGAACGGTTTCTCGATACCTTATTGAGAATTAACAATAAAGCTTATTACAACGATTTAGGCCAGGTGTTAGGTACATTAATTAATACTGCTAAATCTCAAAAAAATATTCGATATTACTCTATAGAGCAACTAACCGACTGGTTAAATATATTGTCTCAAAGAACGGACCATAACCAACATTTCCCCCGCGAAATTTTAGTGCTCGTGCTCAAAAGTCAGGATAGCAGAGTTCATAATGCCACATTGGTAAATAATGACTTACATCAACTGCAACCGAATATCGAAAATAATTTATTAAGGGACACCTTTAATAAAATAATGACTTCACCTGAGGTACCCCAACGCTATAAAGCGGTTTTGGCGCAATATGCATTAAATGACAACGCTGATCAGTTGTTTTTATCTAAGGTCATCATTGCCATCAAAGACCTCCATCAAAACCATAAAGATTCCTCACATATATACTGGATTTGTGAATATATTAAAGCTTTACCTAAATTGGGCATCGCCGCGAATATGGAGCGACATACCACATTACGCGAGATAACTAAAATGTTATCCGAAGATGAAAATCAGAAATCGCAACAGCTGTGGCAAGAATCTCAAGTAAAACTAATTCAATTAATCCTTAAAACAAAAATTGAAATTGAAGACATTTTATCTCTATTTCAGACTGATAAAGTTCCTGATGATTATGATATTCGTTGCATTCTGTTACGTTTAATTGATATTAAAAAATTCTCATATTCGGATGTAGGACAACTTATAGAATTAAAAAAGCAGCTGCGAGAGCAATCAAGGGAACAATTAATGGCACTCAGTCTATATTGTGCAGATGAGCCTGTTCCTTCAGCCACTTATCTAAGTGAACAACTCTCACAAGGTTCCCTGGATACGAATAAACTCATTCACGATTTTGAAAGTCGTTATATGGCTTTAGATTCCTCCGGCGTAGATAAAAGGCATTATAGCGTTACCTCGAAAGAGCGCGGGGACTTGCTCCGAGTATTTGGAGGGATTCAACAAAAGGGTGTAGGCGCAATCAAAAACGACAAACGTAACAATATGATGACCCTGCTCTACTATACCAATAACTATAGTCAAGTTGCGAATTTAGCAAACATTAAATTCAGTGACTTAAAGCGACTGATCCATGAACACCGCAGACAGATAATCAGTGATGAAGAAGCTAAAAAACAAAAAAGTCTTGGATTTATTGTTACCCAAGAAATTGATGAGTTCGCTCCAGCACGATTACTTGCTTGCATGCGTGAGGTTTTAATCCGTAAATCCGGCAAATGGGTTAATCATACACAAATGCTTGATTTACTCTATGCTGCGATGCATGATAATGAAAAATTATTGCATCAAGTGCGTACCGGTCAAGGTAAAAGCATTATTTCAATGATGCGCGTTTCTTATTTGGCTCTTAAGGGTAATGTTGTTGACCTATTTAGTTCTAAAGACAGCCTTTCACGCAGAGATCAGGAAGAGTTTAGTCACGTTTTAAACGCTATGGACATACCGAATAGCTATATCACACCAAACTCCCCTGCCGAGACATACAAGACGAGAACACATGTTACATCGCCAATGGGAGCGGTTAACTTTTCAACAATTGGTAATTCCAGTCTTTTCCATGCTACACAAATTTGGGAAGATAAGCGTAAAATTTCCCTTGATCCAAGCCATAGGGTCGCATTTATAGACGAGTGTGATTTCGTCCTCAAATTCGAAAATACTCAGTTTAATTTCTCCGCAAACAGCGATGATGAAACCATCTATAATTTCGATGAGTGGGTTTACCGCACGACCTATAAATATTACCGCACGCATTTGGAGCAATTCCCTCGAGATAAAAATGGCAATATTCTCATTTCTCGCAATATACATCTAAAGGAACTTTGTGAGGATTTACAAAGAGAAAGCTTGAAAAGTCCTGAGCAATCAACGTTTATGATGAAATATATCTATCCCGCTACTCAAGGACATGTAGAGGCTGTCAATAAAAGAAATACGATGCTGATTAAACTTTTATCGGCCGCACATACCGCCGAACATTTGCAAGAGGGAAGTAATTTTTCTATACGCCCTGAGCAACAAATCCTCGGTGAAAGTACGGTAATCGATACACGGTTTGCAAAAGTGTTAATTGGTAATCAAATCAAGCACGGCTCCACCTATAGCGATTTAATTCAGCAATTTTTGCATGTGCGACTGAACACGGATGCCATTAATCATGGTGACTCACCCAATTTCTTTGTTGAACCTGATAGTTTTATCGCATTATCGAGTAATGCAGAATACACCTTAAAAAAATATTACGAGAAAATTGAAGGTTGTACCGGTACTGCGGGGGATTTGGCAGACCTTCATGAGTACGAAGAAAAATATGGCATCACCCACGTGGTCAAATTGCCTTCACATGAAGAGTTGAGAACTAATTTTCTAGGATCAATCTATGCTAAAAACTATAACGATCAAATACAGCTTATAATCAAACATTTACTCCAGTATGATGATCGCCCTATTCTTGTTACTTGTGAGGATGACATTGAAGTTAAAAGAATTTATGACTCTATCAAGGAAGCTTTAGCAAATTCCGCCATAAAGATTCCTCAGGAACGATTTATAAAAGATACCAACGACAGTGGCCTTACTGAAAACGAGGTTGTTCCACACGCAGGTGCTGCAGGAAAAATCACCATAAGCGCACGTATGGGTCGTGGAACCGACATTAAACCTGAAACAAAAGCAGGACTGATGGTCTTGCGTACATATCCTGCCTTACCACAAATCACCAAACAAGAGTTAGGACGACAAGGGCGTAATGGCGCGCAAGGTACCTGTATTGATATCCTTAACTTTGGAGAGATAGAACAAAAGTTCAAACACTATGAACATTCCCCTCATAAAGAAAAGCTTCAGCGAATTATGCGTGAACAAAAGGCACGGCTTGAGCTTAAATTCGCGAAACATCACACCTTAAATTCCAAGAAATGGGAATGGCTGGAGAATGGTAGACAAGGCGATGGAAGTGATCGACTTATTCTTCAGGATCAATATCTCAAGACACGAACCTTGGCGCAACTCAGTTTTGAATTGAGACGTCAACAGGAGTGGTATCTCCGTCGAAAAGAGTCTCTTCTTGCAATCTTATCTGGAGAAATTCGTACTGCCTTAGATGAATTTAATAGTCAGGTACCAAAAAATAAAAAACAAATAGAGCAATTTAAAACAAATTGGTTAGCTACGAAAGATAAGATTGTCGATTTATGGGGCCAATATATGAGTCACAATATTGGGCAACAGGAAGAAAACTTTAAAATCTTTATGGCCGAGGTAGATAAACATTGGAAAGCACTCATCAATAGTAACATACCTAAGGCGCGTAAAATGGCAGTGAGTGACTTTTTGATGGATCCAGAACAAAAAGTTCGGCATAAGCACTCCTATCAAGAAAAGCACGCTTTACCTCAGACAGAAACTACACGTGAAGATGTAAATAGCCTGATTAGTTTCTATCAAGCTTGGGTGGCAGATGCAGATAAACTATTTTTCAGACCTGAACGTGCCGTTGAAAAAATTATTGGTACGATATATGGCAGAGACCATAATACATTAAATCAATTTTATGCTACCTGTTTCAAAGGAAGTCAGGAGGGCTCGAAAGAAAGTCGTGTTCAATTATTTGACACGCTTAATGAGCTCAGCAGACCTGCGATTTTTTGCATCCCGCTCGAAAACTGGAACAAGGTTTTACCAACATTTATCAATTCGATAAACCATGAGCATTTCAAACATTATCTTAAGAGTATGGAGGAGTTTTTTAAATGGGATTTTATAAGAGATAATCCTAATAAAAACTCCGCCGAAGATTTAATAAGATATGGTCTGCTTTTTGAAATCATTATGCGAGTTTCATGTAGTGGACATTATGAAACAGAACAAAAAAATACTCCTGAATTTTTACGCAATTTAGCCCATGTCATACATCACCATTTCTGGCGAGATCTAAATGCAAAACTTGCACAAGATCTAATTCGAGTGTTTAGCTTGAATAGCTCTTTATTTGCTGAAAAAATACTTTCAGGAGACTTCCATCACTTTATTGGATTAATTAATCAACACAAATTTGCAGAAAATCATCTACATGATAATCGCTTAAATGCATTAGGTAAGTATTTAACGAATCATGAGCAAGCACTGACTCAAGGACGGCAAGGGGTCACACGGGCCATATTCAATATAACCCTGGAAGGAACTACTCAGGGAAACACCCATGATATCGCACGAGCAGACTTTGCCTTACCCGCACCTGAGTTACTCGCAAAATTGCCTGGCAAGGATCAAATAGCACTTTGGAATTTTTTAGCGCAACGACAGCCTCTTAAAGCAGCTGATATAGGACGATTAACCCGACTTCTGATTCATGATGATTTAGACGTATTTAGAGAGTACGTTCTTAAACCCTTAACAAGCATACCGCCCTATGTATCCTTGGAATATATTATTAATCATTTGGATCGTACGGAGAGTAAAAGCAATCATCATGATATGAATGTAAGAATTAAGGGAATTATAGCGGCAACCAAAAAGCTCAATGAATTCGGCGTTAAAGCAAACATTATCCCCTCAGAAAAAGAATTCCATCATATTATGAATGAATTTTGGCCGGTGTTTGTAAAAGAATTCCACAAAAATCCATCACCCCAGGAGAATGCAAACTTCTTCGAGGAGTTAAAAAAGTACACGGATCCAGTGGATGTTAGTTTTGTGGCCGCATTTATTAATAACAATTTATTAATTAATAAAGATTTAACAGACACACATCGTGATTTCCTTGCTATAAAAAGCACGAAATTAAAATCTGCTGTTTGGGATAAATTTAAAAATGCTCCCGCTGATGATCATCCACTAAAACTTGCAATCCACTTAGAAAAGCACTGGCCTAAGAACCAGCTTGATGAATCTTATCTCCTGAGAATATTTAATCGATGTATTCAAGACCATCATCCAATAAATTCTCGTCTGGATCATTTAATACAATCCATAATAAGAAAAGAAATAACTAGCCTTGCCCCCCATAAGAAAAAATTAATAACAGATAATATTATTGATTTTTGGATAAAAAACTCTGGGATGGGTGCAGAGATTTTGAATGAATGGATTGAAGTTTTAGACATACTAAGTAAGACGCAGCAAGGTCTGCAAAAAGATGAACAATTCAGTCATTACTTCCAAAACTTCAACCAGCATAGGGACACACGTAAAACCATAATGCAACTAGTACATCATGATATCGTCACTCCAGAGGACTTCTCGATTTTAAAGATGGCACCGCAACTTTATCGTGATATGTGTACACAAGAATTATCGCTATCTGCGCAGTTTTCCAAATTACCAAGGGCGTTAAGAAACAAAGAGATTACTAAAAAGCATCAAAACCTTTATCGTTTTAGCGAAGAAGTTAAACAAATTGTTCGAATTAATGCACCAAATGCTGCCCAAGCTAATCGACGACCCAATAATAGTGATTTTTTTGCGAGAAAAGAAAAAGAATATCAAAGTATGTGGGGTAAAAATCGCGAGCGGAAACAACAAGCACAGACTCTATTCACCAGGCTAAATGATATCCAATTTAGCGGACGTGATGGAACAATTGTATATTACACTGCTGCCTTAAACTGCATTTGGACGACTCAACAGACCATTCTCGAAAGTGATGAAAATACCAATCGTAACAAGAAAGGTTATAGCAGGCTCTATGATATAACAGTTGAATTAGCGTACAAACTCATGACTGATTTTCTTGCCGACGAAGATGCTTCGTTAAAAGATAAAGGAGTTCTGCTAAACCAGCTTGAACAACAATTAGAGATGCACATTCGTCTTTTAGTAAGACGTTTGCCCGATGACCATATTTTGAAAAACTTTGCCTTCGTTGACATAAAGGATACCAGTCAGCTTTACAATTTTAAAAAGCAATTAACACAATGTGATAGGAAAAGCATACCTAAACATCTGCATTACTTAGTTGAAAACATTGAGCGCTTTATTGTACTTGACACAGAAACTAAGAATGAACAACCCAGGTCGCTTAACCGCTAAATGCCTCCGTTGCAAAATCAAAAGGACCTGATTTTGCAACGAACCCATACTGTGTATGATTTTGATATAAAATTCGATGACAACTCTATAATTAAGCTAGGCATGCTTTAAGAGAGAAGGTATGATCCTGTTTTTAAAAATTTGAGTTTCGCCATGACGCCTCATGAACATATTCTTTCTGTACTCGAGACGATTAAAGATCCTTTCTTAAACCTTACGGGAAAAGAAATGGGGTTAAAATTTAATCTGGATCAAAATGGGGCTGAGTATCGCTTACAGCTCGTTTGTGGCTTTCCTGCCGCACCGTTGCAGATTAAATACGTTCCTTTAATCATTTCTGCTTTAGAACAACAGTTATCTGCTCCGATTCAAGTTCAGCTTGAAGAGCAGATACGTCCCCATCGCACTCAAATGGCCGGTAAAGGTCTGCGTGGAGTAAAAAACATTATTGCCATCGCCTCAGGCAAAGGGGGAGTGGGTAAATCGACTGTTGCAGTAAATATGGCTACCGCACTTGCACGTGCAGGGGCGCGCGTGGGTATTTTAGATGCCGACATTTATGGCCCAAGTATTCCCCTAATGCTCGGTAAAAATGCCCCTCTATCTATTGAAGATAATCAATACCTACCCATTAAAGCGCATAGTCTAGAGGCCATGTCGATTGGTTACATCGCAGATAATGACCAGGCTTTAATTTGGCGTGGCCCAATGCTTGCTAAATCGTTAATACAAATGCTTGATTCTACGCGTTGGGATAACCTCGATTATTTATTCATTGATTTACCCCCAGGAACAGGAGATATTCAACTGACTCTGGTGCAAAAAATTCCTTTAACAGCAGCCATTGTCGTGACCACTCCACAAAATGTTGCCACTCTGGATGCGCAAAAAGCGATACTTATGTTCAAAAAAACAGGTATCGATGTCTTGGGAGTTGTCGAAAATATGGCCATCCACCATTGCAGTCAATGTGGCCATAGCGAAGCAATTTTTGGCGCGGGTGGCGCTGAGATCTTATGTAGAGAACAGGCAACCCGATTTTTAGGGCAACTTCCGTTGAACAGTGAAATACGAGAATTAGCGGATAATGGCAACCCTATCGCATTGCATAACAACAGTATTTCACAAGAGTTTTTAAAAATCTCATTAAAAGCAGCCATTTATCTTGCGCAAAAGCCAATTAATTATGCAGATAAATTTCCTGAGGTTATTGTTGAGTAGAGATAAATTTGGTGGTTATAATGCTCGAAAACTAGAAAGTACTATAATGCGATCTTTATCTATTCTTTTCGGGCTATTATTCCTCAAGCTAAGCTTTGCACAATCCTCGGTTCAGATTGACTTAATACTTTATGCACAAAGTCCCTTGCCGTCTAATCTGTCGAGCATGCTTACAGACACACCCATGATTCCTTATGTAGGAAACCTACTGCGTTCAAATGCAGCAAAAGAGAAAAATCATGCACTGTACACATTGCTCTCCCCTTCTTCCTCTACGCTACACGATGCTTATTATCAGATAACGCACCATACTCCTTACAAAGTCCTTGGCTTTTTTAGTTGGCGTCAACCGCTGCATGCAGATACCGTAGTTTTGCCTTTACGTGAGCAGAATGGATGGAAAATACAAGGTTCGTTCAAAGTAAAATCCGCCGCCTATTACGATTTTTGGTCTCAACTGCAACTTTCACCCGCAAACGCGCCACAAAAATCAGTGGAAATTAGTTATCAGCAACGATTAAAACCCAATACCCTTTACTATTTAGATAATGAATCGCTTGGGATGATTGTCCAGATACATCCCTTAGTCTAAATGCATTGTTGCATAATTTAAGGTGTTGTTTATTTTGGAAGATTTGGTTTAAAGTTGTTGTAATACCGAACGTGAGCCCCTCCTGGTTCCCGCGTACACGTCGCGGGACGTAGAAGGAATGTTGCCCTCTTTGCTCGGATTAGGCATGCATTTAAAAAGCCCTACGTTCTGCATTTGATGCGCAGGATCCATCGGTTCCATTACTTCTATTTTGAGGCTAAGAGAAACGATACTAAGAACCCTTGTCAAAATATTCTATGTCAAGATGCATTAGGGCTGAAATTATAGGCAATTTTCGCTTTTTCTATTGCTGGTAACTTCAAGAGGAGTTATCCTTAGCGATCTTTGATTCACTAATTTTAGTAAATGGGACCATGGATAAAACCTACAGACCACAAGAAGTTGAGGAACAGGCTCAACAGTATTGGCATAAAAAGCAATCATTTAATGTTTCAGAAGATTTAAATAAAGAAAAATTTTATTGCTTGTCTATGTTTCCTTATCCCAGTGGCACCTTACACATGGGACATGTCCGTAACTACACAATTGGTGATGCAATAGCACGTTATCAACGAGCCTTGGGTAAAAATGTGCTGCAGCCCATTGGCTGGGATGCATTTGGCTTACCGGCGGAAAACGCTGCCATTAAAAATGGCATCCATCCTGCAGAATGGACTAAGCAAAATATCGAATCCATGAAAAAGCAATTTCTCCGTTTAGGGAATGCTTATGATTGGCGACGTGAAATTTCTACCTGTGCCCCAGAATATTATCGCTGGGAGCAATGGTTTTTCATTCGCCTTTTTGAAAAAGGGCTGGTTTACAAAAAAAATTCCGTTGTTAATTGGGATCCCGTCGATCAAACGGTATTGGCGAATGAGCAAGTCGTGGATGGTCGAGGTTGGCGTTCAGGAGCCCTGGTTGAGCGCAAGGAAATTCAACAATGGTTTATCAAAATTACTGCTTATGCTGATGAATTACTCAGTGGACTCGATACATTGCATGAATGGCCCGCTCAAGTGAAACAGATGCAGCGGAACTGGATTGGCCGCTCAACCGGTACTGAGATCTACTTCCAAGTTCCAAATTATCCGAAAAGACTCAAGATTTATACAACACGCCCAGATACATTAATGGGTACCACCTATCTTGCTGTTGCCATTGATCATCCTATTGCTAAGGAAGCTGCTGCGGAGAATTCAGAAATTGCCGAATTTGTTGCCAGTTGCCAAGGTATAAAAATGGCAGAGGCAGAACTTGCCACGATGGAAAAAAGAGGTATCGACACAGGCTTTAAGGCAATACACCCTATTACCGGAGCTGAGCTTCCAATCTGGATTGCAAATTTTGTGTTAATGCAATACGGCTCAGGGGCGGTTATGGCCGTACCTGCCCACGACCAACGTGATTGGGAATTTGCCCAAAAATATCATTTGCCAATTAAAGAAGTGATTAAAGCGAGCGAAGGAAGCGAGCATGACCTCACAACAGCTGCTTATACCGGTGAAGGTACACTCATCAATTCAGGACAGTTCGATAGCATCTCTTCCACTGAGGCAGTGGCCACGATTACGCACTATCTTGAAGAGCAGGATACAGGCAAAGCTGCAATTAATTATCGGCTGCGCGATTGGGGAGTGTCTCGACAGCGCTACTGGGGTACACCAATCCCCATGATCCTATGCGAACAATGTGGCACGGTACCAGTACCCGATGAAGATTTGCCGGTTATTTTACCCGAACATGTATCGTTTACTGGCACAGGCTCACCCTTGGCGCAATGTGCTGAATTTGTGAATGTATCCTGCCCAAAATGCGGCCAGGATGCTACCCGTGAAACCGATACTTTCGATACATTTATTGAATCATCCTGGTATTACGCGCGTTTTGCGTGTAAAGGCCAAGACAGCGCCATGCTTGATGATCGCGCGAAATACTGGACCCCTGTTGATCAATACATCGGCGGCATTGAGCATGCGGTTATGCATCTGCTCTATGCACGTTTTTTTCATAAACTAATGCGCGATGAGGGGTTGGTTAACTCCGATGAACCCTTTAAAGCCCTGCTCACTCAAGGTATGGTACTTAAGGATGGACAAAAAATGTCCAAGTCCGTGGGTAATGTCGTTGACCCAAATCATCTAATTGATACCTATGGTGCAGACACGGCGCGCTTATTTGTCTTGTTCGCAGCGCCACCGGAGCAATCACTAGAGTGGTCTGATGCTGGAGTTGAGGGAGCGCATCGATTTTTGAAACGACTATGGGCATTCAGCCATCAGCACCAATCTCTATTTACAGAAATAAACGATATTATTCTTGGTGGTAACGGCCATGTTAATTGGCAACAAGCGGATAGCCGTCTTAAAAAATCGCGTCATATGGTACATCAAACTTTAGCGCAAGCGAGCCATGATTATGAGCGCAATCAGTTTAATACAGTTGTTTCTGGGTGTATGAAGTTATTTAACGAAATTGCCAGCTATAGCATCGAAACCGAAGATGATAAGTTTTTTATCCACTCGAGCATGAGTATTTTACTTCGCTTAATGGCTCCAATTACCCCTCATATCACGCATTATCTCTGGCATCAATTAGGTTATGAGAAAGCCATTATTGATGCGAATTGGCCTCGAGTTGACAAAGGCGCCCTAAAAACAGATGAAATCGATTTTGTTGTTCAGGTTAATGGAAAGTTACGAGCCCAGTTTACCGCGAGCGCTGACGCAAGTGAGGAAGAACTTGTTCATTTAGCCAAAGAGCATGCACAAAGTTTCTTACACAATATGGAAATTAAAAAAGTAATTGTTGTCAGTCATCGACAATTGATTAATTTGGTTGTGGGGTAATGAAAAAGCTAGCCATTCTGATTCTATGTATTTTTATTTCAGCATGTGGTTTCCATTTACGCGGTAGCGTGGATGTACCCAAATGGTTAGCGAATATTGCCATCATTATGAATCATAATGATAAACAATTTGAAGCTATTTTAAAGTCTCAACTTGAAGGTTATAACATACCGGTTAAAAAAGATCCTGCCACGGCACAGTATTGGTTAGTTATTGCACGAGCGACCATTCAACAACAGATTATCAGTATTGGTGCCAGCACAAATCCCCGCCAGTATACATTGATCCTTTTCGTAGAGTTTAGTTTACAAAATCGTAAGGGAGATGTGATAAAATTACCTAAGACGATAAGAGTAATGAGGCAATTAACGATCAATAACGACCGCATTTTGGGCTCGACGGATGAAGAAAGCATTCTCATTGGTGAAATGAAACATGATGCGGCAGTACAGATTATTAATCAATTGGGGCATACGGATGTTATGCCAATTAAACCCAACAAAAGTCAATAGTATTCGAGATACACATTGTCTATAAAATCTTAAACTTCGACATTATAATGCAGATAAAACAATCAGCCCTAGCTCAACAAATACGAAAAAACATTGCACCACTTTATGTACTTCTCGGGCAAGAGCATTATTTAATCGAAGAATCCATTAAAGCTGTCAAAACTACCCTTCAGCAGCAAACTGAATTTGATGAAAAAAGTATTTCCATCGAAGCAGCTGATGATTGGAAGGCACTTATCGATGAAACAAATAGCTATTCTCTCTTCGCAGATACTCAATTAATTCAGGTATCCTATGATAAAAAAACACTTGATGCTGGAGGTAAGAAATTTCTAGACTCTTATTTACAAAGACAGGACTCCCGTTGTTATTTAATTATACGTGCGCCAAATCTATCCGTTAAACAATTACAATGGCTGCATTCCCACCCGAATGCAATCATTACGGTCGCCTATGCATTAACACCGGTTCTGATGAAACAATGGGTTCATAATCAATTAAAAATACATCAATTTAACTATACACCTATTATCCCCGATTTAATTGTGCAATATGCCACAGGGAACTTGCTGGCATGTGCACAAACAATTGAGAAGCTTTCTTTAATCTATGAAGCGGGTGTTACGCTATCGGTGGAACAGGTACAAGAACAATTATTTAATCAAAACGAATATACACTGTTCGAGTTAGTTGAAGCCTATCTTTCTGGTAATCCGGCTCATGTAGTGCAAATTATTCGCCATGCAGCTGCAAATAAAACCGAAGCCACATTAGTTCTTTGGCTACTCTCTCAAGAAATACGGGTGATGATGCAATTGCTTTCTCATCCACAGCAAGAATTTAAAGCAGCTTGTGCGCAACTTAAAATTTGGCCTTCACGTATAGCCTTATACCAACAGGGTTTAAAACGTTTCGATAAAAAATTTTTAGAAACCTTACATGGTTATGCGGTAAAAGTTGATGAGCAGATTAAAACAAATACTTCCAAGCACATATGGATCTCATTGGAAAACCTGGCATTATCCCTCACTGTTGGGCAATTTATGGGTGATGTATGCACAAGATAGCTTTATTTGGCGGTACTTTTGACCCCATTCATAATGGTCATATTAAAACAAGTTTATCGATTCAGCATTCATTTCATTTTGATGAATACTATTTCATTCCTTGCAAAAACCAGGTTTTAAAACCAGAAGCACGCGCATCAAATCAACAACGCATTCAAATGCTGAACCTGGCTGTAAATTTCTATCCCCAATTTTCCATCGACTTATGTGAAATGGAACGAGACTCCCCTTCTTACACCTTAAACACGCTTACCCATATGAGGCAACAATGGCCTGACGCAGCAATCACTTTAATTTTAGGTTATGATTCTTTTTTATCCTTGCCTCAGTGGTATCACTGGCAAGAGCTAATCACCTTAGCAAATATTTTAGTTATCAATCGAGATAACTACCGCCTAATCCCTTTAAGTAAGCCCTTAGAAGATTTTCTTCAACAATATCAAACCCTAAATAAAGAGGATTTTCTATCTCATACATTGGGTGCTGTTTATTTTTTCAACGCTGGAAACTATCAAGTGTCATCATCGGAAATAAGAAAGAAAATTTCAGAGCATGTAGACGTTTCCACACTATTACCTGAAAACGTCTACCAATTTATTAAGGACGAGGGATTGTATTTATAATATTGCCAATGTCACCATTAATTCCCGTATCTACTGATTTCAATTGATTAAGGACAACAGGGATATATCCGGTAATCCAATTAATAATCGGCTGCAATTGAGGAATTACTTTCGAACCTGCTACATAAGGTTGATATGGAAGTGATGTTTGGCTAACAATGGCCAATACTAACGACACCATAAACACTCCGCGCGCAAAACCAAAAAACATACCGAGAATTTTGTCCATACTTCCTAAGCCGGTACGGCGCATAATGAGGCCAAGGATGAGGTTAACAATCGCCCCTGCGATTAAAACACCCAAAACAATAATCATAAATGCAACGGCTATGCGCGCGGTTGGATTTTGAATATAAGACTGCAACCAGGGCGTTAGATTCTGTGAATAATTATAACCAGCCCAAATCGCAACAATCCATACACCAAGCGCAATCACCTCCTTGACTACCCCGCGAAATAAACCCGTGATGGAAGAAAGTCCGATGATGCCGATGAGAATCAAATCAACTATTTGATATTGCATTATTAGCTAACTCCAGTGCTCACAACAAATCCATTTAATTGCATAGCACTTGCTAACTGGGACTTTAATTTTATAGCTTGATCCTTGTTAGATGAATGCCCTGCATACACTTTATAAATAACGCCTTTTTTACCTACCACACGAACATAATTTGCCTTATAGCCTTTATGTTGTAGCTTTTCCACCAGAGCTTGAGCATTGCCAATTTTAGAAAATGAGGCTAACTGTACGGCATAGGCAGCTTTAGTGGTAGCCTTTACGACTTGAGGTACCTTCGCCAGAACAGTTTTCGTGGGCTCAATGGCCTTAATAACTTTCGCTCTTGGCATTGAGGGCTGATCTATAACTTTTACTGGACGTACAGGTTTTACCGGAGCGACCGGTTTGACTGGGCTTACAGGAGTTACATGACGAGTTTTTTGTGCCTTACCCAAATCTATGGGCGCGGTTTCATTAAGTGCTAATTCAAGTGGTTTATTTGCTGAAGCCGTTGCTACCTGAGCGATTTCCTGGCTCTGGTTGGAAGTGCTCGCAGTCGACTCTACTTTCTGAGTTTGCTCTACTTCATGGGAGATTTGGCGTACTTTCCCACCATTTGGTAATTCGACCTGCGCCACTTTAATGGTTTTAAAAAGCTCATCCTCATTCGCAATTGCAACATGAGGTGTGGCAGGTTTAGGTGGGAGTTTTACATGAACTGAAAAGTTGTTTTCAAAATGTTGGCTTGATTGTTTCATCATTGCAGGGAGAAATATAGCGCCCAACGATAATATAACAGCAGCCCCCACTAAACGGTGTTTTAATTTATCATCCATTAGGATTTTCATAGGTCCTCCTGTGAGACTTAACAGCCATGATTTGACCTACAGTATAAAAAGAACCGTACACCACAATCAAATCTCCAGGTTGCGCCTGGTTAAAAGCTGCTTCAAAGGCAATAAGAGGCGTATTATAACAAGAATTTGGATAAATTTCTGCATTATGAAAATAGTTCAGCAATAATTCACGCGGGGCGGCGCGTTTTCCTTGCAGTTCTGCAAGATACCAGTGATCGATGAGGTTTCTCATAGGCTCGATTAATGCTGCAATATCTTTATCTTTTAGACCAGAAAATACAGCATGTATTTTACCCTTGACCGGCAACCGCACGATTGTTTTGGCTAAAAGCGCAACCGATTGTGCATTATGTGCCACATCATACAGTACATTGATCTCGCCTTCCTCCAATTGCAAACGTCCGGGGATGAAGACATTTTGCATAAAATGCGGCCACACAGATGCTTGTATTGGTAATTTTTTTTCTAAGATAATCGAGGCTATGACTGCAGCTGCGGTCGCTTGCAGGTTTATTTTTGGCTTGGGTAACTGGGTGTACCACTGCCCTGCAAAAAATAAATCCCAATGGGACTTTGCATCCAAAGTCGTATATGAATCACCATTGAAATAAGTTTTCACCTCGAGTTGGTGCGCCTGTTCGAGAATACTTTGAGGTGGATGTGTATCAGCATAGATAAGCGTTTTGCCGGGACGTAGAATTCCTGCTTTTTCTCTTCCGATTGCCTCTCGAGTTGTCCCTAAGTATTCTTGATGATCCAAATCAATGGTAGTGATGATTGCGACGTCCGCATCGATAATGTTCGTTGCATCCAGTCGCCCGCCCATACCAACCTCCAAGACCATGATATCGGGTGATAAATGAGCAAAATACCAGAGTGCAGCCAAAGTTACCATTTCAAAGTACGTTAACCGCGTCTCGCCTCGAGCCGTATCGATAAGAGTGAAAGCTGCCCATAAATCTTCATCGGTTATGGGTGTCCCTTGATAACGAATGCGTTCGTTAAATGCAATTAAATGAGGTGAAGTGTATACACCAATACGATAACCAGCTGCGGTGTACAGGGACTCTAAAGCAGCTACCGTAGAACCTTTACCGTTTGTTCCCGCCACCAAAATAACGGGACACGGTACTTGCTCAAGCTTAAGTTTGGTAGCTACACTTCGTATTCGCTCTAAGCCCAACTGAATTTCCTGATGGTGCTGGTGCTCTAAAAAAAATAACCATTGCTGTAAATTCCATTCAGCACGACTGTCTCGTTTGGGTTGTTCCACATCCGCATCCATCACTGATAAGACCTGTACTAACTGCTTTGATACCTGAGTTTTGCAATGAGTTCTGCTACCACAGCACGGATTTCTTTGCGCTGCACAATCATATCGATATGACCATGCTCTAAAAGAAACTCACTACGCTGAAAACCTTCAGGTAAAGTTT
>Ga0066256_1002800_pt2 | contig 17703 bp, 3 predicted proteins | sample ThiBio_1000_biof_FD_87107 | JGI IMG/M metagenome (GOLD analysis project Ga0066256, IMG submission 87107) | Wastewater bioreactor microbial communities from Cape Town, South Africa - Thiocy_expt_1000_biof (version 2) | ecosystem: Engineered > Bioreactor > Thiocyanate-remediating >...
GACAAATGGGAGACCAGCACCTGGTACGGCCCGACCACCTATTATCAGAAATACCTCGTCGAGCGCCGCTTGCAGGAAACGGCGACCAACTCGATCGAGGCCGATCGGCCGGTGCAGATCAGTTTCATCGGCTACGAGGAAGCCACGGTCAAGGTCAACTCGACCGGCGCCGGCAAGGTGATCGTCGACAACGGCATCTATAACGACACCGGCCTCACCCAGATCGTTTCCAACACCACGATCGAGGCGCGCAACGACAATTCCGTGGTGCAGGGCGTGCGCATCACGCTCGACGGGAACCTCGGCATCGGCACCGGCATCCGGCCGCTGCAAATCGACCTCGTCGATCAATATCCGGTCGGCTACAGCCGCTCGACGGCCTACGCCTACCTGACCGGTCATTCGGCCAACGGCGACATCTACATCAAGGAACGCTACGGCGACATGTCGGTCAACAGCGTCGTCGCCGACAAGGGCAGCGTCACGCTGACTAGCCATGCCGGCATCGTCGTCGCCGATTCCGCTGAAAACACCTACCTTCAAGGCTTCGTGAAGGGCGCCAGCATCACGCTGGTCGCCGACACCTATGTCGACGTGCAGGGCGCGCTGCCGGCGGGGGTGCATGGCGGCGTCGGCAATTCGGCCGCGCGCCCCTTGCCGATCGATTCCGGCGACAGCAACGACAGCAGAGCAGCCGGTGGTTCTACCGCGTCGGGACAGTGTCGACAGACGTCAACACGGAAGGCGCACCCTGGCTGCCACCGGGGCACAACAAGGCAACGATGATGAGCGGACTCACCGTGTCCACAGCTGCGAGGTTGTTGCCATCTATCGATAGCAGAACTGGGTTTCTACTGCCGCCTACTGCCCCCCATTGGCCCTCGTTTTTCGCACAAGTCCGGAAAAAGGCCGAATTTTCGATGTATTTTTTGTTTTCTTCCCGGACAACCGATCCAAAAAATTTAAAGGCGGGACCCACCTACATTTAATATTTCTGACTTCCTCCAATGATAAATGCGTGTTGCCACCGCGCGCCGCGCGTTTTACAGTTGTGGGTACCCGCCCGCTTTAATGTCGTAATGCGGCAGTGCTTTAACTTTAATGCACCCTAATTAACTAGTCCGAGTCACCCCATGGCGGGCGCCCAGGCGGTCCCCCCGCCACCTTTCGTGCCGCAAACGCCGCCGCCACTACCGTCAGCTCCCATGGCGGTGGTGGCGCCGACACCCACCCCGTTGGGCGCCCGGCTGGGGCCACCGGGTCGTGTGCTGGCGTCGGAGGTGTCGCCGTCACTGCTGCGCCACACCGCGTCGTCGCAGCTCCGCACCGCCAACACCATCCGTCGCCCAGTGGCGACGCGTGGTGTGGGTGGCTCGCGGATTGCGACGATCGGTGGTGGCCGTGGTGGTGGCGGCGGCTCAGCCCTCCATCCCCCACCCCCACGTCCATCCTCATCTTCTTCAGCCGCCACTGGATTTCCATCTCTCACGGCCACCCTCACCAACTCCCTCATCCCTCGTGGCCCGTCTTCATCTTCCCTGGCCGCCGCTGGATCCGGGACGCGTCGGGTGTCCACCGTACTCGCCGCCGGCCTGAGCAGCTTAACTGCTGCACGGGCCGACGGCGACATGGGTGATGCTCCCGCTGCGACTCGCCCAGCCGCCGCCGCCGTCCAAGTGTCTGGCACCGCCGAGCCCGGCGGTGCCGGTACGGCACCCCTGGTACCGGTACGTTAGGTTGGCCAGCCACAGCTGGCGACTCGCCTCGCCCACCCATCGGCATGGTATCGGCCCTTAACACACTTCAAACATAATATAACGAGCACATACACCGCAATGTTTACCCTGCAAACCGACGGCAGAAGGACTGAACCACGGCGTCACCGGGGTAAAGCCCCGACACAATTCCCATAAACTCCCGCGCCCCATCACGTGCAAGGTTCCCCTGGCAACCAGGTGCAACTGACATGTGTACCAGCGCTGCGCATGCAAACCGCACCACCGCCACATTCCCGTAATGAGCCCGCGCAGCTGCCATCACCGCGATCTGCGCGCCGTCGTGCACCAGAGGAAAACAGTTTTCAGCTGCAGTTGTAAGTTCCCGAAGCGTGTCCAACGCGGCCCCAGCCACAACCACGTCGCTGGCGTGGACCCGCACCGCCGCCATCAAAGTGTTGTGCGCACCGTCGCGCACCAGCGGCACACAGTTGGCTGCTGCAACCGACATGTTACGCAGCGCGCCACATACGTACCACGCCACCTCTATAACGCCGGTGTGGGCCCGTTCCACCGCCATCACGGCCGTGTGCGCGCCGTCGCGCACCAACGGCACCTGGTTGTCGGCTGCACACGCCAAATTCTGCAGCGTGGCACATACCGCCCGCGCCACCTCTGAGTCGCTGGCGTGCGCCCGTGCTGCCGCCATCACCGATATGTGCGCGCCATCGCGCACCAGCGGCACCTGGTTATCGGCTGCAGCTGACAGGTCGCGTAGCGTGCCACATGCAGCCCGCGCCACCTCCACATCGCCGGCGTGAGCCCGTGCTGCCGACATCACCGCCGTGTGTACACCATCGCGCACCAGTGGCACGCGGCTGTTGGCTGCACACGACAGGTTGCACAGCGCGGCGCATGCCCGCCGCGCCACCTCCACGTCGCTGGCGTGGGCCCGCAACGCTGCTATCACCGCGTCGTGCGCGCCATTTCGCACCAGCGGCATCGGGGTGTCGGTTGCATCCGCCAGGTTCTGCAGCGCGCCGCATGCCAACCGCGCCACCTCTGCGTCGCAGCTGTGGGCCCGCATCGCCGCTATCACCGTGTCGTGCGCACTGTCGCGCACAAGCGGTACCTTGTTGTCGGTTGCAGCCGCCAGGTCCCGCAGTGCACCGCATGCGTACCGCGCCCCCTCCACAACGTCGCTGTGGGCCCGCACCGCCGCTATCGCTGTGGCATGCGCGCCGTCGCGAACCAGCGGCACCTCAAGGCCGTCTGCAATTGCCAAGTTCCACAGAGCGCTGCATGCAGCCAGCGCCACCTCCAAGTCGCCGCCATGGGCCCGCGCCGTCACCATCACCGTTTTATGAGCACCATCGCGTACCAGCGGCACGGCGTTGTCAGCTTCGTTCGCAAGGTATTCCAGCGCGGTGCATGCAGCCCGCGCCACTTCCACATCGCCGCTGTGAGCCTGCGCCGCTGCCATCACTGCTACGTGCGCGCCGCCCCGTACCAGCAATACGCGGCTGTCGTCTGCGGCCACCAGGAGGTTTTGTAACGTGCCACAAGCAGCCCGCGCCACCGCTACGTCGCCGCTGTGGGCCTGCGCCGCCACCATCACTGCGACGTGCGCGCCATCCCGTACCAGCGATACGCAGCTGTCGACTGCATCCGCCAGGTTCCACAGCGTACCGCATGCAGCCCGCGCCACCACCAAGTCGCCAGCGTGGTTTCGCGCTGCCGCCATCACCGCCGTGTGCGCGCCGTCATGCACAAGCTGTACCTTGTTGTCCGCTGCGACAGCCAAATCCCGTAGCGCGCCGCATGCCCACCGCGCTACCTCGACATTAGCTGCGCACGTACGCGCCGCCGCCATCACCACGGTGTGCGCACGGTCGCGCACCAATGGCACGCGGTTGTCGACTGCAACCGCCAAATCCCGTAGCGCGCCGCATGCCCACTGCGCCACCTCGACATTGTCTGCGCACGCACGCGCCGTCATCATCACCGCCGTGTGTGCACCGTCGCGCACCAGCGGCACCCAGTTGGCAGCCGCAACCGTCAGGTTCTGCAGCATCCCGCATGCCGACCGCGCCACCTCTGCATCGTCGGCGTGCGCCAGTGCCGCCGCTATCACCGCCGTGTGCGCGCCGTCGCGCACCAGTGGCACTTTGTTACCGGCTGCAATTGACAGATGTCGTAGCGCGTCGCATGCAACCCGCGCCACATTCACGTTGCCAAGGTGGGTTCTTGCCGCCGCCATTACCGCCGTGTGCGCACCGTCACGGAACAGCGGCACATAGTTGTCGTCAATATCCGACATAATTCGCAGCGCGCCGCATGCAGCCCGCGCCACATCCACGTCACCGGCATGGGTTCTTGCTGCCGCCATCACCGCGGTGTGCGCGCCCTCGCGCACCAGCGGTACCCGGTTGTCGGCCGCAGCTGCCAGGTTCTGCAGCATCCCGCATACCGACCGCGCCACCTCCGCGTCGTCGGCGTGGACCCGCACCGCCGCCATCACTGACGTGTGAGCACCATCGCGCACCAGTGGCACCCAGTTGTCGTCTGCAACTGCCAGGTTGTACAGCGCGTCACATGCAGCGCGCGCCACCTCCAAGTCATTAGCGTGGGCCCGCGCCGCGGCCATCACTGCGACATGCGCGCCTTCGTGCACCAGCAACACCTCAAGGCCGTCTCCAGCTGCCAGGTTCTGCAGCGCCACACATGCACCCTGCGCCACCTCCACGTCGGCGACGTGCATCCGCGCCGCCTCCATCACCGCCGTGTGCGCACCGTCACGAAACAGCGACACCTTGTTGTCGGCTGCGCAGGCCAAGTTTGAGAGAGCATCACACATATGCCGCGCCACCTCCACGTCACGAGGGTGCGCCCGCGCCGCCGCCATCACCGCGGCATGCGTACGGTCGCGCAACAACGGCACACAGTTGTCATCTGCACGCGAGAGGTACCACAGTGTGGCACATGCGCCCCGAGCCACCTCCACGTCGCCGACATGGGCCCGTGCCGCCACCATAACCATAATGTGCGCGCCGTCACGCATCAGCGGCACACGGTTATCGGCTGCACCGGACATATTAGCCAGCGAGCCGCATGCATCCCGCACCACCACCACATCGCCGCTGTGGGCCCATGCCGCCACTATGACCGTTGTGGGTGCGCCGGCACGCACCAGCTGCACCTTGTTGTCGGCTGCAATCGCCATATGTCGTAGCGCACCACATGCTGCGCGCGCCACCTCCATGTCGCCGCTGTGGACCTGCGCCGCAACCATCACCGTCATGTGCGCACCTTCGAGCATCAGCGGCACTCGCTGCGCATCTGACTCTAACTCTGCCAGCGCCTTCAGTCCCGCTACCACCCGCGCCTTGTCGCGGGCGGACAGTGCGACTATCAACTCAGCAGCATCCCAACCATCCAGCGGGCCCGTGGCAGGCAAGGGCGCCACCACTGCAGGCACAGACGCCGGCGGTTGGTGTGGTGCCGTGACCACTGGCGACGTTGTGTGCCCGCCAACCACACTCGTGTCCATTGCAGCCGCCAGCGCAGTCGCCACCTCCGCCATGAGCGGCCGAGTGGCAGCGTCCGCGTCCCAGCACCGCTGGATCATGTCAATCACAGCGCCCGGCACGCCACTCTCTGCCAGCACCGCCACCGACGGCCGCTGGCCCGTCGCGCCGCACACGTGCCTGCGCAATGTATCCAGTGCCAGTGCCTCGGAAGCCACCCCAGCGGCGGCAACCAGCTTCGCGGCGTACGGCATGGCGCCAGTCAGCACCTGCCACGCCGTGATGGCCCAGCTGTAGCTGTCACTTGCCGCCGTCACGCTGCCACCGTCAAACAGCGCCGGGTCCATGTACACTATTGACCCGCGCTCGCCACGATGCGTTGCCAGGGTGTCAGCACCGGCGCTGCGCATCTGCGCTACCAGTGCGGCTGCCTCCGCCTCGTCGGTCAACGACAGCATGATGTTGGCGGGCTTCACGTCACCATGGATGACGCCCTCTGCGTGCAGTGCGGCAAGTGCTCCCGCCGCTTGGCGCAGCCAGCGGATCCGACGGTGGATGTTGGCACCCTGGAGCGTGCCGCCAGGCGTCAACACCAGCGACGCCACGCAGCCCGCCACCCGTTGCATGACGATGTAGTACAGCAGGTTGCCTGTGTCGTCGTTAATGTGCAACATTGCGCCGTACACGCCCAGCACCCCTTCGACGCGAATGCGGTACTGCAGCTGCACCTCTGTCAGCCATGCGTTCACGTCACCGCCAGTGACCGGGAACACCTGCTTGATGGCGGCTGGTCTGGTGCGGTAGGTACCAGCAAACACGATGCTGGAGGCGCCGTGGCCCAGTACACGTGGCCGCCCACATTCATTCGTCTCAAACTTCACATCCGCGGCGTCCAGCATCCACGGCCCTCGCAGGTATTCCAGATTCACGCCTGTCGGCAGCGTGGCAACCACATGCGCGTCCAGGCCACCGACAGAAACGGCGGCGGCGGCAGCGGCAGCGGCCATTGTACCGGTAATTGTGACGGCGGAAGCGCAACCACCGACAGGCCGTCACTACCGTCAGGTCGCAGAAAAGCAGTGGGATTGTCACACTTGCCGCGGGGCAAGAGGCGGTGCACGGTGCCGGTTGACTGTAGCACTCGGACTTGACGTCAATGTTGGTAAGCCACAAGTGGCACACAGGAGCTATTCCGCATCCCCACCGCGGTACAAACACCGCCGCGAATCCCGGTGCACTCTAGAGGCGGCGCGTGACAGCCCGCACAAGAAGCTTGGATGGTCTGTCCCGGTAGCGCTGCTTCAACGTGACGGTGAAGTCGCCGGTGCTGTTCCACACAAAGGCAGACGCCGGCACAACACAATTAACCAAAAGGGGTCGGGAACTAGGCGCACAACCTAATTATAACTGCCGCCGTTTTTACACACAGATTGCGTTTTGGGTGCGATTGCAGAATTTGTGTATCAGAACCGTGCTGTACTTCTTTGGGGCCAACAGCTGTTCTTGATCCAAGTTTCAAGAATCCGGAACATTCCACACTGCTGGGCGGTGGCGGCGTGGCGCGGTAGCGCAAACCGCGGCACTCTAGTTGCCGCCAGCTTGTGTACCAGCGCACAACGTTGCTGTACCGCGTTTCATACCACACTTGCTACTTCATTCCGCAGCCTCGCGGGCTGGCAAGTTGGCAACGTGTTCGGTACCAGAAGCGGCAACGATCTGAACGATGACATCGCATGGCGGTGGTTGGGTGATTCAACTGATGTTGGATGCCAGTGCCACGGACGGCCCTACTGCCTCTTACACTCAATGCTCTGGTCCCTGTTGGCAATCGAAGCTGCAATCGTCACACCGCCTGTCAACACCATGAACATAACTTCAACAACATGCATCACGAACCAAGCACCATGCACCATCACCACCACCCCCTCCCCCTCACGACAGCGCGCGGCCAACGGCGTCAAAGACGTGCGGAGACCTCCACACGTACCACACGGCGGGCGCACCGCCCGTCTGCCGGCGGAACAGGGCAATGCCAGCCTTGCGCACAAAGTCAAGGTACTCCGCCAGTGATCCATTCTCGATGGCGTCGGCAAAGTAGATGCCGTAGTCGTCGATCTCCGTCACGGGGCAGAGCGTGGTGGCCAGTACAGCAGCTACTGCGGTTGCCATCACGGGGGAGGCAACGCCCGCATCTGGCGGCCGGGGCAGGCACAGATTTGCAAACGCTTCCGCGCCAGTGCATGCCCACCACCACTCCCGCAGCACCGCCTCTGACTCCAGTCCAAGTACCTCTGACAGCCGTTCCACGGTTAGCACCTGCCGTCGTTGCCACGCAGCCAGCCATGCCTCCCACTTTGCCGTCACCACGTACAGCATCTCGTTCTCCGTTCCCACCCCAGCGCGGAACACGTGTAATTCTTTGCCGTCAATGGCGGGGGCCTCCACCTCGCCCCCATCGGCGCGCAGGATACTGGCAAGCCGCCGGCCCGCTCGAGCTGCCCATGCGCCTGGCATTGTCGCCACGTCCGCACCGCCGCCGGCACCGCCTCCGCCACCGCCACCGCCACCGCCGCCGCCGCCCGCCGCCTCCTCGTCCGACTCATCGTCGTCTTCATCGTCGTCGCCTCCGGCAGCAGGTGCAAATGCAGCAGTAATCAGCGGCTGCACAGTGCCCCAGCACCCTGCCATGCACTCCCTCACGGCGGAGGTGAGTGCCGCACGCTCATCTCGCTCGTTGCGCAGCATAGCTGCACGTGCGTTGCGCACCGCGGTATCCAACGGAACCACCAGCGTGTCCCACGCAATACCAGTAAGGTACGCAGTCGTAGCTCCCACCTTTCTAACTCCCACCACATCAGCGCGCACGAGATATTGCAGTGTTGCCTCGGTAATGCGCGCCCATGCACAGAACGGCGCCGCTACTAATGCAGGCTTGGCGTGCGGCCCACCCGGCGGTGGCAGTGGTTGTAGTTGCACACCGCCAACCGCGCCATCTGCGGCACCGGCGGCGTCGCCAGCTGCCCCTTGCGCTGGGCGGCCGCGTCGCAGCCGCCGTGCGGCAGCGACGTGGCGCGCGAGCAGCTCCATGTACCGCGCTGCCACGCCCGCTTCGCCGGCCGTGCGCACAAACTGAAACCTTGGCGGCTCCATCGCAGCCGCTGCGATACGGCTGGTCACCTCCCCAGTTGTTGCCGCGCTGGTCGGCAGCAGCTGCGGCGGGCGGCGCGTGTCCTCCGACCATGCCGCCTGCTGCTTTGGTAGGGACGGCAACAGGAACGCAGCATACGTGCCTGCGCGGTCGCACGTCTCGGGTCGCAAGTACTTGGCGCGCGCCGGTTGGAGTGTGCCATACGTGGCAGCTGCAGCCAGGCGTGCGGCGCACTCCGCCAGCGCTGCCGCGTGGCCACCTACTTGCGTGTCGCCAAACAGCATGCGGCGCAGCACGGTAACTGTGCCCTCCGGGTCCACTGTGTTTGTACCCGCATCCGCGTCCGCCGTCAGTGCCAGCTGGAGCAGCGCATCTTGGAAAGCGGCGTCTGACATGGTCGCGTGCTTCTCGCCTCCCCACACCGTGCGTGCTGCGCCCTCCACCCACCGGACACGGCGCAGTAGCGCAAGCAGCGGGGCACTGGGCGCGTCACGCGTGACGTGCACCACGTCGTCGTCGCACATGAGTGCCGCCGTCCACCCGGCAGCGCGCGCAAGCGTACGCAGCGCACCACAGGCGTCGGCGTGTGCCGCAGCGTGGACCACCACCGCATCTACCGCGGCAACCAGCCCGGCTGGCAGCGACAGGTCATCCTCGACGCAGGTTGGCAGCCGCAGCCGCGGCCCGCGGCCCGCGCGGTCAGCGACCAACGCCACCGCAGCTGGCAGCGCAACTGCGGGCAGGCTGCGGACGGCGTCACACACCCGTTTTGCAAACGTGTCGCCGGCAGCCGCGTCCCACCACGCCGGTGTGCCGGTGGCGGCGGCTGCCAGTGCGGACAGCAGAACGGCTGCAGAACCGTCCGATGCTGGCCGGTTCAGCGCATCCAGGAGGCGCAGGCGGTCGCGTTCCGCTATGTATCCCCCCGTACCTGCCAAGCAGCGAGCGCGCTGTTGAATGCTAAGCGCGCGTGTTGCAAACGGCGGTGTTGGCACTGGCGGCGTGGCTGCCAGCAGCGGTGGCACGGTGCGGCGCGGTTCCGGCATCCGCCCAACCATTGCACACGCGCTTCCCGCCCCGCAACGCAACAATGCCGCCTGCAGGCTGCCCAGCAGGCTGCTCACCATCTCAGCTGGCGGCAGGCGTAGTAGAGGCGCCACGGTTGCTGCCACCTCTGCACCAACCACACGCAGGTCTGCGCCTCTGCTGCCTACCGCGCCATGCTTGCTCCTCAACCCAGCCGGTACGTGGGGCGCCACATCCGCCAATGCAGCGTCATGCAGTGGCGCCAGCAGGTGGTGCACAATGGTAGCCAGCGGCAGCATTTCCGCTGCCGCCGCCACCGTTGACGGCGGTGGCGGCAGCAAGAGTAGCGCAAGGGGCACACCGGCACCCTCACTGCTGACCCGCGCTGCAAGAGCGAGGCACTGCGCCACGAAGGGTGCTGAGGCGGCCTCCATTGCCTCGCGCGCACCTACCAACTCGCTGCAGGCACGAACCACCGCCTGCACGTGCACCATGCCAACGGTGCGCTGCCGGTCGTCTGCAATGCTAGCCAGCGCGTCGGCAACGCTGGCGTCGGCGGTGACGGTGTGTAGCGGCGCGGCTCGGCGCGGTGCAAACGTTTGCCACAGCCAGGCGTCGGCGGCAAGGAGGGCTGGTGCGTGGCGCACACATGCCAGCGCTGGTGCCAGGCGGAGGAGGCGTTCGACAGCACCAGCCGCCGCCTGCGTAGGTGCAGGTGCCCCAGCTGGCAGGGATCGCAGGACATCCAACACGGCCCCTCTTGCGTCACCGGCGCCGCCCCCTGCGGCAGCCAGCCAAGCGGCCACACGAGCAGGTGCCTCAGCGTCGCACCCGCCCGCCACGCTGGCACAGGTACGCAGCGCGCTTGCCGCCACCGCTGGGAACCCTGAAACCCGGGCGTCGCGCTCCATTCGCGGCGCAAGCGGTGGCGGACGTACGGCGGCTGCCAACGCAGACACGAGCGCTGACGCAGCTGGCGATGCTGCTGGTACGGCTGCCAGCAATAGCACATGTAGCGCCAAGCACGCCACCGGTGCATCGGTGGACCCAATGCGTGGGATTGCAGCCAGCACACCTTCCGCGGTGCTTTGCAACCCAGGCGCCGCCCACTCCGCCAGTGCGCCCGCCATGTCGCCTAGTGAGAGCCCGCCAGCACCACCAGCAGCAGCGACCACCCCGCCCCACAGCGACAGGGGTACAAGTATTGACAGACAGTCAACCAGGCTAGCAGCGCTAGTTGGCGTGTCAATACCCACCGCCATGATTTCGCGCACAAAGGCAGACAGTGCAGGCGGCATGCCACGTGTCGCGGCTTCCAGCACGGGGTATGCGGGCGATGACGGTGGCGAACCGGTAAGCACCCGCGCTAGCTGCGCAAGCCCGGCGGGCCCCACCGTCCCACACACTGCCGCTGCCGCGCGTGCGGTCGCTGCCAGGAACGGCGTATCCGCCTCCACAAACAGCAACGCGAGTGGTGCCCCCTGCTCGCTGCCACACAGGCGCGCGGCGCAAGCTGCCACAAACTCCGTCGCCGCGCCTGGCGCAGGGGTGGCCTCTCCTGCTACCGCCCCCACCATGTCCGCCACCCAGCCCTGCCACGCGCTTGTGGCGCCTGCGGCGGGTGCACCACGGTGTGCCGCCGCCGCCAGCGCGCGCTTCATGGCGGCAAACCGCGGCAGTACATCCAACATGCGGTTCGCGGCGCCCGCGGCTGCTAGTGGCGACGATGCGCGTACCTCCAGGTCGGCTACTAGGGTGCGCAGTGCCGGCAGCAGCACACCGACCGCCGGCGTGCATGGCCGGTGGCAATTGACCGGCAGCCTGCTGACACATACGGCACGCCAAAATGCCGCCTCGCCCGCTCCGGCAAGGGCTGGCAAGTCCAGCGGTGCGGCTTCGCACGCGGCAATGACGGCGTCGTGGAAGCGGGTTGCTGTGACGTTGGAGGCACCATTGACTTCTGGCAGCGCATGCAACGCGTCTGGCCCAATGGCCGTCAGCCAGTTGGAGAGTAGTAGCGCCATGTGGCCACGCAACAGCACCGCCACTCGGTCGCGCACCAGCGTCACCACCGGCGCCGTATCGTCGACCGCAGTAGCTGCTGCCGCGGCGTCTGCCACCAGTGCAGGCAGCGCCGCTGACCATGCTGGGCAGAAGGCTGCCGCGGCGGCGGCAGCGAGATAGGGTCTCGCGTTCCACCACGCCGGTCCAATCTTGGCAGTCCACGGCGTCTCGCAGGCCACTGCCGCTGCCAGCAGGGCGGCGCCGCCCTCTTGGCATTGGGCGCCAAACTCTGCCAGCGCATCGGCGACGGTCAGGTGCGGGTTCAGACCCACTGCAGCGGCAAGCCACACTCGCGGGTCCAGCTGCGGCGGCGGGTGCAGTGCCAGCTCGTCGGCCAGCACGTGCACCCACCCATTGAGCGGGATGGCAGGAATGGAAGGCAGCGCGGCCAACGCTTGCGGGGGGTAGTGCACCACAAACACGAGGGGCGGCGGGACTGGTGCGCAGTCCACCGCCGCCGACCAGTTGACCGTCTCAAAGTCCACCCCCCCCGCCGACAACGCAGCGGCGTCCAGTACCACCAGCACGCCATGCCGCGCGCGGTCAGTGGGCACCGCCGCCAACGCGTCAGCAGGCGACAGCGTGCCAGCCGCGCCCGCATAGGGCAGCGACACGGTGAGCATTGCGTCGGGCGCTGTGGTGAAAGCCGTCGTAGCGTTGACGCCGCGGAGCTCCGCAAAATCAGGCGTGGTGCGTGTGTGCAGACACAGCTTGGGCGCCGGCTGACCCCGACGCGCGCGGGCGCCGGTGGTAGCGCACCAAGCAAGGAAGGCGCGCACAACCGCTCCGCCCTGAAAGTGCTCTTGGTTGCCAAGGTACTCGCGGAGGTGCTGCGTTGCCAGCGTCGGCGCGACGGCCAGGAACGCGGCAGGTCGCGCCATTTGCATGGCAGCGCCCGCAACGACCGACACGTAGTATGCCGCATTCCGCGCCAGCTCGGATCGTTGCAGGCGGAGGCGCGGGCGGGTAGCCCACTCGGGGCCGCTAGGCAGCGGCACTGGTACAATGACCGCTTGATCGATTGCCACGCCGCCATCCTCCGCGCTGGCGGCCGCCACTGCCAACATCGTTGCCGGCACAAATGCGGGCGTGATGCCCACAAATGCACTCGGCCCCAGCATGGCAATGAAGTCGCTTGCGCCGGTTGCCACAGCCTTCAGTAGCGGTTCACGCAGCGCACGTGCCGCCGTGCTGCCGTCCTTGGCCTTGATATCCAGCAGCGCAACGTCTAGGATGTCGGCGGAGTCCAGCCGGAACTTGGCAAAGCGCGCTAGGAACGGCGCTTCCAACAGCGGCAGCGATGCTAGCGACTCCAACACAATGATGCGCGTGTCGGGGTGCACCGCCACCGTGCGCGATGACGCACCCACCCCCATGTTCGCCTCGTACTCCACCGACTCGCTGCCGTCCGCCATGCGCCGCCGCCGCGCCGTGTACCGTTTGTTCAGCAGGTCGTACAGCGTGCTGTACATGGCAGACGAGCGCACCAGGATTATGGTCTTGCCCTGCTCCACCGCTCCCTTCAGCAGCATCTCCCATTTTGCGCGCCGCTCTGCGTCTGCAGCGGCCCCGGCCGGCATGTGCATCACAACCACCCGCGACGCCGGCACGCCGGCGGTGGCCAGCGTGCGCTGCACCAGCGTTAGGCCGCCGGCAGCGGTGCCGGTGCTCTCAAACACCAGCAGGTGCCGGAAGTGCGCATCCGCCATGTCCTCACCCGGCGCGTGTGCCTCCCGCACTGCCGCTGCGAACGCTGCCAGGGGTGATGGTGCATAAAACGCCGCCTTGCGCGCCGCGTTCTTAGCATCCGTGGTCATTCCCTCGTCGGCGGCGGCGTCCCACAGCTGTGGCTCCCGCGTACTCGTGGCCTTCATAAATTCGCGTACCACTTTCTCAAAGTCCTCTTCCGTCACGCCGTTCAGCTCCGCCCGCAGTGCCGCCACCAGCGCCTGAGCCGTGAGTGCCCCGACGCCCCGCGAGGCACCCCCGCCACCAGCACCACCGCCACCGCCACCGCCGCCGACAACGTTAGAGCCCGCCTGCAGCAAATTGTGGCGCAGGCAGCGCTCCAAGTATACCAGGTCGCGCGGGCTGTATGCCGGCTTGCCGCCCACAATGACACTGCGCCGCGCGCGCTGGAACGCGTCCGTCAGTCCGCGCACAAGCGCCGCCTGTGCCGCCGGCAACGCGGCAAAGGATGGTGCATGCAGCAGCACGCCCGCACCCAGGTCCAAGGCGTCCGCCTCTGACAGCTCCTCCAGGCGCAGCTGCACCATGCGACCAGTCTTGGCGGCATCCAGCGTGTCGTTGGTCAGCATGATTGTCACCAATTTTGGCTTGTCCATGTAGTAGTGCGTGCCCTTCAGCGCGCCAGCTGCAGCGGGCGGCAGCGTGGCCTCGTCAATAAGCAGCGCCTGCCGCTCCTGCCCGCCCCGTCCGCGCTGCGTCAGCAGGTCGCCTCGCGCGATTGCCTTCTCGTACATCTGCTCAATCTCCTCCGCGGTGGACGCTGCACTGCACTGGTACGCAAACGTGTACAGCGCACGCAGGTTGCGGAACGCCACACGGGGGGACGTGGCGCCCTTCATGTTGGCATCCAGCAGGCGCATGGCTAGCGTCTTGCCCGTGCCGGGCGGCCCCGTCAGCACCACCGCCACGTTGGCTTGCGCGCACAGCGCCAGCACGTACACGGCATACTTGAGCGCGGACGTTTGTGCAATCCCGGCAGGCACCTCGCAACACCGGAACAGCGCTGCGGTGGCGTCATCCACCGCGGCGCCCAGGGTGTCAGTGACTGCGTATCGCTGCACGGCGCCGCCGGCAGGCGTGCGCAGTATGCACCGTGACAGTGCCGCAACCAGCGCCGGCCGGTTAGTCGACGGCAGCCGGAAGTAGTACGTCGTTGCGAGAGCAAGCAGGAGGGCACGCCACATCACGGCGGCCGCGCTGCGAGGCGCGCCTGGCGGCTCGTCACCCAGGAACACCCTGCCCTCGGGCTTCAGCAGGAAGGCAAGCAGCTTGCCGGCGCGTGTCACATCACGGATGGAGGGCACCACACGTGGCAGGCGGAGCTCTGCCACACACTTTTGGCACGCCCGGATAGCTGCCGGCGCAAATGCCAGCAGGCCCTTACAGTCCGCCAGTTGCGCGTCGCCACCGGCGCGTTCGCGCAGCGCCTCCCGCATGCCCGCCGTCACGCCCACTGAGTCGTCGCCCACAAATGCGCCAATGAACTCCTTCCGCTCGCGGCCCACAAATTCACCCACGTCGCGCAACAGCGTCATGGCGTTGGGCGGCAGCTCGTACACCATGTACTCTGGCTCTGTGCTAGCGCCTGCAGCAGCGGCACTGCTGCTGCCGCCGCCCGCTGCCGCGGTGGCTGCCGCGGTGGCTGCAGCACCGGCGCGTGACGCCGCCTCGCCATCTGAGTCGCTATCCACCCGCGCAGCCCCGCCGCCGCCGCCACCGCCGCCGCCACCCCCCGCCTGCGTCAGCGGGTTAATGGCGCCAATCCACACGATGTTGGTTGGCAGCGGCACACCGTCCAGGCTGTTGTTTGCAAACACCTCCGACGTCATGGCGGTGCGCGGACTCGTGTTGCTCTCGTCCACAAACGCCACCACCCGCAGCGGCCGCTCGCGTGCCATGCCGGCAGTCTCGCGCGCAATGGTCGTGGCTGCGGCAGCAATCCGCGTCACCTCCTCACGCCACACCGCCGGTGTGACGCGGCTGCTCATCTTGATGGTGAAAAAGAGGTCCTTAGGGGTGGCGGCGAGCAGCTCGCGCAAAAACTGCTTCACGTTGTCCGTGTTGGACAGCAACGACGCATCTGCGGGGCGCCACGCAGCCCGAATCACCCCCTGCGCGGCGACAGCGGCCGCCTGGCGGAACACGGCGGCAACGTGTAGAGACTTGCGCATCAGCGGGCGTGCAGCGAACAACGGCTCAAAGTGTGCTGCAATGCGCATCGCCAACTCCCGCAGTACGGTTGCATTGCCGATCTCTGCCTCCACCACCTCCGCCAGCGCCGTCCCAATTTCGTGTGGCGGCAGCAGCTCCGTGGTTCCGGCGCGGAACAGCCGCTGAAATGCGGGCCGTGCAAGCTTGCCGGCGGCCTGCGCGGCGGATAAGCATGCGTGCAACTCGCCGTGTGGGTAGAACGAGATGGCGGCGTCGTTGTTCAGCAGCTGGGAGATCATGGCCAGCTTCTCCGTCTTACCTGTGCCGGTGGGGCCCACCTGGATGAGGGGGCTGCCCGTCTGGATGAATGACGCTAGCACGAGCAGCTGAACCGACACTGACATGGTAGTGATGAACCCGGCGCCACGCGTCAGCGACTGCATGCGGTGGCCATCTGACAATCCAAACGACGGTGCCAGCTGCGCACACAAGCTCTCAAAGTTGTCGGCCGGCGCCAGCGCGTCGGCTCCCGTGTACAGCGTTGTGATGCCGCCGAGCTCGGGATGCGACGTGGGCACTGTACCGCGGTTCAACCGGTCGTACAGCGCCAGCACGTTGAAGTTGAGGTCTGGCACCTCCCGCGCCTTAGCCTCCAGCACCGGTTCCTTGGAGGTCACCCGGCGAAGAGGCGGGGCGCACCGCACCAGGGCGGTCACCTTCGCCGTCCCCCACCCCCCCACCCCCAGCACCCCCCCTCCGCCGCTTGCCAGCGCCACTGCCTCCGCCACGCACAGCTGCATGAGCACCGTCAGGTAGCCCTCCCACCCATTTGTGGCCCGAAACTTGTCTGCCTCCCGCGTGATCGGGCTGTGCAGCTTGTTGGCGCGGCAGTGCTTGAGGTATGAGTTAACCACGGCAAGGAACGCGCAGCGGTCTTCCAGCAGCAGCACAAAGCGGCGGCGGGCGTCGTGCGTGCGCGGCAGCCCACGCGCGTACGCAAGGTGCAATTGTTTTGGTTTATCGCCAAACAGGACCTCCAGCCACGAGAACACAGCTTCGCGGTTGGCATCAAAGTAGTTGGAGGGTATGGTGTCCCCGGACCCAAATAAGGGCTGTGATGGTAGCTTCTTTTCCCAGTACAACAGGAAGTAGATGTAGTACACCGCCATGAAGCCCGGCTTGTCCACCTCAATGTCAACAGTGTCCACGCTGATCCACGCCGCTGGCTGCGTGGTGAGCGCGCCTGCGACAGGCAGATGCGACAGGTAGGGGTGCGTGCGGATGGCGTCGTCAGCTGCACGAAGGGTCTCCTTGGTATTTGCTAGCGCGCGGGCGGGCTCCATGTCCCAGTAGCGCAGTGCCGGCAGCTCGATTGCCAGGTGGATGCGTGCACTAGCCAGGCGGGGCAGTGCTGCCATCAGACCGTTGTGCGACACCCAGATGCCGTGCCCAGCCAGCGCGTGCAGGAACGCATTCACTAGCGCCAGCTGGTCTGCTGCCGTGGTGCCCACGTGCGTCTGCACGGTGGCGATCTCCGGCTCACCCACCGTCATGATGTTCAGGTGCAGGCCCGTGGCACCGCCTGCCATGTGCGCATCCACGCGCTCGCGCGGAAGCAGGGTCGCTTCATGGACGGTGAGCGTCGTGTGCGGCGGCACGCCCTTGGCGGCAAGAACCTTGCGGCAGTAGTGCGACTTGCCATCCCGCGCGGCGCCGGCAACCAGCTCCCAGTTCACAAACCCGCCGCTGCCGTGCAGAGAACGGCGGCGGAACGCGTCTGCAATCTCTGCGCGCGCGCTCGCCGCCTCGCGCAACTCCAGGCGGTCAAGGTGCCCAAACGCCCCCATCCCATCGCTGCCGCTGAACGCCACTACCACGTTGCCGGCCGTGGCAGTGTTGGCACCGTGCAACAGCGCAGCGCGCACGCTCGGCAGCAGCGCCTCCGCGCCCACCACTGCCACCAGTACGCGCGGGAACCGGGCAGCACACGCCATCATGCGCTGTACCTCGCTTGCAGGCGTATGGTTGCTGCACTGCAGCGTCTGGCTGGGCAAGGCTGGCTTCCCGCCGCCCTCCGCCAGCAGTGTAGCATACAGCGCAACGGGTGCGGCTCGGCCGCAGTCCGCTAGCCCCACACGCGCGGCGCCGGCGACGGCACCGGCACCGCCACCGCCGCCCCCGGGGGCCAGGAGGCCGGGCCGTGTCAGTTGCTCAGTGGCGCGGGTAATCAGCGCGGGGCCAGAACGCAGCCGCCCCGTGGGCGGCGCGAGGGCCGGCCCCCCCCCACCACCCCCTGCGCCGACGCCGGCGCGGCAAGCGCGCA
>Ga0066256_1002898_pt1 | contig 17701 bp, 15 predicted proteins | sample ThiBio_1000_biof_FD_87107 | JGI IMG/M metagenome (GOLD analysis project Ga0066256, IMG submission 87107) | Wastewater bioreactor microbial communities from Cape Town, South Africa - Thiocy_expt_1000_biof (version 2) | ecosystem: Engineered > Bioreactor > Thiocyanate-remediating >...
CGCGTGCGCGGGACCCAGCACAACACCGGCGACGGCATCAACGCCGCGCTCAAGATCGGCGCACGGCCGCACGGCGGCTGGTCGTCGTGCCACGCGGTGCAGTGGGACATCTCGGCCCCGCCCTATGGCGACCGCGTGATCCTCGACAACTTCCAGAAGCATTCCTACCCGATCGGCATCGTCGTCAACCTCAAGGGCGAGCGCTTCATCGACGAGGGCGCGGACTACCGCAATCACACCTATGCCAAGTACGGCAAGGAAGTGATGAAGCAGCCGCAGCGCGCCGCGGTGCAGATCTTCGACGCCAAGACCCACGACAACGTCCGCGACGAATATCGCATCCGCGAGGTGACGAAGGCCACCGCCGACACCATCGAGGAGCTGGCCGAGAAGCTGGACATCGACGTCGAGGGCCTGAAGAAGACCATCGCCGAGTTCAACGCCGCCTGCCCCGAAGGCGCCTTCGGGACGACCTACAACCCCTCGATCCTCGACGGCGTCGGCACCAAGGGCCTCGCCGTGCCCAAGTCCAACTGGGCGCTGCCGATCGATACCGGGCCGTTCCACGGCTATGTCGTGACCTGCGGCATCACCTTCACCTTCGGCGGGCTCAAGATCGACACCGATGGCCGCGTGCTCGACCTCGTCGACAAGCCGATCCCCGGCCTCTACGCGGCAGGCGAGCTGGTCGGCGGGCTGTTCTACCAGAACTACCCGGGCGGCACGGGCCTGCTCAACGGCTCGGTCTTCGGGCGGCTTTCCGGCAAGAACGCGGGACTGCTGGCCAAGGCCGCCTGAGGCAGGCTAAGAGCGCCGCATGGCGGGGACCCTCGATACCAAGGTACAGGCGCAATCGCTCGTCGACGTGGTCGCCGAGCGGCTGGAGGCGGCGATCATCTCGGGCCAGCTCGAGCCGGGGGCGAAGCTCTCCGAGCAGGGCCTCGCCGCCTCGCTCGGAGTAAGCCGGGGTCCCTTGCGCGAGGCGATCCGCCGGCTCGAGGGGCGCAAGCTGCTGGAGCGGACGCCGAACATCGGCGTCCGCGTCAAGCAGCTCTCGCTCCAGGACCTCAACGAGATCCTGCAGGTGCGCGAGGCGCTGGAAGGGCTGGCGTGCAGCCTCGCCGCGCGCAACATGCCCGACGCCGAGATCGCCGCGCTGAAGCGGATGCTGGACGGCCACGAGAAGCAGAAGAGCGTCCAGGAGAACACCGGCTACTACCACGAAGAGAAGAACCTGGACTTCCATTTCAGCATCGTCGCCGGCAGCGGCAACGCCCGGCTGATCCAGATGCTGTCCGGCGATCTCCACTACCTGCTGCGCGTCTATCGCCACAAGGCGCGGCCCAAGCCCGGCCGCGCGGCCCAGGTACTCCGGGAGCACCGCGCCATCGTCACCGCGCTGGAGCGCCGCGATCCGGTCGCCGCCGAGCAGGCGATGCGCGAACACCTGCGCCACGCCCGGCGCTACGTGGAGGAACAGCTCGCGGCCGAAGGCGAGGCGGAAACCGGCCCCGCGCCTATGGGGCGGACCAGGACGCTGGATTGAACCGCCCCCTCCTCCGGGAAGGGGATTATGTCGTTTGCAAGTCCAACCTAGCAGATGTTCCCACCCGTTCGTCACCCCGGACTTGATCCGGGGTCCCGCTTTCCTTTTCCAGCGTTGCGCATAAAGAAGCGGGGTCCCGGATCAAGTCCGGGGCGACGAGATTCGTGGGTGGCCTTCCGCTTCCCACCCCGTCCCGGTCATTCGGCCGCCGGATTTGCAAACCACATAATCCCCTCCCGGGAAGGAGGGGGATTCAGATCACGCTCCTAGAACTTCATCGAGAACGGATCGCGCTTGTCGCCCGAGAAGTCGATGAACACGTTCTTGGTCTGGGTGAACTCCAGGATGCCGGCCTCGCCGCGGACGCGGCCGTAGCCCGAATCCTTCATGCCGCCGAACGGCGCCTGGGGCGCGGCGACGCGGTAGGTGTTGACCCAGACGACGCCGCTCTGGATCGCGCGGGTCAGCCGCAGGCAGCGGCCGATGTTCTCCGACCAGACGCCGCTGGCGAGGCCGTAGGGCGTGTCGTTGGCGATCTGGACCGCTTCCTCCTCCTCGGTGAAGGGGATGATCGAGAGGACCGGGCCGAAGATCTCCTCGGCCGCCACCTTCATGTCGTTGCGGACGTCGGCGAAGATCGTCGGCTGGATGAAGAAGCCCTTGTCCAGCCCCGGCCCGTCGGCGCGGCCGCCGCCCGCCACCAGCCGCGCGCCGTCGCCCTTCGCGGCGTCGATGAACGAGAGGATCTTGTTGAACTGCGGCTCGTTGGCGGCGGTGCCCATCTCGGTCTCGGGCAGGCGCGGGTCGCCCATGACGATCTGCGCGGCGCGCTTGGCCAGTCCTTCGACCATGCGGTCGTAGATGCCGCGCTGGACCAGCAGGCGCGAGCCGGCGATGCAGGTCTGTCCGGTCGCGCCGAAGATGCCGGCGAGCGCGCCGACCAGGGCGCGGTCGAAGTCGGCGTCGTCGAAGACGATGTTGGGGCTCTTGCCGCCCAGCTCCATCGTCACCGGCTTGAGGTTCCCGCCCGCGACCGAGCCGATCATCCGACCGACCCCCGGACTGCCAGTGAAGCTGATCTTGTCGATGCCCTTGCTGCCGGTCAGCGCAGCGCCGACCTCGCCCGCGCCGGTCACGACCTGGACGACGCCCGCCGGGAAGCCGGCCGCCTCGCACAGCCTGGCCATCTCCAGCGTGGTGGTCGAGGCGTGCTCGCTCGGCTTGACGATCACGCAGTTGCCGGCCGCCAGCGCGGCGGGCAGCGTGTTGGTGAGGATCGCGACCGGCGAGTTCCACGCGGTCACGCAGGCGACCACGCCGTAGGGCACCCGGATCGCCAGATCGAGCGTGTCCTTCTGATCGAGCGGCACGACGTCGCCGTGCAGCTTGTCGGCCCAGGCGGCGTAGTAGCGGAAGATCCGCGCGGCATAGCCCATCTGGCTGCCGGTCTCGCGGATCACCTTGCCGTTGTCGGTGGTCTCCAGCACGGCCATGCGGTCCGCGTCGGCGTCAAGCAGGTCGGCGACCTTGTTGAGCAGCCTGGCCCGCTCGCCCGGCGTGGTCTTGGACCAGGTCGTGGCGAAGGCCCGGCGCGCGGCCTGGACCGCCTCCTCGACGTCGGCCGTGGTGGCGATGGGGACCTGGGCGTGGACCTCCTGGTTGTAGGGGTTGATCGCGGGCATGGTCGCACCGTCCGCGGCGTCGCGCCACTTGCCGTCGATGAAGAGCTGGTAGGTGTGAGCCATGATGTCCTTCCTTTGCAGGTCCATTCCCGCCCCAGCGCCAAACTGTCAACAGTTGACCATTTTGCAGGCAACTGTCAGGAGCCGGGGGTCGCCGTCAGGCGATACACGATAATGCATTATCTGGAAGGTCCTTCCATGCCCGAACTGTCCGCCGCGCAACAGATCGCCGCGTTTTCAGCCGATTTCCGTCTGGGCGATGTGCCGGCCCCGGTGATCGAGCGGGCGAAATTGCATATTCTCGACGGACTCGGGCTCGGTCTCGCCTCGAACGCCTACGACTACGGCAAGCGCGCGGTGGCGGGCGGAGTCGCGCTGGGCGGCCTCGGCGGCGGGGCGACCGGCGCCTGCTCGATCATCGGCCGGCCGGAATTGATGGGGGGGCGTGACGCGGCCATGATCAACGGCGTGCTGATCCACGGGCTCGACTTCGGCGATACCCCCCTCGCCTCGATCCTCCACCCCACCTCCACCGCCCCGCCCGCCGCGCCCCCGCCCGCCCAGGCCCCGGCGGCCGCCCGCGGCGACCTGCTCGCCGCCTTCCTCGCGGGCGCGGAGACCGGCATCCGCATCGGCCTCGCCGTCGACGGCGGCTTCCACCATGTCGGCTACCACGCGACCGGCGTGGTCTCGCACTTCGCCAGCGCCGTGACCGCGGGGCGCCTGCTCGGCCTGACCGCGGAGCAGATCACCGCGGCCCAGGGCATCGCCGGCAGCACCGCCTCGGGCATCCAGGTCTTCCTCGAGGAAGGCGCCTGGACCAAGCGCTTCCACCCCGGCTGGGGCGCGGTCGCGGGGATCACCGCGGCCTGCCTCGCCCAGACCGGCTTCAAGGGCCCGACGCGGCCCTACGAGGGCAAGTTCGGCCTGTTCGCCACACACCTGCACGAGCCGGCCAAGCTCGACCGGCTGACCGCCGGCCTCGGCGAGGTCTGGCACTTCGGCGAGACCGCGCTCAAGCCCTATCCGGTCTGCCACTTCATCCACGGCTGCGCCGACGCGGCGATCGCCCTGCGCGAGGAGATCGGGGGAGCGGAGATCGTCTCGGTCGACGCCTACCTGGCCGAGCCGACGCTCCACATCATCGCCGAGCCGGCCGAGGCCAAGGAGCGCCCGACCACCGACTATGAGGCCAAGTTCAGCGCCCAGTTCGTGATCGCCTATTGCCTGCTCGAAGGCCGCTTCGGCCTGCCCGACCTGCTGCCCGAGGCCCTCGCCCACCCCGGCGCGCGCGCCCTCGCGCAGCGGGTGACGTGCCATGCCGATCCGGACACCGCCTTCCCAACCTATTTCTCGGGCGGCGTCGCCGTGACCCTGGCCGACGGGCGCGTGCTCAAGCGCCACGTGCGGATCAACAGCGGCGCGGGCGAACGGGCGATGACCGCCGGGGCCGTGGCGGAGAAGTTCCTCGCCTCGGCCAGCCTGGCGATCCCTACGAGCCAGGCCGAAGCGATCCGCGACGCGGTGCTGGACCTGGAGAACGTGCCCGCCGCCGCCCTCGCGGCGCTGTTGCGGGTGGGATGATACGGAGGGCGCTGCCCTTTCATTCATTCGTCATGCTGAACTCGTTTCAGCATCCATGGGGCCACACTACCGAGATAACGCGGCCGCCCCTGTTCAGGAGAGGCTGCACCATGGACCCTGAAACAAGTTCAGGGTGACGAGACTGGCAGGTTGGGTACTACCCCTCAGCTACTCCCCATTCACGATCACCGCTTTTCCCACGGCCTCGCGGCGGCGCAGCCAGTCGATCGCCTCGCCGCCCTGCTCCAGGGTGAAGCGCCGGGCGATGCGCGGACGGATGCGACCCTCCTGGAGCCAGCCGAACCGCCGCTCGGCGTTGTCGCGGTTGCGCTCCGGATCGCGCTCCGTGAAGCCGCCCCAGAACACGCCGCGCACGTCGCAGCTCTTGAGCAGGGTGAGGTTCAGCGGCAGGCGCGGGATGCCGGCGGTGAAGCCGATCACCAGATAGCGCCCTTCCCAGCCGATGCAGCGGATCGCCGGATCGCAGTAGTCGCCGCCGACCGGGTCGTAGATCACCTGCGCGCCCTGGGGGCCGACCGCCTGCTTGAAGGCGGCGGACAGTTCCTTCGCCTGAACCTTGTCGAACGGCCCGCGGCCATAGACCACCGCCTCGTCCGCGCCGGTGTCCAGCGCGGCGCGGCACTTCTCCTCGCTCGACGCCGCGGCGACGACCCGTGCGCCGAGCGCCTTGCCGATCTCGATGGCGGCGATGCCGGTGCCGCCCGCCGCGCCGAGCACCAGCAGGGTCTCGCCCGCCTTGAGCTGGCCGCGGTCGACCAGCGCATGGATCGTCGTGCCGTAGGTCATCAGCAGGGCCGCGCCCTCGGCCGGGTCGGCCCAGTCGGGCAGGCGGAAGGCTTGGGCGGCCGCGACGATCGCCTGGTCGGCCATGCCGCCGAAGCCGATCGCCGCGATCAGCCGGTCGCCCGCCTGCCAGCCCGCGACGCCCGGCCCCACCGCCTCGACCACGCCCGCGATCTCCGAGCCCGGCGCGAAGGGCCGCGGCGGCCTGAGCTGGTACTTGTCCACGATGATCAGCACGTCGGGGAAATTCACCGCGCAGGCCAGCACCCGGACGAGCAGCTCACCCGGCCCCGGCGCGGGGGTCGGCCGCTCGGCCAGCGCCAGGGTTTCCGGCCCGCCGGGCTCGTGCGACAGCAAGGTCTTCATCGGCATTCCTCCCCAATCGCCGCAGCCGGGCCAGAGGATCACGGGATAGAGCGGATCGCCCGCCCGCGCCAAGCCCGTCCCGCGCCTTCGCGCCGTCCGCGATAGCCTCTCGCGGCACCCGCACGATGCCGGATGTGCATGAATGCATTGACGAATTCGCGACGGCGGATCAGGCTGGCGGCTCACGCGAACGGGACATGGACCGCGCGAAACGCAAGGGGTGGCTCGCGGCATGATCGGCGTGGATGACGTCAGGCGCGCAATCGTCGTCGGGAAGCCGCATTGGCAGCAGGCCGCGCTCGTCGTGCTCGGGCTGGGGCTGGCCGCCGCGATCCGCTGGTTCACCGACCGCGGCGCCTACGGCGTGCCCTTCGCGACCTTCCTGCCGGTGGTGGTCCTCGCCGCGATCTTCCTCGACCGGCCCTATGCCGTGGCGACCGCCGCGCTGAGCCTGGTCCTCGTCCGCCTGTTCTTCGGCCTCGACGTGACGATCCTGAGCTGGCCCAGCCTGGTCCTGTTCGTCGCCTACCTCCTGACCGCGATCTTCCTCGTCGCCGTCGGCAGCGTCCTGCGTCGGACGATCCAGGAGATGGATCGCCAGGCCGCGCAGTTCCAGGCCTACAACGCCGAGCTCCAGCACCGCGCCAAGAACGCCTTGCAGGTTGTCCGCGCCCTTGCCTCGCGCGCCTCCAAGGCACCCGACCCGATCGAGTTCTACGAGGCCCTGGCGGGCCGCATGGACATGATGGTCAAGGCCAACGAGTTGCTCGGCATGGGCATGGTCCGCCGGGGCGAGATCGGCGAGCTGGCCCGGCTGGCGATGGAGCCCTTCCCGTCGGGCGCGATCGCCGCCTCCGGCCCGCCGGCCCAGATCTCCGAGGAGGCGGGGATGCCGCTGATCATGGCCCTCCACGAGCTCGGGACCAATGCCCTGAAATACGGGGCGCTCTCGGTCGAGACGGGATCGGTGACGATCGACTGGACCGTTTCCGACGACGAGGGCGACCTGCTCTGGCAGGAGCGCGGCGGGCCGCCGGTCGTCCCGCCGACCAAGCGCGGCCTCGGCTCGCGCCTGCTGGTCGCGCAGGGCGGGCTGCGCTCGGTCGACCTGCGGTTCGAGCCCGCCGGCGTCGTCTGCCGGATCGTGATCCCGCGGGCGGTCTAGCCCGAGCGGAAAAGCCGGTCAGGGCGCGGTCGAAGGCGACGGCGAGGCTTCGTGATCGCGCTTCGTCACCTTGTCGTGGATGTCGTCGGCGGCCTTGCCCACGGCCTGGGCGGCCTTGTCGGCGGCGCGGCCGACCGCCTCGGCGCCCTCGCTCGCGGCGGTGCCGGCCGCCGCGGCGCCGCCCTGTACGGCATCGCTCGCCGCCGCGGCGACGTCCGCCTTCGCGGAATCCGCGGTCGAGCGGGCCGCGTCCTCGGTCTTCTGCGAGCAGGCCGCCAGGGCCAGGGCTCCGCCGAACATCAGGAAAAAGGCTGCAATGCGCATGGATCGTCCTCCTCCGCCAGGCCGGCGCGCCGCGCGCCCGCCTGATGTCAAACCCACAGGGCAAGGGTGGTTCCGGTTCGCCTGCCCTCCGCGCTTCCTTACACGAGGCTTTGGGAATGCCCTAGCGCATGATCGCCTGGCCGATCCGCTCGCGCAGCCGGGCGACCGCGCCGGTGGTGCGGGGATCGCGCTCGCGCCAGTCGTGGTCGAGCCGGACGAGGCGGGCGTAGAAGCGCATCGTCGATTCCACCAGGGCGCGGATCTCGGGGGCGAGCAGCGCCAGTTGCTCGGGATCGGACGAGGGCCGGTCGGACGCGAGGCGGCCGTGGCGCTTGAGCTGGAACTCGGACAGCTCGCCGGCGATATAGGCGCGGTGGTTGAGCAGCCAGGCGAGCGCGTGCATCATCCGCGTGGTGGTGCGCAGCGCCTCGCAGGAGAAGGCGACCCGGGCCGCATCGCCCTCGGCCCGCCCCAGGTCGAGGGCGCGCTTGTCCAGCCGCCCGGACAGGTCGAACGCGGCGCGCACCTCGTCCGAGAGGAGCAGCGCCTCGCAATAGAGTCCCTCGATGATCCGCGGGTTTATCGTGGCCGGTTCAGTCATCCCGATGGGTCGCTATCGGGCCTGACTCCGCCCCGCAATCAGGGACAATCCGTTTCCACCGCTCAAAACGGGACTGTCCGGTTCCGGGACGTTCTTGGTCGGCTCAGCCTCGGCAGAGCCGGTTGCAGCACCGGCTCGCCCCATTTGGCCGAAAAAAATCAATGGAAAACTACGCGATGATATCCGGAATCAGATAGTCCTCGATCAGCGCGATCTGGTCCTTCAGCTTGAGCTTGCGCTTCTTGAGCCGGGCGATCTGCATCTGGTCGATTCCCCCCGCCTCGGTCAGCGCGTCGATCGCCGCGTCGAGGTCGCGGTGCTCGACCCGCAGCAATTCCAGGCGCTTGCGCAATTCCTCCTCGCTGACGCCCACCACCATCTGCTTGTCCCCATCACGGAACGATCCGCCCCAGGCCGGATTCGCTCCGTCGCACTCATGCCGTCTTTTGCCGAAATGCCCGCGAAGGCGCTTCGCAACCTAGGCTTAATGTGGTTCCATGACAATCGCGACGAACCGCCGCTGCGCGAGTCGGAGAGGCGGTGTCGCCGTTTGCTAAGGAGGAATCCCGATGGAAGCATCGCACGTCAGCGCCCTGCAGCTCAAGCATGCCGGTCTCGAGCGCAAGCTCGCCGAGGAGCAGGGCCGCCCGATGCCTGACCTGGTGACGATCCAGGACCTCAAGAAGCGGAAGCTCCGGATCAAGGAAGAACTCGCGCATATCGTCTGACCGGGATCCTGCCCGGCGAGGCAGGCGCGCGAACCCCCGAACACACCGGGCCGGACTTTCCGGCCCGGCCCCATCGATGCCGCCGATGCTGTCGGCCAGTGACCCGGCCATGGCGCGGGGGCGCCCTCGCCCCGCTGGCTGATGCATCGCACACGCCGCGTTTCCAACCCCGGCGCTTTCGGTTAGGCATCGGGGATGATGTCCGCCGTCGCCGCAGCCCGCTCGATCCTGACCAGCCTGCACGATGTCATGGCCTCCCGCAGCAACGCCCAGGCGAAGCTCAATACGGTGGTCGACGTGATCGGCAGCAGCCTCGATAGCGAGGTCTGCTCGATCTACCTGCTGCGCGAGGGAATGCTGGAGCTGTTCGCCACCCGCGGCCTGGAGCAGGGCGCGGTCCACATCACCCGCATGGCGATCGGCGAGGGCCTGGTCGGCACGATCGCGGCGAACATCGAGACGCTGAACCTGGCCGAGGCGACTGCCCACCCGGACTTCTCCTACCGGCCGGAAACGGGCGAGGACAAGTACCACTCCTTCGCCGGCGTCCCCATCGTCCGGCGCGAGCGCGCGGTCGGCGTGCTTTGCGTCCAGCACGTCGAGCCGCGCCGCTACGAGGAGGTCGAGATCGAGGCGCTCCAGACCGTGGCCATGGTCCTGTCCGAGCTGATCGCCAATGCCGAGCTGGTCGACGACGACGCCGGCTACGGCCTCTCCGCCGCCCAGACCGGGCCCGACCAGCTTCGCGGCCTGACCCTGGTCAAGGGGCTGGCGAGCGGTCAGGCGGTCTATCACCAGCCGCGCATCAACATCGAGCACGTCGTCGCCGAGGACACCGAGGCCGAGCGCCAGCGCGTGTTCCTCGCCTTCGACAAGATGCGCGAGCAGATCGAGCGGATGGCCGGCCAGGCCGAGTTCGGCGTGGGCGGCGAGCACGAGGAGGTGCTCGAGACCTACAAGATGTTCGCCTACGACGAGGGCTGGGCGCGGCGGATCAACGAGGCGATCGATTCCGGCCTCACCGCCGAGGCCGCGATCGAGCGCGTCCAGCAGCGCACCCGGATGCGGATGCGGCAGATCGACGACCCCCTGCTGGCTGACCGGATGCACGACCTGGAGGACCTCTCCAACCGCCTGCTGCGGATGGTCTCGGGCCAGCTCGGCACGGCGGCGAGCATGGGCCTGCGCAACGACGCGATCCTGATCGCCCGCAACCTCGGCCCGGCCGAACTGCTCGAATACGACCGGCGGCGGCTCAAGGGCGTGATCCTGGAGGAAGGCTCGCTCACCGCCCACGTGGTGATCGTCGCGCGGGCGATGGGCGTGCCGGTGCTCGGCCGCGTCCGCGGCCTGCGCGGGCTGGTGCGCGAGGGCGACCACCTCCTGCTCGATGCCGACCAGGGCACGGCCACGGTCCGTCCCGCGCCGGGCATGGTCGAGGCCTTCGAGGCGCGCTTCGCCAAAAGCCGCGAGCGCCAGGCCGCCTATGCCGCCCTGCGCGACGTCGAGCCGATGACGCGCTGCGGCACGCGGATCACGGTGATGATCAACGCCGGCCTGCGCGACGACATGCCCAACCTGGCGCTGACCGGCGCCGACGGGGTCGGCCTGTTCCGCACCGAGTTCCAGTTCCTCGTCTCCGCCACCTTGCCACAGCGCGAGCGCCAGACCCGACTCTACCGCGACGTCCTCGACGCGGCGGGCGACAAGCCGGTGATCTTCCGCACGGTCGACATCGGCGGCGACAAGGTCCTGCCCTACCTGCGCCACGACGACGGCGAGGGGGAGGAGAACCCGGCGATGGGCTGGCGCGCCCTGCGCGTGGCGCTGGAGCGCGACGGCCTGCTCAAGGCCCAGGCGCGCGCCCTGCTGGAGGCGGCGGCGGGCCGCACGCTCAACGTCATGTTCCCGATGGTCTCGGAGCCCTGGGAGTTCGAGGCCGCCAAGGCCGCCTTCGACAAGCAGCTCCAGTTCCTGCGCAACCAGAAGAAGGTCCTGCCCGAGGCGATCCGCTACGGCGCCATGCTGGAAGTGCCGGCGCTGGCCGAAGTGCTCGACGTGATCGCGCCGAAGCTGTCGTTCCTCTCGATCGGCACCAACGACCTCACCCAGTTCCTGTTCGCCGCCGACCGCTCGAACCCCAAGCTGGCCGAGCGCTACGACTGGCTGAGCCCGGCGATCCTGCGCTTCATCCGCCGCGTCGTCGGCCAGACCCGGCCCTTCGGCATCGACCTCACCGTCTGCGGCGAGATGGGCGGGCGCCAGCTCGAAGCGCTTGCCCTGCTCGGCGTCGGCATCCGCCGGCTGTCGATCACCCCGGCGGCGGTCGGCCCGATCAAGGAGCTGGTCCGCAAGGTCGACCTGGCCGAGATCGGAAGCGCGCTGGACGGCTGGCTGGCCGCTCCTCCGCCGAACCTGCGCGGTGAGCTCCAGGCCTGGGCCGCCGCGCGCGGGATGGTGCTCGATTGACCGCCGCCCAGGCCGTCGCATCGGGAAGGTTCCAGGCCGGACGGCCCTTTGCCGCAGCTAAGGCGCGGCCTGCCGCGCGAAATGGAGCGCCCGGCGTAATCGCGTTGACTTCATGGCGTCAACCGCCATGCCTGCGCGCTCGGGATTGGCGAAAATCAGGACACCTCAAGGAGCGGGATGGCGGAGTCTCATAGTCTGGATAGCGAACTTCCGTTGGAGACGGCGGGGAAGGTCCTGTGTCGCGCGCGCGAGGCGGCAGGCCTCAGCCTGGCCCAGATCGCCGAGCAGACGAAGATCCCCGAACGCCACCTGCTGGCGATCGAGCAGGACAATTTCGGCGCCCTGCCGGCGCGGACCTACGCCGTCGGCTTCTCGCGCAGCTATGCCCGCGCCCTGGGCCTGGACGAGGCCGAGATCGTACGCCTCGTCCGCACCGAGCTCGACGGCTCCGTTCCCGAGCCCACGCCCCGCGCCGCGACCTTCGAGCCGGGCGACCCCGCGCGCATCCCCAGCTCGGCCTTCGCCTGGCTGGCGGGCATCCTCGCGGTCGGGGTGATCGTCGCCGGGTTCTTCTTCTGGCGCAGCTACTACGCCCCGGCGGCCGAGCTGCCGCCGATCGCCGCCGAGACGCCCACCCCCGCGCCTGTGGCCGCGCCCGCCGCCTCCGCGCCTGCCAGCACTGGCCAGGTGGTGTTCACCGCGCTGGAGCCCGGCGTCTGGGTGAAGTTCTACGACGCGACCGGCCAGCTCCTCCAGAAGGAGCTTGCCCAGGGCGAGAGCTATGCCGTTCCCGCGACCGCGAGCGGCCCGATGATCTGGACCGCGCGGCCCCAGGCCCTCGCCATCACGATCGACGGCAAGCCGGTGCCCAAGCTCGCCGAGAAGCAGACGACGCTGAAGGACGTGCCCGTCACCGCCGCCGCCCTGCTCGCCCGCTCGGCGGCCGGGGCTGCGGCTCCCGCATCGGCAGGCGCAACCCCGGCGCTCGCCGCCGCGCTGCAGACGCACCGCATTCCGCACGCCGCGCCCGTTCCGGCCCCCAGCCCGGCGGCCAGCGCGCCCGCGGCGGCACCCCCTCCCCCGGCCTCGGCGCCCGAAGCTTCCACCGTTTCGCAGTAGCCCGGTCTCGACAAGACCGGAGCCCTGCGGCAATCAGCACCCGCATGGTTAATCGCAGGCTAAGCCCGCGATAGGCTAGATTGGGCGTTCGATGGACGGGATGACAAGGCAATGATGAATATCCTTCGGGGCAGGTCGCAGCCCCTTCTGGCACTGGTGCTCGCGCTGGCCGGGACGACGGCTCCCGCGCTGGCCCAGGACGGCAGCGCCGATACCCGCCTGCGCCGGCTCGAGGCCGAGGTGCAGGCGCTCAAGCGCCAGGCCGGCGCCGCGGGCACGGTGGCGCCCCAGGCCACCCCGACGAACGCCCCGACGCGTGCGCCGGGCTCCCCCGCGACGACCCCGGTCGCCGACCTGCTCTCGCGCATGGACGCCGTGGAAGCCCAGCTCACGCGGCTGACCGCGCAGAACGAGGAGAACAGCAACAAGCTGCGCCTGCTGGAGCAGCGCGTGGCGGCGAGCGAGAGCGCGGCGAAGGCCGCCTCCACCTCCGAGGCGATCGGGCCGTCCGACGAGGGCTCCAGCGCCAGCTCGTCCAACCTCGCGGCGATGAGCGGCAATACCACCCGGCCGGCGACGCCCGCCGCCGCTCCGGCGCCGACGCCCGCCCCGCCGCGCGCGACCCCGCCGGCCCCCGCAGCCAAGCCCGCCGCGCCTTCGGCCCAGCGGGTCGCCGGGGTGCGCGCCATCGTCAAGCCGGAGACCAACGACGCGGGCGAGGATGAATACACCTACGGCTTCCGCCTGTGGGAGGCGAAGTTCTATCCGGAGGCCCAGCAGCAGCTCAAGCTATTCATCGACAAGTACCCGCGCCATTCGCGGGTCAGCTACGCGCGCAACCTGATGGGCCGCGCCCTGCTCGACGATGGCAAGCCGCGCGAGGCCGCCTCGTGGTTCCTCCAGAACTACCAGGCGAACAAGCGCGGCGACCGCGCGCCCGACAGCCTGCTCTACCTCGCGGAATCGATGAGCCGGCTCAAGGATACGAGCCGCGCCTGCATCGCCCTGGCCGAGTTCAGCGACACCTATCCGCAGGAGGCCGCCGGGCGGCTCAAGTCGCAGTACGATACGACCCGCGCCTCGGTGAAGTGCAATTGACAAGCCGGCAGCCCCCGATCCGGACCTGACGGCGCGGCTGCGCGCCGATCTCGGCAAGCTGTGGCCCGATCCCGCCGGGCGGCTCGCCGTGGCGGTGTCAGGCGGCCCCGACAGCCTGGCCCTGCTGCTGCTCGCCCATGCCGCCCTCCCCGGCCGGGTCGAGGCGGCGACCGTCGATCACGGCCTGCGCCCGGAAAGCGCGCAGGAAGCGGCCATGGTCGCGCGGGCCTGCACCGCGCTCGGCGTGCCCCACGCCACGCTGGCGGTCGAGGTAGGCGAAGGCAATCTCCAGGCCCGCGCCCGTGAGGCGCGCTATGCGGCCCTTGCCGAATGGATGACGGCGCGCGGCCTGGCCGCCCTCGCCACGGCGCACCATGCCGACGACCAGGCCGAGACCCTGCTGATGCGCCTCAACCGCGGCAGCGGCGTCGCCGGGCTCTCCGGGGTGCGGCCGCGCGGAGAGGTGCCGGGCACCGCCCTGCTGCTGCTGCGCCCGCTGCTCGGTTGGCGCCGCGCCGAGCTGGCGGCGGTGGTCGCAGCGGCGGGCCTTACCGCCGCCGCCGACCCCAGCAATGCCGACCCGCGCTTCGACCGGGTACGGATACGCCGGGCCCTGGCCGGGGCCGACTGGCTCGACGTGGCCGCCGTGGCCGAGAGCGCCGGGCACCTCGCCGACGCCGACGCCGCGCTCGACTGGGCGGCGCGGCGCGAGTGGACGGAGCAGGTCGAGCACAGCGGCCTCGGCCTGACCTACCGCCCCCGCGCCCCGCGCGCGGTGGCCCTCAGGGTACTGGCCCGGATCGTGACGGAACTCGACGGCGAGGAGCCGCGCGGCGGCGCGCTTGCCCGCCTGTTCGACAGCCTGGTGGCGCGCCAGCCCGCCTCGATCGGCAGCCTGGTGGCCCGCCCCCTGCCCGAGGGCTGGAGCTTCACCCGCGCGCCGCGGCGGCGGGCCTGAGCAAGGCCAAGGACTTCCTACGAAGCGATCTGGTCGCCGATCCCGACCTGCTTGCCCCGGGTGATATAGACCCGGTCGCCGAGCGCGGTGACGCTGAACAGCTTCTTGGCGAAGTCCAGCGGCACGCCGATGCAGCCGTGGCTGGCATAACCGTTCTCGACCTTGGTTGCGTGGATCGTGATCCCGTCGTTGGTCAGCCGCTGCATATAGGGCATCGGCGCGTCGTAGAGGTTGGAGACGTGGTCCTTCTTTTTCTCGGTGATCGGGAAAACGCCGAGCGGGGTCGGCTTGTCCTGGGTGCCGAGCAGCACCGCCGTCGCCCCGATCTCGTAGCCGCCGCGGAAGACCGAGAGCACCCGCGCGTCGAGATCGACGGTGATGACCATCGGCCCGGGCGCCACCCCGGCGTCGTCCCAGTGCCACTCGCCATAGCGGATCGGTCCCGAGATCGGCAGGATGCGCTTGATCACGAAGCGCTCGTCGGCCGGAGGCTGAGCCGGGGCGGACTGCGGCCGGACCGGGGTCGAGGTCAGCGCAGCCTGAGGCGCTGCCGCGACCTTCTGGACAGGGGCGGCAGGGGCCGCAGCAGCCTTGACCGGCTTCTCGCCGCCCAGCCCCTCGCCGAAGGCCAGGACGCCGCCCACTCCGGCGACGCCCAGCAGGGCCGCTGCAAATCCTGCGATCGTGCCGGTCTTCATCGCGCTTACCCTCTTTGGAATACCGGCGCATCATCGCCCAATTCGCCCGCGCCCGCCAGCGCCCCGGCGTCCGCGTCCCGGTGCGGGACCCCGGCCGACGCAAAGGTTAACGGGCCAAAGGCAATGGACCGGGGTCAATAGGCCGGCCCGCTCACGTAGGGCGCCGGCACCAGCTCCTCGAACAGGCGGGCATAGTGCGCGATCATGTCGTGGATGGCGAACCGCCGGACGCGGCGGCGCCCACCCTCCGCCAGATCGGCCCGTCCCGCGGGATCGCCGATCAGCCGCGCCATGGCCAGGGCCAGGGCGTCGGGGTCTTCCGGCGCGACCAGCTCGCCGCTCTCCCCCGGCACGACGATGTCGCGCGGGCCGAAGTTGCAGTCGCTGAGCAGGACCGGCGTGCCGCAGGCCATCGCCTCGGCCGCGACGGTCGGAAAACCCTCCCACCGCGAGGGCAGGACAAAAAGGTCCGCCCCCGCCATCCAGGCATAGGGATTGCCGACGAAGCCGATGAACCGGACGTGCTCGCCGATCCCGAGCTGGGCCGCCAGGCGATGCAACTCGGCCAGCTTGCTGCCCTTGCCGAGGATGACCAGCGCATGGCTCCGCCAGATGCCGCTGCGGGCATAGGCCTGGAGCAGGACCTCCTGCGCCTTCTGGTACTCGAGCCGGCCGGCAGTAAGGATATAGGGCCGCGTCGGCGCGCCCGACAGCGGCGCGCTCGCCGCCGCCTCGATCGCAGCGAGATCGATCGGGTTGTTGATCATCCGCACCCTGTCGGGATCGAGCCCGAGATCGGCGGTGAGCCCCAGGGCCATGTCGGTCGAGTTGGCGAGCACAGCGTCGGCGCGGCGATAGGCCCGGCGGGTCAGGGCGAGCGAGACGTGCTCGACCAGGGCATTGGGCGCCTCCTCGCGCACCACGGCGCGCACGTTGTTGCCCTCGCGCGCGATCCAGCGCGGGCGGCCCGCCCCGGAATTCATCAGCGCCAGCCAGGTCAGCAGGTTGGTGCCCTTGAGGAAGCTCATCACCACGTCGGGGCGGAACTCTGCGATCATCCGCCGATAGGCGAGCGGCGCGCGCTGGATCGCGCCGATCAGCTTGCCGGGCGTATATTGCGCGCGGTTGGGCCCGTCGTAGTTGAACCGCGCCTCGCCGTCCGGCGCGACCATGATCCGGTCGGCTTCGATCTGGTCGAGGTAGGGCCCGGCGGCGCGGAGCAGGCCGGTCCGCACATCGAAGCGCTTGCGGTCGAGCTGGTTGTGGAGGTGGACCGCAACCCGCTCGGCGCCGCCGCCGTGGAGCGAGGTCAGGAGCATGAGGATGCGGACGGGGCGGCCGAGCAGTTGCGCCGGCGATGTCTTGCGGTGCATCGATGAACCTCCACTGCCAGCGCAGGCTGATTGCCATCGCCACCCCAAGGTGGCAAGTCGCGAGACGCCGGGAAGTTCCCCCCGAAATGGAGTTCGTCGTGCCGCGGTTGGAGCTTTTCGTGGGTTCGGCCGCGTTCTGGGCGCGCGCCGCGCAGGACATGGCCGCGGCGCGGCACCGCGTCCTGGTCCAGGCGATGACCTTCGAAGGCGACACCGCCGGGCTCGCCGTCGCCACCGCGATCCAGGCGAGCGGGGCGGCGGATCGCCGCGTGCTGGTCGACGACTATACCCGTCACGTCATCAACGACACCTTCCTGCGCCGGACACGCGATCCCGCGATCCTGGCCGAGGCCGCGGCGACCCAGGCGATGTTCGCGCGGCTGCGCGACGACGGCGTCGGCGTGCGGATCACCAATCCGATGGAGGGCAACTGGCTGCGCTACCCCTTGCGCAACCACAAGAAGCTGCTGATCGCGGACGACGCCGCCTGGATCGGCGGGATCAACTTCTCCGACCACAACTTCGCCTGGCACGACATGATGCTGCGGATCGCCGATCCCGCAGCGGTGGACTGGCTCGCCGAATCCTTCGCCGCCGACTGGGCCGGCGAGCCGCGCCTGCTGGCCGGGTCGTTCGGCGAGGGGCTCGACCTCATCAACCTCGACGGCGCGACCAACCGTCAGGGCTTCGCCTCGCTGTTCCGCCTGTTCGGCGAGGCCCGGCGCGAGATCGAGGTGATCAGCGCCTATCCGACCTTCCCTTTCGTCGACGCCCTCGCCGCCGCAGCGCGCCGAGGCGTGGGGGTGACGATCCACACGCCCCGCCCCAGCAACAAGCCGATCGTGCGCGACTACCTGCTCGCCGACAGCAGCAGCAGACGCCGCAACGGCATCGCGCTGCGCCTCCTGCCCGAGATGACCCACGTCAAGGCCGCACTGGTCGACAGCACGGTGCTGGTCGCCGGCTCAAGCAACTTCGATTTCGTCAGCTACCGCACCAGCGCCGACCACGTCGCCCTGATCCGCGATCCCGCCCTGATCGCGCAGGCCGAGGCGCAACTCTTCGCCCCCGCCCGCACCCTGTCGGCCGCTCCCACCGCCGCCGACCGCCCAGGTTGGCGCGGCCTCCGCGCCAAGGCAACCCTGCGCACCGCCGACGCCCTCATCGCCCGCCTCAGCCACTCCAC
>Ga0066256_1002899_pt1 | contig 17681 bp, 16 predicted proteins | sample ThiBio_1000_biof_FD_87107 | JGI IMG/M metagenome (GOLD analysis project Ga0066256, IMG submission 87107) | Wastewater bioreactor microbial communities from Cape Town, South Africa - Thiocy_expt_1000_biof (version 2) | ecosystem: Engineered > Bioreactor > Thiocyanate-remediating >...
GTCTGTCGCATCGCCGTCCAAGGGCGCATGGGGGCGCGGCTTCTCACCGGCCGCGTCCGGCGTCCGGACGGCCTGCGCCACGTCCCGCGCGCCGGTTTCCATGGCCGTCTCGGCATCGTTCGCCGGGTCGTGCCCGGTCTTTTCCCGCTCGGTCTTTTCGGTCCTGGCATGGTGGAGTACGTGCGGGGAGACGCCCTCGGCCTTGCGGTCGTCCTTATGATCCGCTGGGCGATCCGCATGATCCGTTGCGCGATCCGCCGCGCGATCGGTTGCATGGTCCGCCTGCCGTTCAGCCGTCACCAGCGCCTCGAACGGCGCGGCATCTTTTGCGTCGTTCGCGGATTCGCGCGCGCCGCCGCCCGCCGGCACGGGGCCGGAGATCGAAGATGGGGATGTCGCGATGGCGTGCACTGGCAGGTCCGTGATGATCCGCCGAGCCCATCGCAAGCGCCGGGCCAGTCGCAAAAGCGCCGATTTCACGGGATTTTCCGGCGCGGACCGGAGGAGCGGCTGCACAAAGGGACGGGCATGGATTGCCGGTGCGGCAAACTCTGCCGCCCGCGGGCATCGCCGCGCGCGGCAAAAAAAGCCGCCAAAAGCCCGGAAAAATCGCGCTCCCCATATGGCATGGGGCTTGCGACGGGCTTGCCGGAACAAAAGCATTCGGACCCACGCCGTGAGCCTGAACGGAATCGCCGGTACCGCCATCAGCGCGCTGAAGACCAACAGCGCCGCGCTGGGCGTGGTCGCCAACAACGTCTCCAATCTCAACACGGCCGGTTATGCGCGCCGCGTGGTCAATCAGCAGACCCTGTCGGTCGGCGGCCAGTTGATGGGCGTGAACATCGCCAGCGTCCAGCGCGTCGCCAGCCAGTTCCTGATGCAGGAGATGCTGTCGGCGGGCGGGACCAATGCCCAGTACAGCACGATGGGCAGCCTGTTCAGCCAGCTCAACGGCCTGTTGGGCGCGCCGGGCGACAACCAGTCGCTGGCCACCGGCCTGACCAATCTGTCCGCCGCCTTCGCCACCGCCTCGCAGGCGCCGACCTCGTCGGCCAGCCGCACGGCGGTGATGAACGCCCTGAACAATCTGGCGGGCAATTTCTCTTCGGTCTTCTCCACCGTCTCCCAGATGCAGAGCCAGACCGACCAGCAGGTGGTGGGCTCCATCGACTCCACCAATGCGCTGCTCAAGCAGGTGTTCGACCTGAATCAGCAGATCCGCAACGCCACCGTGAGCGGCGACACCGCCTCGGGCCTGCTGGATCAGCGCGACACCGCCCTGACCAGCCTGTCCGAGACGCTGGGCATCCGCACCACCCAGCAGCCGGACGGCAGCGTCATCGTCGCCACCGCCGATGGCGTGAACCTGGTGAGCAACACCTATGCGCAACTCTCCTATACGGGCGGCGCGCAGAACGGCACCTATGGCAACATCATGGTGCAGGACATCAACCCGGCGACGGGCGCGCCGCTGGGCGGACCCATGGCGCTGGACCCGCATCTGGCGGGCGGCTCGCTCAAGGGCCTGATCGACATGCGCGATCAGGTGCTGGGCGGCCTGTCCCAGACCCTGGGCAACCTGGCGCAGCAGACCGCCCAGGCGTTCAACGCCCAGGCCAACGCCAATGCCGCCTTCCCGCCGCCGGCCGCGCTGTCGGGCCGCAACACCGGCCTTCTGGGCGGCGACGCCCTGAACTTCACCGGCAAGACCACCATCGCCGTCACCGGCCAGGACGGCACGCTGATCTCACGCATCGATGTGGATTTCGGCCCGCCCAGCCTGTTGTCGGTCGATGGCGGCGCCCCGATCAGCGCCGGCAGCACCGTCGGCGGCTTCGCCGCGGCGCTGAACAGCGCGCTGGGCGCCAACGGTTCGGCCAGCTTTGTGGACGGCAAGCTCTCCATCTCCGCCAGCGGCGGCAACGGCATCCTGGTGCAGGATGATGCCTCGGCGCCGTCGGCGCGCGGCGGCACCGGATTTTCCCAGTTCTTCGGGCTGAACGACCTCTTTCAGTCGCAGATGCCTTCGGTCACCGCCACCGGCCTGTCCGCCACCGACGCCAGCGGCCTGGCGGCGGGCGGCAAGATCACCCTGCAGCTCAAGGGTCCGAACGGCGATATCGTCCGCAATGTCAGCATCACCACCACCGCCGGTCAGACGGTGGGCGACATCGTCACGGCGATGAACGCCGCCCTGGGCGGCGCCTCCAGCCTGCCCCTGAACCCGGACGGCTCGATCACCAGCCAGAACCGCGCGCTGTATTCGGACTACCCGCTGAACGTCACCAACGACACCACCGCGCGCGGCACCACCGGCCAGAGCTTCAGCCAGATCTTCGGTCTGGGCGCGGGCGCCCAGGCGATGCAGGCCCAGGGTTTTTCCGTCACCCAGGCGGTGACGGCCAATCCGGCGCGCATCGGCTTCGCCAGCCCCGCCATCACCCCCGCCAGCGTCGCGGGCGACACCATCGTTCTGGGCGGCGACAATTCGGGCGCCATCGCGCTGCAGACGCTGATTACCAAGAGCATGACCTTCAAGCCGGCAGGCGGCGTGGCGGGACAGATTTCCACCCTGTCGGATTATGCCGCCAGCTTCTATCAGGATGTCTCGACCCGCTCGAATGTCGTCACCTCCGCCCAGGTGACGCAGAGCGACCGCTATGCCGAGGCGCAGTCGCGCCTGACCTCGCACACCGGCGTCAGCCTCGATGAAGAGCTGATGGCCCTGACCTCCTACCAGCAGGCCTATGCCGCCGGCGCGCGCATCCTGACCCTGGTGGACAAGATGTATCAGACCCTGCTCGAATTGCCGTAAGGATCATCGCCCATGAGTATCGACCGCGTCGCCACCAGCGCTCAGACCGCCTATTTCCTCAGCCAGATCCAGAATGCGGGCAGCACCCTGGACAAGACCCAGGAAAAGATCGCCTCGGGCAAGAACGCCACCACCTATGCCGGTTTCGGCAATCAGACCCAGGTGCTGACCGCCACCATCGCGGCCAATGCGCGCAACAGCGCCTATACCACCGCCACCAAGCTCGCCGTCACCCAGACCGACCTGCAGGATACCCAGTTGACCAGCCTGGCCGACCTGGCCGCCAAGCTGAAAAAGGCGGTCAGCGACGCGGTCGCCAACAACGACGCCTCCACCCTGATGGCGCAGGTGCGCAGCATCTTCGACCAGGCCAGCGGCATCCTCAATTCCAAGGACGCCAATGGCGACTATATCTATGCGGGCGGCAAGACCGGCACCGCGCCCATCACCGTCACCAGCCTGGCCGATCTTCAGGCGCTGCCCTCGGTCGCGGGCGCCTTCGCCAATGGCGACCTGAAGAAGTCGGTGCAGGTCGCCGACGGCGTCGGCGTCTCCTATGGGCTGACCGCCTCGGAGGTCGGCACCGGCCTGATGCAGGCGCTGAAGGACATCGCCGCCTTCGATGTGGGCGGCAGCGGCAATTTCGACGCCGCCACCAGCCTGTCGGCGGCGCAGAACGGCTTTCTCAGCGGCGCCATCGCCACCCTGACCGGCACCGCCACCGATCTGCACGCCGTGTCGGCCGCCAACGGCTATGTCTCCAACCGGTTGACCGACGCGCAGGGAAGCCAGACCTCGATGAACACCCTCTACAAGGGGTTTGTCTCCGGCATCCAGGACACCAACATGGCCGAGGCGGCGACCCAGCTGTCGCTGAACCAGACCCAGCTTCAGGCGTCGCTGGCGGTGACCTCGACCCTGCACCAGCTTTCGCTGCTGAATTACATGCCCCAGTAAGCTGTCAGTAAATCGCGGAAAACCGGGATTTTCCGGGCCTTTCTTGCGGTTCCCGCAGTTCGCGCCTATATCGCCGGGATGAGCGCCAGAACCCGCATCGTCGTCGCCATGTCCGGCGGCGTGGATTCCTCCGTCACCGCCGCCCTGCTGAAAAAGCAGGGCCATGAGGTGATCGGCATCACGCTCCAGCTGTATGCCTCCACCGCCCAGCCGCAGCGCAAGGGCGCCTGCTGCGCCGGGTCCGACATCTATGACGCCCGGCGCGTGGCGGAAAATCTGGGCATCCCGCATTATGTGCTCGATTATGAAAGCCGCTTCCGCAAGGCGGTGATCGAGAGTTTCGCGGGCAGCTACGCCCAGGGCGAGACGCCCATTCCCTGCGTGTCGTGCAATCAGAAGGTCAAGTTCGCCGATCTGCTGGACACCGCGCGCGAGCTGGGGGCGGAGGCGATGGCCACCGGCCATTATGTGCGCCGTGTCGAAGGGGCGACAGGCGCGCAGCTTCATGCCGCCGCCGACGCCGTGCGTGACCAGAGCTATTTCCTGTTCGCCACCACCCAGGCGCAACTGGATTTCCTGCGCTTTCCGCTGGGCGAGATGGAAAAGCCGCAGGTGCGCGCCATCGCCGCCGAACTGGGGCTGGTCAATGCCGCCAAGCCCGACAGCCAGGACATCTGCTTCGTGCCGCAGGGGCGCTACACCGGCATCGTCAACAAATTCCGCCCCGATGCCGCGCGCGCGGGCGACATTGTCGATGAGAGCGGCGCGGTGCTGGGCCGCCATGACGGCATCGCCCATTTCACGGTGGGCCAGCGCAAGGGCCTGGGCCTGTCGGGCCATGCCCAGCCGCTGTTCGTGCTGCGGCTGGACCCGGTGAATGCCCGCGTGGTGGTGGGACCGCGCGAAAGCCTGGGCGCTTCCACCATCCCCCTGCGCGATGTGAACTGGCTGGCGGGCAGCGACGCGCCGTTCGCCTGCCGGGTCAAGGTGCGTTCCATGCGGCCGCCGGTGGCCGCCACCGTCACGCCGCTGGCGGACGGCGCGGCGCGGGTGGAACTGGCCGCGCCCGAGGACGCCATCGCGCCCGGCCAGGCCTGCGTCTTTTACGAAGAGGGCGGCAGCCGGGTGCTGGGCGGCGGCTGGATCACGGCGCAAGCCCTCACCCAGGCGGCCTGACAGGCCAGGCTTACGCATGGTTTTTGGCGCTTTTTCCGGCTTATCTTGACAGGGCGGGACGCCCATCCTACATCCCGCGCCCGGGCCTCCTAAGGGGTCCGCACCCCGGTTTGGCAGCGTAGCTCAGTGGTAGAGTAGGGGAATCATAATCCTTTGGTCGCAGGTTCAAATCCTGCCGCTGCTACCACCCGGTTCTCTCTTTCGAGGCTGTTTTCGTGACCGCCGCTCCCACCCTTGCCGATATCCGGCGCGCCGCCGCCGCCATCCTGCCCGCGCTGGTGCGCACGCCCACGCGCCATTCGCGCACCCTGTCGGGCATCGCCGGCTGCGAGGTCTGGCTGAAATTCGAGAACCGCCAGTTCACCGCCTCCTTCAAGGAGCGCGGCGCGCTGAACCGGCTGCTGGCGTTGAGCGACGCGGAAAGACAGCGCGGCGTGGCGGCGATGAGCGCGGGCAACCATGCCCAGGGCGTCGCCTATCATGCCGGGCGGCTGGGCATTCCCGCCACCATCGTGATGCCCGAGGCCACGCCCTTCAACAAGGTCAAGCATACCCGCGATTTCGGCGCCACCGTGATCCTGCACGGCAAGGATCTGATCGAGGCCGATGCCGAGGCGCGCCGCATCGCCGCCGGACAGGGCCTGACCTTCATCCATCCCTATGACGATCCGCTGGTGATCGCGGGTCAGGGCACCCTGGTGCTGGAGATGCTGGAGGATGTGCCGCATCTGGAGGCGCTGATCGTGCCCATCGGCGGCGGCGGGCTGATCTCCGGCTGCGCCATCGCCGCCAAGGGCCTCAAGTCCTCCATTGAAGTCTATGGCGCGCAGACCGAGCTGTATCCGGCGATGTATGATCTGGTGAAGGGCCTGCCGGTGCCCAAACCGCGCATCGCCCCCCAGACCATCGCCGAAGGCATCGCGGTCAAGCAGCCGGGGGCGCTGACCACCGCCATCGTCAAGGAACTGGTGACCGACATCTTCGTGGTGCCGGAAGCGGCGATCGAACACGCCCTGGCGATGATCCTGGAAATCGAAAAGACCGTGATCGAGGGGGCGGCGGCTTCCGGTTTCGCCGCGCTGCTGGCGCAGAAGGATCGCTTCGCGGGCCGCAGCGTCGGCGTCGTGATGTCGGGCGGCAATATCGACATGCGCCTGTTGTCCAACATCATCCTGCGCGAACTGACCCGCGAGGGGCGCATCATCTCGCTGGAACTGCAGATCGACGACCGGCCCGGCCAGCTGGCCCAGATCGCCACCATCATCGCCGATGCGGGCGGCAATGTGCTGGAAGTCTCGCACAACCGCATGATGGCGGGCACGCCCGCCAAATCCACCACCCTGGGGCTGGTGGTGGAGGCGCGCGACGCCGAACACGCGCAGGAAATCCGGGACCGGCTGGCGGCCAAGGGCTACCGCCAGGGCGGCATCTAGAGGGCGGCCCCTAGCATCCCGCCTGTAACGGCATCTGTGACATCGGGCGGAAAGCCGCCAAAACGCGGAACGGCCTTGGCCGTCCGGGGTTAGCTGGGAAACAACCCCGGAGGCGCGCGCATGTCCCAGTTCGAGCACCAGGCCCATCATGAGTCCGGTCATGTCTGGACGCTGATCGAGGCCATGCCCATGACCCTGCTGGTCACCCATGACGGCGCGCGGCTGGATGCCCGGCCGATGGCGGCGACGGTGGAGCCGGACGAGGGTGCGATCTATATCCTGGCCAACCGGGACGCGGATTCCGACCGCCAGATACAGGAAGATGACGCGGTGGTGCTGTCGTTTCAGAAAGGCGCTACCTATGTCGTGGTGCATGGAACCGCGCGGGCGTCGGACGACCGCGCCAAGATTCGGGAACTCTGGACCGTCTTCGACAAGGCCTGGTGGGATGGTCCCGACGATCCGCGCATCCGGCTTCTGACCGTCACCCCGTCGCGGGCGGAATATTGGGAAAGTCCCGGCAGGCTGGTGTCCTATGCCGACATGCTGCTGTCGGCCGCCACCGGCAAGCGGCCCGGCGCCGGGGAGCATGGCAGCGCCCGGCTCTAGCCGGCAGGGTTAAGCCGCCGCCCGCATTAACCTTGCCGGGAGCCCTTGCTTCATTTTGGCACAACCGGTTCCTAGAACCGGGGGATGGGGTTTCTTCCGAAAAGCGTGGCGCAACTGGCGGGCATGCTGGTGACGGGCATCGTCGCCTTCGGATCCGATATCGAGGTCTATTACGCGGTGCCGATGGGCGTGTTCGCGGGCGCGCTGGCCTCCTTCTGCGTCTCGCTGTCGGAAGCCAAGGACAGCTATCGCCGGCGCGAGGCGCAGGAGCAGTTCCGCGCCCGCTGGGAACACTACAAGTAGATCACGCGCCTTCCGGCGGGATGGAATTCAGGGCGTTTTCCAGTTCCTGGAAGCTGGGCTGGTATTCGCTGGGCACGCTGCCGCGGCCGATCTCCACCGACACCTGGGCGGCGTTGCCGTGCAGGTGCGCCACCAGGATGTCGCGGATCACATGATAGAACAGCGCGTCCTCGTCCACGATGGCCTTCAGGCGCGTGCCCAGCGGTCCGACCACGCCATAGGCCAGGAACACGCCCAGGAAGGTGCCGACCAGCGCCGAGCCGATCATGCCGCCCAGCACCTCGGGCGGCTCGCTGATCGCGCCCATGGTCTTGATGACGCCCAGCACGGCGGCGACGATGCCCAGCGCGGGCAGGCCGTCGGCCATCGCCTGCAGGGCGTTGGCGCCCACCAGCGCCTCGTGGTGATGCTTTTCGAGCTGCTTTTCCATCGCGGTCTCGACCTGGTGGGGGTCTTCCAGGCTCATGGTCATCATCCGCAGGGTGTCGCAGATGAAGTCCAGCGCGAAATGGTCCTTCATGATCTTGGGATAGCGCTTGAAGATCGAGGATTCCGACGGTTTCTCGATATGGGCTTCCAGCGCGATCAGGCCCTTGGACTTCATGGTCTTGGTCAGCAGGAACAGCAGGCACAACAGGTCGTTGTAATCCTTCGGCTTCCAGGCCGGGCCGCTGATCACCTTGCCCAGCGAGCCCATGATCTTCTTCATGTTGTACATCGAGCCGGAGATCAGCATGGCGGCGATGGCCGCGCCGAAGATGGTGGCCATCTCGTGCGGCGCCGCATGCATGACGACCTCCATCGCGCCGCCGGTGGCGATGTAAACGCCGAACACGCAGATGAACAAAAGGACGATGCCGCCGATCTGAAGCATGAAGGAAGGGCCCGGAATTTTGACCGGATCAGTATTAACGGCAGGACTTAAGGAGGCGTGAACCGCGGGGCGCCGCCCGGCCCGCAGAGGTTAACGCTTTATAACCGGCGTCAGGGCTGGGCGCCGGGTCCGCCGCGCGCTTCCGTCAGCTTGCGGCTGACCAGGGCGGCCAGTTCGGCGGCCACCCGCTCGCCCATCCGGGCATCGTCCTTTTCGGCGCGCGCGGCGCGGGCGATGGCGCTGACATGCAGGGCGGTGATGGTCTGGTCCGGCGGGTGGCCGATGCGGGCCATGTCGTCCATGTAGCGGCACAGAACTTCGGCGATGCGGCCGGTGGAGGCCAGGCCCGCCGTCTCGGCCATGCCGCGGATTTCGCGCACCGTCTCATGCACCCGCGCCATGTCGGCGCCGGCCTGTTCCATACGGGCCACCAGCGCCAGCACCGCCGCGCGCAGCGCGGGCCTGCTGTTTTCCATCACCAGGGCGGCGCGCGCGGCGGTTTCCGGCGCGCGCAGGGTCCGCATGGCCCGCGCCGCGTCGGCGCGGCTGAGCATCTGGGGATAGGAACCGGGGGGGATGATCCGGGCGGATTTTTCGGTCATTGCACACTCGCATCCTGGAAATCCCCGGACCGCCGCCAGGGACCGGCATAATCCTCCGGCTGGTGGCGGCGGCGGTCGGGGCCGAAATAATTGTCGCTGCGGACGAAGGCCCGTGGCCGCTCCACGATCTCGGCGATGCGGGAGAACAGGTTGGCGGCGGTGATGGGCTTGGCCAGCAGTTCGGTGACGCCCGCGTCGCGCGCCGCTTCCACCCGGTGTTTTTCGGTATGGCCGGTGATCATGATGATGGGCACGAAGGGATTGGGGCTGGCGTCGGAGGTCCGCACATGACGGGTGAATTCGATGCCGTCCATCGGCTGCATCGCCATGTCGGTGAGCACCAGGTCGCTCTTGCGCTCGCGCAGCATGTGGATGGCGGCGACGCCGTTGGGGGCGTCGGCTATGTCCTTGATGCCGGCGGAGTTGAGCAGTGCCCGCAGCAACGACCGCATATGGGCGTTGTCCTCGACGATCAGGGTCTTGAGATTTTCGAATCCGGCCCCGGACATTGTTCAGCTTTCGGCGGTATCATGAAAAACGCTGATGCATGGAGATTGCCTGTTGCAGGTTACAATCATGTGGTTAGGGAAGCGTTACCGTCCCGCCCTGGAAGTTCCCTCATGTTAACGAACGGCTCTTTCACCCTGGGGCCGGTTTTCTTCCGCCTGTTCATGACGGTGCGCGCATTGCTCTCGCCCACCGTGTTCGGGGTGATGGGGGTGGTGCGCGATGGCGCGGGCCGGGTGCTGCTGGTGCGCCACCGCTACAAGCGCGGCTGGCATCTGCCCGGCGGCGGGGTGGACCGGGGCGAGCCGCCGCAGGAGGCGGTGCGCCGCGAGCTGGCCGAGGAAGTGGGCCTGTCGGGCGGCGACAGTGAATTTCTGGGGCTCTATACCCGGCGCGCGGGCTGGGTCACCAATCTGGTGGCACTGTACCGCATCACCGGCGCGGCCATCGCCTTCCGTCCCAGCCTGGAGATCGCCGAAATCTGCTTTGCCGATCCCGCCGCGCCGCCGCCCGGCTGCACGCCCGCCACGCTGCGGCGGCTGGCCGAGCTCACCGGCGCGGCGCCCGTCTCGACGCGCTGGTAGCGGGCCGGGGTGTCCGCTTGCCTTTTGCGGGCATCGGCTTTAGCGGAAAGAGCATGTCCGCGCCCGCCTCTCCCGACTGGCAGATCCGCCTGGAAGCCCCCGGCGATGCGCCGGGTGTGGAGGCGCTGAATGCCCAAAGCTTCGGCCCCGGCCGGTTCGCCAAGTCCGCCTACCGGTTGCGCGAAGGCGTCCATCCCATGCCCGAACTGTCCTTTGTCGCCGCGCAGGGCGATGTTCTGCGCGGCTCGGTGCGTTTCTGGCCCGTTTCGGTGGGCGGCCATGAGGAATTGCTGCTGGGTCCGCTGGCGGTGCGCGACGCCGATCGCGGCAAGGGCATCGGCATCGCCCTGATGCGGGCGGGTATCGCCGCCGCCCAGGCCGGGCCGTGGCGCGGCATCCTGCTGGTGGGCGACGAGCCCTATTACGCCAAGGTGGGTTTCGCCCGCCTGCCGCCCGGCCGGGTGCGGTTTCCCGGGCCGGTGGATGAGAGCCGCATTCTGGGCCTGTCGCTGAAGGCGGGCGAACTGCTCACCCTGTCGGGCCTGGTGCGCCGCGCCCGGATTCACGATCCGGTCTGCGCCAATGGCGCCGGTATCGGCTGACGCGATCTTGACAGGTCGGGACGGCGCTTCTTTGCTGTCCGTCACAGGAACAGCGGAGGACGCCCATGTGCGATGAATTCATCCATCCCGGCCTTGTATCCGATCCCCGTCTGTCGCGGCGCGGCTTCGGCCTGATGACGGCCGCCGCCGCCGCGGGCGTGGCCAGCCCGGCGCTGGCGCAAGACACCGTCACCGAAACCGATGTCAGCGTGAAGACGCCCGACGGCGCCTGTGACGCGGTGCTGTTCCATCCCAAGGCCGATGGGGCCAAACAGCGCTGGCCCGCCGTGCTGGTCTGGCCCGACATCATGGGCCTGCGTCCGGTCTTCCGCGATATGGGCCGCCGCCTGGCGGGGCAGGGATACACCGTGCTGGTCGTCAATCCCTTCTACCGCTCGGCTCGCGCGCCGGTGATCGGCGACAATTTCGATTTCTCCAACCCCGAACAGCGCGCCAAGCTGACGGGCTATCGCGGCGCCATGACCAATGACGGCATCGACCGCGACGCGGTGGCCTATCTGGCCTTTCTCGATGCCCAGGCGGTGACCGACAAGACGAAAAAGGCGGGCGTGCAGGGCTATTGCATGGGCGGCGCGCTGTCGTTCCGCACCGCCGCGATGGCGCCGGGCCGGATCGCCGCCGTGGGCAGCTTTCAGGGGGGCAGCGGCTTGTCCAGCGCCAAGCCGGACCGTCCGCATCTGCTGATCGGCAAGACACAGTCCGCCTATCTGAGCTGCCAGGCCCGCAACGACGACGCGCAGAATCCGAAAATGAAGGACGATCTCAAGGCCGCCTTCGCCGCCGCCGGCAAGACGGCCACGATCGAAGTCTACGCCGCCGATCACGGCTGGTGCGTCAAGGGCAGCCAGGCCTATAACGAAGCGGAAGCCGAGCGCGCCTGGACCAACCTGTCGGCGCTTTACGCGGCCAGGCTGGCATAACCCCATTCATGCGAAAGCCCGCATGGAGGCCATGCGGGCTTCCCGGATGACCGGCGGGATTACCGGCCGGAGCCGGTATCAGTGGCCGGTGCCCGGCTGGCTGGTCTTGGGAGCCTTGCCGTCCTCGACACGGCCTTCGTTCCGAAGCGCGCGGCCTTCCTCGGCCTTCTGCCTGCTTTCCGCGCTCTTGCCATGCTCGTGGGCTTCTTCCTTGACGAAACCGGCGGCTTCCTTGATCTGGCCTTTGATGCTCATCGTGTCTCTCCTGTGATCGCTTTCACTGTGATTGCTTGTGCGATTGCTTGGGCGATTGCTTGACCGCACCTGATTCAAACGGCGCGGCGGCGGCTCTGTTCCCGCATCGCGTTGCTACTCGGCGGCCAAGCCCAGTTCCGGGCGCGGCGTGCGCCGTCCCATGGTCCAGTTGTTCTGCAGGCGGACCTTGGGATTGGGCGAGCACCAGATCTCGCCGCTCTCATCCAGCGCCACGACCCAGATCAGATTGTGCTCCTGGCCATAGTCGATCACGGCGATGGCGGACCCCTTGCCCTTGCCCTCCACGGTCATGGGAATGCAGGGGTCCAGTTGGGTGAAGGTCATGGTCGCTCCGGGCGGCGGCAGGGCCTTCTACTAAGGCGCGAGGCGGCCCTAAGGTTCCCGCCTCCAGGCGGAATTAGCGGCCTTCCAGCCGCCAGGCCAGCAGCAGCGCACCGGCGATCAGCAGCAGTGCCAGCCACTGCGGCAGCAGCTTTTCCTGTTCCAGCGCGGTGACGCGATAGGCGTTGTTGGCGCGCAGGCCGATCCAGCCCTTGCCGCCGGCGGCATCGCCCGGCGCGGTCCGGCGCACCTGCGGGGTGCCGTCCGCCAGCCAATGCACGCCGCCGCCGCTGGCCGCCGCCAGGGGCGACAGCACGCTGTCCGTCGCGCGCATATCGGCGACCTCGCGCGGATTCAACGGCCCGGCCGCCGTGACGGTGGAGAGGATGCCGTCGGTGGCGCGGTAAAGACCCAACTCGGTCACCTTGGCGCTGGCGCGCCAGATACCGGGTTCGGCGCGGGTCAGCGGCAGGGTCACCGTCTTGCCGTCCGGCGGGGTCAGTTTCACCGGCGGCGTGGCGGGGGCCCTGGGGCGGCGGGGGGGGGGGGGGTTGTTGCCCCCGGGCTTTGGGGGGCGGGGCCCCCCCCGCCCCGCTCCGCCCCCCCCTCCCCCCCGCTGCGCCCCCCCCCCCCGGCACCGCCTGCGGCCCGCCGCCCTCGAAGCCGCGCGCCCACAGCCGGGTCTGATCGCTCATCAGTTCGGCGACCCGGCCCTTGCCCACCTGGTCCAGCACCAGCAGGGGGCGGCCCGCATCGCCCGCCATCACCGTCTGGCCCGCCAGCTTGTTGGCGCCGATGATGCGGAACCAGCGGCCCCATGTGGGCGCGGCATTGTCCTGTCCTTGTCCGGGCAGTTCGCGCGTCACCGGATGGGCCTTGCCTTCGGGCGTCACGCGCGGACGGAAACCGCCGGTCACCACCTGTCCGGTGGGCTGGGCGGGCAGCACCTGCGACAGCGGCGTGCGGTAGATGCTTTCGGGCCCCGCCATTTCCGGCCCGGAGGAGATCAGCAGCGCCCCGCCATCCTGCACATAGTTGGCGATGTTCTGGAAATAGGCCAGCGGCAGGATGCCCCGCTCCTTGTAGCGGTCGAACACCACCAGATCGAAGGAGCCCAGCTTTTCCGAGAACAGCTCGCGGGTGGGGAAGGCGATCAGCGACAGTTCGGAAATCGGCGTGGCGTCCTGCTTGTCCGGCGGGCGCAGGATGGTGAAATGCACCAGGTCCACCGACGGATCGGCCTTGAGCAGGTTGCGCCACACCCGCTCGCCCGCATGGGGCTCGCCCGACACCAGCAGCACCCGCAGCCGGTCGCGGATGCCCGACACCGTCACCACCGCATGATTGTTCTGCAACGTCAGTTCGGCGGGACCGGGCGCGGCGGCCAGTTCGATCAGATTCTCGCCTTCATGCGCCACCGGCAGGCGGATCACCGTGTCCTGGCCGACCGGCACGGTGCGGCGGCCGAACGGCTTGCCGTCGATGCGGATCTCCAGGCTGGCGGTGCCGCCCGCCCCCCCGCCCCGATTGGCCCCCCCCCGGCGGGTATTGGCCCCTTGGCCGACAATAGCGGAGCGCGCGGCGGGGGTGGCCGGCAGCCTTCTGTGTTTTTCCTCCCCGCCCCCCCCCCCCCCGCCCCCCCGCCGCCGCCCCCCCCCCCCCCCCCCCGGCGTGGGCGCGTCATGCACCTGGCCGTCGGTGATCAGGATCGCGCCCGCCATGCGCCCGGGCGGCACATCGGCGATGGCCGCGTTCAACGCCGCGAAAGCCTGGGTGCCGTTGCCGTCGCCGCCGGTGGTGGTGCCGATGCTGGTCTCGCGCACGATCAGGCCCGGCTGGGCTTCCAGCTGCTTGCGGATCTGGGCCCGCGCCGCCTCCGCCTGCGCCCCGCGCGTGCCCAGCCCCATGCTCTGGGAGCGATCGGTGACGATGACGGCGACATCGGGCAAAGGCGCGCGCTGTTCGCGCACCAGCAGCGGCCCGGCCAGCGCGAACAGCAGGACGGCGAAGGCCAGGCCGCGCGCCCAGGCGCCGCGTGCCCGCCGGTAAAAAGCAAAAGCAACGATCAGCAGCGCCAGCGCCGCCAGCGCATAGAGCAGCGGCAAGGGCAGGACGGGCGCGAAGTCCAGCCGGGTCATGGCCGCCCCATGCGTTGCAGCAGCGCCGGGGCGTGGACCTGATCGGTCTTGTAATTGCCGGTCAGGGCATACATCACCACATTGATGCCGAAGCGGAAGGCCATCTCGCGCTGGATTTCGCCGCCGGGCGAGGGCGTGTTGGTGAAGCGGCCATTGGCATCCACCGCCCAGGCGGCGGCCCAGTCATTGCCGCCGATGATCACCGGCGACACGCCATCACCGCCCCGCGCGGGCGGCGCGACTTCGCCGGACCGCGCGGCCGGCGGCAGCGCCTCCACCCAGACCTGTCCGCCGCTCCAGCGGCCGGGAAAGTCGCGCAGGATATAGAACGCCTTGGTCAGCACATGATCGCCGCGCACCGGCTCCAGCCGGGGCATGTCCAGTCCGGCGGTCAGGCGGCGCAGCGTCTGCTCGCCCGGCGAGGTGGGGCCGCGCGTGGCGCCCAGCGTCAGGTCGCGGGTGTCGAACAGGATGGTGCCGCCCTGGCGCATGTAATCGCCGACCTTGGCCAGGGCGCGGGGCGACAGCGCCTTGGCGCGCGGGTCCATCGGCCAGTAGAGCAGGGGATAGAAAGACAGATCGTCCTTTTCCAGATCCAGCCCCACCGGCTCCAGCGGCTCGTAAGAGGTACGCAGCCGCAGCGCGAAACCCAGCCCGGTCAGGCCCTGCTGGCTGGTGGTGTCCACATCGGCCAGGCCGGTCTTCACATAGGCCAGCCGTGTGTCCAGCGCCGAGGCCATCAGCGCCGCCTCATCGGCGCGGGCCTGCGGAACGGCCAACACGCCGAGGAACAGCATAAAGACCGCGCCGATCCAGCGCACACGGTTGGGGCCGAAGCCGCGCAAGGCCAGCGAGGCCAGCGCGTCCAGCAGCAGCAGCGCCATCGCGGCGGCCAGCAGCCAGGGTTCCAGGGCGCGGGCCTGTGTTCCCGCATACGCCTGCACATCGGCATCGGCCAGTGGCGCGAGGCGGTCATCGGCCTTCATCACATTCAGCGCGCTTTCCACCTCATGGGCGCCATACAGGCCGGGCGGGTGCCGGCGGGACACGACCGTCTTGGTGAAGTCCTGAGCGGCTATCGGCAGCGCGCCACCGGCCGGCGCGGCGGCCTGGCCGAATCCGTCCAGCACCGACACCGGCGGCAGGCTGGTCAGCCCCGCCAGGTCGCGCGCCGGGGTGCCCGCCGACAACGCCAGCAGGCGCTTGAGCATGTCCACATACAGGCCCGACAAAGGCAGCGACGACCAGCCGGGACTGGCGGTGGTGTGGAACAGCACGATCCAGCCCGCGCCGTCCGCCTTGGCGGTGATCAGGGGGGTGCCGTCCGCCAGGCTGGCCCAGGTGCGCGACTGGAGTTCGGCCGACGGCTCGGCCAGGATCTGCCGCGTCACCGTCACTTCATTGGGAATCTCCAATCCGTTGAACGGGCTGCTGGGCCCGAAGCGTCCCAGCCGCTGCGCCGAGGACCAGGCCATGGCGCTGCCCAGATAGCGCCCGCCCGCCCGCAGCCGCACCGGCACCAGTTCGTCGCTGCCGCCGGTCATGCGCTCGCCCGCGAAGCGGATCAGCACGCCGCCCTTCTTCACGAAATCCTGCACCCGCTTGAGGTTGTCGCCGGTGATGCGGGCCACGTCGGCCAGGACCAGCACCGAGACATTCTTGTCCAGCAGCGCGCCGATGCCGCCGCGCGCGATCTCGGCATAGGGCGCCAGCGCCCGTTCCAGATAATAGACGTCCGACAGCAGCGGCTGGCCCTCGCCTTCCGTCTCCGACACGATGCCGGCGCTGCGTTGCGCCGCGCCCCGGTCCAGCAACTGCACCGCGCCCGCGCTGTCCTCGCCCGTGATGGCCAGGCGGGTGGTGGCGTTGCGGACCTCCATCGGCAGGGCGATATGGCCCTTGGCGATGGTGTCATTGCTCTTGAAGCGGATTTTGGTGGCGGCCAGCGTCTCGCCGCGCGCCCCGATCGCCGCCGCCTCGATCTCCCGCGCCGCGCCGCCCGCCGCGCGATGCGCGGTCAGGGCGAAACCGCTGGCGTCGCGCGTCACCGGCAGCAGCGCCAGCGGCAGACGCGACGGGGCATGGATGCTGACGCCGCCGTAACGGGCGAAGGCGGCGCGCAAGGTCTTGGCGCCCGCATCCTCGATGCCGTCCGACAGCCAATAGAGCGCGGGCGCGGCGGCGAAGGTGAAGCGGCCCAGCGCCGCGGCGGCGGCGGCGCGGTCGCCGCGCCAGGACACCGGCTTCAGCTCGCGGGCGATGCGCGTCGCCTCGCCTTCATTGAGCAGGCCGGCGGGCGCGGGGCCCGCGGTGGGAATGATCGCGACGGGGCGGCCTTGCGCGCCATGCAGCAGATCGTTCAACAGCGCCTGGCGCGCATTCCAGTCCCTGGCGGCGGTCCAGCCATTGTCCACCACGATCACCAGCGGGCCGGGCGCGGTCAGTTGCGGCGGGCGGCCCAGCAGCGGATCGGCCAGCGCCAGGATCACCAGCGCCGCCGCCGCCAAGCGCAGCAGCAGCAGCCACCAGGGCGTGGCGGCGGGCGTCTGCTCCTCGTCTTCCAGGCCGCGCAGCAGGCGCAGCGGCGGGAAGATCGTGCGGCGCGGTTGGGGCGGCGTCACCCGCAACAGCCACCACAGCACCGGCAGGGCAAGCAGCGCCGTCAGGATCAGCGGCGTTCCGAAGGTCAGCGGCAGGCCGAACATATGATCAGCCGCCGCCGATGGCGCCATGCAGCGCGATCAGCGACGCCTGCGGCGCATGGTCGGTGCGGTGCATGGTGGCGGTCCAGCCCAGCCGCGCGGCCTGGGCGGCCACCGCGTCGCCATGCGCGGCGAAGCGGGCGCGATAGGCGGCGCGCACCCGCTCGGCCCGGCCGAAGATTTCCGCCGCGCCGCGCGCGCCACCCGATATTTGACCGGGCGCTTCAAAGCGCGTGCGCCCGGCATAGGGGAAGTCCTCCTCCGCCGGGTCCACGATGCGGACCAGATGGCCGATGACGCCGCGCTGCGACAGGCGGCGCATGGCGTCGAACGCGCCCTCGTCGAGGAAGTCGCTGAACCAGACCAGATGGCCGCCGCGCGCGATGGGCTGGGAGCGGTCCAGCGTGGCCAGCGGCAGGGCGTCGGTGTGGGGCGCGAACAAGGCGCGGCCGATGCGGGTCAGCGCCAGGCGCGAGGCGGCGGGCGCGCCCTCCATGCCGATGAAACCCACCCGCTCGCCGCCGCGCACCAGCAGCGAGGCCAGCGCCAGCAGCAGCAGGTCGGCGCGCCGGCGCTTGGACGCAATGTCTTTCGGACCGGAACGGACATCGGAGCGGAAATCCATCCCGGGGCTGGCGTCACGCCAGAACCAGACCGTCTGGGCCGCTTCCCATTCGCGCTCGCGCACGAAGATGTGCCGCGAGCGGGCCGACTGGCGCCAGTCTATCGCGCTGCTGGAATCGTGGCTGGCATAGCGGCGGAACTGCCAGAAGCTTTCGCCCATTCCGGCGCGGCGGCGGCCCTGCACCCCCAGGCTGACGCTGGCGGCCCGCTGATC
>Ga0066256_1002900_pt1 | contig 17678 bp, 13 predicted proteins | sample ThiBio_1000_biof_FD_87107 | JGI IMG/M metagenome (GOLD analysis project Ga0066256, IMG submission 87107) | Wastewater bioreactor microbial communities from Cape Town, South Africa - Thiocy_expt_1000_biof (version 2) | ecosystem: Engineered > Bioreactor > Thiocyanate-remediating >...
TGTTCATTAGGAGGCGCGCTTGCTTGCTTGCGGTTGACCCAGAGCTATATGCATGAGCGGAAACAGTTTGGTAAACCACTCACCGAGATGCAAGCATTACGTTTTTATTTTGCTGATATGCTTACGGAATTCCAGGCCGCACGACTCATGGTTTATCGAGCTGCGGATGCCTTGGATAATAAATTGGCAGAAGCACCCATGTATTGTGCTATGGCGAAACGTTTTGCCACGGATGTGGCTTTCCGAATTAGTGATAAAACCATGCAGCTACACGGGGGTTACGGCTATTTACGAGATTACCAAATAGAACGAATTTTCCGTGATTTACGTGTACACCAAATTCTGGAAGGTACCAATGAAATTATGCGGGAAATTATCGCTAAAGCCAGTCTCGACGACGAGTTGGCTTTAAACTAGGATTGAACTAAGGAGTGATAATGAGTGTTATTAAACAGGATTTAGATGCACAGGGAATTCTTCTATTGACGTTGCATCGTCCCGATAAATTAAATGCTTTAAATGATGAAGTTTTATCGGAATTGTCTACAATTTTTAATCAGGCAAAGCACGATAAGAACGTTAAAGCGATCATGCTTACGGGTGAAGGTAAGGCTTTCTGTGCTGGTGCAGATATTAATCGTCTGGCGGAATGCTCTGCACAAACCGGATACGAATTTGCCTGTCAAGGACAGGAAACCTTTCGTTTATTAGAGACTATTGGCAAGCCCTCACTCGCAGCTGTAAATGGATTCTCATTTGGCGGTGGTTGTGAATTGGCGATTTCTGCAACGTTGCGTATTGCTTCTACCAAAGCACAATTCGGCCAGCCAGAAGTCAAGTTAGGAGTAATCCCAGGCTATGGTGGTACTCAGCGTTTAGCGCGCTTAATTGGTAAAGGGCGTGCGCTGGATTTATGTCTTACCGGCCGCTTTATCGATGCCCAGACTGCTTTAAACTGGGGATTGGTCAGCGAAGTGTGTGAGCCTGAGCAATTACTCGAGACCGGTAAAAAAATATTGCATACTATTTTAAGTATGGCTCCACTAGCCATTGCCAGTGTGATCGAAGTTATTGATCATGGTTTTGATCTTTCGCTAACCGATGCACTGCATCTTGAGGCTATTCATTTTGCTAAAACTTGCGCTACAGAAGATAAGCAAGAAGGCGTATCTGCATTTTTAGGTAAGCGCGTTGCGCAATTTCTAGGACGTTAATATGAGTGAAGACATACTTTTTTCCCAAAATGGGCAATTGGGAATTATTTCCTTGAATCGAGCGAAAGCACTCAATGCATTAACATTAGATATGATTCTTGCCCTGCAACGACAATTAACGGCTTGGCAGGAAGATGATAGTGTTCGTGCCATTGTGCTTCAATCCAACTCAGGAAATGCGTTTTGTGCGGGGGGTGATATTCGCTCGCTCTATGAAGCTGGGCGTTTAAATGGGTCGGGGCAAATGCAATTTTTTTGGCACGAGTATCGCTTAAATCATTTTAACCCCTACATTTCCTTGATTGATGGCATGGTGATGGGGGGCGGAGTCGGTATTTCTCTCCATGGAAGCCATGCGATTGCTACCGAAAATTTTGTTTTTTCCATGCCAGAAACTGGTATTGGCTTTTTTCCCGATATCGGCGCCAGTCATTTGTTAACCCGTTGTCCCGGATTTTCCGGACTTTATCTTGGGTTAACTGGTAATCGTGTTGGTGCAACGGACGCTCTAAATGCTGGACTGGTCAAACAAATTATTTCTGCGGAACGTTTATCCGCTCTCTTAGCAAGCTTGCAGGATGTCGATATGAGTCAGGATGCATTTAAAGCAGTAGATGCCTGTCTTCATGAGCATCGTTTGAAGGATGACTTGCGTCAACCCTCTCAGTTTAAACCCGCGATTGATCATTGTTTTGTTCAGCCCTCAATTGAAGGTATCTTTAGCGCGTTGGAGCAAGAGGGTAGCGTTTGGGCGACGAGTATCGAGAACTCTTTATCGCAAAAATCACCATTAAGCTTAAAAGTGACCTTCGCGCAATTGCAACAAGCTAAGGGATTGAGTTTAGCGGATTGTTTACAGATGGATTACAACTTGGTCAGTCATTTTATAAAAGGAAGTGATTTTTATGAGGGAGTGCGGGCTTTAATCATTGATAAAGACAAACAACCGAAATGGAATCCTGCAAGTCTTGATCAAGTTAGTGAGGAAATGGTCGCAAAATATTTCACTAGGATTCATCCCGCCTTGGAATGGGTATCCTAATTTCAGTCTGCCCAAAGAGAATCGAATTACGGTTTGTCTCAAAAGACTATTTTCTGCGCTTTATGCGCAGAATCCATCGAGCACTGATTGAACCGATTGAGATTAGCAGTGGATCCCGTGAACAAGTGCAGGTAGAGGGAATCAGAGAAGCGTCGAGGGACAATCTGTATTATCGGTTTCTCTCAAAAGTCTACGTTCTGCGCTTTATGCGCAGAATCCATTCAGCACTGATTAAGCCGATTGAGATTAGCAGTGGATCCCGTGAACAAGTCACGGGACGTTTCAGGCTAGAGGGAATCAGAGGAGCGAAGAGGGACAGGGGCTCTAAACTTTTTTAGCCCTTAAGTTCAATCAGCGTGAGATGCAGTACCTGGTTACCTGGGTTTAAATCTTGATGGGATTCAGCCCCTTGTCTCTTGCTTAAGAAAATAGGTTTTTTGGCTTCAAGATTTACCCACCGCACTTTACCTGAACGATAAGTGACTTTCAATTTTCCCGCTTCTTCAGGGATAAGTACTCGTGCAAAGTCATGCGTATGGAAAGGAAGTCTCTGCTGTGGACAAAGAGTTGTTTTCCAAACTTTAGTTGATGAATTATCAATATAGATTTCACGTTTAGTTTCGCAATCTCCAGACGCAAAGACTGGGGCAACGAAAACTGGAAGTGGGGCAATAAATCGCAGCATAGCTCTCTCCTTAATTTTTACTCAGAGTAACACTAGAATTCAATTTTACGAAATTGTAACAATCTCTTAACAATTCCTTAACTTTTGTACAGTAAACTAATTACGCTTAAATAAAAATAAGGAAAATCATGGGATTAGGACAAATAAATATTAAAGATGAACTATTATCTCGTACCCGAAATTTAGTTAACGCAGTTTCCTACTTAACGTTGAGAAATCACTTATTAGGTGTGCAGTCCTTAACGCCAGTTGTTCAAGAGATTAACTTACTGCTGACGCAGGAATATGAGAGTGACAAAAAAGATGTGCGTCAGAAAAAGTTAGAGGATGCGTTTGCAATGCAGATCGCAAATGATGCAAAAGAAGCACAAGAAGACATGAATGAAGAGTCCAATGACCAAACACTTTATTATTTCTACCAACAAGAAATAGCTAATTTACAGAGTAGACGAGGCATGCTGGCGAATGAGGTTTCTCATTTACAACATGAATTATTAAGGCTTAAAGCGCAAATCGCACAACTCAATAATGCTTATACGATGCCAACTGCCACATTTCATGCTCATGAGCACGCATCGTACAACCACACTTACGAACATGCAAATATACATGTTCATGTACATCACCCGCATCACCACCATCATATTCATGAGGGTAGTTTAAATAATCTGCATCTATGGAGTCAGATTAATGGTTTACAGAATGAGTACTCAAATCAGAATGATCGCTTAAAAATCTTAGAATCCAATTTAAAAAAATTAGATACCCGTCTGGCGGAGTTGGATGCCCTAAATAGGGAGTTGCCGCAACGTCTTAACCGGAGAAAAATGAGGCAACAAGAGCGTGTTCATCGAGCTTTGATTCGTCAGCATAAAGACAAGTCACTGGATCAGCTCTCGCAAAAGAGTAAACAGGATTTAGATAATGAGATTAAACATCAAAACCATCTCCTCGATAGTCAGCTTCATAATCTAAAACTTGAGCTATCGAAGCAGAGTTATCCTTGTTTTTTACACGTGCTAAATGATAGTTTAGAATCAAGCGCTCTTGCTCATCTTGATGCGGGTGAGCAGGAGAAGTTAAAAATAATTTTAAAACATATGCAAGCGTACCACTCAAAAAAAGCTGAGTCGGAAACGCTAATTAAAAACATCAATACACAAACATTAGAGCTATCGCGTTTAAAAAATCTATTCACTGCTCATGCCAATAAGATACAAGCAAATAACCATACAGTCATGGAATTACAGCGTAAATTTGACTTAAGCGCCCAGGATGATCAGCGCTTACATCATCATTTCACTTTAACGGTGCGAAAAAAGAATACAGCTTGGTACGGCGCATTAGGTGCTGGTTTAGGAGCTGTAGCAACTTTTTATGCAACAATCTTTTTTACAATTAACCTAATATTTTTTCTGATTCCTAGCATTATGGCTTTAGCTGCGGTTACATCACTCATTGTTGGTGCAGTTTATCAGGCAAAAAAATCAGCACTTCAAGAGGAAATTACCGAGAACGATAGAAAAATGACAAATGCTAAACTTGAGGTGAGAAAACTAACGAAACAATCTCAGGATGTGAGCGATAATAATTTAAGTATACAGCAGAAAATCGATGAGTTGGAACAAAAAATACCAAGTGCAAAAATGAAGCTTAGTGCGGTAGAAATTACTATGGGAAATTTGCTGCAAGAGGCTAAAGATGTGGGAGACCAAATCCAGACTGCCGTGACACCATTTCATTTTTTTAGAACAGAGCCAACGCCATCGGCTCCACCATTAGCACAGAGTACTTCCATAGAGAATGAGAAGGTAACACCGTTTTAGCTTATATAGATAGGTCCTAAAAAGAGGATCTATCTACAATATTTCCCTGTATCTTAACGAATCCGAAGAGTACTGAGGCACATTACAGGTATATAATGCCGACACTGCCAGGAGCTCCGCGCCATAGGCTCGGGATGAGGTCAGGGAGGATTTTTGTTCATTACTGGAAATGACCCACTGTATTTTATTTCTAACTTTACGAATAGAACCCACTCTATCACTTTAGAAGATTAAATAATTCTCTTATTAGATAAATTATATAAATTTCCAGATAATGGCACAGTATAATCTATTGATTACGTACTACATTAGAATTGAATGTCAAATTAAAGATAAATAATTTAAAAAAATTAGTTAGCTTGAGTGCATTTTTTTTACATAACTTTTGCAAATCTTAGAAAAGGAATTTTAATTTGTGTGCTCCGTTGGACCTTCATCGGATACTTTGCGTTCTAATTAATTTAATAGTAATTTTCGTTCCATAATTCACTGCTGAATTAATCTCCAAATAGCCATTAATCTGATTAATATATTGTTTAGCGAAGAATAAACCGAGACCTGAATGTTTTTCTTTGTTAAAACTAAAACCTCGACTGAATATATGAGGTAAAATATTTTCAGGAATACCACAACCATCATCGGTGAGAATAATAGTCACGAAATCATCGTCTGCTGTCAATACTATTTCAATATCGCCAGCACCCTTCATCGCATCAACACTGTTATTAATCAAATTAGAGATCACGCGCATAAATTTAAAGCTATTTAACAATGAGTAACAATTTCTGTCTTGTTTTTTAGAGCTAAGAGTAATATTTAAATCTAAATCTTTGTATTCGTATTTTTTTTCATTAACAAGGTTATGTAAAATCTCATATATTAATTCCGGATGAGCATCATCAGGATTATTGATAGTATCGGAATTATGGTTATTTGGATTTAGAAGTAAATTATTAGCGATATCATTTATTCTGCCTACTGAATTTTTAATTAGATGTAACTTTTCTTTTGATACATTTTCCAATGTTGAAACTATAGCATTAATTGCCGCAATGGGTGAGCGAACATCATGAGCAACTTGTTCTGAAATCTCCCTCTTTGTTTCATAATAAAGTTTATCTTGTTGGAGGCATAATATCTGCTCGTGTTCATTTATAAATCGCTGAGCAATATCTTTATACTCGGTTATGCTGACAATTGGCAAATTAGGAAAGACTCCATGTTTTAGATTGGTAATATAATCGAGTAAGTTTTTAGTATCTTTAGCTATTATTTTTCGCATAGACAACAATATGAATAGGGTATTGAAGATGTAAATAATAGAAACAATAGCTATGATAAATATCAATCCTTTTGTTACAGGAATTGAAAAAAAAGCCCTATACTTTTTTTCAGAAAGGACAAAACCTAAAGTTTTATCTCGATTTGTAATGCGTGTTAGTCCCCAAAAAAAATCCTTTTTACGACAAATCTCTACATTATTTTTTTTATCAGAGCAATTTAGAATATCTAATCTTTTATCCCTTGAAGGAATAAATTTTATATGATCAATTTTACGTTCCTGAGCTAAGTTTAACAGTGCCAAATCTAGTGCATTCTGATTATTAAGCAAAACATATTGAGTGATCTCTTCTAATAAAAAGTTATCATTAATAATTAAGGCTTCTTTTATCTCATTACTTTGATATCTGGTAATAAATTGCTGGCTAAGAATTAAGAGTAAACTAAGGAAAATCATTTGAAAAATGGCAGAGTAACCCATTTTTCTAAAAAAAACATTTTTGATAGAAAGTGACTTACTTTTCAAAGTGGTATCCAGTATCAGAGACAGATAAAAATATATAGTTTTTTGAACGGAAAAATTTATGGTTTTTGATGTATGCTCCAGTTATTCCCCTATGATTTATCTTATATATATTATCAGTATCTATTACTCCTGTTTGCATAAAGGTTTTCAGGATAATGTTTACTGCGTCATAGGTATAAGCTGACATTACAGTAGGTAAACTTTTAAACCGAGTAACATATTTTTCTTTATAGGATGACAATTCTTCTCCGCTTTTCATGTAGTCAAGATTTCTAATAAAATAAGCGGTAATTTTTTTATTGTTGAGTCTGGTGTAAAAGGATGGACTTACGGTAGAGCCAAAATTTTCAGTACCAATGTAAACAGCGTCCAATTTTTTTAAAAAATTTACAATTTTGGCTGACGTTGTAGCACCAGATAGTAGAACTATATAGCTATATTTTTTCTTTTTGATGTGATTTTTTAACTTTTCCAAAAGTAATGGATCATTTGTCAAAAAATCATATGAATCAAATTGAATATTCCTTTCAAAAAACTCTTTTGAATAAGCTTTTTTATATCGCAACATTTCTTCACGATTTATTTCGGTAATTAGCAAGAAGTCCTTCAGGGTAGTAAACTTTTCCTCTAAAAAATTAATCATTTTTGCAGCATGTTCATCATAGGTGGGCATAAATACAAAAACATTATTAGGTACTTTATCATTTGATAAAAAACTAGCATAAGATGTAAAAATTGGAATGTTCTTTGTTGTTTGCTCTTTTATTACTAAAAGAAGATCAGATAAATACTCAAAGCCGATTATTGCGGAACAACCATCATCTAACATTTTATGATATGCATAAATTGGTTGGAGAGGTTTGTGATCATAAAAATAGTATTTTAATTGAATTTTATATTGTAAACTCTTATTTTCTTCAAGTGCCATTTCAGCAGCATGATGAAAGGATTGACCATAGCTTCCAATACTTTCAACAATACGGCCCGTTAAACAGATTGCTCTTGCTTTAGCAAAAGAGCTGGTGGAAAAAATGAAGCTCAATATGCCCCATAAACCAACAAATAAATATATAAATTTTTTTGAACGTATAATAACTCTAATTATTAGCTGAAAAACCTTATAATTAAGTAAATTATTCATTAATAAAGCCATTAACCAGCTGGCAAAACTTTTCCTCTTCCTCTATATGTGGATAATGGGCAGAATTAAATAAGGTTTTAATTTTATATTTATTTGAAAAAGCTCCACTTGGGCCATTCATAACTAAATCGTGAGCTCCATTTATCCATAATTTTTTAATGCTTAGATCATCAATAGCAATGGAAAAATTAGAACTATCTGTATAAAGATCTTTTCTGACACTTTCAAAAACATCTTTTGTAATTTGAATCTGTATTTTATTCTGAATTTCTATTACTCGACTCATACGGTCTAAATTAGCCCAGTAGAAATAAATCCTTTCTTTATTTTCTTGAAAAACAGGAGCAAGCTCTTCTGATATTTTCCATAGATTATCATTATCTAATGTATCCATATCTTTAACAATTTCTTGATATTTTTCAGGATGGGTTCTTTTGAGGTAATTTAAATCAAGCATTAAATTATTTATACGAGGTATAGTGATTGTTTCGGCAGTTGATAGGAATATACCAGGGTATCGAGTGTCATATTTTTTATAATAATCATACAATAATTTAGCACCATAACTATGGCCAGCTAAACATGCTATTTTCAAATTTTTTGCTAATGATAAAAAGGTAATAATTTCATGTAGATCATCAACATTGTGTTTATGTAAAACGGTCATTTCTGATCGATTTGATCTCCCACAATTCCGTTGATCATATAAAACAATATTAAATTCTAGAGAACTAAATATTTCTTCATTCTCTATCAAGTATTCCAAAACTGCACTATTTAAGCCAGGTCCACCATGAATAAATAAAATGTATGGCAATTCAGTCTTACATAAGAAACTAACTATATAGAAGTCTTTATGGGGTATATTAGTTTTAAAAAATTTAGGCACAGCTAATCCCTTGGTTATACTTTGTATATAACGTCCATAGAATTTATTTAAATATTATTTTCCAAGCGCCATAATATATATTAATTAATTAAGTGCCGCAATTAGATTATCTAGAAATGCTCCGTTTGCTTTAATAAATAGCATTCATAAGAGTATAGGTTGATTTAGTTTAGCTAGGACTGCTTACATGGATAAGGTAAAATGAGTATAAGAAATTTAATTAGAAATGGTGGCCAGACCCAGAATCGAACTGGGGACACAAGGATTTTCAGTCCTTTGCTCTACCGACTGAGCTATCTGGCCCTCATTGGCGCGTATTAAACACTTATCCACGTCTTGAGTCAAGAGATTGAAACAAAAACTTTTAAATAAAAAGAACCCGTTAAACACTTTGATTTTTTAATGTTCAATTAGCTTTGATTTGGGATAAAACCAGAGGGCGCGGCAGAGCCTTCCCCAAAAAAGTACTTCTCTAACTCTTCTTTTAAAAATTCACGAGAGCGAGGTTCCATTAGATTAAGACGATATTCATTAATGAGCATTGTTTGATGAGATAGCCACATCCTCCAGGCCTGTTTAGATACTTCGTTATAAACACGTGCCCCTAAAGGTCCGGGAAAAGGAGGTTTGACTAAACCTTCAAGTTCCTCGTTTAATTTACAGCAGCGCACCATACGACTCATTTTTACCTCAGTATGCTTAAATAGAAAGGCTTATAGTTTACGATTAAATCAAGCCTTTGTAACTTATATCCTATTAATCAGAGCGACTTTTTACTTGCCCCAAAAGGATATGTTGTGACAGTATTTGCTCTTGTTCTTCGGTTAAGCCGTTAAATGCTACCGCAGTCCGGTAATTGTTATCAGCCTTAAATTGACTGTAAACTACTGTTGCCTCAAGGATTATTGGAATCATTTTAGGTTTTGTGTAGATAACCATCTTCAGGTTGGTTTTTTCACGAATAAGTTCGGATGTTTTAAAGGCCATTCCACCTAAGCTGATGTTTACTTTACGCATCTGAATGGTGTTGGTCATGAGCATCTGTCGTGACAGGTAGTCAATCTTGGTGTTGAGCAAGTTTAGATAATGCGCCAAAGCCGGATCTTTCAAAGCGATTGCCTGGGTTAATTCGGCGAGTTCATAGTCAATATTTTGAAAATAGTGGGACGCCTCTAAATAACGTTGACCATTTTTACCCAATAATTCATCAACTACGGCACGATCAGAGCACATTTCACCAGGCTCCATGACGCGATAGTTGAAATATACATAGTCCTCGATGCGAAAATGTTGACGTCTTTCGTGTATAGGCATATTATCTCCGTCAATATTATTGTTGATCAATTTAACTTATTGTTTAAATTATCATCTTCATTATCCCTAAGCCTTGTTGTAAGTGTAGTCGGTGTTTCAAGATTTAGGGTATTTAAATGAGTTAATAGCTCACCTTCTTCCTGCAAATCCTCCTCTAAATCAACCACTGGATCTACAGAAGTGCCATGATGAGTCAATGCACCATCAGCATCTGATGAAAGCAATACATGGATCCCATGATTATGTTGTACGGTTTTAAGATGTTGTAAGACATGTTGAGCCTCATCCATCAATGCATTGCTTTCACGTTCCGCATGCGGATGATCAATTGCGGCCACAGCGTGCTGTTGGCAATGGTTGAGGAACGCAAGGAAATTTGAATCGTGCAATTTATCCTGGCTAATTGCTTCAGCAACAACCTGATTAAAAATAGAAAGTCTATCTAATTTGAGAGCAGACTCAAAAGCGCTCACGATATTAGATGGGTAATCTTGAGGATGAATCATTGCTTGAAGTTTCTGTTGTGTATCAAAATAAAATTTCTTAAGGATATGTTTGCCATAACCCTTATCTTTCGAATGGGCAATATGCTTATTAAGCAATAATTCTGTGTCCGTTATACAGGCTATTTTTTCAGTAACAGGAAGGTCTTTCTGATGCATGACTTCTTGGTATTGCCGAATACACTGATAGATCTCTCCTTTTTTAGCTTTATCATAAGCGTCTGCAAGAAGAGGAAAATCAATGGCGGTCAAGTAATCGTGATTGGGCAAAAATTGTAAATTACATTCTGGATAAAGCATCGTTTCATTAATTTTTGCCAAATCGCTTTTTTTTATAAGGAGCTCGGTGTCGGATTTTAGTTTGACTTTAAAATTACCGGCATGGCAAATCGCTTGTAGGTGAGATTCGGGAATTTTTTCACTAAAACTAAGGTAAATTATGCCTTCTTGTTCCTTCATAACGGCAACTTGCAGTGCAGGACGATCGGTCCAAGGGTATTTATAAGGTCGTCCATCAGCGGTGAAAATACGCGGTGGTTGCAATAGTTTTGCCAGAATCATAGCCTGACAAACATCATGGCTTTGTAATTCGCTGGCTAGTTTAGGTAAAATTTTATCTATTTCCATAATCCGCTTGCTGACTGCTGTTTTAATAATGCTCGCATCTTTAGCGAGAATTTCGAGATCTTTTATTTCCAGTTCAACTTGTTTTTTTTGTTCTTTATCCAAAGGCTGCTGTTGCAGCAATGTTTTCAACTTAACTACGCGTTCATGGTGAACCCAGTATACGTGATTTAAATACAACAGAATTTTATTATTCATTGTTTTTAATTGCATAATACTATCAAACTTAGTAAGCATTGAGGAGTCTTCAATAACTGTACGATTCCGTCCCTGACCGTGGCGTGTGTGTTTAACTATTAATTGATCTGGTTGCAGCGACAAACGCGCATCTAATAAAAATTTGTCGGTGGCCATAATAACCTGATCAAATATAAATAAATGACGATTATTAGTGAGCGCCTTAATTTGACAATATCCACCAATCGCATCGGTATCACTAGAGAGATATAAAAGTCCTAATGCAAATGGTCGCCCTGGATCCCTTCGCCGACTGCTTTTATCGTGGAATAATGAGTATAGGTTTGTCCTGTGATCCCAAGACCTGCTGGAAATGTGGTGCCCAATGTAAAATCACTCAAGAGCCGAATATCGGCAAATGGAATAAAAAGTGCGGGATGATTATTAAAACTCACGGTGGTGGATTGCGCAGTAGAGTTATTGGTTCGTAATAGACGGGAAATATTTAAAGCCATCGCCTCACGTTGAACCTCAGTAATTTCTCCATGCTTAGGTAGCTTTAAAATAGCTTCAGTAGCTAACTTAAAATGCTGACGATGAGCGGTATAAGCCTCAAGAGATAAAGAGGGGTCTTGTGTTAAATTTGTCAATTGTTGTTTAACCTTATTCATAGGAATCAACGACACTTTCTCAGTGACACCTCCTGCGGCGTCAGGTAATGTGCAATATATAAGCGGCTGACCTCGATCTTGTGGTATAACCAGAGCTTGTAGGGAATTAATCTTTTGTAAATCCGTTAAAATAGTCAATTGGCTTTGCAGCATTTTATTATGAGGGTGATCCTCTTGATATTTTTTTAGTTGTTTTTGCACTTCATTGATCTGATTAATAATCTGTAATGAGCTTGTCGGATCAAACGCTTTAGCATGAGGAAAATCTTGGCTTAGACGATACAATATTTTCTGACTGGCATGAATAAGCTCTAAAAGTTCATCATCTTCTTGACTTAATGGTTTCACAACTCGAGAAAAATAATCATCTTTGGGTAAGCGCTTAATTGCCTTAAGGTCACGAAAATAGTGCAGAGTCGGCTCAACACGGTCATGAACTACTTCTACGTGGGGCGGGTTGCCAGGATTAAGCTTACAGATACTTCTTAAAACATTGTGTAGTCTTTTCCATTGTCGTTCCTGATGCTCGAGCGCATCAAAATTGATCAGATTTTGATTATTAGTTTCAATATAATCGAGGAGTTTACCGAGTTCGGCATATTCTTCAAGGATATCTTCTGCTAGAACTGTTTGCGAAGGTTGGGTACTATTTTCCAATAAAAAACGTTTAATAATTTTGTTTTTTTGCGCAAGTTCCATTTGAGCCTCTAAAAAACAACTAAACTTATTCTAAATATAGACACTTTTTAAACATAATTTGCAAATTTTGACATGGAGCGATCATGGAAAAGAAACTCTTAAAGTTGCAAGAGGTATCTTTAAAGATGAAGCAAGCAGCATGGAATGATGCAATAGATATCATGAAACACTGGCAGGATTTTGAACTTGCACAGTTTCTTTTTGAACATCAAGAATTAAGTCATCTATGGGCAAATTCTGCATTTAATTCTTTTTGGCTAGAAAAGCTCAATTCATTGAGGATTTCTTCCAATTCAAGTTTTCGCTTTTTAGAACAGCCGGGTGTACCAACCTCAGAGTTGGTGAGTGGATATTATATTTTTTGCAACTGGCTAAGGCATAAGACTTCACTCAAATGGGATGCATTGCCAGAATTATCCATGTCTTTTCATTTAACCCGAAAGAAGATGCATTACCACCTTTTGGATTTAATTTATGCAGATGAGAAAGAGCTCCTTAAATTTACTAAATATTTATACAATCACGAAGGCTTTGCTAAAGCTCAAGGAACACCAGGTTATTTATTATTAACGAATGGCTATTATCATTTGGCTTGTGCTTACAAACGCTTGCACAACAATCAAGAATCATGTGAGCAAGCCTATAAATTGTGTTGGAAGTTTATGCACCTGGCACAACTCGCTGAAAAAGATTCTACGATTTCCATTCACAACGCTTATTACGGAAAAGGTCTTTATTATGCTACTCCCTTTAAAATTAATAACATGATAGAAATGAAAGTCGCATTCTTTAGTGAGGTTGGAAGTGATTGGCTGACCTTAACGGGGCAAAAAAGTGCGGAAAATTCTGCTGAGTTCGCTTATCAAAATGTTTTACGTGCACGAGGTGATTTTAAGGGGAATGGTGCTCATCCTTGAGCCTTACTTAAGGTTAGTTTTTCGACCTTGGAAGCGAGCGAGAGTTGAAAGAGTCACTATAACGATCGCCTTTCTTAACTGTTTCCTGAACTGATTCAGTAAAAAAATTTAGACGTCCAGCGAGAGCTGGTTTTGCTTGCGATAGTGAGGCTTTATGTGGTAGAGAGTTTGGTTGAGTGTTTCTCGAGGAGTTCTTAATTAATAAAGTATTGGTAGAACTATTAGTATTCGAGTTACTACTATTTACAGAATTTACCGCTGTTGACGGTATTTGAGATACCGACTTGAAAACTACTGTAGCATTCGCTGATTGCGTCAAGCTCGTACTTTGTGTAGGTAAAGGATTAATTACCACCGTGCCATTTTGACTATTAGAGGCCGATGTGACGGTATTTATTACCATCGTTTGTTGGCTAATACTTGTAGAGGACGAATGAGCAATGAATGTGGAGTTTTGAGCCACTGGTGTATTTGACGCATTGGTCCCTTGACTTTTTAATGAGCTACTCTGTGAGTCTATGGGCGCATTTCCTTGCAATAACTGATTAAAGGTACCTGCTTGGGTATCGAGGTATTGTTTTAAATGTTGATATTGCTTATGTCCAAGATGAAATGCTAACGTTTTATCTGCAATAAATATAGTAGTCAATAAATGAGGCAAAAATGCACGATGATCTACATTGATTTGATCCTGAACCTCCGAAATCTCAACAACTTTTGGTACAGGTCGCGTACCAAAACTAAGATAATATTTAAATTTATCCAGGAATGAAGCTCTTTTCCAGTTTTCTGTATCTAGTTTATGCTCTAACTGGTTACTTAAATCCCTAAATTTAGATATTGAATATTCTTGAAAACATTGGTTTGCTAAAGCAGATGCTAACCATTTTATGCGATGATCTTCAGTATATTCATTGCTGACAAGGTTAAATAATTGATTTGCTTGAATTAGTCGTTGTGCAGGGTCTAGCACTTTATCATTTAGCAGGGCCACTAGACGGTCATGTAGAATTACTGCATCCGGATCTACATTTAAACTGGTGTAAGGGATTATTTGTTGTAGCGCGTTATAGAACTGTCCTACATTATTACCCGTGCATTTTAATAAATCGGTGAATTGTTCACGGCTTAATTCATTATTTCCTGATTTACGCTTGAGTTCACTGTGAAGAAGTTCTAAATGCAATAAGTGATTTAAATCAGAGTTATTTTTGGGCATGAGGTGGCGGCCGATTTCTAATCCTGTGCACAATTTAGATTGATAATATAAAGAATGAGCTATTTTTTCATCTGCGATATTGGAGAAAGTAGTTCTATGAGGAACACGCACAGTAGCGCGACTAATCCAATGAGTAAATCGCTCTGTTGCTGATGCTTGAGCAAGATCACGTTGAACTAAATAGTCACTCCAATAGGCTCGAGGGCCTTTAAATAAAATTTGAGCACATTCCATAGCCAAATTTTTTATTTCAGAGCCTATCATTTGATTTGAAAAATAATTTTGTGCCGCGACTCTTTCAAATAACTGATTCGCTTTGTCTAAAAGAGTAGATGGATTTTTTTCAGTAGATAAAGATTTAATCTCTTCACTTATCTGAGCATGAAGCGGATCTTCTGGTATTTGGGCTATCTCTTTGAGCTGATAGATAAATTTTTGCGGTGCACTCTTAATCGATAATAATAATTTTGGTAAATGAGCTAAGGATAACCTTAAACTCTCTTCATCACGCGTTAAGGCTTTAATTAAATAATCAAAATTAAAAAGTGCATTATTATAATGTTCTGGGTCAAAACTATCTAATATGGATGCATTTGAATTTTGAAAATTACGAGGTATATCCTCTTGCTGCGTTAAAATTAAGAATTCTTTGAATGCCATTCCGATTTGATAAGACATGAATTTATTCATATCTACCTCGGTAGTTTGGGCTTTAAAGTTTAATCCGAAACCCGTAATGCATTGATAATATTGTGGAGGAGAATATAAGGGGGACGAGCGGATATTTTTAACGAGTAATTTGTCTTCAGTTACGAATGTTTTACGGTCACAAACACGGATCATGTTGTTGTGCACTAAAAAATTGGTTAATTTGATATCAGGATGATAAGTATCAGCCTCTTTCAAGGTTTGACAAAAATGTACTAGCCTTTGGAAATAGTGGGTGGCTGTAGAGATAATCTCTGTTATCGATTTCTGTTCTTTTTTAAGATTACGTGCCAAATTTTGTAAATCACCAGCATTAGCGAAATGGGATACTACGATTGGTTTATATACCACACGGCCATCTTCTTTCATTGCCATCGTGAATAAAGCAGCATCATCACCAAAATATTTTGATACTTCATAAGAGTGAAGTTTTTGCTCGACGCTTAATGAGTTCCTATCTTCTACCCGTATTACTAGCTTCTTAAGAGAAGCATTTTTTTCATCTTTGACTTTTAAGACAAAATTATAATTATTATTGGAATTTTCGCCTAATTTTTGCGTTTGATATTTGTAATCAGCAGTTGATGGATTAACCTGCCCTCTGATTATATTAATTTTATCCTGAACGATATTAAGAACCTCTGTATGACGTTCTAAAGTCTCTTTAAATTGAGGCGTTTTATCAATGTTTTCTTGAATGTATACGGAGAGTTGGCCATATCGACTCATATCAGCGTCGGTTATTGGTGATTTTACCAATAAAGCATCTCTACTTTGCAGCGCCTCATACAAATTTTGTGGTTGATTAATACCCGCGACATGTTCACAGTTCGCAGAGGCTGCTTGGGCGAATTGATGGTTTTTAATAAAAAAGGACGCAACCGGATTAATTCCGTACTCTTTGAGGGTTTTCCCCCAGCTTCCGTCTACAGTATCTACCTGATTGACCCATTCGAAAAGTTTTTGGTCATAGGAGACAGTGTTTAATAGATTGTTAATTTTATGCAATAAAAAAATTCTGTGTAAATGATTCCCTTCAGGTACTGCGTTAAATTCCGTTATCAACTTTTGAATTTCTTTAGCCGGTAATTTTCCTTGGTAGGGATCATTTAATTGTGCCATGAATACTCCAACACAAAACAGCAATATAATTTTATCTAATTGTAAAAAAATAAGGCAAAGTTAAACATATGCTCAAAAATATCACATAGTGTTTATTTTTTCAAGCAATTTCGATTTCACCCTTTTAAGATTATAGAACACGCATGAACTTTAACCTCGATTAAGCAATTATATTGTGATTTAGGACATTAAAATTACTACCCTCAATTCATAATTTTATGATTTAATAGTCGATAAATATTCTGTAGGAACGTCGCGATGAGTTTTGTTGTTACCGAAAGTTGCATCCGTTGCAAATATACGGATTGTGTTGAAGTGTGTCCTGTTGATTGCTTTTATGAAGGCCCTAATTTTTTGGTCATCAATCCTGATGAATGCATTGACTGTGCTTTGTGTGAGCCAGAATGCCCGGTCAATGCCATTGTTTCTGAAGACGATTTAGTAGCAGAGCAGATGCAGTTTAAAGAGTTGAATGCTGAGCTTTCCTTAAAATGGCCCAATATCACAGCTAAAAAAGAAGGTCCAGCTGATGCTAAAGATTGGGAAGAAGTAAAAGATAAAATGCAGTATTTGCAAAAAGAGTGGTAGATTCCTCATTAAAGGCGACTTGTCGCCAAATTTTGCATGAAAAAGGGCGTTTATCTACGGCAATACCCGGTTTTAAAGCGCGAGCAGCACAAAATCTTTTAGTCGAGCATATTGCTCAGGCCATTGAGGTACAGCAGACACTCATAGCGGAGGCAGGAACAGGAACGGGTAAAACGTATGCCTATTTACTGCCTTGTCTTCTCAGTGGCCGGAAAACCCTGATTTCTACGGCTTCTAAAACCTTGCAGGATCAACTGTATTTAAAAGACTTACCCACCCTGATTCGTGCGTTAGGCCTGAGCACACGTGTACAGAACTTGAAAGGTCGTGCAAATTACATTTGCCAACACCGAGTTCATCTTCATGCAGAAGCGGAAGGCGGCATAAATTCTACCCTACACAGTCCTCATGAAATTGCTCATATTCGCGGTAAGCTCTCGCAAATGCATACCGGTGACCGTGCTGAGCTCCCTGAAATCAGCGAAGATTCTCCAGTTTGGCCGTGGGTTACTTCAACGGTTGACAATTGCCT
>Ga0066256_1002904_pt1 | contig 17661 bp, 15 predicted proteins | sample ThiBio_1000_biof_FD_87107 | JGI IMG/M metagenome (GOLD analysis project Ga0066256, IMG submission 87107) | Wastewater bioreactor microbial communities from Cape Town, South Africa - Thiocy_expt_1000_biof (version 2) | ecosystem: Engineered > Bioreactor > Thiocyanate-remediating >...
TCATGAGCTCAACAGGTGATTGGCGGGCTGTCGTGTTCGTTTTTCACGTCCGAGACGCTGTAAAATTTCCCCTCGTCTGCCGTATTCGATACGCGATCACGAATGTAAAAACTCAGATATAAAACAGTTATTTAAAGTATTATCTCGTGAAAATGAATGAAGAATTTGGAGACGATGCGGCCGATTATTGGCCCGAACTGGGGTCCGATCCAGGAACAATTGTGATAAATTTCTGATTTGTTAGTCGTGACACGTAAGGATGGGCACGCACCGATTTATTTGATCGATTGATTTTGCGGCAGCCTCTGTTTTGGGGGCAGAGGGAAGCCGGGAGTTTTTGGTTTTGCGTTTCGTATGGGCGGTGGCGTTAGCGGTTTTGGTCACACCTGCAGCATTCGGGCAGGCAAGGGCGTTTGACTTTTTCGGCCTGTTCGGGGGCGAGGAGCCCTTGCCGCAACCCTCCCAGCAAACCCTGCCTTACGATCTGCAGATCACCGGGGTCGATGACAAGACCCTGCTTCAGACCCTGAAAGACGCCTCCAACACCTGGGCTTTGCGTCGCGATCCGCCGCCCTCCGGCGACGGTCTGGTGCGCCGCGCCGCTGCCGACTATCCGCGTCTGGCCGAAGCGCTGTGGGCGGCGGGCTATTATAATGCTGATGTCCGAATGAGTGTCGCCGGCCGCAACCTGGCAGTCGACGGCGACAATCGTTCTGCGGCCGCAGCCGCCGATGCGCAACGCGGCCGCCAGCTCGTGCCTCTCACCGTTGCCGTCACGCTTGGCCCGCTCTTCCATCTGCGCGAAGTCCGGGTCTTCGACGCGCGCACCAATCAGCCGTTGGCCGCTGACCTGATCCATCGTCGCGGCTTTCCTTTGAAGGCAGGCGATGAGGCGACCGCCGGCAATATCCGCGCTGGCGCCGCTTCGGCGGTCGACTATCTGCGCGAGCAATCGCGGCCCCTGGCCAAAATGGTGTCGATCGCTCCGGTCATCGAACATCGCCAGAATGTCATGGACGTCGCGATCACCATCGATCCCTCGCAAAAGGCCGGCATAGGCCCGGTGACCGTCGAAGGCACGCAGAATGTGCCAACCAGCGTCGTGCAGTCCTTCATCTATTTGCAGCCGGGCGAGCCCTATTATCCGCGCCGCCTCAGCGATACGCGTAAATCGATTTCCAAGATCGACGCCATCGGTTCCGTGCGCATCGACGAGGCCGATCATCTCGATGCCGAGGGCAATCTGCCTCTCAATGTCACCGTGTCGGAGCGCAAGCGCCATGCGGTCGGTGCGTCGGCCTCCTATTCCACGTTCGATGGACCATCGCTGCGCGCCTGGTGGATGGACCGCAATCTGTTCGGTGGCGCTGAGCGTTTGCGCATCGATGCGGAAGTTGGCTTCGCCGCGCCCACAGGCGGGCGGCAGTTCCGTCGCATCCAGACCTTCGATGCGCAAAATCTCGTCGGCCGCCTGAAGGCCAGTTTCATCAAGCCGGCGCTGTGGGGCACGCGCAATGATCTTTTGATCGACACCGGCATCCAGCGCGAGCGCACCAATTCCTATTGGAGCATGACCGCCGGCGGCACCGTTTCGATCCGCCATCGCTTCACCGAATTCGCCAGCGTGCAGCTGGGCATCGATGCGGAACGCGGGCGCGTCCAGGACATTCTCGGCACCACCGATTACACGCTCGTCGGCTTCCAGGCGGCGGCGAATTATGACTCGACCGACGATCTCCTGAACCCGACACGCGGCATTCGCGTCACCGCCTCTGTCTCGCCCTATGCCAAGGCCTTCGGCTCGACCATCAATCTCCTGCAATCGAAGGTACAGGCCACCGCCGCTTACGCGCTCGATGAAGACGCCCGTCATATTCTCGCCGGCCGCGTCACTGTCGGCTCGCCCCCCGGGTCCCTCCTGACGGATATTCCAGCCAATCGTCGCTTCTTTGCCGGCGGCGGCGGCTCGGTGCGCGGTTTCCGCTACCGCTATCTGAGCCCGCTTGGGCCCTTTGGCGTGCCGATCGGCGGCCGTAGCCTGTTCGAGGCCTCCGCCGAGGCGCGCATCAAGATCACCGATACGATCGGCGTCGTGCCCTTCGTCGATGCCGGTAATGCCTTCGCGTCTCCGCTGCCCAACTTCAAGGGCGGCATCCGGGTCGCCGCCGGCCTCGGTCTGCGCTATTTTACGGCCATCGGCCCGGTCCGTATCGATTTCGCCATGCCACTCAACCGGAAACCCGACGATCCGCGCTTCGGCGTCTATGTCGGGTTGGGACAGGCGTTCTGATGATGAAACTGCGCCCGCTACGTTCCATCGCTCTCGTCTCCGTGGTGACACTCACGGTCGGCGGCCTCTGGGCCGGTTATACGGTCTTGAGCGGCGCCGAAGAAGACAAGGGCATGCTCGCCTCGTTCATCTCGCGCATGGTCTCTTCGCCCGACATGAAGATTTCCATCGGCGCGATCGACGGGCCACTGTCGTCGGATGCGACCATCCGCAATGTCGAGATCTCCGATCGCAACGGCGTCTGGTTCAAGCTCGATCAGGCACGCCTGGTCTGGCGGCGGCTGGCACTCCTGCGCGGCCGCCTCGAAGTCGACGGACTTGAAGCCGGCAAGGTCGAAGTGCTGCGCAAGCCGGTGAGCGAACCCACGCCCGCAACCGCCAAGACCGAACCGTTCGATCCCAAGTCGCTGCTGCCCGATCTGCCTGTCGCCGTCGACATCCGCGGCTTCCGCATCAACGAAATCGATCTCGGTCCAGAAATCGTAGGGCAGGCGGCGCGCATCACCATCAACGGCCGTGCCAAGCTCGGCGACGCTTCGGCCGGGCTCGACAGCGAAGTCAATGTCCAGCGCCTCGATGCGCCTGGCGCCATCAGCGCGAAACTCAATTACGAGCCGCAGACGACAGCGCTGTCGGTCGCGGTGACAGCCAACGAGCCGGCCGGCGGCATGGTTGCCGGTGCCCTGCAAATTCCCAACAGCCCGCCCGTCGAACTCAACCTGAAAGGCGACGGCAAGCTCGATGATTTTTCCGCCGGGCTCACCTTCACGGCCGGTCCTTCTATCGGCGCGCAGGCGAAAGCACGTTTGGAAAAGTCCGGCGACGGCCGCCAGTTCACGCTCGATGGTGACGGCCGCGTCACCGCTTTGATGCCCGAACGTTTCGCCGGCCTTATGGCCGATCCGGTGAAGCTCAGCGGACGCGGACGCATTGGCGCCGATAGCGCCTGGACGTTCGACGATCTGCGCATCGCCACCAATACGGCTTCGATCGCTTATGCCGGCCTTGCCACCACCGATCAGATCAAGGGGCGGTTGCAACTGGCCCTGCCGAGCCTGACGCCCTTGAGCAAACTGGCCGGTCGCGATCTGGCCGGCAGCGCCGATCTAGCCATGGATGTCGATGCCCGGCCCAACGCCAATGCCTATGCCGCCAAGATCGACGGGCGCCTGAACAAGCTCGTCACCGGCACGCCGGCGCTCGACAAACTGATCGGCGAACGCCTGACGCTTTCCGGTCCGCTCGAATATTCGAGCCGCGGCTTTGGCGCCAGCGCGCTCGCGGTTACCGGACAATATGTAACGGCCAAATTGACGGCAACCGGCAGCTCGCTGAAACCTGCGCTGGCGATCGATGCCGCGCTGTCCGATCTCTCTAAGGCCGATGAGCGCCTGACGGGTGTCGCCAATCTGAACGCGCAGGTGACCGGCGATCTCAATAGCCCCAATGTCAGAGGCACGCTGTCGCTCGACAAAGCAACGGCCGCCGGCCGGCCGATCCGGCATCTGCAGCTCGATCTCAATGGCACGGACGTGCTGGGCCAGGCGCGGGTCGCGCTCAAACTCGATGGCGACGTCGACAACCGCGCCGCGCGCGGCGCTGTCCAGGTGTCGAAGGCTGATGCCGGCTGGACCATCGCGCCATCGGATCTGACCATCGGCCGCGTCGCGATTACAGGCAACGCCACGGTCACGCCCTCGGGCCTTGCCAATGGCACCATCAAGATCAACGCGCCATCCTTGGAAGACCTGTCGGCGTTCGCGCTGCGCGACATGCAGGGCCGGCTCAATGCCGATATCACGCTCATCGGCAAGGACGGCGCGCAATCGGTCGAGATCAACGCCAATGGCAGCGCCATCCGCGCCGGTGACATTGCCGTGTCGCTGCTTGATGTGCGCGGCAAGGGCCTCGACCTCCTACGCAAACCTTCCATCGACGCCACGGCGCGTCTGGAGGGCGCGACGGCCGCCGGCACCTCTATCCCGCGCTTCCAGGTGGTGGCACGCGGCACGCCGTCCCAGACCAATTTCGATCTCTCCGGCGAAGTGCGTGGGATCACCGTTGACGGCAAGGCGACCGTGGCGCCGGGCGAGCGCACCCGCATCGATCTCACCTCGCTCAACGCCAGAAGCAATGGCCGACGACTGAGCCTGACCGCGCCGGCGACGATCTTCTGGCAGAACGGCATTGCGTCGTTCGAACAATTGGCGATCGCGGCCGACAGCGGCCGTCTGACGGCCAGTGGTCGGGCCGGAAGCCAACTCAATCTCGCCATCAACGCCCGCTCGATCCCGTTGGCGATCGCCAATCTCGTTTCGCCTGGCGTCAATGCCAGCGGTACGATTGATGGCGAAGCGCGGATTTCCGGCACGCCGTCTTCGCTCGCCGGCGACTGGAACGTGAAGATCGGCAAACTCTCCGATCCCTCGCTGCGGTCTTCCGGTCTGTCGTCAATCGACATCGCCGCCAACGGTCGGCTTGAAGGCACGTCGACTTCGGTCAATGCGCAGATCAATGCGGGCAGGGCAGGTACGCTCAACGTCACCGGCCGCGTGCCGATCGATGCCGCTGCCCGCATGGACCTCAACATCCGTGGCGCCATCGACGCCAGTGCCGCCAACACCATGCTGGCCGCCAATGGTCAGAGCGTGACCGGCAAGGTCAATGTCGATCTGCGTGCCACCGGTTCGACGTCCGATCCGCAGGTCTCCGGCAGCGCGACGCTCGCCGGCGGCACCTTCGCCGATCCGCTGAATGGCGTGCGGCTGGAAAACATCAACGCGCGCCTGCTTGGCTCGGGCCGGGATCTCAACATCGAGCAACTGTCGGCGACGACACCGAATGGCGGTACGATCAGCGGCTCCGGCAAGATCAATCTCGCCACCGCCGGTTTCCCCGGCACCATTCACATCACCGGCCGCAACGCGCAGGTGAGTTCGACGCAGACGGTTTCGAGCACGGCCGATTTCGATCTCAACATCACCGGCACGCTCGGTCAGCGTCCGAAAGTTGCCGGCAAGATCACCATCGTCTCCATGGACGTGACCGTGCCGGAGCGGCTGCCGATCAACCTGCGGCCGCTGCCCAACGCCAAACATATCGACCCTGGCCCATTCGTGCGCGAAATCCTGGCGCTGGAGAAAAAGGCCAAGGCCCGCGCCAAAGCGAAATCGGCTTTCGACGCGATGCTCGACATCGCCGTCTCGGCGCCGAACCGTCTGTTCGTGCGCGGGCGCGGCATCGATGCGGAATTCGGTGGCGACCTGCGGATCACCGGCAGCGTGCAGAAGCCCAATATCATCGGCCAGTTCGATCAGCGCCGTGGCCGTATCAGCATCGCCGGCAAGCGCATCGACATCACCCAGGGCCGCCTGACTTTCACGGGCGGTCTGACGCCGGAAATCAATTTCGTCGCCGAGACCACGTCCAGCGACGCGACCTTGCAGGTTCAGGTCGACGGCCCGGCGGCATCGCCTTCGTTCTCTTTCGGATCGCAGCCGCAGATGCCGACCGACGAAGTGATGTCGCGCATTCTCTTCGCCAAACCGTCCGGCAGTCTCTCGGCTTTCCAGGCGGTGATGCTGGCGCAATCGGTGGCGCAATTCTCCGGCGCCGGCCCTGGTCTCGATGTGTCGAGAAGCTGCGCAAATCACTTGGTGTGGATTCGCTCGACATTCGCGAGGATGCCAGCGGCCGCGTCAGCGCCGGCGCATCACGCTACATCTCCGACAACGTCAGTATCGGCGCGCGGGCAGGTGCCAGGCCTGAGCAATCGGCCGTCGGCGTCAACGTCGATATCACGCGGCGCGTGCGCGGCGTCGGCGAAGTGGGCGCCGACGGGCGCACGTCGGTCGGCATCGGCGTCGAGTGGGAATATTGATTCGCTAGATACCCGCCTTCGACCTAAGTTCCACGACGGACGACACGCACAAAGTGCCTGTCGCTCAGGCCTTTCTGCAAAACAGATATATGTATCTATTGAGATATGAAAGAGCGGCTGTTCTCACGCAGGCGGCGTTGACCCAATTCTTCCGATACTGGTTTTCCGTGCGCTGCCAAAGCCTTGTACTATACCTGCTCTGTATATAGCACGTATTCATACTATTATGATGATGATGGCGAGGCTGCCCGCTGCAATAACTTGCTGACGAAGTGACTGTCTTAAAAAGGCATAGCGCCCCTCACTTGCACCTTGACAATATTTGCTCCCTGCCATGATTTCTTGCTTACGCAGTATTTGCGGCAACGAATATTGATTTTGTCATCTGTGACGACAGCAGTGGGAGGGGCTATCGACGGTTTGGGTCGTAGCTCGAATTGGGTGAGGGGCAACAACAATGACAGCAGTCGAAAAATCGAAACGGGGCTTTGCATCCATGACACCGGAACGGCGCCAGGAAGTGGCGCGCAAAGGTGGCTTGGCCGTCAAACCCGAAAATCGTGCCTTCTCGAAAGACAAGAAACTGGCGGTGAAAGCCGGCCGCAAAGGTGGCTCCTCCGTCAGTCCGCAGAATCGTGCCTTCTCTCGTAATCCAGCGTTGGCTTCAAGCGCTGGGCGCAAAGGCGGGCTTGCTGGTCCGAATCCTGCAACTTCTGAGACGCCTGAGAGTTAAGTAACGCATTTGAGACATGCGTTCTTATTGAAGGAGGCTCTCATGGATAGACGCCAACTGATCCTAGCTGCATTCGCATCGGCCACCGCCACGCTCGTTGGAGCACAAGCGATGGCTGCAGAGAAAATCGAAGATCTTCCGGCCGATGGCGCGATTGAAGTGAAGAAGTGGGGCGGCGGACATGGCGGCTGGGGCCCTCCAGGTCATGCGCGCGGCTGGGGACGCGGCAACAGTGCTTGGGCGGCGACGCGTGGTCGCAAGCGCGGTTGGTATAAGCATCGCCGGCGCGGCTGGTAAAACGACCGCTTGGATTTGACGACAAACGACACTGCGCGACATCGTTCGCGCAGTTTTTGTTTGTCGCGTGCGGACCAAGGTGCACGATTTGCCGTAAGCAGCCATGCGCTTCACATTTCGCCATCAAATCTTCGTATTGTGCCGCAGAGTGATTCTAAATTTATCGTAATGTGAGCATTCAGAATTTGTTCACGTTCGAAGCGCCATGAAGAGCGTGTTCTAACAACCCAAGGAGATTCAAAAATGAAATTTCATGCACTCACTTTGGCAGCTTCGGTTCTGGGCGCTGTGACCTTGGGCGCCATCGGCTCGGCAAGCGCGGTGCCCGTGTCGCAGATGCCGGCAGCGGGTGCGCAGATCAATATCGATCACGTGCAGTATCGTCCGGGCCATCCGCCCTATCTCCATGCGCGTCCGGGCGGTCGCCCGGTTTGCCGCCTCAACACGATCCGCCCGCGGGGTCCGTTCGGGCGCCGGGGCGTCCAGCAAGCGCGGGTCTGCCGTTAATCTCTTTTCAAAGCGAAGCGCCGCGGATAAGCATCCGCGGCGTTTTCATGTGCCCGCGAACATGCGCGCGTAAAACGAGTCGACATCGGCCTGGCCCTGCGTCTGCAAGCGTTTGTTACGCGCATCGACGTCGTCAGGCAGTTCCTTGCCGCCGGCATCGCCCACCTGTCGCGAGACTTTGCGGACAAAGCTGCAGCGCTCATGTCGTGAAGCACCGAAAGCGGTGAAGGTCGCAGCGAGATCACTTGACGCGGCGATCTGCGGCGCCAGCAGGATAGAATCCTCCAGCGCCATGGCACCGCCTTGTCCCATATAAGGTGTGCAGGCATGAGCGCCGTCACCGATGATCAGAACCCGGCCTTTGTTCCAGGGCAGAGGCAGCGCCATTTCCTCGACAGCCGTATAGAGCACGCCCTCGGGTGACATCAGTCCGTCGAGCAGAGCAGCCGCAGGGCCTTTGAACTCGGCAAGCTTCTCGCGCATGATTTCATGCATTCGCGTAGTGTCGTAGAGCGGTTTCGAGGGCTCATTGGTGGTGGCAAAGATATAAAGTTGATCGTCGTGATGCCGAGGCGCTTGCCGACGCCCATCATCATGATCTTGACGTCGATCTCCTTCGGCTTCTTGTGCACGCTGCGCCAGGTGCCAAAGCCCGTAAATTCCGGCGTCATCTTGCCAAAGAGCTGTTCGCGGATCGAAGAGCGAATGCCGTCGGCGCCGATCAATCCGTCGCAGGCGATCTCGCTGCCATCGGAAAGCCGTGCGATCACCTGCGGGCCTCGATCTTCGAAACTGTCGACGGTGAGACCGAGCTTGATGTCGACGCCCAGCCGTTGCACTTCGTCCGCGAGCGCCCGGTGCAGATCGGAACGTTTGATGCCGACGATCGGAGGGACGTGCGCGGGATCGCGCGACGGGTAATGTGTTTCGGTGATGAAACTACCGTCCGCCGTCAGATAGACATTGCGGCCATCGCTGGCCCAACCGCGTTCCAAAACCGCATCGAGCACACCAAGCGTCCGGACGGATTCCAAGCCATTGGCATAAAGAAAAATGCCGGAACTCGACGGCGTCCAGTGCGGATCCTTCTCCACCAGAACCACATCGACCGATTGGCGTTTGAGAGCGATGGCGAGAGAAGCGCCAGCGATCCCGCCGCCGACAATGACGATCTTCGTCATGAGCGTGTTTTACCTTTGAAACATCATACGAATACGTACGAGGTTACGTCAGGCGGCGTTGCAAGGCAAAGCGCTCAGAGCCCCGTTTGATTAGTCAAACGCGATCGAAATCCGACCTGTTCTACACGCCGAGATAGCGCGCCTTGACGTCGCTGTCGGTGGCAAGCTCCGCCGGCAGGCAGTGATGAACAATCTGGCCCTTGGCGACGATGTAAACGCGGTCGGCATATTTCAGCACGAAGGCCAATTGCTGTTCGACCAGCAACACCGCCGTGCCGCTGTCTTTCAAGGCGCCGACGAGACGGCCGAGTTCGCGCACCATCAAAGGCGCCAGCCCTTCCGTCGGTTCGTCCATCAGCAACAGCGTCGGATTGGCGACGAGCGCGCGGCCTGCCGCCAGCATTTGTTGTTCGCCGCCGCTTAGTTTGGCGCCGGACTGATCGAGCCTCTGACCGAGATTGGGAAAGAGTTCGATCATCTTGGCGAAAGTCCAGGGGCTCGCTTCACGCTCGCGCGCCGTGACCTGGAGATGTTCGCGCACGGAGAGAGAGGGAAACACGCGCCGGCCCTGGGGCACATATCCCAATCCCAGCCGCGCGATGCGATGCGGCGCCATTCGCGTGATATCCGCGCCATCAAACAAGATGCGGCCGCTGCTGGGCGGCGTCAGCCCCATGATGGAGCGCATCAGGGTCGTCTTGCCGACGCCATTGCGACCGAGAATGCCGACGATCTCGCCGGGCTTCACCTCCAGCGACAGGTCTTGCAGCACCTGGCTCGAGCCGTAATTGGTGTAGATGTTCTCAACTTTGAGCATGGCTCACTCCACGCCCAGATAAATGTCGCTAACCTGCTTGTTGCCACGAATGGTGGCTTCGTCGCCCTCGGCGATGATCCGGCCTTGATGCATCACGGCGATACGGTCGGCGATCTCGAAGGCGACGTCCATATCGTGCTCGATCATCAGAATGGTCATGTCGCGCGGCAAAGCGCGCACCATGGCGGCGACGCGATGGGTTTCGGCCGGCGACAGGCCGGATGTCGGCTCGCCGAGCAGCAGGATTTTCGGATTACCCGCCAGCGCCATCACCACTTCGATCTGGCGCTGTTCGCCATAAGACAGATTCTGGACGATGGTGTCGGCCACATCGACCAAATTCCATTCCGCCAGCAAGGCCTCGGCACGCTCGCGCACATCCGCATACTGGGTCATCGGGCGAATGAATTTGAACGTCACCTGCTGCGCGCCGCAGACCGCGAGCTGGAGATTTTGAAAAACGGTGAGCTGCCGAAACAGATTGGTGATCTGAAAGGTGCGGGCGAGACCGAGGCGCGCCCGGGCATCCGGCGCCAGTTGGGTGATGTCCTGGCCGAACAGGCTGATGCGCCCGGCCGAAGCGATGATATTGCCGGAGATAGAATGAAACAGCGTCGTCTTGCCGGCACCATTGGGGCCAAGGAGCACCAGCCGTTCGCCCGGCGCCATGGCCAATGTCACATCGGTAAGAGCGCGCACGCCGCCGAAATTCTTGGCGACATTCTGCACGTCGAGAGCTTTGTATGCCGTCATGGTTTACGCCTCGCCATGAAGCGCTCGCGGTAGAGCCCGATCAGACCACGCGGTGCGAACAAAGTGGTCGCCACGTAGATGATGCCGAGCGCCAGCAGCCAGTGCTGCGTCTGCGAGGAGATGATGTCTTCGAACAGGATGATCGCCGCAGCACCAATGGCCGGGCCAAGCAGCGTGCCGACGCCACCGATGATGACCATGATCAGCACTTCGGCCGAGCGCACCACGTGCAGGAAGTCGGGGCTGACGAAGCGGTTGTAATAGACATAGAGGGCGCCTGCGAGGCCGGCGAAGGCGGCTGCGATGACGAAAGCCACGAATTGATGCCGCCAGACATTGAAGCCCAAGGCCTGCATACGGCTTTCGCTTTCGCGAATGCCCTGCAAGGCCAGGCCGAAGGGGGAACGGATAAGCGCCACCAGCACGACCGTCGAGGCGGCGACCAGACCCAGCACCAGGAAATAGAACGAGGTCTCGTCGGACACGAAAGCCGGCCGGCGCAGGCCCGGCAGGCCGTCGTCACCGCCCGTCATCGTCCGCCAACCAAAGGCGATCCCCCACACCACCTGCGCCAAAGCCAGCGTGATCATTAGTAAATAACTGCCGCGTGCCCGCAGGGCGAGAAGCGCGAACACCGCACCCAATGCGATCGCCATTGTGAGGCCGGCGGGAAAGGCGATCCATTCCGACATCCGCAGCTTCACCGACAGAACGGCGATCGTATAGGCGCTGATGCCGAAGAAGGCCGCATGGCCAAGCGAGGCCAGGCCGGTATAGCCGATCAGAAGATCGAGGCTCATGGCAAAGAGCGCGAAGATCAGGATCTTGGTGGTAAGGCCGACGTAGTAGGACGGCACCACGAAGGGCAGGGCCACGAACACGACAGCCGCAAGGGCGATGAAAAGGGGGATACGAGCCATTACAGACGCCCGAACAGGCCTGTCGGCCGGAAAGAGAGAATGATCGCCATCGGCACGAAGATCGTGAACAAGGCGAGTTCGGGGAAGAAGATCTTGCCGAAATTATCGAGCAGGCCGACCAGCAGGCCGCCAATCAAGGCGCCGCGCAAGCTGCCGAGACCGCCGACGATGACCACGACAAAGGCGAGCAGCATCACCTCAAAATCCGCGCCCGGCTGCGCCCCGATAATGGGACCGCCGAGCACGCCGCCGAGCGCCGCCAGCAGCGCACCGACGGCGAAGACCAGAGTGAAGAGCAGCGACACATCAATGCCCAGCGCTCCGGCGATCTCCGCATCGTCGACGCCGGCACGCAACATGGCGCCAAGCCGTGTGCGCTCCTGAAACCACCAGAGGATGAGCGCCACGATCAAACCGACGGCGATCAAAGCCAGGCGATAGGTCGGATAGCGCGCATCGCCGATCGAAATCGAACCGGAGAAGGCGGCGGGCTTCGGCAGAACGATCGGATCGCCGCCCCAGATCCAAAGCATGAGATCGGCGAAAATGAACAGGAAGCCGAAGGTGAGTAGGGTCTGCGGCAACTCCTGCAAATGAAAACGCCGCAGGAAATAGCGTTCCATCACCGCGCCCAACAGCGCGACGACGAGCGGCGCGACGATCAACGCCAGAGCGAAACTGCCGGTCTTGGCGATGATGGTCGAGCCGACATAGGCGCCGATGAGATAATAGGACCCGTGCGTCAGGTTCAAAATCTTCATCAGGCCGTAGATCAGCGACAGTCCGGCCGCCAGCAGAAACAGCAGCATGCCGAAGGAGATGCCGTTCAGCGTGTGGATGACCCAGATCATGCGGCTGCGCTATTTCTTTTCCAGAACCTTGGCGCAGTTCGTCATCGAGCCTTTCAATTCGCTGTAGCGGTATTTGTAGGATTCGAGTTCGGCTTCGGTCATCGGCCAGAACTGGTCGACATTGTCGAATTTCTCGACCACCACATTGGCATAGCCATCCGCGGTCTTTTCGACCTTGCGCACATACATCGACTGAATGAGCTGGCCATATTTGTCGAAGGAGATATTGCCCTTGGGCGAAGCGAATTTGTCGGGCCGGAAGGCGGCGAGGAATTTTTCCGTATCTTCCACCTTACCGTCGACAGCTTTGGCGGCATCGGCGATGGCATGCGCGCCGGCCCAGCCATCGGCACCGTTGTCGCTGGGAATACGCTTGGCGCGCTTCATATATTCGGCGACGAAAGCCTCGTTTTCAGGGGTCTTGATCGTCGGCGCATAGTGCAGGGTGGAATAGATGCCGAGCGCCGCATCGCCCAATTGCGGCAGGAAGGGCTCGTAGACGATCTGGCCGAAGATATCCATCAACGGATATTTCGCTTTCATGCCCAACTCGTCGAACTGCTTGACGAATTTCAGCCCGGCACTACCAGGCAGGAAGGTGACGACACCATCGACGCCCGATTGGACATTGGTGACGTAGGGGCCGTAGTCGTTGGTGTTGATGGGCGGATATTGCTCCTGCACGATCGTGCCGCCGAGCTTGCAGAAGGCCTGCGCGAAGCCGCCGATCGTATCGAAGCCACCAGCGTAATCCGATGTCATGGTGGCGACCTTGCGCCAGCCGTTCTTATAGGCGAAAGCCGCTGCGGCCGCCGCCGGCGTGCGGCCGTTCTGCGATGTGCGTACAATGTATGGATTATAGAGCGGGCCGGGCATGGTCAGCTCGTTGGCGCCGGCATCGCCCGACAGCACCATGGGAATTTTCTTCTCGCGCGCATAGTCGTTGACGGCCAGCGCCACAGCGGTCGAAACGAAACCGGCGAGGATCTGCACCTTGTCGTTCTCGACCAGCTTGCGCGCCTTGGTCAGGCCTACGTCCGGCCGGCCTTGCTCGTCCTCGATGATCAGCTCGATCTTGCGTCCGCCCACCTGATTGCCAATGGAATCGAAGTAGATGCGCGTGCCCGTTAAAGTGTCTTCGCCATTCGGTGCGAAGGTGCCGGAGAGGGGCAGGATCAGACCGATCTTGATCGGGCCTTGCTGAGCGAAGCTGCTCGTTATCGGCAGCATCAAAGGCAATACGCCAGCCGCGATCCATGAAGCGCGCATGTTCCCTCCCAGGACTCTCTGTCAAACGCGGGGCCCCGTCGGTCGAGACTCCCTTCGTTTGATTAGAAGACTATCTATTTTTGCCCGGCTGACAATAGCCGCGTGGCCGATCGTGAAACGATACGCCTGACGGCGTATCGCCAGCTCGGATCACCGCGCGCGTTTCAGGCTTGTTCCAGCCAGCGCTTCTCGCCGGTTCGTAGCGCTTCGACCAATTCCGGTCGGTCGATACCCGGCAGATCGTCGCGAGGGCGATTGGGCGATCGCGCCAGCACATAGCTTAAGAACCGATAAGATCTGCGATAGCTGTCAAGCTCGGCCGCGTTGATCGACGGCACGCGATTGGGATCGCAAGAAAGCAGCAAGTCCCTGATGTAGATCATGCGCAATCCTGCGATCAGCCAGCGACGGTCGAGCTTCTGCACGCGCCACAAGAGACGAACGGTGCCGATCATGCACACGTCGATGCCGTCGACGGGCACGAAGCTGAGGAGCTGGCATGGCGTTTCGGCCAGCGCACGCGTGCCGGCTACTTTCGTGACGGTCGGGCCGAGCTGATGCAGGCTGATCCGTCCGCTTGCGGCATTGCGCCGGCTCGCGGCCACGAATCCCGCGCCGTCTCCATGGTACCAGGACACGTCGACCATGGATTGCGGATGGTAGCTGGCGGCCATCTCTTCCCATTGACCCGCATCGCGCGCCGTTCTCTCACGCTGAACCAGGTCCGCGATCCGCAGGCTGTCCAGAATATCCGCATCGGCGCCGTCCAAACCCCGCAGCGTATTGGTATCGCGCGGTGGCTCCTGAGCGTAAGCGGGTGCGGCGACTGCGCCGATCGTCGCGGCGGCGATGAGAAAATCGCGGCGGGCCGATGGCGTCTGATCAATCAGGTGATCGCGTGACATGATCGCTTCTCCGGGCGAGGGGCAGTATCGGCATCGACGCTGAAGGGCAGATGTCGTCGGCGCAGACTCAAGAGCAGCAGCAGGGTTGGCACTAGCAGGGCCAAGCCGACGGCGAAAATCGTGCCGGGTGAAACTCCCTTCGACAGGGCCGCTCCCGCCGTCGCTGGTCCGATGGCACTGCTTAAGCCGTAGGCGAGCGTGATGACGCCATAGATCGTGCCGAACCAGCGCACACCGAACGCACGCGAAACGATATAAGCCGCGGCGTCCATTTCCGATCCGAGCCCGAGGCCAAGAAGCACCGCGGCGAGGTAAAGCGTGGTCGGCGATGGATCGATGAGCAGCGCAGCGAGGCCGACGATCGGCAAGAGCGTGAAGCCGGCGGTGACGAGCGGCGAAAACCAACGGTCGAGCATGAGGCCGGCGGACAGACGGCCGACGAACATGGCCGCGCCGACCACCGTCATGATGGAGGCCGCGCTCAGCGGCGAAATCCCTTGTTGTCGAAGAATGACTGGCAGATTCACCATGATGCCAGCCAGGACACCGGTGAGGATCACAAACACGGCCGTGACAACCCAGAAGGTGCCGCTGCGTAGCGCTTCCGGCAAACTCATTCCCGCTGCTCCAGCATGAGCCTCCGAGGGCACGACCGCGGAGGGATCGCGGAGCAGGAATAGGGCACAGAGCAGGATGATGGCTCCTGCGGCCGTTCCCAAAATCACGTAGGACGTGCGCCAGCCGTAGAGATCGATCAGCTTGGCGGCGAAAGGCGGCCAGAACGCCACGCCCAATGATGTGCAAGCAAAAATCAGGCTCAGCGAAAGGCCACGCCGCCGCGTGAACCAGCGCGTTGCGAGCTGCACATACAGGACGGGTGTCGCCGCGAAGCCGAGCGCGCCGACCAGCACCAGCAGGGCGACAAACTGAACCGGATCATGGGGCAGAAGTGCCAGTGCGATGAATCCCAGCGCATAGGCAGGGCCACCGACCATCGCCATGCGGCGCACGCCGAATGTATCGACGGCTCGGCCGGCGAGTGGGGCGAGGAGCGCACCGGCGACCGTGGCGGGACCGATGGCCGCTGCGATCGTCGTGGGCGACCAGCCGGTGGCGGCGGCGATTTCGGGCGCGAACACGCCGAAGGTGAACAGGATGGGGGCGGCCTGTCCGCAGAACATGCAAAGCCCCGCGCCCAGCACCACGGACCATGCGCGATCGGTTTCAGCCGCACTGGTTCCGGCTTCGCCTCGTCTCCCCATTCCCGTCCCCCTCGTTGCTTAAGTACCCTCTACCAGACAGGATCTGAATTTCAAAGAAGAATATTCATATAGTCTATTATTAAAGCGAGGCTGCCTCCAACTCAAGATTATGCAGCATAATTAGCGGAATGGATGTGAAGAAGGCCGGTTGCTGGACCGGTTGACGGATCGCCAGAACTGCCATACTCATTTAATAGTAGATTATAAGTCTATTATTAAAAGAGGAGGTGGAAGATGGAATCTGCCATTGTGGATCTGCCCGTTCAGGAGACATTCGACGTCGTCGCATGGGCCAGGGACTTCGTGCCGGACTTGCGCGCGGCTCAGGCTGAATCGGACCGCCTCGGCCGTCCGCCGGAGCATGTGGTCGACAAACTGAAGCGCGCCGGCGTCTATGCGCTGACGGTGCCGCGCGCCTACGGCGGCTTGCAGGCAGATATCTCGACCTGGATGCGGACGGTGACCGAACTCGGCCGTGGCGACGGCGGCGTTGCCTGGGCGGTAACGCTGGTCACCGCCTGCAACTGGATGGCGGCCGGCCTTTACCCCAAACATGTCGCGGACAAGGTTTTCGCGAAACCGGGCGCATGCGTTGCGGGCGTATTCTCCAACCGCGCCGTCAAGGCCCACCGTGTGGATGGCGGAATCGTCGTCGACAAAGGCATGTGGTTCTTCAACTCGGGCGTCTATCAGGCCGATTGGAATCTCCTCGGCGTGCCGATGTTCAGCGAGGCCGGCGAGCCGATCGGGCCCGGCATCGCGCTCGTGCCGATGAGCGACGTCACCATTCTGAACGACTGGGATCCTATCGGCATCCGAGGCAGCGGCAGTTCCAACGTCAGCATGGAAAACGTGTTCATGCCCGACGATCACATCGTCGGTCTATTCGCCTGCAACGAAGGCCGGCAGCCGCGGACATTTCCAAATGAAGCGCTCTACCGCAGCGCTTTCGCGCCTTTGATGGTCGCCATCCTCACCTTCCCGGTACTCGGCCTGGGCCTGCACATGCTGGAAGAGTTTTTGCGGACCCTGCCGAAGCGCGACATCAAGCTGACACCCTACACCAAGGCTGGCGAAGCGGCGGTGACACACTTGCAGCTCGGCGAAGCCAGCGCCAAGATCGATGCCGCGTGCACGATCGTGGAAAAGCTGTGTCGCGAGATCGACGCCTGCGCCGCGACCGGCGAATATATGAAGCAGGTTCAACGCGCCGCGCTCTGCCGCGACAGTGCCTTCGCCGACCAGCTTGTTTGGCAGGCCGTGGACCTCCTTGCAGACGCCAGCGGCGGATCGTTCTCGCGTATCGGCAACACGGTAAACCGCATCTGGCAGGACGTCAAGGTCGGCACCGCCCATCCGTTCATCAATCTGGCAAGCAATTATGCACTTTACGGACGGATGATGGCCGGCGTCGAGCCACCGCTCATGCCGGTCTGAGCAGGGCAGGGCCGCGACCCGTCTCGCCGCCCGTTGTCCAAGGATCGCGCCACCAGGCAAGACGGTCCGGCCCGATGCCACGGATGAACACGACCGCATCGCGGACTGCTTTGCGTGCGGCGTCGAGATCCATGCCGATGGCCCGGAGGATCATCACCTCCACTTCCTCCACATAGTCGCGCCGAACATCCTCCTTGTGACGCGCCAGATGGCTCATCGCTTCCCGCAAGGTGCCGATCGCGATCGTCGCGGCGGCTTCGATGTCGGCAAAATGAACGATGCCGGCATCACGCGAAGCTTCGAGATGAGTCGTGATGCCCCGCAGCAGGATATTGTCATAGGCGAGCGTGTCCGGGCGCGAAGCGAAAGCTGCCCAGGCCGGGTCAAGCACGCCACGCAGCAGAAAGATCTGGATCGCGACGGTCATGCGAAAGAAGGGCGTCTCGGGACCATCGAACAAGGTCATGAGCGTGTGGATCATTTCATCCACCTGGTTGCGCCCGACCTCGTCAACCGCTTGTTCGACGGAGGTGAAATATTTGTAGAAGGTGGCCCTGGA
>Ga0066256_1002905_pt1 | contig 17659 bp, 17 predicted proteins | sample ThiBio_1000_biof_FD_87107 | JGI IMG/M metagenome (GOLD analysis project Ga0066256, IMG submission 87107) | Wastewater bioreactor microbial communities from Cape Town, South Africa - Thiocy_expt_1000_biof (version 2) | ecosystem: Engineered > Bioreactor > Thiocyanate-remediating >...
CAGGTTGGCGAGCAGAACTTTCGCGACGCCCTCGACGCCGCCATCCCGCAACGGTCCTCGGGCCAGCGCCGCCGCGTGATCGCGCAGGATCAGGATGCCGAACAGCAATGCCATGCCGACCACCGGGCCGGGAAGCGGCAGCCGGAAGCCGCGCACGATGACCTCACCGACCAGCTGACAGACCAGAATGATGCTGACCGCAGCAATCATGGAGCGCTCCAAACGAATCTCGCCGTGTCAGTCTGAAGAGCGGCCGTCTCACCTGCAAGGATGCAGTTCGCCCGGACATACCGAGCCTGCGCAACGCTATTTTGCGGCGTTCCGGTAGAGATCGGCCACATTATTCCAGATCATATCCTTGAACTGTACCGCTGGCGGGCTCGGCAGGATCGCCGGAGGCGCGGCGGTCTTGCTGCAATTCTCCACCAGCCGCATCACCCACACTTCGCCATCGGTGAAATAGCGGGCGCCGCCGCCCTTGCGGCCAAGCAGGGTCGGGCCGATACCCATCACCTGATAGCGCGCCGAGATCATGCCTGCAGCCTGCAGGCTGTTTTCCAGAATAGCTCGTTCCTGATCGATATCGGGCGCGATGTGATGGGTGATCGCGCCGGTGTAATGGCTGATCCCAACGCCCCGGTCGAAGGTCGCTGCGCCGAGCCACACCGGGCGGCCCTCCTCGCCATTGTCCAGCACCTGCCAGAGCCGCACATGATGACGGCGATCGGCGCTTGTCCCGACCGGTTTTTCGAATGCGAGGTCCTCGGGCCGTCCGGCATAGTACAGCGGACTGACGGGCGCATGCGGATAAGGATGATCCAGGACCACGCTGCCGGAAATCTCGATGCTCGACTTCCAGGTGACCGGATCGGCGGCGTACCAGCCCGCCTCCCGCATGGCGCAGAGAACGTCCTTTTGCGACCCGACCAGTGCGACATTGATCGGATCGCCCGGAATGCCTTGCGCGGTGGCCGTCACCATCGGCAGGCCGTCGAGCTTTTTCTGATGTTCGTAGTGCCGCCACAGCAGCGGGAGGATCAGATAGGCGAGCAGAAGATAGACGATCAGGACGGGCAACAGGACGCGAAGCAGCAGCTTCGTCTTCGGCCTCATTGACCGCGCTTGAAACGACATCGGCTCATCAGTCTGCTGCTGGCCTCGCACACTACGCTAAAGCAAAGGCCAAAAGAAAAGGGCATTGTCGGCGGCGATGGACCGCCTGACAATGCCCTTTCAGATTGAGCGACTGCGCGTCAGCCCTTCAGCCGCTTGGTGCATTCGCTGTAGTAGCCGCCGCCTTTCTGAATCCACTTCAACCCACCGTTGGCGTTGGTGGCCTTGTTGGCGTTGTATTGATCGACGCAGGTGTGCATGCGTGCCTTCCCCGCGCTCTCGCTCGAATATTTCGGCGAGACGGCGGTCGGGAACACCGCGGCTCCCGCAGCGGCAGGCATCGCCGCCGGCGCAGCCTTCGGCGCCTCGGCTGCCTTTGGCGCGGCTTTCGGCGCTTCTTTGGGAGCGGCCGTGGTCGTCGTTGCTGCCGGCGTCGCGTCCGCACTACACTGGGCCTTGCGGAAGTCATTCCACTTCTGGCCGCCGAGCGTGCCCGCAGTCTTGGCGGCCTGATATTTCGCACTGCATTCCTGAGCGGTCAGCGCTTGTGCCGGGTTAGCCGCCCCGGCGATGGCAAATCCGGCAACGACCGCTGCGCATAATCCGTAAGACATGATCTTCATTGAAATCTCTCCTCGGGGGTGGCGATCAAATCGCGTGTTATCCTAGCCGACCGGTTTCGCCTTTCAACGGAAGGCTTTCCGGCGCCATCAAAAAATAATGATCGGCGCGCGCCGGACTGCGTGCGCCTGTTCACCCGCAGTTCATCGGAGCCGTCCAACCGTGTGCCCGGGCTGGAACATGAGGTGATCCTATGACGAAAGACTTTCCACGCGCCGCAGCAACCGCGGTCGCATTCTCGCTGATGCTGGCCGGGTCTGACTACGCGCACAACGCGGCAACACCCGCACCGGCAACACCCACCGCCAAGACCGCACCGGCAAAAATGGCCAAGCCGAAGACCGAGCGTACCGCAGCCTCGCTCGAATGTTCGAAGCAGGCCGACGCCAAGGGTCTGCATGGCAAGGAGCGCAAGAAATTCCGCTCCGAGTGCAAGGCAGGCGCCGCCAAGGCCAATTGAACAGGACGGCCTGATCGACGCGGGAAGAAGGACGGCATTCACGCCCTTCTTCCCCATTTCGGACGAACATCGCCCACGCACGTCCTGCGCATGATCCATGCCGGGCATGCATTTGCGGCGCACGGAACGATCTGTGATAATGATGGTCTCGTGCATCACATCTCATCCCGATGACGTTCGTCTTTCAAAACAAGCTGCAGTCCATTCTGCGGGGCGCGACGCCGCGCGATGTCCTTCATACGTTTGAAACGCTTGCGCTCGGCTTCGCGGGCGCCATGCTGTTTCGGTGGCTGGAGCTTCCCGGCGGGCTGATCTCGGGTGCGATGATTGCGGTCGGCATCGCCGCCATTGCCGGGCGGCCGATGAGTCTCCCCCCGCTGATGGCTCATATCGTCCTGATGACTCTCGGCCTGTCGCTCGGCTCGATGGTCACGCCGCAGATGCTCAACAACATCACAGCCTATCCCGTCAGCATCGCCGTTCTGGCCGCGTCGACGTTCTGCGCCACCCTTGGCAGCAGTTTCTATCTTCAGCACATCCACCACTGGGACCGGACATCGGCCCTGCTTGCGGGCAGCCCCGGCGCACTCTCGCAGATCATCATGCTCGCCAACGAACGGCGCGCCGACGTGGCGGGCATCGCGGTGGTGCAGTCCCTGCGCGTCATCATCCTGACAGCAGCGCTGCCGCTGATCCTCGCAGCCTCAGGCCTTGTCCAGCATGGCGGCGGGCCGATGCGTGCGGCGCCCGCGACGCCACTCGCGCTTGCGATGCTTGTTGTGGGTTGTGTGACAACGGCGCTGGCACTGCGCTTGCTGAAATTCCCCGCAAGCTGGATGTTCGGCGCGATGCTCGGCTCAAGCGTGCTGCATGGCACCGGCATCATCGAAGGCGGCTTGCCGGCATGGGCTTATGGCGCCGCGCTGATCGGCATCGGCTCGCTGATCGGCACCCGGTTCGCCCGCATTTCGGCGCGAACACTGCTCCACCATCTGGCGGCGGCGATCGGATCGTTCATCGTCGCCATCATCATCTCGGCGGTATTCGTGCTGCTGGTCACGACCGTCACCCATGCCCGGCTCAGCGACCTCATCGTGGCGTTCTCGCCCGGCGCGATGGACGCCATGCTGGCGCTCGCGCTGACATTGCACATCGATCCGGTGTTCGTCGGCGCGCATCATCTGGCGCGCTTCATCTTCGTATCGCTTGCAACGCCGGGAATCGTGCACCTGTTCGGGCGCACGCAGGTGGACGCGGACGATTGAGGTTCAGACTCTGGCCTTGCCGAGACCCCACCCGGCGATGGCCGCCATGAGCAGCGAGATCAGGACGTTGTACCCGGCCAGCGACAGGCCTAGGAAACGCCACTGGACCTCGTCGCAGCGGACCACCTTCACCTTGTTGAGGGTGTCGAGCAGTCCGCCCCCGCCCAGATCGACCATCGGGCCGGTGCAATCCGTCGGCCCCTGCCAGAAGCCCCACTCCACCCCGGCGTGATAGGCGCCGAGGCCAGCATTGGCGAGCGCCGCCAGCGCGAGAATGACAAGGCCGATGCCGAGCAGACCGCGCGAAGCGCCTTTCGCAGCCCCGAGGGCGACCAGCGCCGCCAGCGGGATCGCAAGATAATAGGCATAGCGCTGCTCGAGGCAGAGCGGACAGGGCCGGATGTCCAGCACCAGTTGGAAAAACCATGCGCCTGCGATCGTGATCAAGGCAACAGCGGCGATGGCCGCGCCTGCCATCAGGAATGCGTCTTGCGGGACGCTGGTCCGGTTCAGAAAGGTGGTGTCGCTCGCCACGTATCGTGTCTCCCGTTTGCCCCGGCGGTGGTAACTTGCCCGCCGTCCTCTGTCGATGTGAATGACGATCACAGGCGGTTGACCGCCAGCGGGCGCGGGCTATAGTCCGCCCGCTTCGCGACCCCGCCCTTATCGGCAGCGGTCCGTGGGCCCCTGTGGCGGAACTGGTAGACGCGCTCGACTCAAAATCGAGTTCCGCAAGGAGTGCTGGTTCGATCCCGGCCAGGGGCACCATTCTCATTCACGGCGATACCTTCGATCGGACATTGTCATGCCGTCCACCCCGCGCCATAGCGGCGGGCGTACAGTTAACAAGACCCGTCAAATTTTCTGAATGAGTTATTCGCCGGAAGCCGCATATCCCCGCAGTTGCAAGTCTGCTAAAGGCACGCCGCCGGATCACGCGCTCATTGAAGCTGCGGCCGGGACCATGCGATCGATGACGTCAACGGCATCAGGACTTCGGCCCATGCAGCACTATCCTGACGCGCCAGCGGTGAATGCGCTGGATGCGAAAGCACCCGATACGGTGCCCTTCAGCGGCCTCTACAAGATCGAGTTCGAAACTCCGCGCGGGAAAGCGTCCGGCGTGGTGCATGCGGAGAACGGCAAGATCCGGGGCGGAAGCTCGGCATTCGCCTATGTCGGATCCTACACCCAGAACGGCCACTCGCTGGCCGGCACGGTGTCCAGCCTCAGGCATACGATGGACGACAATCATCCGTCGGTGTTCGGCCTGGACCGGGTCCAGATTGCGTTCAACGGAGCGGTCAAAGGCGATTTCGCGATCTGCGAAGGCACCTCCGCCGAATTTCCCACCCTTGCCTTCAAGGCGGTGCTGACGCGTGTTTCCGACTGACACGCTCCTCGGTTAGAACTTCGCGGGTGCCAGTACGCGGAAGGAGCGGCTCGGTCCAGGAACGCTCGCACTTTGCCGCTCAGCGCGGCTCAACCACCAGGCACTGGACCGCACGTCCAAAATATCCCTGCATGTCGCCAAGCCGCGACACCGCAAGACCGGCGCCATCAGGGCCCAGCGTCATCTCCGAATTGAGCAGGATCCAGTCGCCCACCGGCTCGCGCGCCAGCGTGACGGTGAGATCGGCGTTGATGAAGCTCCATGTGCTGAAGTCGAGCACCGAGGACACACCATTGGAGCAGTCCGCCGCAAGCACCGTCCGCATCGCCTGCGACGTCGCGAAGCCCTCCACGACCGGCCGATCGGCACGAAACCAGACCGCGCCGGGACCGGCCTGAAGAAAGCCGCCCTTCACAGAACGCAGCGACAGTCCCTGAATGAACTTGCTGGAATTTCCCGACTCGTCGCTTCGTCCGGCTTCGGGTCCGGGAACATCAAGCGCTTCCTGAAGCGCAATGCCTTCCGGAAACACGACCGGGCGCGCCCTGATCTTAAGAACGGAGGCGCGCACCACCTCGACGCCCTCCGCAAACAGACGAACCGCGCAAAGCTGAATCTTGCGGCCTTCGCGGACCACTTCTGTTTCGATGGTCAGCGGCGCCACCGGCACCGGCCGCATCAGGTCCACCGTCAACCGCGCAACGTGCATCGGCTGCAGTGTCGGAATGCGTTCGGCCGCCCATACGATCAGCGCCGAGGGCGCACCGCCATGCTGCATCCGGGCATCCCATGGGCCTCCCGCGTGCTCGGTGGTGAACACGCGGTTGCCCTCGACACGAAAGACCGCTTCCATGATGCGAAGTCCCGGCTTGATGGTTGCGCGATCAGAGCGGCGGATCGATCGCCGCGTCGTATTCGCTCTTGAGACGCGCCACGAGATCGGCCACCGGCTGCACCTTCTCGATGCTGCCGATGCCCTGCCCGCTGCCCCAGATTTCCTTCCAGGCCTTCGGCTTGTTGCGCTCGCCGCTGGCATCGGTGCCGAAATTCATCTTCGACGGATCGGAGACCGGCAGGTTGTCCGGGTCCATGCCCGCCGCCACGATGGACGGCTTGAGATAGTTGCCGTGCACGCCGGTAAAGAGGTTCGAGTAAACGATGTCATCGGCGGACGAGGATGCGATCATCTCCTTGTACTTGTCCGGTGCATTGGCCTCGTTGGTCGCGATGAAGGCCGAGCCGATATAGGCGAAGTCCGCACCGATCACGCGCGCCGCGCGGATCGCGCGGCCGTTGCCCATGGCGCCCGACAATGCGATCGGACCATCGAACCACTGCCGCGTCTCGGCGACGAATGCGAACGGCGAGATCGCGCCGGCATGGCCGCCCGCACCGGCCGCCACCAGCACCAGGCCGTCCGCGCCTTTCTCGACGGCCTTATGTGCGAACTTCTGATTGACGACGTCGTGGAAGGTGATGCCGCCCCAGCCATGCACCGCCTGATTGAGTTCTTCGCGCGCGCCAAGCGAGGTGATGATCATCGGCACCTTGTGCTTTTCGCAAACCGCAAGATCCTGATCGAGGCGGTTATTGGACTTGTGGACGATCTGGTTCACGGCGAAGGGCGCCGACGGGCGATCCGGATGCGCCGCGTCATACGCGGCGAGTTCTTCCTTGATCCGGTGCAGCCATTCGTCGAGCAGCGCAGCAGGACGCGCATTCAGCGCTGGAAACGAGCCGACGATTCCAGCCTTGCACTGGGCGATGACAAGATCGGGTCCCGATACAATGAAGAGAGGCGACCCGATCACCGGAATTGAAAGGCGACCCTTGAACAAGGCGGGCATCGACATAAAGAAATCCTCTTCCGCAGAATGAAACATGCGGCCACATGCGCCGCGGCGATTGCAACGGTCATAGGGGCTACGCGCGTTTCTTGAAAGAGGCTAGTGGTCCGATTCCAACATTTGCGTCCCCTTGCAGCTAGCGCCATCGCAAATGTTGGAATCAAAGGACCACTAGCAATTACAAAGCGCTGGTGGAGTTTTGGATTTGACATTCGCTTTGCGAATTTGCCGCTGACAAAGTAGCGAATGTCAAATCCACTCCACCAGAGTTTACTGGCAGACGGCCCGGGTCACGAAATTTTCCGTCCGGCATGCGCCCTGACCGGAAAAATACGCTTTTGCCGAGCATTTCTCGCTGGTTTCAATGTCGAGGCTCTTGCCCTCGGCATAGCCTTTCGACTTGCAGAGCTGATCTGCTGCGAGCTTGCAATCGGGCGCGCCGTTCACGGCGGCCGGACACATCATGCGGCCGCTGGCCATGGTCTGGCCGGAGAGCGGTGGCGTGATCCGTTTTAAACTGTCGGAAGCATCCTTCGCACTGGAGTTAAGTCCGTCGAGCGCCTGTCCGGGAGTCGGGAGCGAAGGGATCGCCGAGCTGAGACCAGACGCCGAGTCCTTGAGCAATTTCCCGACTTCTTCGATCAATCCCGGATTTTTGCGCTCCGGCGAAGGAGCCGGCGCGGCAACCGGCGGCTCGGCTGGCGCCGGCTGCGCCTGAGGCTGGGATTGCTGCGGCCATGCCGTGGTCGTAGCGCCGAGCATGGCGATGACAGCCGCTGCGACAATCGCAAGGCGGCGTATATCCACCAACGCTAAGCTGCGGAAACCGGCCATGGCTTGAGACTATCGCGCCGTTGCCATGACGAAAAGGTCCGTCGCGTTAGAACAGGCGGAAGGCGATGATGAATCCGATCACCAGCGTGCCGGCCGCAAGCGCCACCCAGAGGCCGAGGCGCTTTTCGATGACTTCGCGGATCCATGCGCCATAGCGATTCAGCACGATCGCAACGATGAAAAAACGTCCGCCGCGCGCGATGATCGAAAAGACGACGAACAGCAGCAGGTTGTAGTTGGCAAAGCCGGACGTGATGGTCACCAGCTTATAGGGAATCGGCGTGAGGCCCTTGAGCAGGATGATCCAGGCGCCGTATTCGGCATAGGATGCGCGGAAGGCCTCGACCTTGTCGGCGTAGCCGTAAAGATTGATCAACCATTGGCCGACGGAGTCGTAGAGCAGCGCGCCGATCGCATAACCCACCACGCCGCCCGCCACCGAGGTGATCGTGCAGATCAGCGCGTAGAGCCACGCCTTTTTCGGGCGCGCCAGCGACATAGGGATCAGCATCACATCGGGCGGGATCGGAAAGAACGAGCTTTCAGCGAATGACACGGCTCCCATCAGCCAAAGGGCATAGGGCTTGTCGGCGGCGGCGATGCACCAGTCATACAGACGTCTCAGCATGAGGCGATGAACCACCGTCCGATCGATTTGTCCATGTGCGGAATTGTGTCGGCGGCGACGGATCAGCGCCGTTTCTTCAGCCGGCCGCCCTGCGCGACAATCGGTCGCCGGGCCACCGCTTCGGGAACAGCCGGTTTGGCGATCGGAGATTTCGTCGCGGATGGCTCAGCGGCTGCGGGGGTGGCGGGCGCGCTATCAAAGGTTTTTGACAGACCCTTGGGAAGCTTTTCGGCAATGCCTTGCGTGCGCTCGCGGCGATCCATCTCCGCCCAGACGTCTTCGGGGCGGACGCCGGCGGCGACCCACAGAACGGACAGGTTGTAGAGCAGATCGGCGCTTTCACGGACCACCGCATCGGCATCGCCGTTGACGGCGTCAATGACGACTTCGATGGCTTCCTCGGCCAGCTTCTTGGCCATTTTCGAAGGGCCACGCTGAAACAGCCGGGCCGTCCGCGACACCGAAGGATCGAGATCCTTGGCCGCAACCACCGCGTGATAAAGCCGTTCTAGCGAATCACTCATGCCACAACCCTAGATCAAATCCCTCGCCAGCGCGTTAACAGGCCGTCCAATAGCCTGAAAAGGCTCAAAAAAAACAAATCGCCGGGACACCGCCCGGCGATTGCATGGTCAAGGTTTCGTCACCGTCAGTAAGGCGGATAGTACGGGCCGCCACCGTAATAGGCTGGACCACCGTAGTAGTGGCCACCGTAATACGGCCCGCCGCCGTAGTAATAGTTGTCACGGTAGTAGTCGCGGCGGCGCTGCTCGGCGATGATCGCGCCGACAGTGCCGAGCGCCATGCCCATGAAAGCCGCGCCCGCAGCGTTATTCCGATAGTTCCGGCGCACGGGGCGGCGCTTCCTGGCGCTGCTGAAATCGGTCGCGTCGCTGGTCCCGGCGGAGACCGTCTTGGCCGCAGGCGTTGCTGTCGATGCCTGCGCGACCGGCGGAACGGCCACGGTCAAGACCAGCGCTGCAGCCGTCGCCAGCACCACGGCCCGGCTGAGGGGAGAAGGCAAAGTCTTCCGAATGAACATTTCAAGGTCCTTTTGGGTCATCATGGCCCGCACGGGCCAATGGAAAGATAACCCTAACCATTACATGAGGTTCCCTGACCTGAATGCAAGCTGAGCGGTAAAAGGCCAAATTGCGGCAAACCTGGCAGCAAAGGGCGAAAAGGTGACGGACGCCGCAGGGTGTGCTTGTCATCACGACACCACAGCGAACGTCCAAAACCTCCCCTTCCCGGCTTCGAACATCGCACTCCGGGACCCAATGTCCCCAAGATCAAGAACCGACAACCGCGTGCTACCCATGCCCAAGAGCCGAGCCCGCACTTTCCGCCAAATGCGTCTGTCGCTGACGGCCGTGCTGTGCGCGCTCTGTCTCAACGCTGCGCCGGGTGTTGCGGCGACGGCGCTGCACTTTTCGCTCGACCGGCCGATCGACGGCGCGGCGGCGCCCTTCATCGTCGCCAACAGCCAGGGTCTCTATCGCGCCGACAATCTCACCGTCACGATGAGCAATGCTGCGAATTCGCCGGATGCGATCGCGCGGGTCGCCGCAGGCACCAGCGATATCGCACTTGCGGACATCAACGCGCTGATCCGTTTTCGCGACAAGGAAGGATCGCCGCCGGTGAAGGCGGTGTTCGTGCTCTACAACAAGGCGCCCTATGCCATCGTCGCGCGCAAGAGCCGCGGCATCGCATCCATGGCCGACATCGAAGGCAAGACCATCGGCGTCGCGGACGGCGATCTCGCATCGAAACTCTGGCCCGCCGTCGCGCGCCACAACAACATCAAGCCGGGCAAGGTGAAGCTGGAAAAGATCAGCGCCGCGGTACGCGAGCCGATGCTGTCCGCCGGACAGGTCGATGCGGTGACCGGCTTCTCCTTTCTCTCCGCGATCAACCTGCGCGACCGCGGCGTGCCCGCGAACGATCTCGCGGTGCTGCGCTTCTCCGAATTCGGCAGCGATGTCTACGGCCACGCGCTGATCGTCAATCCGAAATTCGCCGCCGAACATCCGGATGCGGTGAAAGCGTTCGTGCGTGCGAGCATCGCGGGCCTCCGTCTCACGATCAAAGACCCTGCCCGCGCCATCGATGACGTGCTGGCGCAGATGAGCAACGGATCGCACGACCTTGAGCTGGAACGGCTGCGCGCCGTCCTGAAAGACAACATCGTCACCGGCGACGTGCGAAAGAACGGCCTCGGCGGCATCGACGACGCCCGCTTCGCCGCCGGTCTCAGCCAGATCGCGGAGGACCGTGAATTCCGCAAGCGGCCGCTGCCAGCCGATATTTTCGACGACACGTTCCTGCCGCCGCCGGACGCACGCGGGATCGATCTGCCGTAACGCTCATGTCCCGGGCGCGATGCGATGCGAAAGCATCGCTTCGCAGAACCGGGACCGTTGCAGACACCGTCCGTGAGACGGCCCCGGATCAGCACCGCAGCACAAGAGCGCTGCGGCGCATTCGGGGCAAACAACTCCGAAAAAATCAACTAACGCAGCGACGGGCAGGCTGGCAGAGCCTTACCCCAACCCGCTCTATCCCCGCGTCGGCCAGCGCCGCTCGTGAAACCAGTTGCGATAGTCCGATGACATCTTGGCGCGCTGTGCTTGCGGCGCGTGGCGCTTGCAGGTCGCGGCCTCGTCGGTGTGGTCCCGCGCGGCCCAGCGCAGTTCGGCGCAGTCATTCGGATTGTACGCCATCTCGAAATCATCCATGCGGTCGAGCACGTCCTTCAGCGACAGCGTCCATGGCGAGCCGTCGCTGCGGGTATAGGTGATCTTGCGCGACGCCAGCTCGCTGGCCAGCACGCCCTGCAGTTCGCTCTTGATCGCCTCCGCGCTCTTGCCGGCCGGCATGGTGAAGTGCGACGCCCGCCGGATCACGCGATCGGGGAAGCCGCGCACCACGTCGATCGCGATCAGCAGACGAAAATCACGCGACGGCGTGGAGTAATCCTCCCACGCGCCCGAGGTCTGGAAGATCGACGGGCCGTTCGGCATCGCGATCTCGGCGGGCTTCTTCTCGATATACTTGCGGCCGTTCTCGACCGAGGTGACGCGCGTCTTCACCTGCTCGTGCAGGCTTTCGATCGCGTCCGTCATCGCCTTCACCGGATCGAGCGGATCGGGCGACATCACGTCGTCCATGCGATCGTAGAAATCCTCGATGCCCATGTGCGACTGGTCGAGCGAGAAATCACCGTAGCTGGAATTTTTGGCGATCTCGGTGTTGGACAGCCGCCTCAGCGCACCGCTTTTTTCGCGGACGATGGGACGGAAATGCTTGAAGCCGGAATCGCCCAGCGTGGGATCGTGCGCGAACAGGAAGTTGCCGCGCCAGAAACGCTTGCGCGTTATCGATCCATCGGGCTCGGCATCGACCGCGAGAAAGACGCCGGGCTTGCCGTTCGCTTCCGGGACGCGATGCACCAGCATCAGCACGTGACCATAAGGGTCGGCATAGACCGTACCCGGACGCAGCGCCTGCTGGGTCAATGCCACCGTGTAGAAATCGGTGTTGTCCTCGCTGCCCGCCACACGCACCGCGCCGGTGTGCACCACATCGCCGGCATCGCGCAGATATTCGCTGAAATTCGCCGGCCGCTTCGGCTTCGGCGGCGTCGCGGCCACGGCCGCTTCATCCGGCTGCGACGGGTTCAGCAATCCGCGCGGCGAAGGTGCGGACGGCTTTGCACCCGCCGCGGACGCGGTGTCCGTCTCGGGCAGAGCCGGGCGCGTGATTTCAGGATGCTCGATATCGAACCACTGGAAACACTTCGGCGGCTTGCCGCCGCCACCGCGCGAGCAGTTCGAATAGCCGAACGGCAGACCCATCTTGTAGGCGAAATAGGCGCGCAGGAAATAGACGAAGTCGGCGCAGTCGGGACGCAGGCCGGAGCGTGCGTTGTCTTCGCCGCGGCCCAGATGGTTGAACAGGAAATTGCGCGACTTGTCGTGCAGCACCTCGTGCCATGCCTTCCACGACAGGTCCTGATCGACCGGCGCAGAGAACAGCTTTTCGATCCACGCCGAGAACAGCGCCTCCGTCGTGCTGTTCCAGCTGCCGCGCACCTGCCAGATGTGTCCCGCCGGAATGGCGACGAGCGGAGGCCTGCGCCCGCTGACGGCGATGTCGCGGGTGATCGTGCCGCAGTCGGCGGCTCCGGGCTCGGAGGTCAGCGTGGCGCGCCATGTTCCCCCGGCAGGCGCGGCGACCTCCGCGAACCAGACATAGGGCGGCCCGCCCTGCCGGTCGGACGATCTGGCCGCGACGCTTCCATCCGGCGCGATCAGCGAGAGCGTGCCGTTCATCGGCTTTTCAACCACGACCGTGACCCGCAGCGGCGCGCCGCTCCATGGCGAAGCCGGCGACGGCAGCACGATCGGTTCGGGTGCGTCCTTGCAGGCGGGGGATGCAGGGGGTTGGATTTGGGTTTGGGCCTGCGCGAGGACAGGTCCGATGGACAGACCCGCGATCAGCAGCCCTGCTGCAACAACAGTCAACCGGCGTGCATGACCCATCTGCGATAACCTTGCTGGAATGCCCCGGAACACCAGTCGGCCTCGCCACGGGGACAGGCCTTTCAGGATACGAACAAGCGGGGGACGAGTCAGCCTCTTTGTGAGCCGTCCGCGGAAGCCCGCATTCCGGCCCCAACCGCCGCGCATCGTTTACGAGTTCTTAGCGGGCTCCGGATAATCGTACCGGAGAGTTTGGGGGTATGGACCCATCATGAGGCTTTCAGCCTGTCTTCCCGCCATCGCGCTCATGATGATGAACGCGGTCGGCGGCTTTGCGTTTGCCTATCGAAGCCCTCCGGGAGCCGACGTGGTCGCCGTCGCGTTTCCACCCTGGTGGAGCGACGCGCGCGTCTTCGGCGCCATTTCCTCGGCCGATGCGACCGTAGTCCGGGAAACAGCTTTCTCGTCCCTGCTCGTGATCAAGTTATCCCCGGTGGATGGACTGTCACGCCTGCGCCAGACCGGCGGATGGCTGACGCTCGATCCCCAGGCCGTGGCGGCCTGCCGCAAATCAATTTCATGACGAAAACATCGAAGAGTGCCCTGCCCATGAACAACGACGCCAATGCACTGATCGCCCTTCGGCAAAAAACAAGCCGCATCCTGCTGGCCGTGCTGTGGATGCACGTGCCGCTGGTGTTCGTCATCGGCTATCTGCGCGGCACCGAGCTGCTTCTGCCGCTGCTGCTGACCGCTTCGAGCGCGCTGGCGGCGACCGCGACGTGGTTCACCACCCGCAACGGCCTTGCGGCCCGGCTGGTCTTTGCCGTCGCGCTGATGGGCGATGTCGCCGTCCTCACCATGCAACTCTCCGGACATGCATGGCAGATCGACATGCACATGTATTTCTTCGCCGCGCTCGCGTGCCTCGTCTCCTATTGCGATTATCGCCCCATCCTCGCCGGGACGGTGGCCGTCGCCGTGCACCATCTGCTGTTGAACTTCCTGCTGCCGGCGGCGATCTATCCGGGCGGCGCCGACTTCGGCCGCGTCGTCCTGCATGCCGTCATCCTTCTGATCGAGGCCGGCGTGCTGATCTGGCTGACCACGACGCTGTCGGCCCTGTTTGCCGTCACCGCGCACAGGACCGAGCAACTCGAAGCCGCAAGCGCGGCGGAAGCCGCCGCCAACGCCGAACGCGCCGAGGTGGAGGCCCGATCGCGGACGGCGAAGGAAGCGATCAAGACCCAGCTTTCGGATCAGTTCGAGCGGACGGTCGGCGGCCTTGTCGAAGCGGTGATGTCCGCCGCGAACAACATGCAGCAACTGTCCTCCGTCATGGAGAGCAACACCGGCGACACCGTTGAGAAAGCCAGCGACGCCATGGACGCGGCGAACCGCACCTCGCGGAACGTCGAAACCGTCGCATCCGCGACGGAGCAACTCGCGGCCTCCACCAGCCTGATCGCGGAGCGGGTCGCGCGATCCGCCGCCATCGCCCAAAAGGCGTCCGAGGAGGCGGTGCGGACCAACCAGATCGTCACCCACCTGACCACCGGCGCCGAGCGGATCAGCGAGGTGATCGCCCTGATCCAGACCATCGCCAACCAGACCAACCTGCTGGCCCTGAACGCCACCATCGAAGCCGCGCGCGCGGGCGAGCACGGCCGCGGCTTCGCCGTGGTCGCCAGCGAGGTGAAAGCGCTCGCCACCCAGACCGCCGCCGCGACCGAGGACATCTCTGTTCAGATCGGCGACATCCAGAAGGCCACACAGGACACGGTGAACGCAATCCAGGCCATCGACGGCACCATCGGCGAAATCAATCAGCTGTCCGCCGAGGTCGCCGAAGCCATCTCGCAGCAGGGCGCGGCGACGCAGGACATCGCCAGCAACCTGCAGCAGGCCGCCAACGGAACCCGGAGCGTCGACGGCGACATTCAGGGCGTCACCAAAGCCTCCATCAAGGCGGGCGAAGCTGTCTCGCAACTGAAATCGGCGGTGTCCGACCTGTTCTCGACCAGCGGCCAGCTCAAGATCGAAGTGGTCCAGTTCCTGTCGTCGCTGCGGGCGGCCTGACGGACTGAACGTCATGGCGTGCCCCGGACGCGGTGCGGCATTCTTCATGCCGCTCCGCAGAGCCGGGGTCGTTTCGAACGCAGCATTCGCGACGGTCCCGGTTCTGCGAAGCAACGCTTCGCGTTGCATCGCGCCCGGGACATGACCACGCGAAAAACCGTGCACGGCGAACTGGGCAGCGTTTCAACGGCCTGCTAGATTGGACTCCCGCCATCGACGCCACCCCTGCAAGGCTGTCCCTTTGATCCGTCTTTACATCCGCGTTCTTGAACTGCTCGGCAAGGAGGCGCGGCTCGGCTGGCTTCTGGCCATCGCCAACCTGATGCTGGCCGTCGCGCAATTCGCCGAGCCGGTCCTGTTCGGCCGCATCGTCGACGTGCTGTCGGGCAACGTGAACGCGAGCGCGGCGAACTTCTCCACCATGGTCGGCGCGGCGCCGAATTCGCCATGGCCGCTGCTTGCCGCCTGGGTGGCGTTCGGCCTGATCACCATCGCCATCAGCGCCTATGTCGCGCTGCATGCGGACCGCCTCGCCCATCGCCAGCGCCAGGCCGTGCTCACCGGCTATTTCGAGCACATCATGCAACTGCCGCTGACCTTCCACACCGGCACCCATTCCGGCCGCCTGATGAAGGTGATGCTGCAGGGCACCGACGCGCTGTGGCGGCTGTGGCTCAGCTTCTTCCGCGAGCACTTCGCCTCCATCGTGTCGCTGGTCGTGCTGCTGCCACTGTCGCTCTATATCAACTGGCGGCTGGCGATCCTGCTGTTCATCCTCTGCGTGGTGTTCACCGTGCTGACCACCGTGGTGGTGCGCAAGACCTTCAGCATGCAGAACGAGGTCGAGGAGCAGTACAGCAACCTGTCCGCGCGCGCCTCCGACGCGCTCGGCAACGTCGCGCTGGTGCAGAGCTTCGTGCGCGTCGACGCCGAGGTGCAGGGCCTGCGCGGCATCGCCAGCAACCTGCTCGCGGCGCAGATGCCGGTGCTGTCGTGGTGGGCGCTGGTCACGGTGATGACCCGCGCATCCACCACCATCACCGTGCTCGCGATCTTCACCGTCGGCATCGTCCTGCACAGCCAGGGCCTCACCAGCGTCGGCGAGATCGTGATGTTCGTCTCCTTCGCCACCATGCTGATCCAGAAGCTCGAACAGGTGGTCAGTTTCATCAACAGCGTGTTCATGGAAGCGCCGCGCCTGCGCGAATTCTTCGACGTGCTCGACGCCGTGCCCGCGGTGCGCGACCGGCCCGACGCGATCGATCCCGGCCGGCTCAAGGGCCTCGTCGAGTTCCAGGACGTCTCGTTCTCTTATGACGGCAAACGGCCGGCGGTCGAGGACGTCACCTTTACCGCGCTGCCGGGGCAGACCTTCGCCCTTGTCGGCGAAACCGGCGCGGGCAAGTCCACCGCCATCGCGCTGCTGCATCGCGCGTTCGATCCGCAGTCCGGCGTCATCAAGATCGACGGCATGGACATCCGCGGCATGACGCTGGCGGCGCTGCGCCGGAACATCGGCGTGGTGTTTCAGGAGGCGCTGCTGTTCAACCGCTCCATCGCGGAGAACCTGCGCGTCGGCAAGCCCGACGCCACCGAGGACGAACTGCGCGCGGCGGCGGCGGGCGCGCAGGCGCTCGACTTCATCGAGCGCAGCGATCTGAAATTCGAGACCAATGCGGGCGAGCGCGGGCGCATGCTGTCCGGCGGCGAGCGCCAGCGCCTGTCGATCGCGCGCGCGCTGCTGAAAGATCCGCCGATCCTCATTCTGGACGAGGCGACCAGCGCGCTGGACGCCGCGACCGAAGCCAAGGTCAACGCCGCGCTCGACACCGTGATGAAGGGCCGCACCACCTTCGTGATCGCGCACCGCCTCTCCACCATCCGCAACGCGACGCGAATTCTGGTGTTCGGCAACGGCAAGGTGATCGAGAGCGGCACGTTCGACGAACTGGTGGCGCACGGCGGCTATTTCGCCGGACTCGCGAAGGCGCAGTTCATGGTGCAGAGCACGACAGAGGCTGCATCGTCGCCGGGCTGATCTCAAGTACGGCGATGTCATCACCGGGCTTGTCCCGGCGATCCCGATAAAGTGAGCACAGCGCCTCGCTTGTCGGGATGGCCGGAACAAGTCCGGCCATGACAGAACATCATGTGGGCATCGTCGAACTTTGGCCCATTTCATGCTTGATTGAGCGTCTGGCCCCTGTTCGGGAGGCCATAGTCGGGTATAAGGTCCGGCATCGCCGCAACCTCCGATATGCGGCACGTGCCGCGACCTGACCGCCATCAGATTCGTCTTCAAAACGCCGGGGAGGCACCGATTTCCATCGCCCTTTCATTCGCCTCCGGCCAGTTTGCATTCGCCTCCGGCCCCTCCGCATTCGCCTCCGGCGCATGCGCCAATCGCGGATGCAGATAGTGGTTCCAGTCCCGGCATCCCGTCCCGCATCTGTCCTGTTCGCGCCAATTCGGTTCGCGCATTTGCTCGCGCTCGCGGCAGTGCTTGCCCTGCTGACGGGCCTGTTCGCGCCGCGCATGGCGCAGGCCGAAGCGCTGCTGGTGATCGAAGCGGACACCGGCAAGGTGCTGCAGGCGGAGAACGCGACCTATCCGTGGTATCCGGCCTCGGTCACCAAGCTGATGACGGCCTATGTCACGCTGAAGGCGGTGAAGGAAGGACGCATCACCCTCGACACGCTGTTCACGGTGTCGCCCACCGCCGCCGCGCAGGCGCCCTCGAAGATGGGTTTCCGCCCCGGCACGCAAGTCACCGTCGACAACGCGATGAAGATGATGATGGTGAAGTCGGCCAACGATATCGCCGTGGTGCTCGCCGAAGGCGTCGGTGGATCGATCGACGGCTTCGCGGACATGATGAACAAGACCGCGCAGCGGCGCGGCATGACGCAGACCCCTTACGTCAATCCCAACC
>Ga0066256_1002908_pt1 | contig 17620 bp, 17 predicted proteins | sample ThiBio_1000_biof_FD_87107 | JGI IMG/M metagenome (GOLD analysis project Ga0066256, IMG submission 87107) | Wastewater bioreactor microbial communities from Cape Town, South Africa - Thiocy_expt_1000_biof (version 2) | ecosystem: Engineered > Bioreactor > Thiocyanate-remediating >...
CGCCGGCGATCTGGGCGGGAACCCCCGGAATGGCGCCACCCCCCCGCGCCTACCGCGGCCCCGCCAGCCAGCCCGTGCGCCCGCCGCAGTCAGGGTCTTCCGCAACGTGGGCCACGACATCAAAGCCATTCCGGTCGAGCAGCAAGCGGTATTCGTCGGGGTCGAGGCTGGCATGATAGAGGGGTTCCCCTTCCAGCGTGCCTATAGCTTCGCCAAAGGCGGGACCGCTGGTGAACAGCAATGGTGCCTCCGGTTCGGCATGGTCGCGGAAAATGGGAAACATCATACGCTGATCGTGAGGCGCAAGGTGAAAGAAGCTGTCCCAAGCGATCAGCCCGCCAAATCTCCGATCCAGTTTCAGCGAGCGCATATCCGCCACGTCCGCTGGCTCGCCGGGCAGATTGGCCCGGAACAGGGCGATCATCTCGGGCGAACCGTCCACGCCGGTAACCGGATGGCCTCTGGCGGCAAGGAAGCGGGCGATGGGCTCGCCTGATCCGCATCCAATGTCGAGCACCGCCGCCCCTCGCCGCACCATGTTGGCAAACCGCTCGATCCATGCGCGCTCTGACAGGACCGTGCCGCGCGCGGTTGTCCATGCACCAGCATGGCGACGATAAAGATCTATGATGCGGGCGGCCACGTCGATCATGGTCTTACTGTCGATTTCCTGTTTCCGGTGTCGCAAAACTCCCGAAGCCTGTAACATCGTGGAGGCCTCGCCCCGGACTTGAACCGAGGATATGAGGACTTGCAGTCTTCGGCGTAGCCAGTCCGCAACGAGGCCGTCACGCCCGACCCTAGCGCCAGAAGCGTTAATGGTCTTCAAAAATCAGGAATTGCGCGACATTCCCGTCTCGCCGGCTCCGCGGAAATCCGCATAGTGCGCCTGCGTCCAGGTCTTCACATCGGTCGGCATGAAACCTTCAAGCCCGGCCTGCGGCCCGAAGGGGTCAGCTAAGATCGTATACGCATCGTCGGGATGCGCGGCGAAATAGCGAAACTTCGACGCCACATGCCACCCGATGCCCGCACCCATCGCAGCATCAAGCTCGCGCTCGAATTCATTACGCGGCTGGCCGCGATAGAGGACCGCGCGACCGATACCGGCGCTCACGCGCGAAGCCAGTTCATCGCCCGTCAGGCTCTCCGGCCCGGCGATGCGGTGATCGCCGCCCATCGCACCGCGTTCCAGCAGCATCAGCGCGGCCTCCGCGCAATCGTCGGCCGAAGTCCAGGCTATGCGCTGCCCGGCCGGAATCGGCGGCGCTAACACGCCGTGTACAATGATCTCCGTGCGCGCCGAAGGCTATAGCAGATTGTCGAGATACATGGTCGGCCGCACGATCGCGAAAGGCAGCCCAGAGCGCCGCGCGGCGTCCTTAATCCAGACGGCGACGACATTCATCTCTCCGTGCCGGCCTATCGCACGGCTCGCGGTACGGATGTCGATGCACGCCGCTGGCGTCTGGCCCGCGATTAGAAATGGAACCTGGCGCTCGCGGCGATCCGCGTGACCCTGCCAGCAACACCTTCGAGGAATGGCGAAGGGCGCTCGACCCTTTCGGGAAGCGCCCTTCTGACCCGGCCGACTGCGAACGCGCGACGGATATCGTCGCTGCAGGCAAGTGATCGATGACGGGCAGTGAGCGATAGATGGGGAAAGGCATCCGAGAAATCAAGACCATCCGGCGTCCCGGTCGCTCGGAGCAGCGCATCGAGGCAGGTATCGCAGATGCCGTAGCCGCCACACTATTGCGCGATTTGGAGGAAATTCCAATGAATTCGCACAGATCCAGAAAGGGAGCGACAGACCTCGGGCGCGACGCCGCCGGCCAGTTTGCCCCTCGCAGGCCGACCAGTCGGCAGACGGCGTCGAACCGGTTCGTGTCTTTGCAAACAAGTACGGATAACGGTGCGGGCGTTCCCGACCGGGTCGGCATCTGCCATTGCACCGACTGCCGGCAGGAGAGTGGCTCGGCCTTTCACGTTTTCGGGATCTGGCCTGCTGGACAGTTCGAACAAACGGGACAGACCGCCAGCTTTTCCGGCCGGTGCTTTTGCCCTCATTGCGGCGCGCGTCGCGGCTGCTTAGCCGACGGCGTGCTTTATCGAAGTTGCGGGGAACAAAGGCTCGAAAGGCTGGTTCAATCCCTGTGCGATCGCGCCGGCCAATCGGCAAACGTTCACATCAACAGGAGAGACCGATGCCCACCAAGACAATGGAAGACCTTTTCCTCGACGGTATCAAGGACATCTATTACGCCGAGCGCAAGATCATTGCCGGCCTCAAGAAGATGATCCGCGGCGCCGATGCGCAAGACCTGAAGGCGGCATTCGACAAGCATCTGCAGGAAACCGAGGGCCAGGTCGAGCGGCTCGTGCAGGTGTTCGAGCTTCTTGGCAAGCCCGCGCGCGGCAAAACCTGCCCGGCTATCGACGGCATTCTCGAAGAAGGTCAGGAAATTCTCGAGGAATTCAAGGACTCGCCTGCGCTCGATGCAGGCCTTCTTGCCGCCGCACAGGCCGTCGAGCACTACGAAATCGCCCGCTACGGCACCTTGAAATCCTGGGCCATACAGCTTGGCAAGAATGATGTCGCCCAGTTGCTCGACCAGACGCTCGCCGAGGAAACCAAGACGGATCAGGCCCTGACGCAGCTTGCGGAGGCCAAGGTCAACCGCGAAGGCAAGACCAAGGCCGCATGATCCGGAACGGGCGGAGGAGCGGCTCTCCGCCCGACCCACCTGCCGGCCGAGATGTACGGCCTCCTTTCGGAGCTTGCCGCATTTACCCCACCGGCAATCTTGTTCGACAAGCGGACCTATTCTCCCTGGATCGACGGCGGCTCAACGCCCTTCTGCGAGAACACGACGTGGAAACGCTGGTCATCACCGGTGGGGAAACAGACGTGAGCGTTCTCGCCACGGCGCTCGGCGCCATTGATCTCGGCTACCGTGTCGTCATCCTGACAGATGCCGTCTGCAGTGGCACGGACGAAACATATGACGCGTCATTGAAGCTGCTCGAAAGCCGGTTTACTGCCCAAATGGACGCCATGTCGACAGAGGCGTTTTTGTCGTCGACTTTCACATAGGAGTCGGCTCAACTATCCCTCAGAGTTCCGAGATAAGACGAAGCGCACGCATATATTTCTCACCATTCTCACCGATCGTCTGTACCTGAGAGAGATTGTCTTCCAAATCTGCGCGCTTCACGGGATATGCGGTAGGGTTCGAGGCGGCGCGGCGAACAAACACCTCCCACTCTTCGTCGGTCCGTCTGGTCGTTGCGTCCACCGCTCCGACAATGTCGGAGGGAAAGCCCTCCTCTCGTAGCCGATCCAACGTCCAGCCCGTTCCCTTCTCGACCACATCATGCAGATAGGCGACGACTTTTCCTGTTTTGTCTTCGAGGGCTGCGGCAATGCGACGGCAGTGCTCAAAATAGGATCGCCCGGTCTTATCGAACTGGCCTTCGTGTGCCGACCGGGCAACGAGGATCGCGTGATTGAGGTGGTTCAGGCCTCACGGTCCTCTAGTGCGTTTGATTTTCTTGCGCACTGGCTCAGCTCCGGTCGAAATCTCCAAGATAGGTGTCTCCGCAGCGACGTTCGCTTCGCCAGATTCCTCATACGAAGCCTCGAACTCCGCTTCCGCCATTGACCAGTGGCGCAAGTCTTCACCTGCGGGAGCTCCCTCCTCTTGCCAGATCCAGTACGCGCGCCGACGAATTTCTTCGTGTCGATCTATATCTGTCATCGTTTTCTCCTCGCTTTGTTTTCCGCTGCTTATCGCATATTCGCTCCTACGGCTTGAGCACGACCTTGATGCAGCCATCCTTCTTGTCTCGGAATGTCTTGTAGAGCTCGGGGCCCTCTTCCAATCCGGCCCGATGGGTGATGACGAAGGACGGATCGATGTCGCCGCGTTCGATACGCTCCAGCAGGATTGGCAGATAGTGCTGCACCCGCGTTTGCGCCATGCGGAAGGTCAGGCCGCGATTGATCGCCGAGCCCATCGGGATCTTGTCGACGAAACCGCCATAGACGCCGACGATCGAGACGATACCGAAGTTGCGGCAGCAATGAATGGCTTGGCGCAGCACATGCGGCCGATCTGTTCCCATGAAGGTGGCGACTTTCACCCGGTCGACAATCGCGTCGAAGCCGGACATCGTGTCCGGCTCCGTGCCGACCGCATCGATACAGGCGTCGGCTCCTCGGCCGGCGGTCAGGTCCATTATGCGGTCATAGATGTCCTCGTGGCGGAAATCGAGCACGAGCGCACCGCTCGCCTCGGCCAGTACCTTGCGTTCCGGCACCATATCGATGGCGATTACCCGCTCGGCACCTAGAAGGAAGGCGCTTTTGATCGCCATCTGCCCGACGGGGCCGCAGCCCCATACCGCAATCGTATCGCCTGGTTTGATATCGCAGAATTCCGCAGCCATGTATCCGGTTGGAAAGATGTCGGAGAGGAAAAGAACCTGTTCGTCGGTCAGGCTGTCCGGAACCTTGATGGGACCGACATCAGCATAGGGTACGCGCATATACTCCGCCTGCCCGCCGCTGAACCCACCAAGGAGGTGAGAATAGCCAAAAAGCCCCGCTGGGGAGTTGCCCCAGAGCTTCGCCGCCTTCTTGCGGTTCGGGTTCGAGCGCTCACAGCCGGAGAAATGTCCCCGTTTGCAGAAGAAGCATTCGCCGCAAGCGATGGTGAACGGCACGACGACACGGTCGCCGACCTTCAGGGCCTTGTTGTCCGATCCGACTTCGACGACTTCCCCCATCGTTTCATGACCAACGATATCGCCATGTTCCATGCTGGGGATGACGCCATCGAAAATGTGGAGATCAGACCCACAGATCGCGCATGCCGTCACTTTTATGATGGCGTCGCGTCCGTTCTCGATCTTCGGATCGGGAACGCTTTCACAGCGGATATCGCTTTTGCCGTGCCAGGTAAGTGCTTTCATCGCTCGATCCTTCCTAGTTCGCTGCTGCTTTGCGCGCGAAGGTGCCGACCAGTTCTCCTTTCGAGAGAACATGGCCATTCATTGCCTTGAGGACGTCTTCGCGGGTCGCGCCCGGATCGATGCCAAGAGTGTCGACATCGAGAGCGAATACCTGAAAATGATAGTGGTGCGCGGGATCGCCGACCGGCGGCTTCGGGCCGGCATAGCCGATCGACCCCATGCTGTTTGCGCCCTGCTTCAGGCCCTTTGGGGACTGAAGGATAGGTGTTCCGGGCAGGCCTTCGCGAAGCTTCGTGGTGCCAGCAGGAATGTCATAGGCCACCCAATGAGTGAACGGTTTCGGGTTGTCGGCATCGGGATCATCAACGATGACGACGTAGGATTTCGTTTCCATAGGCCGATCGTCCCATTCCAGCGCTGGCGAGGCATTGTCGCCGTCGGCTGCATACTGGAGGGGTATCGGTTGGTTCGCTCGAAAGGCGCTCCGCACCGCGATAGCCTTCGGGTCCCTGGCCTCGACAAGGTCCAACGCTATCTTCGTCGCAGGCTTTTCCACAACGACGTTCGGGATAGCCTTGGTGTCATTGGCCGCAGTCTGATGTTTACCTACGTAGCGCACGCGATAGACGATGCCGTTGCTGTCATCGGCGACGAAGAGGGCTCCGTCCTTGCTCACGGCGACACCGGTCAGGCGGCCGAGATAGCCGTATTTCCCATTTTCCTGCTGGAGGAGAAAGCCTTCGAGGAAACGCTCGAAGGCGACAGGCTTGCCATTTTCGAAGTTGATACGCACCACCTCATACCCGCTCGGCGGTCGGCGGTTCCAGGAGCCGCGCATGGCGACAAAGGCGTCACCACGATAATCGTCAGGGAAAGCATTGCCATCGTAGAATACCATCTGCATCGGCGCGCTATGCGGCGTGTATCCGAGCAAGGGCTCGGTCGACTGCCTCGCCCAGTCTTCCAGAGAAATGCCTTCCGGCGGATCGATATGCGGATTGAGGCCGCTTTTGCCATAGACATAGGGCCATCCGTACTTCTTTCCCTGCTCGAGGACGTTGAGTTCCTCGATCTGCACCTCGTCGCCAAGCCAATCGATGCCATGGTCGACGCCATAAAGCGCGCCGGTTATCGGCTCCCAGGCGAAGCCAATGGTGTTTCTCAGGCCGCTGGCGAAGATCGTGCGACTTTTCCCGTCCTTGCTGGCGCGTAAGAGTGCGGCGTTCTCCGGGTTGTCCTCCTGACATTCATTGCAGGTGCTGCCCGAGGAGATGTAGAGCATGTCGTCCGGCCCTATGCCGAGCGTGCGGTTCGCATGTTGGCCGGCATCCGAGAGATCGTTGATGATGCGCGTAAGAGGGCCGAACGTGCCGTCGTCGTTGACATCGGCCGTATAGACATCGTGAATGGTGACAAGGAAGACCTTGTCTCCGTCGAAGGCGATCCCATGCATTCCCGGGCGACTGGCGACCGTTACAGCGCCGTCGGCTGCGCCATCGCCATCGCCGTCCTTCAGCATGACGACGTCGCCGACAGAGCGGCGAGTGGCGTAGAGCACACCGGCATCCGAAACGGCAAGCATACGCGGATTGACAAGGTCGCGCGCAAAAACCTCGACCTTGAAACCGTCCGGCGCCTTGATAAGACCCGTAAGCTCATCGTCGTCGGTCATTTGAATTTTTTCGGGCTCAAGGATCGAGCCTTCGATAACGACGTCCGATGCGCGGCCAACCTCACCCTTGACTTGCGCAAATGCGCCCGCCTGTGGAGTCAACAACAGAGCGCAGGCAGACAAGCGTAGTCCCAGGAAGGATTTCATGTGCAGGCTCCAGTTAGCGTGGCGAGACGATGCGTATTCAGAGGTGGCATGCCGGCTCAGATCATGATCTCGCCTCCCGTGACCGGGATCACCGCGCCCGTCATGTAGCTGCCGAGGTCGGAGGCGAGCAGGACGAAGGCCCCTGCGAGTTCAGCCGGCTGGCCGGCGCGCCCAATGAGGGTTTGCTTGCCGAAATCCTTCGTCTTTTCCGGAGGCATGGTGGAGGGAATGAGCGGCGTCCAGATCGGTCCCGGCGCGACGGCGTTCACCCGAATGCCCTTGTCGGCGACCATTTCGGCGAGCCCGGCGGTAAAATTCGAGATCGCCCCCTTCGTCGCCGCATAGGCGAGAAGATGAGACGACGGTTGGCGGGACTGGATAGAGGTCGTGTTGATAATGGCGCTGCCAGGCTTCATGTGCGGAATCGCCGCGCGCGCCAGGAAGAACGGCGCATAGATATTGGTCCGGAACGTCCGGTCCCATTCTTCGGTGCTGATGTCGCCGATATCCGCATAGGTCCGCTGAAAGGCGGCATTGTTCACGAGGATATCGAGTTGGCCGAAGGTTTCCAGACATTGACGCACCAGGTGACGGCAATGTTCCTCGCTTGTGATATCCCCTGGAAGGGCGACGGCCTTGCGCCCCGCGTCCTCAACCCAGCGCGCGGTTTCATCAGCGTCCTGATGCTCATTCAAATAGGAAATCACGATATCGGCGCCCTCGCGGGCGAAGGCAATCGCCACCGCCCGGCCGATAACAGAATCCGCGCCTGTGATGAGCGCCACTTTCCCGGTGAGACGCGCTGCGCCGGCGTAGACTGCTGCTGCTCCGGCTGGGGAGGAAAGGGCCGGTGGTCATCGTCCGTCATGGTCATCTCCAGCCTATGAATCTAGAGAGCGAACTCCAATGGGGATTAGATGTTCCCACGCATCAGGCCGACGGCCGTTTGGCAATGGCCATACCGGCCAGTTATCGCCGCTGGCGCGTTGCAGCGAGGAAACCGACAACCGCAACGGCGGTTAGGCGGCCTATATCGATACGCGAAGCTGGAGCTAGGAGCAGGTACGAAGGAGTGTGGCGATCACATCGCCGATCCTGACCGCGTCGCCAAACGACCGCCACGGTCGGCCGGCTTTCTGAAAGGAAACGAATATCGTTATCCCTTCGGTGGGCGTCCGATCGCCTCGATGATCTTCTTCATGCTGACCGGCTTGTCGCATCGCGCCACTTTGCTGAACCGGCTCGGAATGGCCGATGCGTCGTAGCCGGTCGTGAACACGATCGGCACCTCCCGTTCGATAAGCAGTTCGGCGGCGGGAAACACCATGTTGCCCCCGAGATTGGCATCGAGGATCGCCGCGTCGATGCCGTCATCGGCTTGAATGAGAGCGACCGCATCGGCGAGATCTGCGACAGGTCCAACGACGATAGCGCCGGCATCCTGAAGTTCGATCTCCAATTCCTGCGCGAGGATATACTCGTCCTCGACGACGAGAACCCGGCAATTCTTCAAGCTGCGATCAGGCATGGGCAACCTCCGATGACGTCATGCTCGCCGAAATCGGTATCGCGATCGTACAGTGGACGCCGTCCGCTTCAAACGTGAAGTTGGTCTTTGCCTTGAGCTGGTAGGGCAGCGCTCGCTCGATCAGCTCGCGTCCCTGCCCGCCGCCGGGCCGCACCGGTCTTACAGCCGGGACGACGACGCCGCTTTCGCGCCAGTCGATATGCAGCCAGGGCGAGCCGCCAGTGCCGCCCGCCAGCGTCCAGTCCACTTTAAGTCTGCCCTGCGGCTGACTAAGCGCTCCGTACTTGACCGCGTTCGTAGCGAGTTCGTGAAGGGCCATCGCCAGCGTCTGCACTGTGGAGGAACGCAGGCGGACGCCTTTCGGCCCATCCAGTATGACCCGGTCTGCAGCCCCGTCCATCGCGGCAAGTTCGGCATGGATCAACTCGTCGAAGGTGACGCGATCATGATCGTTCAGCCGCGAGAGCAGGCCCTGGACCCGCGACAGCGCGTCCAGCTGGTCGCGGAAGCGTCTCCTGAATTCCGGCAAGTCCGAACTATTGCGAGCGGTCTTGTCAGACACAGAACGCACCACACCCATGAGATTGCGTGTCCGGTGTTGCAGCTCATCAACGAGGACATGCTGACGCTCTTGCATTTCGCGCATGTCGTGGACATCGGTCGACGTTCCGAGCCACTCGACGATCAAGCCGGCTTCGTCCCGCACCGCCGACGCGCGCGTCTGAAACCAACGGTACTCGCTGTCTCTTCCCCGACGTATGCGCGCCTCGACCTCGAACTGGCCGTTTGCCCGAGCAGCCGACCACGCGCTTCTCACCGTGGCACGGTCATCCGGGTGGAAGGCGTCTAGCCATCCACGGCCTTTGCTGTCCTCGAATCCGATTCCGGTATATTCGCTCCATTGCGGATTTGACCAAGTCCAGTCGCCTTCGCCGAGGGCGCGCCAGACAAGTTGCGGAATGCCTTCCATGAGCACCTCAAGGCGCCGTTCCGTCTCGCGCAACTCGGTCATGTCATGGCCGACGCCGCCTATCAGCCGGACCTTTCCATCCATATCGGCGATGGGAAAGTCGGTGTCGCGCAGCCAGCGGATCGCACCGTCCTTCGGGCGCCGGATGCGATAGTCGAAGGTCACATGTTCGCCCTGATGCACCCGCTTGATCGCCTCGCTGGCACGCGTGCGATCTTCGGGAACGATCAGGTCGAGCCAGTTGCGAAAGTTGTCGCCGCTCTGTGCCTCTTCGCGGCTCAATCCGTAGATCGCTTCGAAGGCCGGCGTCAGATATTGCCACTGTAGCTGTTCGGCATCGCGTATCCAGAGAACGTCCTGAGACGCCTGGCCGAATTCACGGAGGCGCTCTTCGCTCGTTCGCAAAGCTTCAACGCTGCGCTTTGCGGCATCGACGTCGGCAATCGCCGCGGCAGCACCGGTGACATGACCTTGTTCATCGCGGATCGGGACGGTCGCCACCGTTGTCCACGTTTCATGACCGGCTGCATCCGTATGGAGCATCTCCAGCCCCGGCATTACGGTCTCGCCACGCAGCGCTCGTGCTCCCGGAAAGTTGCTTGGCTTTAACGGCCGCCCCTCTGAATCCCAGGCCTGCCATCGGGCCGGCGCCGAAGAGTCTTGTGACGGGATAATGCCGGTAGGCAGAAAACGCCGATACTCCGCGTTCGACACTACCGCCGCCCCGGAAAGGTCGATCACTGCCACGCCCACCGGAACGCTTTCGAGGGCTGCAGCGAGTGTGGACTCGCTTTCACGCAGGCGCTCTGTTGCGTGAAGACGCTCGATCAGATCAGCCGAAAGCCGCACCAGCACGTCGAAATGACGGTATTCATCTAAAGCCAATTCCCGCCGTTTCCGCCAATGCGTCGACAACATGCCAACCACCTGACCACTGAACGCTTTCAGCGGCGTGGACTGCACGGAAAGAAGATTGGATCGCCGGTAAGCCTCCAGATCTTCCTGTCTGCCATCGAGCCGGTCCACGTCAGGGACGATCATGCGTTCGCCAGTCCCGAGTGTGCGGCTACAGGAGCTTCGCGTGTCGAAGCGCATCCACTCCCAGAACCTCGCCGAATCCGGATGGAAGCCACGCCAAGCGACAAGTTTGAGCCGGTTGGTGGCTGGATCGAGCACATGAATGCTCGCCGCATCCGAGCCCATGAGCGAGGCGGCGGCCTCGACAATGCGATCGAAAAGCGTCTGCGGCTCGCGCTCACCCACGAGTTCGGTGCTAACACGCTGCAACACCTCCAGGGCGGCAAGATCCGTCGCGCGCAGGGCGTCCGTCGCCCTTCGTTCTTTCGCGATCTGAATTCGGTCGATGACAGGACCAAGCACCATTGAATATGTCTTCAGGAATTCGATATCTTCCTGGTCGAACTCGCGGGGCCTGCGGGCGTCGACCTGAAGGATGCCGTAAGGGATTCGGCCGGGCAGGAAGATCGGAACGTTGACCACCGCGACGACGCCGTGATCGGTGAGAAACGAAGGGAACTCGAACCGCTTCTCCTGAGCGATGTCGTTGGTGATAACAGGCTCGGTCTTTTCGATCGCATAGGCCTCTGACGAGCGTTCGTTCAGGCTGATGCGCTCGTGGCCGACGACACCCGGATTCCAGCCGACACCGGCGCGAATGAAGCCGGTGTCAGACTGTCGCTCGATCTCGATGACCTTGGCGAGATCGGCACCAAGCGCTGCCGCGACCAACCGACATCCTTCGTTCAGGATCTCGTCGAGATCGTCATGATCGAGAACGAAATCTCCGAATTCTGACAGGACGCGCTGCCGGTCCAAAAAGGTGTGACAGTCACTCATGTCACTCAACGCATTCCCTCTAAGTTGGTTTCAAGACATAGATCCGGTCGGGAAGCGCTTATCGTTAGGTCTCGCCTGTCTAAAGCGGCTGCAGCCCAGCCCCGCTCTCAGACGGGCGTTTTCCGCGGCAAGGCATTTTGGAGGCTATCACCGTCCAGTTTGCCGGCTTTGCGAAGAGCGGCGACGATCGGAATGCTGGTGGCAGGACGCGCTCCTCATAGCCGGTCAGGAATGCGAACGGAATGCCGTGCATCTTCAGGAACCCGGCAACCGGGTAAACCATCTGTCCGTCGAGATTGATGTCCAGCAAAGCCCCGTCCGAGTCGAGGTCACGGCCAGCGATATCCATGGCATCCGACAGGTTCGAGACCGGTCCGACGACGTTGGCACCGCGTGCGCTGAGTTCCTCAGCAGTCGCCTGGGCAGCATAATAGTCGTCGTCCACTACCAGAATGCGGCGGCCTTCAAGTCCGGGCAGCGACGCAGCGTAGTATTTTTTCGCGGCGATCGTGCAGAACGATTCCAACTCCTCCGGCACACTCATGCCTCGCGAATACATTTGAAGGACATAGAGCGCGAAAGCGGATCGGCGCGCTGGTTCCATTGTAAACCATGGTTGCGACGTGATCCGGTCAACAACGCCTCGAACCAACTCTACTTCATGTGGTTCGAACGCGCATTGCGATAAAGATTTAGAAGTCATGGCAGCTCTCCCGAAGACTGCATTGGCCAGAGCATGTCACCAGGTTGGACGGTTTGCAATCTTGGGAAGTGTGTGTACGGTGGCAGACAAACGAGGCGCTCGCCAGCCGCTAAGATCGTCGGGCTCAATTCCCTTGCGGACTTATCCGGCCGCCCGGCCCGCGTTCGGGAGAAGGTGTCGATGTCGTTGCACTCTTTGGCCGGAAAAAGCATCCTCATTGTCGAGGACGAGTATCACATCGCCTCTGGACTGGCGTCGCACCTCTTGTCAGCGGGCGTCGACGTCGTCGGCCCGGCTTCTGGTGTTGACGATGCGTTGAAATACATAAGCGCACGTCATCACCTCGCTGGCGCGATCCTCGACATCAGACTTGGCGACACGAACGTGTTTCCGGTCGCGGATGAACTGAACCGTCTCAGCATCCCGTATCTGTTCGCGACCGCTTTGGAAGCCGACCGGATACCGGCCCGGCATGCAGACGCGATCGTGCTGCGCAAGCCTGTCGAAGACGATGCAATCGTCGCCGCTCTTACCCAGGTCGTCCGTGATGACCCTGTCTCGATCGAGCAGGCATGCAGAAACGGCGTGCTCGCGAAGCTTCCGCAACGCAGTCTCGATTTGATCCTGCCGAAGCTTCGCGCAATGACTCTGCCTCGCGGCGCAGTGATGGAGCGACCGAACCAGATCGTCCGCCGGGTCTATTTTCCAATAGACTGCGTCGGCTCGCTCATCGTTGTTGGGCGAGAGGGAAGCCGCATCGAAACGGGCCTTGTCGGACGAGAAGGCATGACCGGCACGGGTCTTGCCGACGGCGATTTCCAGACCCCCTATGAGCTGATCACCCAGATCGATGGGGATGCATTGGCGGCTGGGGCGGAGGACTTCGTGCGAATTCTCGAGACCGTGCCTGAACTCCGCCTTCTCAGCGGACGCTTTGCGCGATCACTCGGAATTCAGGTTAGCTACACGGCGTTGTCGAACGCCCGGTTCGACATAAAACAGCGTCTTGCGCGTTGGCTGGTCATGGTTCATGACCGGGTTCCGGGGCGGCACTTTCACCTGACCCACGAATACTTGGCGATCATGCTCGGCGTCCGGCGGCCCTCGGTCACGGACGCGCTTCACATTCTCGAGGGCGACAAACTCATCCGATCGACAAGAGGTAATATCGAGATACGCGATCGGCGTGGACTGGTTGCCGCTGCCGGGGAGGCTTTCGGCGCTCCTGAGGCCGAGTACGACCGCTTGATGGCTTTGCCGATTGCGTCAACATATGCGTCCGAGATGCGGGCCATGGCGATTAAATAATTATGATCCTCCAACCAGAAGCATACAAATTGCGCATGGCAGAGATAGCCCATACTTAGTGCCTCGCCAGCCCGCAACTGGTCGGTGGAGGCGCGGTATCGTCGCTGCAGACCGCTTTATCGGCGGGCGGCGGTCGATAGGCAGTGAAGTGCCGAAGGAAAATCAAGACCGTCCGGCGTCCCGGTCGCCTGGAGCGGCGCATCGAGGCAGGCATCGCAGATGCCGCAACCGTCTCCGTCCATTGCCTGATCGGCCCGCCCGCAAAAGATGCAGGCCGCCGCCTGCCGGGCAGACCTGCCGCACCGGCGCGGCCGCATGATTTCGGCCACGTCGTCGAAGAGAGTTTCGATAGGGATGATCTTCATCGCGGGCGTCTCCAACGATATCGAGCAAGAGATCGGAACGCCGGAAATCTTTGCAATGGCTGGTTATGAGGCCCGGCGAAATCGACTTGCCGCAAACTCCCCTGAAGCTTCTGCGGGGCGGGAACCTTTGAAATTCCGGGAGGGTTTTGCTTCCAAGCAATCACCAGCCCCCGGAGAAACGTGGTGAAGATCGCCACCTACAACGTCAACGGCATCAACGGCCGCCTTCCCCTGCTTCTGCGATGGCTGAAGGAGGATGAGCCCGACATCGTCTGCCTGCAGGAACTCAAATCGCCGGACGACCGCTTTCCGCGACGCGAGCTTCAGCAGGCGGGTTACGAGGCTGTCTGGCATGGACAGAAAAGCTGGAACGGCGTCGCCATCCTCGCCAGGGACGCGACGCCGGTCCTCACGCGGCGCGGACTGCCGGGCGATCCGGACGACACCCACAGCCGCTACATCGAGGCCGCCGTCGACGGCATCCTGATCGGCTGCCTGTACCTGCCGAACGGCAATCCTGCGCCCGGCCCGAAATTCGACTACAAGCTGCGTTGGTTCGAGCGGCTCCAGACCTATGCCGCCGATCTGCTGTCGCTTGGCCTTCCGGTGGCGCTGATCGGCGATTTCAACGTCATGCCGACCGATCTCGACGTCTACGCACCGGAGCGCTGGCGCGACGATGCATTGTTCCGCCCGGAGGTCCGGGAGGCCTATGCCGATCTCGTCGCCCAAGGCTGGACGGACGCCCTCCGCCATCTTCATCCGAAGGAACGCATCTACACCTTCTGGAAATACTGGCGGAACTCTTTCGAACGCGATGCGGGCCTGCGCATCGACCATCTTCTCCTCAGCCCGACACTTGCGCCCTGGCTGAGGGCCGCAAGCGTCCGGCGTGGCCCACGAGGCTGGGACCACACCAGCGATCACGCGCCGGTCATGATCGAGATCGAGCCACCATCGGATTGACGTCAGGCCGACGCCTGCCCTGCCGTCGTCGATCAGCCTGAACCGTTGGCCTCCGCATCTTCGAAATCGAGGGCGGCGCGGCGATCATGCGGATCTGCTCGGCGAGAACGCCGAAGTTCTCCAAGCGGACCGCCCAGAACTAGACGCTGTTTTCTCCGGAGACACGAAGCCCCGCGAGGCTGATCGGCGGTGTCGCACAGCGCTCACCCCCACCGGCCAATCGAAGAAAGTGAGGTCGGTGCCACGCGTCGCCATACCCTGTCGCCACCAGCTACGACCAGTCGATTATCCCGCCGCGCGTCGGTAGCGTTCCTCGGTATGACGAGCCAATCGGCCCGAAAAATCTTGGTCGCGTTGACGCAACGATCATCGACAAGGCGTGTTCCTGAAAGAGCGCAACTAAGTCGATCTATCGGTTCCATGCTTCAGCGTCCCGACGTCAAGACGATCGATGTCAGTCAAGGACGGGACGCCAGCCGAACGGTTGCCGGCTGACGTGTCGGTTTAGATTCAGTCGCGATTGAAGCCCTGGCGTTGCGTCATCGCGCCCTGCGACTGGGTTTGGTTGCGCTGATCGTCAATCTCGACCTCGGTCTTGCGAACGCTTTCATTGATTGTTTCGGTACGTTCGGTCGCGGATTTCTTGATGCCGATTTCCTCGACGACGCGGGCGTCCTTGGAAACAACCGCTTCCTCATGATGTTCTTCGGCGGAAATGGTGCGATCCTGGAATACTGCATCGGCATTGTCCACCGGTCGGTCAACCGGCCGGCGCGTGATCGTGACCTCCTCATCGCGAAGCGAGACATTCTCGGAAACCGGCGTCTCGATCGTATAGGCGCGTACCTTCACGCTCCCGGAATTGACGTCGCGCTTTCCGACCCGCAGGTTTTCCTCGACGACCTTGATCGTACCGTCGTCGGAGGGTGCGTCAAAGGCATCTTCGCGGCTGGTGCCGAGTGCGCTCAGGTTGCGATCGTGGGCCGATGCTGCCGCGCTGGCGTTCGCAGCGGATGTGTCCCAGCCCTCGCTGCGCCATTGGTCGGCGCGTTCGTCGATATCGATGCTGCCTTCGTCGTCCAGAATGGCGTGGGCGGTCTTGTAGAGATCGTCGCTTATCCCCGAAACAGAAACGAGGAACCCACCACGACGCAGACCTTCTGAATAAACGAGGCGATCGTCATTGGGGAAGAAGAAGTCTTCAAGCGCGGCCCAGAAGCCCTTGCGGTCGTCGCTGCCCGCAATTGCCCGATCGCCATCGGCTTCATAGCCGGGGACGAAACGGATGGAGTCGTGGGGTATCCCCGCTTCCTCCAACCGCTTTACGGCGTTTTCGGCATCTGAACGGCTGTCGAAGAACGCAGTGAGCGTGTTCGAAGTGCCGGAAGCGGCGGAATAGGCATTGGAGGCGTTTTCGATGGTCATGTCGGTTTCCTTTTCATCGTTCGTGCGTACGACCGTGGCGGTCTGCCTTCGAAGAACGGTTGCGTGAGTTTCGGTTTCTGTGGTGACGTCCCGCCGTATGTGGATTTCCTCGATGAGAAAGAGGCGTTTGACCATGCGTTCTTCAACGATCGGGACGATGGTGACGTCCCCTTCGGTCCGGATAGCCGGCGGGGTTTGAATTTCGACATCGAAGGCGACGCGCGAGACGTTGACCCTCTGCCTGGCAAGTTCGATATCGACGACGGCCTCGACCAGGTCTGTGTCGGTCATGACATGCACGTAGCCGTCCACGACCGAATGCTTGTCGATTTTCAGGTGTTCTTCCAGAAGGGGAATTTTCGTTTCGGGTTGCGGCATGGGCTTCTCGCTGGCGTCGTCAGCCCATAACGGAGCGAGAATCGAATTGTTCCGGCCTTAACGATATCGGCCGCTACGGCAGACAAAGCCTTTGGAACGATCGTTTGCGGCCTGTGAGGTGACGCTGAACATCGAAAATGCCGCATCATCCCAAGCCGAAGCGCTCCCGCTTCACCTGGAAATGCCCTGAGGAAGGCTAGATCGACTCCTGGTCGATCCTGGCGCGCAGCTGAATTGCGATGTTCTCGGCGACGAAAACGGCGTGGTCCGTCACCTGAGGAAGCCCCATCAGCTCTCCGAATGTGCCACGTGCCAACGGGCCCGCGACGTAAAGCGTTTCACTCGCCTTCCCGGTCCTGTTTATCGCCCGACTTTGCTCGTCGACGAGGATACCGAGACCGACCGCATCCGGTTGCAGGTCACCCGAACCGGCGAGCCCAGAGAGGAACGCCTGGCTTGAAAGCACCGAAGCGTGACCGGGACCCGTCGTCCCCCCCACGCTGTCGAAGTGTTCCAGATACGTTTCCCGCCGGCGACGCGGACGGAGCCGCACCGCGATACCGCCCGCTGCGGAACAGGTCACCCCCGTGATAGCCGCCGGACGAAAAACGAGTGTGCCCGCTGAAAGACGCCGCTCTATGACAGCCTCCACTTGCGGCGCGATACGGAAGCGGTGCACATCCCAGTAGGGCCGCAGAAAGCGAACGACGCGGCGGCGCTCGGCGACCGGCAGCGCGCGCCAGATGTCGCGTCCCTGGGCGCGGAGCCGGTCGAAAACCGCGTGCCAGCCAAGGCCCAGAGCTTTGGCCTGCGAAAGGCCGTGCCGGATGCGTCGCAGCAGGTCCCGCGCCGAGCGGGATGGCGGATCGGCAAATTCGCCGAAGGGCTCGTAAGCGGAGAAGTCGTGGCCGCGCGAGCGGAGGCCACGGCGCGAGACGGCGGTGATCTTCCCACGATGCCCGAGGGCATCGAGTGTCGCGATGACATCTGCGGCGGTAAGCCCGGTACCGACGACCAGCACGCGATCATCTCTGCTGATGCCGGAGAGAGCACCTGGCACCGTCGCATCGGGAACATAGCCTGGATAACCGGAAAGCGCTCGATGGAGGGCTTCGGGTGGTTGAGGGCTGGGATGCGTGGTTGCGAGAACCAGGATATCCGCATCGAGCGCCGATACCCCGTCGAGTTCCACATGCCAGCCGCCTGTGGGCGCCCTGGTCACGGCGCGGACGCAGCTGCGACGATGTTCGATCAAGCCACTCGCAACAAAGGGGTCAAGATTTTCAGAAACATATCGACCGAAGGCGGACCGTCGCGCGAAGAC